>Ga0105237_10007538_pt1 | contig 11890 bp, 8 predicted proteins | sample KBSC24metaG_FD_81520 | JGI IMG/M metagenome (GOLD analysis project Ga0105237, IMG submission 81520) | Corn rhizosphere microbial communities from Kellogg Biological Station, Michigan, USA - KBS C2-4 metaG | ecosystem: Host-associated > Plants > Roots > Rhizosphere > Soil | place: Michigan, USA... | reverse complement strand
TCGAACTTGTCGACCGCCTTCATCAGGCCGATGTTGCCTTCCTGGATGAGGTCGAGGAACTGCAGGCCGCGGTTGGTGTACTTCTTCGCGATCGAGATCACGAGGCGCAGGTTGGCCTCGATCATTTCCTTCTTCGCGTCGCGCGAGGCCTTCTCGCCTTCATTCATGCGCTTGTTGATCAGCTTCAGATCCTCGAGCGGAACGACCGCGCGCGCCTGCTGGTCGATCAGCTTCTTCTGCAGCTCCTGCACCGGCGGCAGGTTGCGCGTCAGAACCACCGCGTACGGCTTGCCCGAGGCCACTTCCTTCTCGGCCCACTTCAGGTTCAGCGCGTTCGGCGGGAAGTGCTTGATGAAGTATTCCTGCGGCATGCCGCACTTGTCGACCAGGATCTTGCGCAGCTCGCGCTCGTAGCGGCGCACGTCGTCGACCTGCGAGCGCAGGATGCCGCACAGCTTCTCGATCGTCTTGACCGTGAAGCGGATCGTCATCAGCTCGCTGCTGATCGCGTGCTGGGCCTTGTTGTAGGCCGGGGACTGATAGCCTTCCTTCTCGAAGGCCTTGCGCATCTTGTCGAAGTTGATGCGCAGCGCATCGAACTTCACGAGTGCGGCGGCCTTCAGCTCCTCGAGCTTCTTGGTCAGCGCCTTGCTTCCGCCCTGGCCGTCGTCATCGTCTTCCTCGTCGAAGAAGTCGACGTCTTCTTCAGCCACGTAGTCGTCGGCCTCGTCTTCGGAGACGAACCCGTCGACCGCCTCGGAAATCTTCATCTCGCCCGAGGCGATCCTGTCGGCGTAGCTGAGCAGCTCGGCAATCGTGGTCGGCGATGCGCTGATCGCGAGCATCATCGCCTGCAGGCCGCCTTCGATGCGCTTGGCGATCTCGATCTCGCCTTCACGCGTCAGCAGCTCGACGGTGCCCATTTCGCGCATGTACATGCGCACCGGGTCGGTCGTGCGGCCGAATTCGGAGTCGACGGTCGAGAGTGCCGCTTCGGCGGCTTCTTCTGCTTCTTCTTCGGTGGCCGTCGTCGCGCCGCCGCCGGCGATCAGCAGCGTCGCCGCATCCGGCGCCTGCTCGTAGACCGCGATGCCCATGTCGTTGAGCATCGAGACGATCGCCTCGAGGATTTCGTTGTCGACGAGCTTCTCGGGCAGGTGGTCGTTGATTTCCTGGTGCGTCAGGAAACCGCGCGTCTTGCCCATCTTGATGAGCGTCTTCAGCTCCTGGCGACGCTTCGCGACCTCTTCTTCGGTCAGCGCGGTTTCGTCGAGGCCGAACTCGCGCATCAGGGCGCGCTCCTTCGCGCGCGACACCTTCATGCGCAGCGGCTTGGCCTTGACCTTCGCTTCGTCTTCGACCGCCGCCTCGACTTCAGGCTCGCCTTCGAGATCGGACTCGAGATCCGACAGGTCGACGTCGCTGTCTTCGGCCTTCTTGGCTTTCTCGTCGACCTTCGGCTTGCGCCCCGGCTTGCCCTTGGCTTCGGCGGCGGCTTTGGGCGCGGCGGCCTTCGCGGCCGGCTTCGCGGTCTTCTTCGGGTCTTCGGCGGCGACGGCCTTGCCCTTCACGGCAGTCTTGGCGGCAGGGGCGGGCGTGGCGGCCTTCGCGGGTGCGCTTTTCTTCGCGGTCATGCAAATCCTCGGATGAATGGGGCCAGGCTCGGCGGAGCCTCGAACTTGTCGCCCTGGGGATGAACTGCGCACATCGGTGCGAAATTCAAGACCGGCGTGCTCGTGCCCGTGCTATTGCCGGTGCTGGTGCCAATACTGGCACTGGTGCTGACACGCCGGTGCGGGCAAGTTCGGGTGAACATTCGGGAGTGCAGCCCTTGCGGGAAGAGGGTGGCCAAATTCCCTTTCGTGGGACCCTGGTTCAGAGGGTGGCCGAGGCCCGGAGGTGCTGCTGTCACACTTGCCGCGCTTGTGTCAACAAAGGATTATACCGCGGCCACGTCGTTTCGTCCACCTCCAGCCGTCTGCGCCTCACCCTTGAGCCGCACGAACTCGGTCGCATCGCTGCAGATGCTGATCGTGCCGCCGTCGGGCAGCCGTTTCTCCCTGACGCGCAGCCAGCGGCCATCGCTCATCCGCTGCAGCCACGGTTTGCCGCCCTGACGGTGCCAATCGACGATCTTCGCCACCAGCCGATCGCGCGCAGCCGGTGCCAGCCGGGGCTCGTTCGCATCGACCATCGCGCGCACCAGGTCCACATGGCGCGCGCCGTGCACCCGCAGGTCCGACACGCGGGCAAAGGCCTCGGCAAAACTGCGGTTGCAGGCGATCAGCCTGTCGTCGGCGTCGAACAGCGCCAGACCGTCGGGCACGCTGTCGATCGCGTTGCGCAACGCGTCGTGCTGGGCTTCGATCTGGGCGACGACCGTCTGGCCGATGGCGAGCGCGCGTTCGGCGCGGCGTTTGGCCCGCAGCAAAAGCGCGATCGCCACGACGCCGATCGCGACGACGCCGATCGCAACAGCCACGAGCGGCCACGGCACCGCCGCCGCGGTGCCACCCCAAAGTGCGATGCTGTGCACCTGCCAACCTTCCATGTCCCTGAGTGTCTTGTTCGACGACCGTCTCGCGAGCCGCCGCCGCTCAGAGAGGTGTCGGCCGAGACAACTTGGCCTTGAGTTGCGCCTGCATCGCAAGCAGCTCGCGACCCCGGCTCTGGGCGTCGGGCGACTGGGGGCTGCCCGATTCGAACAGCAGTTTCAGCTCTTCCTCCGCCGCCTGCAAGCGCAATCGATCCAGCAGCAGCGCCAGTTCGGCCGCGATGTCGGTCTCCGCGCTCGGGTCATGGAACGCGGCGATCCGCGCAAGCACGGCCGCTCCGCCGTTCTCGTGTGCCTGGGCCTGGCTGCGCAGCTCGTCGAGCAGCGCGTTCGCCGCAAGCGGGCCGTGCTCGTGCACGCTGCGTTCGATGCAGCCGAAGAACAGGTCGTAGGGGGCGGCCTGGGCAGCGAGCAGGTCGTGCGACTCGCCATCGAGTGCCGCCCACAACTCGCTGCGCTGCAGGAGCAGCCACACAGCGCGGTCGAGCAGGTTCGCCGCGCCCTGGCTGACGAGGCGCCAGCGACGCGCCGGCGCGCGCGGTGTGGGCGCGGCCGGACGATTCGCAGCGCTCTCGCGGCCCTCCCACAGCGCCGTCAGTTCGCCGGGTTCGAGCCGAGCGAGCTGGCCGAACTGCGTCAGAAGCTGTCGCTTCAGCGCGCCTGTGGGCATCGCCGACCACAGCGGCTTGGCCGTGGCGAGCATGCGGGCGCGGCCCTCGGCGGTGTCGAGATCGTTGCCTTCGCCTGCCAGTTCGGCGAGCTGGCGCGACAGCGGCACCGCCTGCTCGATGCATTGCTCGAACGCCGCTGCGCCGAGCTCGCGCACGTACGAGTCCGGATCGTGCTCGGTCGGCAGGAACAGGAAGCGGATCGTGCGCGTGTCGGTGGCGTGCGGCAGGCTCGCTTCGAGCGCGCGCGCGGCAGCGCGCCGCCCCGCGGCGTCGCCGTCGAAGCTGAAGACGACCGAGTCGGTGAAGCGAAACAGCTTTTGCACGTGATCGGGCGTGCAGGCGGTGCCGAGTGTCGCGACCGCGTTTCCGAAGCCCGACTGGGCGAGCGCGACCACGTCCATGTAGCCCTCGACGACAAGCACGTGGCCGCGCTCGCGAACCGCCGCACGCGCCTCGAAAAGCCCGTACAGCTCGCGCCCCTTCACGAACACCGGCGTCTCCGGCGAGTTCAGGTACTTCGGCTCGCCGCGGTCGAGCACGCGACCGCCGAAGCCGATTACCTCGCCTTGCACCGAGCGGATCGGAAACATGATCCGGTCGCGGAACCGGTCATAGCGCTTTCGCTGCGACTCGTCATCCTGTTCGTCGCCATGCACGATCACGAGCCCGCTTTCTTCGAGCAGAGGGTCGTCGTAGTTCGGAAACACGCTGGCGAGCCCTCGCCAGCCTTCGGTGGCATAGCCCAGGCCGAAGCGGGCCGCGATCTCGCCGCTCAACCCGCGGCCCTTCAGGTACTCGATCGCCCGCGGGCTTTGGCGAAGCTGCTTGCGGTAGGCGTCGCTCGCTTTCGCGAGCACGTCGCTCAGCGTCGCGCGGCGCTGCTTCTGGGCTTCGGCCTGTTCGCGCTGCTGCGGCGTGCGCTCGTCGTCCGGCACGGTCATGCCGACCTGCTGCGCGAGATCCTTGACCGCGTCGATGAAGCTCATGCCGCTGTGTTCCACGAGGAAGCGGATGGCGTCGCCGTGAGCTCCGCATCCGAAGCAGTGATAGAACTGCTTGCTCGGGCTGACCGTGAAGCTCGGCGACTTCTCCGCATGAAACGGGCACAGCCCGCTCCAGTTCGCGCCGCCGCGCCTGAGCTGCACGTGCCGGCCGACCAGCTCGACCACGTCGACGCGCGACAGCAGGTCCTGGAGAAAGGCGGGCGGGATCACCGGGCGAGTCTAGCGTGGCGTGCCGGGCCGCCCCGGGCGTGACGGACTGCGCGCCCACACGCCGCATGTGTTGCGCGGCACCCCGACCGGGCACGGCGCTGGCTAGACTCGCGCCCCAGATGCTTTCGGTTACGAATCGATCGCATGGCTGACGCGGATGCGCCGAGATGCCTGGCGCGTGGCCCGCGGAAAAAGAAACGTCGAGGGAACATGTTGATGCTTCTGACCAGCTGCCGCGTCGTGCCGCGCCCACGGGAACGACTGCGCGATACCACCATCCGCCGGGCCGTCGGCACCTTGCTCGTCGCCGCCGGATCGAGCTTCACGAGCCAGTGGGCCCTCGCGCAGACCACCACCCCGCCGCCGGGCGAAGTCGCGCCGAGCGAACGCGCCAAGCGGGACGCCGACAAGGTGTTCCACTGGATCATGATCCAGGGCGACCGCACCCGCAAAGCGCCGGTTGCCGGAGCCAAGGACACCAAGGACACCAAAGACGCCAAGGACGACCGTCCCGCCGCCAAGCCGATCCGTGCGGCGGCGCCCGAGGCCTTGCCGACGCGCGCCAGGCCGGACGCCTCGGTCGCCGCCGTCGCGCCGGTCAATCCGAAGCCCGCCGGCAAGCCGGTCGAACACCCCGCCGAAGCACCGGCACCGGCCGCTTCACCAACCGCCGCTGTCGACTCGCCCAAGCCTGACGATGCGCGGCTGGCTCGCATGGAACCGGGGTCGCGGGCCGCTGCGCCGGCCGTCTCCGACGACGCGCCACAGGGACTCGTGGCGCTGGCACAGCCGGCCCCGCAGTTCCCCGCCAGCGTGATGCGCGCGCTGCGCCGCGGCACCGTGCAGGTTCGGTTCGACGTGCTGACCGACGGCAGCGTGGCAAACCTCGAAGTACTGAAGACGACGAGCGCGCGGCTCAATTCGGCTGCGATCGAGGCGGTCGGGCAGTGGCGCTTCAAGCCGGTCTCGAAGGTGCAGACCGGCGCGGTCGAGGTCGGGTTCGACCTCGAGTGAACCCGCCTCAGTGCGTCAGGCTCGCAGCGGGCGCCTCGGCCATGCCGCGGTAGTCGCGGACCCAGTCCACCACTTGATCGGCCGGCATCGCTGCTGCAATGCCGTTGCCCTGGCCGACATCGCAGCCGATTTCGATCAGCCGCCGCGCCTGCTCGGGCGTTTCGACACCTTCGGCGACGACGCTGCAGCCGAAGGTCTGCGACAGCCCGATCACGCCTTCGACGATCGCCAGGTCCTGGCGATCGCTGAGCATGTTGATCACGAACGAGCGGTCGATCTTCAGCATGTCGAGCGGCAGGCGCCTCAGATAGGTGAAGGTCGAGTAGCCGGTGCCGAAGTCGTCGAGCGCGAAGCGCACGCCGAGCGCGCGGCACTCTTCCATCAGTCCGATCGTGTAGTCGACATCGGCAAGCGCGGCGGTCTCGAGCACCTCGATGATCAGACGGTTCGCCACCGGCGTGTGATGGCGCGACAGCAGCCCGCCCAGATGCTGCGCGAACATCGGCTCCTGCAAATGGCGCGCCGAGACATTGATGCTCAGCGTGACGTCGAGCCCCTCGCGCAGCCATTGCTCGAGCTGCTCGATCGCGTGCTGCAGCACCCAGTTGCCGACGCTGACGCTCAGCCCCGTGTTCTCGATCAGCGGCAGGAACTGCGCCGGCGCCATCACGCCTTGCTCGGGGTGACGCCAGCGCAGCAGCGCTTCGAAGCCGAGCACCTTGGCCGTGCGCATGTCGACCTTGGGTTGGAAGTACAGCCGGAACTCGCCGTGATCGAGTGCCTCCTGCACGCGGCCTAGCGCGACGAAACGCGCTTCGGCGCGCCGGTCGTGCTCGGCGTCGAAGAACAGGTAGCCGTTGCGGCCGGCCTGCTTGGCGCCGTACATCGCGTGATCGGCGTGGCGCAGCAGCGTCTCGGCGTCGGCGCTGTCGAGCGGGAACACGGTGGCGCCGATGCTCGCGGTGATCAACGTCGGACCGGCCCCGACGCCGAGCGCGTACGGCTGGCAGATCTGGTGCAGCACGCGCTCGACCGCGTGCCGGCTCTCGTCGAGCGTGGCGGTGCGCAGCAGCAGCACGAATTCGTCGCCGCCGATCCGGGCGACCACGTCGTCGCCGCCGGCCCACGAACGCAGCGAGCGCCGCATCCGGTTTGCGAGCTCGACGAGCAACCGGTCGCCGGCGTCGTGGCCGAAGCGGTCGTTGACCGGCTTGAAATGATCGAGGTCGAGATAGCAGACGGTCAGCAGCGAGCCTTCGCGACGGCTCGTCTGGATCGCGTCGGTCAGCATCTGCGCGAGACGCACGCGGTTCGGCAGCCGGGTCAGTTCGTCGAAATGAGCCTGGCGCTGCAGTTGCTCGAGCTGCTCGCGCGAGCGAGTGATGTCGGCGATCGCGACCACGTGGTTGCGGATGCTGCCGTTCGTGTTGCGCACTCTCGAGACACTGAGCTGCAGCAGGCAGGTTTCGCCGTTGCGGCGCTGGTCGACGAGTTCGCCGCGCCAGGTGCCGGTCGCATCGAGGCTGGCGCGCATCGCGTTCTGCTGGGCCGCCTGGTCTGAGCCGGGCGGGGCCGCGCGCCACAGGCTCGGCACGGTGCCGAGCGTCTCGTCGCGGCCGTAGCCCATGATCTGCGTGAAGGCCGGGTTCGCCTCGACCACGCGGTTCTGCGAGTCGATGATCAAGAGACCTTCGTGCAGGTGCTCGAACAGGCTTTCCGAGACGTTCTGGCGCTCGCGTGCGGCCTGCAGATCGCCGATGTCGCGCGCGGTGTTGACGATGCGCAGCGGCTCGCCGCTGGCATCGCGCTCCGAGACGATCGCATGCAGCTCGAACCAGCGCCAACTGCCGTCGCGGCACATCATGCGGCACTCGGTGCGGCAGTTCACCGAACCGGGCGAGCGCAGCGGTGCGAACTCGCGCTGAACGCCCGGCACGTCCTCCGGGTGCACGTGGGCCCAGAAGGCATCGAGCGTGCGGCCGAAGTCCTGCGATGTGTAGCCCAGCATCGCGAGCCAGCGTGCCGAAAACTCGATGCGGCCGCTGACAAGGTTCCATTCGCCGACACCGATGTCCGAGCTGTCGAGTGCAAGGTGCCAGCGCCGCTCGTTCGCCGCGAGCTCGCCGGTCAGTGCCGTCGTCAGCAGCGGAATCACGAGCAGGCTGCACACGTACGCGGCGAGCAGGCCGACGCCGTGCCCGGACTGCGGCGACAGGAACGGTCCGACGCCGAGCACGGTGGCGAGCAGGGCGCCCAGCGTCAGCACCAGCGCGGTCGACGACGCAGCCAACAGCCCGCTGCGCGCCGCGAGCCAGCACAGCAGCAGGTGCGGGGCGAACGCGAGCGGAAGGCGCGCGATCAGGCTGTTGTCGGCAAGCGCGAAGGCCAGGCCGGCAGAACCGAGCACGCCGAGTGTCAGCAGCCCGGACGGGATCCACCGCCATTCGCCATAGGCCTGCGCGATCGCATTGCGCGACAAGGTCAGCAGCGGAATGCCGACGACGATGGCGCCCATCGCGTCGCCGATCCAGCGGTGCACCCACGCCGCCGGCGCATCGGCCCAGGGCAGCATCCCGGACGCAGCGAGCCAGAAGCTTCCGTTCGACGCGCTGAAGGCAGGTGCCGCGACAACGCCCAGCGCGCCATAGAGCCAGAGGTCGCGGCGCCGATCGAGCTCGCAGTGCAGCCCTTCACGGCGCAGCACCAGAGCGGCCAGTGCCGGGCCGAGCGTGCTGCCGATCGCAAGCATCACGGCCAGCCACGCAGGTTGCGCGCTGCCCGGCATGGCGAGAAGTGCCCCGACTGCGATCCCTGGCCACACGCCGAGTCCCCAGCGCAGCAACGCCGCCAGCGCGATGCCGAATGGCGGCCAGACCAGCGAGACGTCGGTTCCCAGCTGCGACACTGCCGGACCGGCTCGGCCGCACAGCCAGTACGCCAGCGCCAGCGCGCAGACCCGCAGCGCCCAGCCCGGCGCTTCGCCCCATGGCGTGTGCGCTGTCAGGATGGAGGGGAGTCGATAGGCGGGCACGGGCGATCAGCAAAATGTGCGTGAATGTAAACGAACGGCTCGCGAGCCGGGCGCAAAAAAGCCACCGCACGGGTGGCTTGGACAAAGGTACTTCACGCGCGGCTTCATTCAAAGAGCGAATTCGTCGAGCTTGTGGCCGGCCGCCAGGGCGGCCTTCAGCCAGCGCGGCTGCAAACCGCGGCCGCTCCAGGTTTCTCCGCTGCTCGAATCCCGATACTTCGCCGCAACCTTGCCGCCTTTGCTTTTGCCGGACTTTCCCTTCGCCGGTTTCCCTGCCAGATCTGCGACGGAAAGGCCGTATTCGGCCATCAGCGCACGAATTTTGGCGACCGCTTCGGCCCGGCCCTGCTGTTTGGTGCGTTCGATTTCACGTTCGAGCGCTTCCTTTTGTGCAATCAGATCCTGCAGAGAAGCCATCAGATTTTCCTCCATGCCGCCGGAATATCGACCCGGCAATATGGTGATTCTAGTCGGCCAATCCTGAATCCATCAATTGCTCGGAGGTACGTAGCCTGCTGGCTGCTCCGCTCCGCCGCCGAAGAAGAAGTTTTCCATCTGTCGTGCCAGATATTGGCGCGCGCGCTGGTCCGCGAGATTCAGGCGATTTTCATTGACCAGCATCGTCTGGTGTTTCATCCAGAGCTGCCAGGCCTCCTTGCTCACCGAGTTATAGATTTTCTTGCCGAGCTCGCCCGGATACGGTGCGAAGTCGAGACCTTCGGCCTCCTTCTTCAGGTAGACACATTGAATGGTGCGCGCCATGGCAGCAACTCCTCAGGAAACAAATGAATGTGGTGAATGCCGAGATACCGACGTTCAGGCCAGTTTCTTGACCAGCACCTGCGAGCGCCGGTCCCAGTTGTACTTGCGCTTGCGCGCATCGGGCAGCCACTCGGGATCGACCTGCACGAAGCCGCGCTTGATGAACCAGTGCATCGTGCGTGTCGTCAACACGAAGATGCTGTCCAGCCCCATCGCGCGGGCCCGTTGCTCGACGCGCTTGAGAATGCGCTCCCCGTCGCCCTGCGCCTGCACCTGCGGCGACACCGTGAGCGCAGCCATCTCGGCGGTCCGCGCCTCCGGGTAGGGATACAGCGCCGCGCAGCCGAAGATCACGCCGTCGTGTTCGATCACGGTGTAGTGGCCGATGTCGCGTTCGATTTCGGTGCGGCTGCGCTTGACGAGCGTGCCGTCGCGCTCGAAGGGCTCGATCAGCTGCAGCACGCCGCCGATGTCGTCTGCCGTCGCTTCACGCAGGCTTTCGAGCTTCTCGTCGACCACCATCGTGCCGACGCCGTCGTGCGTGAACACCTCCATCAGGATCGCGCCGTCCATCGCGAACGGCAGGATGTGCGAGCGTTCGACGCCGCCGCGGCAGGCGCGCACGCAGTGCTGCAGGTAGAACGCCGTGTCGGTCGGCTTCAGCGGCTGCGGCAGCGTGCCGAGCAGGCGCTCGGCGTCGGCGAGTGCCAGTTCGGTGTCGATCGGGCTCTCGGCATCGGCGAGGTCTTCGTGGATGCCGGGCACCTCGGTCACGAACAGCAGCTTGTCGGCCTGCAGCGCGATCGCGGTCGCCGTGGCGACGTCTTCCATCGTCAGATTGAACGCTTCGCCGGTCGGCGAAAAGCCGAACGGCGAGAGCAGCACCATCGCATCGCTGTCGATCGCGCGGCGGATCGCTGCCGAGTCGACCTTGCGCACGACACCGCTGTGCACGAAGTCGACGCCATCGACGATGCCCACCGGCCGCGCCGTCAGGAAGTTGCCCGAGACCACGCGGACGATCGCGTTGGCCATCGGCGTGTTCGGCAGGCCTTGCGAGAACGCCGCCTCGATCTCGAAGCGCAGCTGGCCGGCGGCCTCCTGCGCCGAGTCGAGCGCCACCGCATCGGTGATGCGCAGGCCGTTGTGATAACGCGCCTCATGGCCCTTCGAGCGCAGCTGCTCGTTCACCTGCGGCCGAAAGCCGTGCACGAGCACGATCTTGATGCCCATCGCGTGCAGGATCGACAGGTCCTGCGCGAAGGCGCTGAGCTTGCCCGCCGCGATCAGCTCGCCGGCAATGCCGACCACGAACGTCTTGCCGTGATAGGCGTGGATGTGCGGCGCCACGGTGCGAAACCACGGCACGAACGTATGGGGAAAGACAAGGCTCACTGCGCTGGGCTCAGGGCTGAAACGAGCGAGATTCTTGCACGTTCACTGTGCGTGCCAGTCGAGCCGGTCGGTGCCTGGACGCACCGACGGGCGCGTCCACGCGGCCGGTGTGCCCGAGAAGCGCGCCGCGTGCGAAACCGCGCGCAGTTCGCCCCACGCGCTCGGAAAGTTCTCGAGCAGCGCATCGAACTCGGCGCGCGGGCCTTGCAACCCACCCGACACCCGCCCGAGCCCGCGCAGCCACGAAGCTGTGCGCGCCAGCGAGACCTTCACGTGCCAGCTTCCGCCTTGCGCACGTTGCCGCGCGAGCGCAGTCTGTGCACCCCACGCGATCAGCATTCCCGTGGCCATGTCCAGAATCTGCATCGGCAGCGCCTTCGGCTCGGCAGCGCCGGCCGCTTCGGCTTCGGCGTGGTTGAAGCCGGTGGCGGTCTGCACGAGCGAATCGAAGCCGCGCTTGCTGCCCCATGGGCCCGTGTCGCCGTAGGCCGACAGCGAGACCTGCACCAATCCCGGCCGTTCGCGGGCCAGCGTCCGGGCATCGCACCCGAGCTGGGCGAGCGAGCCCGGCCGATACCCCTGCACGAAGACGTGCGCCTCGCGCAAGGCTCCGAGCAGCGCATCACGGCCTTGCGCCGTGCGCAGATCGGCGAGTGCCGAGCGCTTGCCGCGGCTCGTGTCGATGATCGCCTCGATGTTCGGCAAGTGCGGCCCGTTGACCATCAGCACGTCGGCGCCATACGCGGCGAGCGCGCGCGTGCCGACCGGCCCGGCCAGGATGCGCGTCAGATCCAGCACCCGCAAGCCTTCGAGCGGACGGCACTCGGGCGGAAGGTTCGGCCAGGCGAGCGGCGGCGCCTCGCCGATGCGCTCGATCGCGACCAGCGGCTGCTGCGCGATCGCCGCACCTTGCGGGTGGGCATCCCACTCGTCGAAGCGGCGCAGCGCGGTGGCCACCAGCCCGCGCGCGGCGTCCTTCTCGGGCGTCATCGCCAACGGCTTGGTGACTCTGGTCGCCAGCTTCCTGATATGCGGAATGTCGGCGTGGATCTGGATTGGCCGCCAGCGGGCCAAGCGCCAGCGGCAACTGGAAGAGCAGATGCCGCTTGCGCTGGATGTCGTAACTCGCGCGCTTCGCGCCGGGCACCCGGTGATTTCAGCGGTTCAACTCGCCGGCAACGAGATGGGCGATCCGATCGGATCGGAGTTCGGTCTGATCGTGGACGAAACGACCTACGGCTCCGAATTC
>Ga0105237_10007536_pt1 | contig 11892 bp, 10 predicted proteins | sample KBSC24metaG_FD_81520 | JGI IMG/M metagenome (GOLD analysis project Ga0105237, IMG submission 81520) | Corn rhizosphere microbial communities from Kellogg Biological Station, Michigan, USA - KBS C2-4 metaG | ecosystem: Host-associated > Plants > Roots > Rhizosphere > Soil | place: Michigan, USA... | reverse complement strand
CCGTCCCGACTTCCGACCACGGAGCACCCGGGAACACGAGCCACGAACTCGCTTCCAGCCTGTCGTGGCCGCTTTGAGCCGATCCGAGAAGGCGTTACCCGGGCTGCAGACGCCGGCCACGCATCAGACCGCGACTATCGCGCCGCGGCTTTAAGTGCGGGAATCGCTAGGCGCCGAAAGAGACCGTCCACCTCCTCCACCGACAGTCGCCTCTTGCCGCCCAACCACCACATCATCGACCCGAACAGGCCACCCGCGATGAACTGTACGATGGCTTCCTCGGGCACGGACCTTGCACTTTCCACGGACATCACGGCTCTTACGTCTTCTCGAACTACCTTCACCAACAAATTGCGCAGCAGATGCTGTATGAGCGCACCACCGCGTCTGCTCACCATCGCCGGAAAAATGTCGCGGTGCTCGTCTGCATGGGCTAACAGGTGACGGCTAAAGCCAAGCAGTTGCTCATCGGGCTCGGTACCGCGCGAACGCGCCTCACGTTGGCGTTCGCGCAACGCGGCCAGCAGCCCCTCGAAACCGCTCTCCAACAAATCTTCCTTGTTGTCGTAGTGTGCATAGAATGTCGCTCGACCGACATTCGCCCGGTCAATGATCTCCTGGACCGAGATCGCGTCGAAGTCCTTCTCTTTTATGAGTGACAGTAGCGCCGCTTCGAGAAATTGTTGAGTTCGCTGGATACGCCGGTCTTGTCTCTTCATGACCACCCTCGTTTCCCGAACAGTCATAGCCCTGTTCGAACGTTACGGGACAAACAGTTACATTTTGTACGGACCGCCGGTTCGCCCGGCGTCGTCCATACCGGTAGATGAATAGGGTATCCAAAACTGAACATTCTGTTCAATAACTTTAGGAGGAGACGATGGTCGGTAAAACACGAATTCAGCCAGGTGCCGTAATCGAACCACGAGAACTCTTGGGCGTTCGGCTGGAGCATGTTCGAATTCCGGACTCACAACAACTGGTCCACCTTCAGTTCCGACGTTTCGCTGGTTGTCCCGTCTGCAACCTGCATCTGCACTCCATCGCGCAGCGTCACGTGGAACTGGTGGCGGCATCGGTTCGGGAGGTGGCAATATTCTACTCGACCGTTGATGAGCTGTTGCCTCACGCAGGAGAACTGCCGTTCCCGGTAATCGCCGATCCTGAAAAGCGGCTATATGCCGAGTTTGGGGTGGAATCTGCGCCTCGGGCCTTGCTTGACCCGCGCGCGTGGGCTCCGATACTGGGGAGCGTAATCCGGAGCCTAGGCATGATCTTCCGCAGGGGACAGCCGAGTCCCGCATTGAATCCCCATGGCGGCCGTTTTGGGCTTCCAGCTGACTTTCTCATCGCCAGCGACGGCAGGGTTCTAGCCTGCAAGTACGGCTCCCATGTCTACGACCAATGGTCGGTTGACGAAATCCTCCAGCTGTCGCGTGAGAGTGCCATTTCGACGGCCGCTGCCGCTCAGTACCGTTTCGGCAAGGGATATCGGTCAACGGAAGAGAGGATGGAAAACCGTGGAAGGCATTAGCAGGACTATCTCCCTGCCGCCGGGCACGATTGGGCGTTGCGCTTTACGATCCGCTCGTGAAGCTCCTCGGCGGCGACAAGACGCGAAAGCTGCTTCTCGATCAAGCGACCAACGCCGGCAACTGGCCGAACCGGGGCAGGTCACAGCGTCCGTTTCGCGCCGACCATGTGGGCAGTTTGCTGCGTCCCCCAGCGTTAAAGGATGTCCGGCCGTGCCGCGGAAGAGGCAGTCGAGGGATCGTCGCGGACCCAGTCGGAGATCGGACTGCGAAGTGCGCCCGACGACGAATTCCGCCGCGCCATGGGTAGAACACTTTGCTTCTTGCAGGAGAGGACTCGCCCGGCCGCCAAGATGGCGATCCCGTCAGCGTGGACGATTACTTCGGCCAAGTCACCTCGGGAAAGTTGCCGCACAAGTGCTGATTGTCATCGGAATACCAAGGCTCGTCTCCTTGGCAATGTCCTGCTTGTTCGCGGATGCAATCATCTCCGGATCGTCGTACCTGCCACATGTCTTTTACGATGCTGGCGCCCGACGTCATTCAGGCGCTGTCGTTGGTGCCGGTTCGAATATCTGCTTGCCTCGGGCAATCACCGGTACACACCGCGACCCGACGCGATCATTAAGGCCATGATGCGCAGGCCGCGCCCGTCTGAACGGCAAGCCGCCGGTTACCTTGATGGGAGCGGCGCGCTACAATCGGCACGCGGGGGTCGGCATAGGACGCCCCGAGTCGCGGGCGGGTTTAATTGCCTGCGGTATCGAAGCTTTCATACGGAGGACGTAGGCCATGCTGACGCTAAGGTCACTTCTCGCAATCTCCGCGGCGGTAGCGCTCGCCGTAGCGGTGAAGATCGCCTCCGGGCAAGCGGGTGCCACCCCTGCGCAGCCGAAAATCGAAGCGCGCGTCGCCCCCCTGCTGAGAATTAAAGACCTTACATTCAAGGACCTGAACCGCAACGGCTCGCTAGACCCTTACGAGGACTGGCGGTTGCCCGTCGAGAAGCGTGCCGCGGACCTTCTCTCCAGAATGACGATGGAGGAGAAGGCGGGGCTCATGCAGATCACCTCATACAACGCGAACGCCCTGGCCGACTACATCAACAACCGGAACATTCACTATCTGATCCTCCGCGATAACCTGAGCGCCCGTGAGCTTGCAGCGCGGGCCAACAGCTCCCAGGAACTCGCCGAGAAATCACGGTTAGGAATCCCCTTGGTGTTTGCGTCCAATCCCCGCAACCACGTCAGGGACACCCTGGTATACGAGGAAGCCGAGGCAGCTGGCGAGTTCTCGAGCTGGCCGGGAACGCTTGGATTGGCGGCGACAAACGACCTCAAGCTCATCAGGGACTTCGCCGAGATCGCGCGGGTCGAGTGGCGCGCCGCGGGAATTCAAAAGATGTACGGGTACCAGGTAGACGTCGCGACCGAGCCGCGATGGTACCGCATCCAAACCACATTCAGCGAGGATCCCAAGCTCAGTGCCGACATTTCCCGGGAGATCGTGATTGGCTTCCAGGGCCGGACTCTCGGTCCGACATCCGTCGCTATGACGATGAAGCACTTTCCCGGCGATGGCGCGGTGGACAAAGGGCTGGACCCGCACAACACCTGGGGCCAGTGGGCCGTCTACCCCACTCCGGACAGCTTTTTCAAATACCAACTTCCGCCATTCCAGGCTGCGGTGGACGCGGGAAGCAGCTCGATCATGAGCTACTACAACAATCCATCGAATGCGAAGAGCAGCAGGCAGTTTCCCACGGAATGGTGGCAGCCCGAAAAGCAACAGTTCGAAGAAGTCGCCGGGGCCTATAATGCCACGCTTCTCGGTAAACTGCTTCGCGAGCGGATGGGATTCAAGGGGTACATCAACACGGACTCCGGCGTCCTCGGCAACAATGCTTTCGGCGTAGAGAAGCTCACACTACCGGAGCGATTCGCGAAGGCAGTCAAGGCCGGAGTAAGTCTCTTCTCCGACAACAATGATCCAAGGGGGCTGATCGATGCGGTAAATCAGCATCTTCTGAAAGAAGAGGATCTCAACTCGTCTGTCACGTACCTGCTGGCGGAGATGCTCCATTTGGGGCTATTCGAGAACCCCTACACGGATCCGGACAAGGCCCAGGCAATCGCCAACTCTCCGGCCTCGGCCTCCCGCGCGGACGAGGCGCACCGCAAGTCCATCGTGCTGTTGCGCAACGACATGAAACTGTTGCCGATCAAGGGCGCAAGAAAGATATACGTGGAGACGTTCGCGGATGCAGCCGCGGGGACGGCAGGACGCGGGGGCGGTAGGGGCCGAGGAGCGTTCGGCGCTCGGGGCGACATCCCTAGCGCCGCACGGGGTGAAGGCGCGGCAGGCGGTCGCGGGGTGGGTCCGCAGGTTGAGGGCGGGCGAGGCCGTGGCGGCGCGGCGAACAGCGCGACGCAGACCAACGGGTTAAGGACCCTGCTGGCCAAAGATCCGTCCGTGCAGGTGGTGGACTCGCTCGAGCAGGCGGATGTGGCGCTGGTATGGCTCCGCCCGAGCGTCAACCAGCGGCCGGAGAACGACTATGCCGACATCGCGCTCAGCAAGCTCACAGGTATCGATGTCGAGAAAGTGAAACAGATCGAGGCAGCCAAACCGACGGTGCTCGTGATCAACATGATTAATCCCTGGGTGATCAACGAGGTCGAACCCGGCGCCGCAGCGGTCCTGGCAACTTTCGACATCAAGGCCGAGGCTCTGCTGGATGTCGTGCGCGGCCGCTACAATCCTGCCGGTAAGCTGCCGATCACGGTTCCGGCGAATCAAGCCGCGGTGGATCGGAATGCACCCGACGTTCCAGGGTATGCAGAGGCATTCGATTACGCCTACAAGAGCAGCGCGAAGGATAAGTACGTCTTCGGTTTTGGCTTGAGCTACGGCAAGTAGCCGAAGGCGGGCCCAACCCGTGCCGGGTCGGCCGGTCCCAGGCGAATGGCGTCCGTGCTCGCTGCGGACTGCCTGAGGCCAGGGACTTGCTCGCGGAACGGACTTTCTTGACTCTTACGATCCGATACCGCTGCAATGCTGTGCCGCCCCGCCGAGAAGCGGTGGGTTCGTCTTCACCATGCGCCGTTCACGATGGCGCCCGCCCGCAACTGCGTGATGTCGCTTCGCCGAACCGAAACAGCGTCTGTCCAGCGGCCGTTGCTCGTCAAGCGGGCGAGATCCGCGGCGCGATGCAATGGCTTCTCCCCTGCTCACGGCTCCAGATTTCATCAAGTAGGGCCCAGCCTTCAGTTGGAATCCCGCTGGTACCGCGCGTAGCACGTCATTCAGTGAGGCGGCGTCGCCAGTGGCTGGGATTGCCCTTCGCCGCCCTTCCCTCGAGGATAGCCAGCAACCGGGGAAGGACGCCGTGGCGCCCTTCTCATCTCCCAGTGCCATATGATTCGTCACTTCGACCAGGGTGGTGTTACGCCATTGGATCGAGCATAGCCCATCGACTGGCCGAGGTGCTCGTGTTGCTCCGACAGAAGAAACATGATGGCGCCCGCCAAGTTGTTCGCGGAGGACGCGATTCTCCAAGCGCAAGTAGTAGATCTCCTGGCAAGCCGACGACGATAGCAGGATGGAGGCAAACAGGCTCGCTGTCAGAAATCCCCAGCGCGGTCTCACGCCTTTGCCAATTCTCCGGCGTGCGCCTGGATCTTGCGCACGGCATCGGCGATCTGGTCCATAGCGCTACGCGGCGCAAGAAGCATGGTCTGGCTGAACCAGACGGCCTCTTCGCAGAGACGGTCGTTGACCGGGCAACGGGTACGCTCCTGCCACTCAGCCAGAACCTTCGGCGGGAAGAGCCGCTGGTAGCCGCGCGAAGCGAGCACATTCTTGAGGAACGGCTGCGTGTTCAGCGGTGTATATCCGCCGGCTGCCGGAATCCCCTCGGCTGCCAGCGCCTTCAGGAAGACGGCTCTCGGAAGGTCGGCGAATCTCGTCTTGTCGTACCGGAACATATAAAGGTGGTAGGCGTTGCGGGTGCAGCCATCGTACAGGCGCGCCGGTGCGATGCCCGGAATCTCCTTCAGCAACGAGGTCAGGTGAAGCGCGTTTTCGGTCCTGGTCTTGGCTTGGGCCTCAATTCTGGCCATTTGCGCCATCAGCAGGGCGCCTTGAAATTCCGTCATGCGCAGATTGGTTCCGCTGGAGTTGTAGGTGAAGCTGGTGCCGATGTACTTCAGCCCGCTGCCGTTGTTGTGGAAAGCATAGCAGCGCTCGCGGAGCTCTTCATCGTTGCAGAGGATGGCGCCGCCCTCGCCGGAGTTTAGGTTCTTGGACGCCTGGAAGCTGAAGCAGCCTGCCTGTCCGTAAGTGCCCACCTTATGCCCTTTCCACTCCGCCAAGTGGGCTTGGCAGGCATCTTCGATCAGGGGAATGCCGTGCTTCGCGGCAATCGGAAGCAGCGTGTCCAGATCGCACGCGTTGCCGCCCAGGTGAACCGGGATAATGGCCTTGGTCTGCGGCGAAATAGCGCCTTCCGCCTTGCGCGCATCCATCTGGAACGTCTCCCGATCCGTGTCCACGAACACCGGAAGAGCATGCTGGCGCAACACGACGTTGATGGTGGCGACGAAGGTGTACGGGGGGACCACCACTTCGTCGCCGGGTTCGACCCCGAGCGCGTTGAGGCTCGTGAAGAGTGCGCTGGTTCCGTTAGCTGTGGCCAGGCAGTATTTCGCCCCGGTCAACTGCGCATAGGCCTGCTCGAACCTGCCTACGGCCTGCCCGCTGCCGCGATACCATTTTCCGCTGCGCAGAATATCGAGGAGCGCTCGTTCTTCGGTCTGATCGTAGACCGGCCAGCCGGGGAAAGCACCCGTGAATGACTTTGGGCCGCCAAGAATGGCCGGTTTGCCGCCTGTTTCCGCGGGAGCATTCATTGCCAGGGCGGTGACCGCCAGAGGAGCGCCCGCGAGGAGGTTCCTTCGAGAGATGGAGTCTTGCATTTGATTTCCATTCCTTTCGCCACGCGCAAGTTTCCAATTCAGAATACCGCCAGAGCAAACCCGGGGGAACGGCCAGTTGGAGCAGAAGACGGATAGAATCAGTAGCGAATCCCATGAAGACTCTCTTCGTGAAATTGGTGTGGCGAGTCGTTGCGGTTCTGGCACTCTGTACCGCCGGTCTCTGCGCCGCGGAAATGAAAGCCGGTGTCGCGAAACTGGAGATCACCCCCGTTACGCCGGTGTGGCTGAGCGGCTATGCCGCGCGGACACATCCGTCCGATGGGGTGCTGGTGCCCTTGTGGGCCAAGGCCCTGGCGCTCGAGAGTTCCAAAGGTCAGCGATTCGTGATGGTCACGATCGACGTCGTGGGCATTCCGCGCTCCGTGGCCGACGAAGTTGCCACCCGCGTGCACAAGCAATACGGCCTGGAGCGCCGGCAACTCCTCCTGAACACGACTCACACCCATACCGGTCCCATGGTGTGGCCGAACCTGATGAACCTGGCGGTGATTGCGCCCGACGAGCAGCGGAGACTGATCGCTTACAGCCGCACGCTGACGGACGCGCTGGTCAGCGTGACCGGCGCGGCCCTGAAAGACCTTGCTGACGCCACCGTCTTCTATGGGGAAGACTCGGCCGCCTTCGCCATGAACCGGCGGCTACCCACTCCAACCGGGTTCCAGAACGCGCCGAATCCGGACGGTCTCGTGGACCACCGCGTTCCCGTTCTGAAGATCGCCGACCGCTCCGGAAAGGTCCGCGCCATTCTGTTCGCCTACGCCTGCCACAACACAACCTTAGGCGCCGATATCTACCAATTCAGTGGCGACTATGCGGGTTACGCTCAAGCCGCCCTGGAACGGGAATATCCCGGCGCGGCCGCGATGTTCATGATGCTCTGCGCCGGCGATCAGAATCCATACCCGAGGGGCACGGTCGCGCTGGCGGAGCAGCACGGCAACGAGTTGGCAGCCGCGGTCGTTCGCGTGCTCTCCCGCTCCATGACCCCCGTCGGTGGGCCGATCCGTTCCACGTTCCGGCTGACGGAACTCCGCCTGGCGCCGCGGTCGCGGGAAGACTTCGAGCAGGAACGCAAGAGTCCCGTGCCCGCCGTTGTGCGCCGCGCGGAACTCATGCTCAAGGCGATGGACGCTGGCCAACGCATCGACAAGGTCGAGTACCCGGTGGAAGCCATCCGGTTCGGGCACAGCCTGACGCTGCTGGCGCTCGGCGGAGAGGTTACGGTCGATTACGCCCTCCGGGTGCAACGCGAATATCACGGCGAACCAATCATCGTGGCCGCCTACTCCAACGACGTGATGTCTTATATTCCGTCGGCCCGCGTTTTGCGTGAAGGCGGATACGAAGCCGTGGATTCGATGCCCTATTATGGACTGGCCGGCACCTATGCCTCCGATGTGGAGGACCGGGTCTTCGCCGCCATTCATCAGGTGATGGGCAGGGTCGGACGATAGCGGGAAGAGCGCCGTTGCTAAGCGGGTCTTCGTGTAAGGAGTGCGAGGCGTTGACTGCGGTCGTCTGGGGCCCTACCGCAATCAACATTCAACCCTGTCGCGGTTAGAGAACCTGCAGCACTGCATGCCGTTGTCGGAATAGCCGATTTTGGTGCCTTATTCGCTTTCTCGATTGAGATGCCGTAGTTTAGGATAAAAGAGCCTTCTTGTAGTTGCGCCTGTGCACCCGCTGGCGATAGCATTCAATCATGAGAGTTGATCTGCTGAACCAGATCGTGCTCCGTTGGGATTCCGATTCCGATTGCTCGCCTCTCCTCCAAAGCGGTGGGATCGATGCCGTCTGGTTCCCCTCGCCTCGAGATCGCATTGCGGCCGCCTGCCGTGCCGTCGGCGCCGCGACGCTCGACGTCGATGCGATCCGTTTCGTCGGCCGCGATCAGACCGGCCCGCTGCCACCCGGCGATTACTTGGCGGTAAAAGCGGGAGTCTGGCCGGGAGCAAGGGCCAGCGCCCGAAATGCCGACGGGAGTTTTTCCGGCGGTGCCAGCCAGCGCGCATGGATCGATGCCAACGGTTATCTCGTCGCCTGGACCAAGGCTCTCTTCCCGGGTCGCACAGCTCTTCTTGCCTATCTCCCGGACAGCGATGCAGGTATTGCCCAGGGACAAGTGATTACTTATGAATCCCTGGAACTCGCGTTGATCGACGCCTGGGCTGGCGGTGGAAACTACCTGCTGGCCCCGGATGCGCCGTACCGCAATGCCCTTCTGCGTGGCGAGCCGCCGGCGACTGCCGCGTGGTCCCAGTTGGGCAGGACCGCCCGCTGGCTCAAGCAGAACCAGGATCTTCTCCGTCAATCTCCCCTGAGTACGATCACCGTTCTGGTAGAACGAGGCGATACGTCTGCCGAGATCGTCGCGCTGATGTTCCGCCAGAGTGGTTCCCCTGAGTTGGTGTCTACGGAGCGCATGCCTTTGCCGGATGCGTCTCGCCGGCCCATCGTGGTGGCTGCCGGGATTACTCCGTCGCCGGAACTAGGCAGGCTCTTGCTGGCTCATGCCAAGGCCGGCGCCAGCCTCGTGATCGATGGCGGCGATGCATCGTCCTGGTGGAAGGCGCCGGGGCTAAAAGCGGCCCGCCAGTTTGAGGATCGAGGCTTTTACACGTTGGGCTCTGGCCGGATTCTCGTTTACAAGGAGTTGATTGTCGACCCCGGCGATTTCGCTCTAGACGTTCTCGATCATGCCGCCGGCCGCCGGCCTGTCAGGTTGTGGGACGCGCCCGCCGTCGTCGCCATGGCCTCGCAAGCGGACACACGCGCCAACCTGATTCTTCGCCTGGTCAACTACGGGTCGCCCACTCGCGGCGACATCATGGCTCAGGTCCGGGGTATCTACAACTCGGCCACGCTGTCGTGTCCCGACCAACCATCTGTCGCGTTGCGGACCTGCCGCCGCGGCGAAAATACTGATGTGCTGGTGCCCGGCTTCAGACGTCTGGCATTGGTTGTTTTCAGTTGAGGAACGATGATATGCATTTGACTCGCCGCGACATTTTGAGAAGCGGGGCGGCACTGGGGGCTGCGGCCCTTGCGTCGCGCACCGTGGCCGCCCATCAGCGGTACTTCATGGTGCATTCCTTCATCGAGCGTAATCCCAAAGCCGTGTTCATCCGACGTACCAGCGTCGTGCACAAGATGGATGCCGAAGCCAAAAGAATGGAAGGTCTGAAGCTCGCGCGGCTCATCTTCGCTGGCAGCGACCGTCCCGGCATCCCCATCGACAACCGCATCGTCCTCAAACCCAACGCAACCAGTCTGTCTCCTCGGGGGCGTTCGGCGGACGAGCTCTTCGGCACGGGTACCGATCCCCAATTCTACGAAGGGCTTGTGGCCGGCATGAAAGAACTCGGTCTCAACCGTTTCACCTTCGTCGATTCCACTTCCTACGCCAGTTGGAACTTGCGCGGCCTTCTGGATATCAACGACCGGCTCGGTATCTCCACACAGGACCCGGAGCGCCGCGAGCGCCATTTGCGGGAAGGATGGGAGACCACCTGGAGCGCCGTGCCGGAAGGCGTGGTCTTCAAGCGCATTCCGCACTATGCTCCGGTGAACGAACCTGGCACGTGGCTGCTCAATATTGCCAAGTGGAAGGCGCACAGCATGGGGCTCACCCTCACTGTGAAGAACGAACAAGGCCTCGTTGCGCATCCTTTCACCAATTTCTGCGGCGGCTGGAGGTCTGTCCTCAGTGCCTCCGATTTAGTCAAATCCGAGGTCAATCCACGTGTCGAGGAGTTGGTGAACGGTTCCCTGGAGCGCCACCGGAAGCTTGGCTACAGCCGGTATGACACAGGCGGCTCGCGCGGCAATGGCGCCTTCCTTCGGCCCATCGAGCAGGAACTCTGGGCCCAGAAGACCTGCGACAACATGAGCGTGCTGAAGACCGGCTTGGCCATCATCGAAGGCATCTACGGCCGCGATGGAGATGGCTTCAATGTCGGTACCGACTATCTGGCCAATGTGGTGATGTTCGGCAAAGACAAATTCCGCGTCGACTTGGTTGGCCTGTGGCTGGGAGGCCACGAGCCCGGGAACCTGCATCTCTACCGTGTTGCTAAGGAGCGCGGCCTCAGCGATACCTTCAACCCTTGGGACGTTCCGCTCTACGAGTGGACCGACGGGGGCCCTGTTGCGCGGAAGTTGACCGACTTCCCGCGCACCCCTCTCAGGACCGTGTACCTTCCCCGCGAAGGCGAACCCACGCTTCACTTGCTCGACGAACCGTTCGATTACGATCGGCATAAAGTCTGAGTCCGCACGGTCAGCAATCAACCGGCCCGTAAGGAGTATCGAATGAGGCCGGCGAGGCGTTCCCAGTTTTGTTGGTTTGGTTCAAGGCGATAACGCGATGTAGGTGATCCCGCGTCGCCATCGGTGGATGCCTGCCGAATCGTGCGATCGAGCGACCGAATCCGTTGCACGGAGTTCGGCCGAGAGCCGCCTCCGACGATCGCGGTTTCTCCGCGCCGTGACGCGGGGCAGGTGCTCGACGAGGTCGCAATGGTTCGGCTGCGCGCAGATCGCCGGCGAGTACCGCGATGCCGTGACCCTTCCCAGATTGGATGTGATCCCGCTGGATCGGAAGGATCTGGAGTCGGCTGGCGCGGGAGAGACTCCCAACATCGCCATCGCACCGGCCATCGCCAACGCGGTGTTCGACGCAACGGGGAAACCCGTCCACTCCATCCCCATCCGCGTTCGGCAGGGTAGCGCCCGGGAGTGGAGTGTGGTGACCATAAGACTGCCATTCCGTAGTGACTTTGAGAGATCCGTGGCGTCTCACGGGATCGGGTGAGTCTATACACAGCTGCCCTGACAACCACGAACGATGCGGATGTGGCTCGAATCGGCACAGCCTGCTTGGAATCACATACGACCCTGGTCACGGAACTGCTCCTCGACCCTGACCACAGCCGCCAGCTCAGATCCAGGAATTTGACGTTCGCGAAAAGGTCCACCGGTACCGGTCGGAGGTCGCGATAACAAGAAGTCTTGTGACCCTTCCGGCGCCGCCTGAAGGTCCAACTGTTGTGTAAGCAGGACGGCGGACGCCGCCTACCCGCCCTGCGAGTCCGTCACGCCGGTATCCGCCAACTCCTCCGCCTTCGTACCCACGCAATCGATGCGCTGCGGCACTGTGGCTCGCATGTTGACCTGGTCCTCGCTAGAAATGTGCTCGTACAGAGCCTTGCCGGCCGACGCCCCCGTGACTAGCCCGTGAGCGGCCTCCTCTATCACGAAGCGCAGTGTTTCTTTCAGTCCGGCCGCCAACGGCTCGACCTCCGGACGGTGGAGAAGGCGGCAGTACTCCAGCGGGGAAATCGTTTCGAAGAAGTTCCCGG
>Ga0105237_10007533_pt1 | contig 11893 bp, 5 predicted proteins | sample KBSC24metaG_FD_81520 | JGI IMG/M metagenome (GOLD analysis project Ga0105237, IMG submission 81520) | Corn rhizosphere microbial communities from Kellogg Biological Station, Michigan, USA - KBS C2-4 metaG | ecosystem: Host-associated > Plants > Roots > Rhizosphere > Soil | place: Michigan, USA... | reverse complement strand
GAGGAGGGCGGGATCACGCAATACATGCGCGACTCCGCGGTAACCTTCGTCGCCCTGGAATTCACCTGGCCGAATCGCCGGCGGTTCGAGACATGGGGATTCCGCATCGAGTTTATCAGCGCCGCGGAAACCCAGGGGCGCGTGACGCCATTCTTCGTGCCAGTCGCGCTCGGGCGCGGCGATTTCCTCGACGACAAAAGATGCCCGCTCGATCACGCGTCCTTCAAGGCCATGGTCGAAAGCCACGGCAACGACACGAACGGTCGCGGACGGCTCTACGGGGAATTGAGCGAATACCTCGCGCACATGGCGCAGCCGGCGCATCTGAATTTCGACCGCACCGTGCTGCGCAGCCTGCTGCCGACGGCGATGTCGTTCACCTTCCTCCGCAGTTTCAACGAATTCTGCCGCAATTTCATCCTCTCGGCGGAGCGCCTGGAAGTGCGCGACGTCAGCGACAGCTACCGCGCGTTCCTGCGCTACGAGAAGGACCTCATCGAGCTCCGCGACCAGCATCGCCGGCTCGGCGAGATCGGCGCCCACTATTCGCGCCATGGAGAGCTGATCCGCGACATGAGCATCGCCCGCTACCTGGAGGCGGAATTGCGCCACCTGCATGCCACTGAAGCGCAGCGGGCGGATGAGGATCGGCTCCACGCATTGGAAGCGGCCTGCGCCGAAGAAAACGCGCGCCTGAGCACCCTGGAGCAGCTCATTCCCAAGCGGGAGGGTGACCTGGAGGCGCTGAAGAACACGATCCGCGCGACACCCGGCGGCGACCTTTATCTCGAACTGAAGACGCGCAACCAGCAATTGGTCGCGGAGATTTCGCAATTGAAAGAAACCGGACGCACGCTCGATTCCGCCCTGGCGTCGCGGGTCCGAGGCGCACGGGAATGGGTCAAGCTACTTTCGAGGCTGCCGCTCCCGCTGGAAGCAAAAACCGTGGATGCCGTGGACCGGGGCATCGCCTCGTTGGAATCCGGGGGCATCGGCGCCTTTGGAAAAACCTTTCGTGCCCTCAGCGCCGCCGCCCAAAATGCCGCCGCCGAGGCCAGCCGGCTCGCCCAGCCCACGCAAAAGAAGCTCGCCGAGATCCGGGCGGAACTCGGACAACTCCGCGACCAGATCGGCGCGCTCAGCGCCGGCAAGCTGCCCTTCCCCACGCGCCTGCTCGATGCCCTGAATCATTCGCTGCTCTCCACAGGCTCCGCCCTCCCGGCCCAACATTTGCGTGAACTCTGCGAAGTCAAGGAGACGGAAGAGCGGTGGCGCCCCGCGATCGAAGTCGCGTTCACGCGCAAGTTCGCCGTGGTCGTTTCCGAGGAGCACTATGACACCGCCGAGCGCATCTACCATCAATTGCGCGAGGAGGCGCGCGGGGAATCGCTGGTGAACCTGGGGAAGGCTCTGAAGCTGAAGCGGCAGGTCCGCGACGGATCGCTGGCCACGAAGCTGGCCACCACGGATCCGGTGGCGGAAGCCATCGTCAGCCAGCTTTTTGGTGAAGTGATTTGCGTCGAGCGCCGCGAGCAACTGCGCGAGCACGACGCGGCGATCACGACCGACGGCTTCATGAGCCGGGGCGCATTCGTCGAGCGCCCGCGGCATTACGACAATCATCCCTTCATTGGCCGGCGCGGCTTGCAGCAGCAACTCGCCTGGAAGGAAAAGCAGCGGGACGATCTCGTCACCGAAGAGCGCCGCTTGCGCCCGCTGGAAGAGGACGTGCAGGCCGTCCAGGCGAAATGGCGCGACCTTTTCGATCCGCCGCCGTCACTGTGGGAAGACCTCGCCCGGGCCGCCGATCTCCCCGCGAAGGAACAGGAACTCGAAGCGAACATCGCGCGCCTCAATCAAATCGACCGGGCGAAGATCGACGATCTGGCTCGCCGGCAAATCGAGCTCGAGAAAGCGCTCGAGACCCTGCGCAAGGAACAGCGCGACCTCGACCGCAGCGAACGGCGTGCGCAGCTCCGCCAGATGCAGAAGACCGTGGAGGAACGCGGCCAAGCCAAACAGTCGGCCCTGGAACGATTCGAGAAGGTCCGTGCGGAGACAGATATTTCCATGTGGCTGGGCCGGCTCACGGAACTGCGCGACAAGATTTGCGCTTCGTATGGGGTCTCCGACGTGGCCGCGAACGAATTCTCCGCGCTCTTCAATCGGGCGGAGAAGGAAGCGACCGCCGAGTGGGAGCGCCTGGTCGCCGCGCGACGCGAACTCGCCATGGCTCATCCGCGCTTCGACGACCTGCCCATCGAGGCGCCGGACAATGCGGGCTACGACAAACAGTTCGCCAAGCTCGATGCCAGCGAGATTCCCGACTACGCTGCCAAGGCGGAGCGCGAACGGAAGACGTGGGAGCAGCTCTTCCGCACGCAGATCCTGGAAAAATTGCGCAACGCCCTGTTCGAAATCGAGAACACGCGCGCCCTGCTCAACGGCTATCTCAAGCGCCCCATCGGGAACAACCGCTACCGCATCGTGAAGTGGCCAAATCCGGATTTCTCCCTCTACCACCGCCTGCTCGATGCCAGTGCCGTGGCGCGCGAGGACGAACTATTCTTCGCCTCCGCGGACGCCGAATTGCGTGACGCGATCGCGGCCTTCCTCCGCTTGCTCGTGGAGCAACCGGACAGCGTCGAGGCCATGCGCCTGCTCGATTACCGTCACTACTACGAGTACGACATGGAGGTCGACGACCTGGGAGAGGACGGCGAAGTAAAGGCCACCTCGCGCGTCGATCGCCAGAGCGGGAAATTCAGCGGCGGCGAAAACCAATCACCGTACTTCATCGCCATCCTCGCGAGCTATCTCCGCGCCTACAAGCGTCACGACACGCGAAGCAAGCTGGCGTCACTCGCCCTGGTGCCGATCGATGAAGCCTTTTCCAAGCTCAGCGGCGAGCGCATCAAGGACTGTATCGAAGCATTGAAATCCCTGGATTTGCAGGGCGTCTTCTCCATGAGCACGGGCAACATTCCCTATGCCTTCGAGCATTGCGACAGCCTCGTCGTCGTCGCCAAGGAAGAGCGCCGCATCGGAAAACGCCCGCAGATCCGCAATGTGCCCGTGAGCATGCACAAGGATTCGCCCGAAGCGCGGGAGTTGTTGGGTATCGATTAGCCGGAGATGCATCGATTGCTCACGCTGCGAGCGATGCAGAAAGGGGAAAGCTTCAACAACTACGTGGTGAAGAAGCTCCAGAAGCGGTAGCCTCCTCTCCGTGGTGAAACTTCGTTCGCCCATCTTCGACGCGCTCGCGAAAGTCTACGAGGAATCGCGCGCCGGCCGAACCGGACGCGGCAAGCTGGATGTACAACCGACATTCGAAGAGCTTTCAGCCGAGTGTGAACGAAGGACCGGCCGCCCGCTGGATGGAGATGCATTCGAACTGGCCATCACAGAATTGAGAAACTGCGATGGCCGGATCATCGACCTGGAATGGGACCACCCGCGTGCGCGCACGACGATCCACAAGGTGCGGCTTTCACCGGCGAAGGAGGCGGAATTCTACATGGCGCTCGGTCGCGAATCTCCCACGCTGCGACGCCGCCGATGGAGCGATCTCTTCGTGCGAGCCGCGCTCTGGCCAGCGCCCGATCGGTTTGCCGCCGAGTGGCAGCAATTCTGCACAGCGCGCGCCGAGCGGGCCCTCCATTGGGACCTGATGGAACCCTTTCGCGTTCGCAAGTTTCACGAGGGACAACACCTTGTGGAGACGACGCTACGGTTGCTGGGCTGGCAGGGCTCCAATTTGATTCGCTGGGTCAGCAGTCATCTTTGCGGAAATTCGAAGACGCTCGAGAAGGCAATGAAGAGCCGGGAACTTCTTTTGCACGAAGCAAGCGGCGGGCAGGTTACGGATTTTGAAAGTCACGGCATTCGCGCCATGCCGCGCGAGGCCCGCTTTTCCGGGCCGCTCCACCTGCGAATCGGCGGCCGCATCGTCGATTGCGATGCGCTGCACGTAGCGACAGTTTCGCTCGCCGATCTTGAGCGGGCCGAGTTGCTCGATTGCGGCGCGAAGCGCTGCCTCACCGTGGAAAATAAAACCGTTTTTCTGGATCTTGCACAAAAGCGGAGCGGCGAAATCGTCATCTGGACCAGCTTCCCAAATGCCGCCACGCTGGCGCTCCTGGCCCTGCTGCCCCGCACGCTGGAGTTTAACCACTTCGGCGATACCGACCCTTCCGGTTTTCACATTCTCCACGACCTTTGCCGCAGATCGCAGCTCCCGTTCGCCCCATTTCGCATGCACATCCGCGAGCAACCGAATGCGCGAACAATCACACCCGCCGAGCGGGAATTGCTCAGCGACTTGCTCGACTCACCTCACCTGGAATCCGCTCGTGGCGAATTGCGGACCTTGCTGGCGACGGGCAGCGTGGGCGCCTTCGAACAGGAAGACCATCAGCCCGCTCCGCTCCCAGCGTGGCCATTCTATCCGGAGTAAGCATTCCCATATCTCCTACTAAAGGCCCTGGATACTGTCAGTCATCGCTCCGCGATGGGAGCACGCGCCGTCACATCCCGCCTGCGCACGATCGCTCGCAGAATCGCTTCCGGGGTCGCCGGTGAAGCCAGTGCAACCTCGCCTTTTCCTCCAAAGGCCGCCACCGCATCGCGGATCGCTTCGCGCACGGAAATCGCCAACATGAGCGGCGGTTCACCCACGGCTTTCGTGCCGTGAATCGTGCCGGGCTGGGCGGCATCGGTAAGGAAGGCCACGCGGAAGTCGCGCGGTCGGTCCCCGACCGCGGGGATCTTGTAGGTATCCGGCGAATGCGTGAGGAGGCGTCCTTCCTTGTCCCACACAAGTTCCTCGCACGTGAGCCAGCCCACACCCTGCACAAACCCGCCCTCAACCTGCCCGCGATTGACGGCGGCGTTGATCGAGTTGCCAACATCGTGGAGCACATCCGTGCGCAGCAGGCGATGCATGCCGGTAAACCCATCAACTTCAACTTCGCTGACCGCCGCGCCGACCGCGAAATAGTAGAACGGTTGCCCGCGGCCGGTCATCCAGTCGAAGTGAATGTCGGGCGTGCGATAGTAGCCGGACGCGCTCAAGCTGACCCGCGCCAGGTAGGCCGACTCGACCGCTTGGGCAAACGTGCGCTCGGGCGTACGGAAGGGCGCGAGTCGCGCGCGCAGGATATCGCAGGCGTTCTTCACCGCGGCGCCGTTGAGATCGGTGCCGCTGGAGGCGGCGGTCGCCGAGGTATTGGGGACCTTGTCCGTGCGGGTCGGCATGACCCGAATATTCTCAAGCGGGATCTCCAATTCGCACGCCGCAATGAGCGCCATGTTCGTATAAAGCCCCTGCCCCATTTCCGTGCCGCCGTGGTTCACCTGCACGGAGCCATCCTTATAGATGAGCACCAGCGCTCCCGCCTGGTTGAGGAAGGTGGTGGTGAATGAGATGCCGAATTTCACCGGGGTGATCGCCAGTCCGCGTTTGTGATGCGGATGAGCGCTGTTCCAGGAATCGACCGATGCCCGGCGCGCGGCGAAGCCGCTGGAAGCCAGCAACTCGCTCCAGACGCGCTGGATGCGATTGTCGCCAATGGCCTGGCCATAGTGCGTCGTATTGGTCTCGCCGGTGCCGTGGTAAAGATTCCGTGCGCGCACAATCTCCGGCGGTACGCCCAGACGGCGCGCAATACGATCGAGGATTTCCTCGATGACCAGCATGCCCTGCGGGCCGCCGAATCCGCGGAACGCGGTGTGCGAGGTCACATTCGTCTTCACGACCCAACTGCGGCAATCCACCGCGGGCAGGTAATAGGAATTGTCGAAATGAAACAGCGCCCTGTCCGCAATGGCGCGGGAGAGGTCCAGCGTCCAGCCGCCGTCGGCATAAAGCTCGGCCCGGACACCGAGCAGATGGCCCTCGTCGTCGAAGCCCGCGACGAAGCGCGCGAAGAAGGGATGACGTTTGCCGGTCACCGCCATGTCCGTATCGCGATCGTAGCGGACCCGGATCTTGCGTCGGGTGATCAAGGAGGCCAGGGCCGCGAGCGCCGCCGGGGCCGCCGCCTGGGTTTCCTTGCCGCCGAAGCCCCCGCCCATCCTCGAGCATTGCACGACGACGCGGTGTGCAGCACAGCCGAGCACATGCGAGACGAGCAACTGCACTTCACTCGGGTGCTGCGTGGAACTCTGGATGAAGACCGCGCCGTCCTCGCCGGGCTCCGCGGTCGCCGCGTGCGACTCAAGGTAAAAATGGTCCTGACCGCCCATCTCGAATTCGCCTTCGAGCCGGTGCGGCGCACTCGCCATCGCGGCCTCTGCATCCCCGCGCTTGATGACATTGGCCTCGGTGTGAAAGCTCCGCTGCTCCACCGCGGCGCGCAGATTCAGCATCGCGGGCAACGGTTCGTATTCCACCACGACTTCGGCCGCTGCGGCCCGACACTGGTCGAGAGTCTCCCCAACCACGAGCGCCACGGGCTGGCTGTGATAGCACACTTCATCCGCGGCCAGCAGCGGTTCGTCATGGCGGACCGCTCCCACATCATTCACACCCGGAATATCTTCGGCGAGGAGAACGGCGCGAATCCCCGGCATGCACCGCGCCCTGGCCGCATCGCGGCGCAGAATGCGCGCCCTGGCATGCGGCGCGACGACCAGCCACGTTTCCAGCATCCCGGCGGTCGCGTCATCGACGTAGATGGCTTCTCCCGTGACATGTTTGTGGCCGCTCTCGTGCGGGCCGGCATCCATCGCCGGGGCCGCGGCCGGCAATGGCGACGCGGGTTCGCGCGGATCGTCGCCATGAAAGAACTTCTCCAACAATCCGGTGACGACCCAACGGCGATACTCCGCAGTTCCACGCGTGTCGCTAATGGGCGAGAACTCCGCCGCGAGCACCGCATTCACCTCGGCAATGGTCGCCGCCGTCCATGGCTTTCCGACAATGGCTGCCTCCGTCTTGCGCGCCCGCATCGGAGTCGCCGCCACCCCGCCAAACGCGAACCGGGCTTCGGCCACGCGATCGCCATCCAGCTTGAGCGCAAAGCAGCCGGACACCGTGCTGATATCCATCTCGCGCCGCTTGCTGGCCTTATAGAAGATCCGCTGGAAACCATCGGCGCGCGGCAGAATCACCGTCTTGAGAATCTCGCCCGGACGGAGCGCCGTCTGGCGATACGCGAGGAAAAAATCGGTCAGCGGAACCGTGCGTTCGCCCTCCGCCGACGCGAGCACGAGTTGGGTGTCGGAGGTGAGCAGGACCGGCGCGGAGTCGCCAATCGGCGAGGCGGTGACGAGATTCCCGCCGAGCGTGGCGCGATTGCGAATCTGCCGGGAACCAAACCACCACAGCATGTTTTGCAGCGCCGGATATTCATTCCCGAGCCGGTCGAGCAGCGTGGTCAGAGTGACGGCGGCGCCGATTTGCCAGGCCACGGGCGTGGAGCGCAGTTCGGTCAATTCGCGCACTGCTTCCAGCGAGATGAGTACTTCGAATCGCCGGAAGCGCTTCGTGATTTCCAAACCAAGCTCCGTGGCCCCGGCCACTAATCGCGCCTGCGGATGCAAAGCGAGCAAAGCGAACAGGACGGCCAGCGAATCCGGTCTGAAAAACTGTCCCTGGTCGCCCGCATATTCGAGCGGTCCGATCTTCGTGTCGGGCGCCCCCATACCGTCGTCGCCGCACCTGGCGAGTGCTTCGAGCCCCGCCTCCCGGATGGCGCGATAGCCGGTGCAGCGGCAAAGATTTCCGGCGAGTTGCTCATCGAGTTGCGCGTCCGTTTTCAAGTCGCAGCGGTGGCAGGCCTCGAAGAGGGACATGACGATGCCGGGCGTGCAATAGCCGCATTGCGAACCATGATGGCGGACCATCGCCGCCTGTACCGGGTGCAAGGCGTCGCGCTTCAAACCCTCGACGGTCAGCACCGCCCGGCCCGCAAGCGAGGGCAGCGGCACGAGACACGAATTGATCGCGCGCCAGCAAGGCTGGCCATCCGCGTCGTGCATCGAGACGACAACGCTGCACGCCCCGCAGTCGCCCTCGGCACAGCCTTCTTTCGTTCCCGTGCGGCCATTCGCACGGAGCCATTCCAGTAGAGTGACATTGGGCGACACTCCTTGCACATGGATCGATTCGCCGTTGAGCTGGAATTCGAGGCGGTGGTTCATCCCCGACGGGCCTGCAAAATCTTGAGGAAGGAGCGCATCCGAATCTCCTCGAGAGTAAGACCGGTGGCGAGCGCTTCGGCTTCGGTGATCGCACCGCAACTGATGCCGCGCAGGAAGAAATTGAGCAATCCCTGGCCAGTCGCCGCGTCGTCAAAAACATCGCCACAAAGCGAGGCGAGCGCGGCCTTTTCCATGAACGCCTTGAGACGCTTCGAGGCCGCTTCGAGACCGCCGAGGAAGAAGGCATACACCGCCGCATAGCGCGCGATGAATTGCGAGGGATGCAGATCCCATCCTTCGTAGATGCCCATCTTCAACGAGTGACTGGTATCGAGGAAAGCCAGCTTCCAGGCATGGCGGACCGTATCCGGCGAGCCCACGGGCAGAATATTCGTCGCGCCGTCCGACAGGAAAATGCCCGTGCCGGCGAGTGAAATCGCCATCACTTCGCGCGCGAAGTCGCACACCGCGTGGCTCATGCCCTGGTAGGCCGCCGTAATATTGCGCGAGGCCGTATAATCATAGACGCCGAAGTGCACGCCCGTGCAGCGGCCGTGCGCCGCGGCGATGAGCGATGGCAAGGGAAGTTTCCCGTGCCGGTCAATGATGGCCTGGGGCGTCTCGAGCATCAGCTCGATCTTCAGCGCCCCGGCCGCGAGGCCGTTCTTGCGTTCGAGAACCTCCAGCAGCTTGACCACCGCCGTGACCTGTTCGGCGATCTGCACTTTCGGAATGGTGATGACGAAATTTTCCGGCAGCCGCCCGCCGGATTCCCCGAGCATCGTCGTGACAAAGATGTCGAGTGTCCGCGCGGCGCGCACCCGCAGGTCTTCATTCATTGGCTTGATGCGGATGCCGATGAAGGGCGGCAGCGTGCCGTCGACCAGGCCTCGAGCCACTTCGCGTCCGCCCTGCGCGGCGTGACCGTCCTCCTCGGCGTCGAGGCGGTTGCCGTAGCCATCCTCGTAATCGAGCCGGAAATCCTCGACCGGTTCCCGGCGCAGCTTTTCCACCACGCGCGCGTAAAGTCTTTCAGCGAATGCGGCGCCGCCTTCGAGTCCCAGGGCCGCCGCGAGAGAAGCCGCATCAGGCGCGTTGTCCGCCAGCGAACGCAGGGCAGTCTCACCGAGCTTCCTGGCCGAGTCGGCCTTGAAAAGATGACCGCCGCCATAGAGCACGTGCACGGGCTGGCGGCGGTTCGATTCCCCGGGGTAGAAGGCAGCAAACTCGCGGTTGGCCGCGCTGAGCGCGCCGTTGATCTGCGTGAGGTCGGCGGGTGGAATGCTGGTCTTGAATTCGCTCATGGCGGCGGTCGATTGATGTCCTTGTAGTAAATGTAACGAGCAGGCTCCGGGCCTCCGGCGATGAACCACTGCGGGCAGTACGGAGCGATCCAGATGGCGTCGCCTGCGGTCACCGGATGCCAGTCGTCGCCGAGCCGGTAAACGCCCGAGCCCGCAAGGAAGAGCATGCCATGCTCCATCACATGCGTTTCCACAAAGGGCAGCGTGGCGCCGGGATCGTAGGTAAAGATGTTCACCGCCATGTCCACCCCGGGCGTGTCGGGAATCAGCGTCTTCAAGCGCGCATGCGGATCTCCGAGAAACGGGGTCTCGGACATATCGCTCTCATGACCCGTGAAGAACGCGGGCGGTTGATGGCCGGCCAGCGCCTCGTAGCTTTTGCGAAAGACGAGCAACCGCGTGCCCTTTGCCGCGCCGCGCACATCGTAGCCCGTGCCAAGCGGAAAATAAGCGTAGCCGCCCGCGGCAAGCGCCGTGCCGTTGATCGTCGCCTTGCCGCCGACCACATAGAAAAACCAGCTGTCGCCCTCGGTGTTCCCTGCGCCGCGCCCCCTGGCATCCAGCGAAATGTGATACTGGACCAAGCCGGCGCCCATCGCCGCGGAAAGGATCACGTATACCGTCACGCCGGTCCAACCGGGCAACGCGCTCGCCACATACCCATCGGGCGTGATGAGGGCGTAGTGCGGGCGGATGACGTTGCGGGTAAGGCCGAGCTTGGGGATCATGAAGGTGTGAGGAGTTTGCCGTGCGGTTCACCGGTCACCTTGCCATTCATGCACACGGTTTGCCCGCGCAAAATCGTGCGCCGGACGCGCGCTTTGAGGTTTCGCCCGGTATACGGCGAGTGACGGTGGCGATAGAGCAGGGATTCGGCGGCAATAGGTTCCGGTTCCCCGAACTCCACCAGCGCAAGATCGGCGTCGGCCCCGATGACCAACGCCCCTTTGCCAGCGATTCGAAACCGGCGGGCCGGATTGCGGCCGGTGAGCACAGCACACTGCGCGGGCTGCATCCCCGCATCGAGAAGCAGCGGCAGGAGATGCTGAATTCCAGAGATTCCACCCCAGACCTTGAAGAAATCGGGGTCGGTCTTCATCGACCACGGCGATGGCGAGTGGTCGCTTCCGATGGTCTGAATATCGCCGGTCCGAATCGCCTCCCAAAGCTCATCCCGCACCCCTGCATCGCGCATCGGCGGGGCACACTTTGCCACCGCGCCGAGACGTTCCATATCCTCGCCCGTGAGGACGAGGTAGTGCGGACAAGTCTCGCAGGTCGCATCCACCCCGAGCGCCCGGGCTGCCGCGATGAGCGCCACGCCGCGCCCGCTGCTCACGTGGACCACATGGAGGGCGCATCCCGTCTCGCCGGCCAGATCGAGCGCGGCGGCGATCGCCTCGCACTCCGACTCGATCGGTCTGGAATTCAGATAATCCCGCACGGTGGTTCCCGTGCGCGGCAGCTCCCGGTCGAACTCGGCATGAACGGCCACCGGCAGGCCCAGCGCGGCGGCCCGTTTCATCCCCGCGCGCAGGGTGGCAAGATCGGCCTTGGGAAAGTCGTCGATCCCGCTGTGGGCCATGAAAGCCTTGAACGCCAAGACGCCCCGTTCCGCCAAAGCCTCCAGGTCATCGACGTGGCCCGGCACCAATCCGCCCCACAGCGCAAAGTCGCATGCGCTCCGCGCCTCGGCCGCTTCCCGTTTCGCGTCAAACGCCTCCACCGTGACCACCGGTGGCGTCGAGTTTAACGGCATGTCGCACACTGTCGTCACACCACCCGCCAGTGCGGCGCGCGAGCCGGTTTTCCACCCTTCCCACTCCGCGCGGCCTGGTTCATTGAAATGCACATGGGCATCAACCACCCCGGGCAGAACAACCAGGCCCATCGCGTCGATCTCCTCACGGGCCGTGCCGTCGTCGAACCCAGCGATCTTCCCGTCGATGATGCCGATGGCGGGAAGTGGAGTGGCACCGCGAATGAGGAGATCGAAATCAGGCATGTTGATCTGCGAGAATCTGGACGAAGTCGGCGAGGACCGCCACGGCGCGCTGCACATCGGCGGTCTTCACGGACTCATCCGGGTGGTGACTGATCCCTCTTTTGCACCGGACGAAAAGCATCGTCACCGGACAAATCGCGGAAATCGCCGCAGCGTCATGCCCCGCGCCGCTCGGCAGGTAATGGAGTTCACGCTCATGCCGGATCACAGCCGTCTCCATGCACTTCATGAGGAAATTGTCGCAGGCCACCGCGGCCGTTTCCTGCACCACGGTCCATGTGAGACGCAGTCCACGCCGGCGCGCGATATCGCGCGCGGTGGCCCGCAGACCGCGCACCGCCGTGTCGCGCGGCTCGCCCGGCCAGCCGACGAACCCGATGTCGACGTCGGCCATGGTCGCCGCGAACCGCTCGAGCGTGTAGTGGCGGAACGAGAG
>Ga0105237_10007531_pt1 | contig 11895 bp, 8 predicted proteins | sample KBSC24metaG_FD_81520 | JGI IMG/M metagenome (GOLD analysis project Ga0105237, IMG submission 81520) | Corn rhizosphere microbial communities from Kellogg Biological Station, Michigan, USA - KBS C2-4 metaG | ecosystem: Host-associated > Plants > Roots > Rhizosphere > Soil | place: Michigan, USA... | reverse complement strand
CGCTGTCCTGCATGTTGTCGTTCATGTTGTAGCAGAGGACGGACACCGCGACGCCGGCATCGATGAACTTCTTGCGAACACCCTGCCAGGTGGCGGCGTTCGCGCTGGTGCGCCATCCGCGAAGCTGTTCCTGCTGAGCCTGTCGCGCCGCCTGTTGTTCCGGAGTGAGCGTGGCTCCGCGGCCGCGACCAGCAGCGCGGGGCGCCCCGGCAAGCGCCTCGCAGTGGTTGGACATGAGTTCCGCTTCGCCGAGACCAATTTCTACGTAAGCGCGAATGATCGCTTCCACATCGGGATTGGCGATGCTGTTGAAGCTATAGGTGATGGCGCCAATCTGCACGCCGTGAAACTTCGAGTCGATCTTCGCTGCGCGGGCGAAGACCGAGGGCACCGCCACAAGCGCAAGCTTTCCAAAATCTCTTCTGGTAGTCAGCATGATTAGAAGTGTAACCGCACCGACATCGACATCTGCCGCGGAGTCGCTGCCGCCGTGTAGCGGCCGAGATTGGCGTTGGTCTGCTGGAGAATTCCTGCCTGCCACAACGGCCAGTTGTACTGGGGAGCGATGTTGGCCGCAGTGAACTGTGTGTGGTTGAAGATGTTATAGATCTCGGCACGAAATATGAGTTCGCGCTTCTCACTCTTCAGCGGGAAGGCTTTGGAGAAAGTCATATCCCAATTGAAGGTACGCGTACCGGGTAGCGGAATCAGGCTGCCTGCCCCGGCGTTTCCGAAGCAGGACAGCGATTTCCCGATCCCTTGCTGTGGGGTCGCACCCGGTGTCCAACTGCAGGGGTTGGGAATCACAAAGGCGCTTTCGTTCAGCAACTGATTCCCAGGCGTACCGTTCGCGTTGGCGCCGGGGGACTGTACCAGTGGCGTATTGCCCACGAACGAAACCTGCCCCGACGGAAGCTGGGGATTCCCGACAACCATCATTCTGGCTGCCTCATATCCGCCCGTCCAGTTCATCAGCGGATTGGTGGCGGTATTGCCTGAGAAAGAAATCGCAGGCACGCCCACGCGAATATCGCTCCGAATCTGAGTAATTCCGGAGATCGTCCAATGGTCGGTTACCCAACCCAGCGGTCGTATGTGGAGGCGCTGGCCGAGGCCCGGCACATCGTAGATGTAGTTGATCGCGGCAACGTGCGGTGTCGGCGAAAAGGAAGGTCCGTAGTTGCGAAACTTGTCCGGAAAATAGGGGCTTTGCGTGTTGGTGTAGGGATAGCCTGAACCAGTCGCGCCGAAAGCGCTCATCGTCTTGGAGAACGTGTACGCCAAGCCATAGGAGAGCCGCCGCGTGAAATTACGGCGCACCGTCACTTGCAGTGCGTTGTAGCTCGCATTTCCCGCGAAGTCCACTGTGCGCAAGGCGCCGAGACCCTGCAGCGGGCGGAAATAATTATCCGCGAGCGCCTTTCCGGTGGTGTTTGGAGGCAGGTAAGCTACGTTCGGATTGATATTGGCGGGATCGTATTGCGAATACATCGGTACTGCGTTGAGCTGCCGTGCGATTGGAAGGTGCTTGCTCAGGTTGAACACGTACGCAGTTTCGAGGACGGTGCCGAAGCCTAGCTGCTGCTGAATCATGAAGCTGCCGTTATAACTTCCTTGCACTTTCTGATTGCCCACAGTTCCGTCTGGAGCGATCGGCGTGATTCCGGCGGTGCTCGTCAGGCTGGGAATCTTATCGAGGGTCGAGAAGTAGACGGAGCGATTGATGATATCCGGAGCGTTGCCTGCGGAGTTCTGCGCGATCTGGGTAGATCCCAAATTGTAGTACTGTCCGAAGCCCGTGCGAATGGCCGTTTTGCCATTACCGAATACGTCCCAGGCAATGCCGATGCGTACAGCGGGAAGCACCGACTGTACGTTCCACAGAGTGGAAGGCAGAGTCGGATTTCCCGAACCCGCACGCACCATGCCCGGAAACGGATCAGGCGTCGCGGCGTAGCCTCCGACAGACGCGGGTACGAAGGTCCCCGCGAGCGCGAAGAACGTCGTGGAGCCCGTCAGCGGATCGATCGCAATCTGGTTCGCTGTGGGACAGGCCTTTGCCGCGGTGGAGACAGTACAACCCGGATAATAGAGCCGCATCGCCTGCGCCGGATTGTACGCCGAACGAATCCAGTCGGTGGTGTTGTTGTCCAGGTTCTCGGTGGGGCGTTGGTGATAGAAGCGGATTCCCAAGTCCAGCGTTACGCGGCGGCTGACCCGCCAGTTGTCCTGAATGAATGCCTCCACGTCGGTATACCAGTAGTTGCCCACCACTCGCCCGCCTTCGGTGTAGCTGCGGAAATTGCCGAGGAACGCATTGGCATACCCATCCTGTGTGTTGTTCGGCATGGCCGCCGTACTGGAGAAATCGTATGCGCCCAGGTACGAACTGCTCGCCTGGTTCTGCTCCACCTTTCCGGTGCGCTCATAGTAGAGGCCGGCCTTCAGGTTGTGTTTCCCCAAAACTTTGCTCAGCGTGTCGTTAAAGCTGTAAATGTCGTTCCAGTTGGTCGCAGGGCATTGACCGCCGGCATTACCGCATGGATCGACCAGGCTTGCCTCGTTGGGAAACTGGCCTCCGCCGAACGTGACATTGGGGACGGCAATCTGGAAATTCTGACTGCCCTCGGCGAGCCCAGGCCGCTTTCGTTTCTGATCCGCCACAAAGTTGGGATCGGCCGCGAAGTTGGCGAATGAGGGCGGATTGCCCATCGTAGAGCGATCGAGTTGGGATTGATCGTGCGCGTAGTAATCCCAGGTGTTGTAGCTCTTCCCGAAGGTGAACTCATTGACCAGCGTTGGACTGATCGTATAAGTGATTCCGACTGCATAGCCGTGCCCTGGGTTGGGATGATCGAGCGCGAAGGGCGTGAACACTCCTTGAGAATTCTTGAGCGCGAAACCACCGCCGATCGTATCCAGATCGTAGTCGTTGATGTAACGCGCCCAGGTATTCAGCCGCGCGGTCGGGTTGTAGTCGAAACGAACCGTGTCGTTGCGGCGCGGATGAGTCTCGTTGTAGCTCCAATAATAGTTGCGCTGATATTGCTGGCTGGCGAACTGAGCATCCGGAACGCAACCCGAGGCGGCGACGCCATCGTGCCCGCAAATATTCGGCAAAGGCAAGGCGTTCAGAATCGCCTGCCCTGCCTTCGCGGCGGCGGGATTCAACGCGATCAGCCCGGTGAGATTGTTCCCCGGCACCGGATTTCCCGTAGTCGGGTCGGTGAGCGTCACAGGAACGCCGTTCTGGTCGGTGTAGCCGGAGAAATCGCCGGCGCGCATTGCCGCAGTCGGCATATTGGAATATCCGCTTTGGATCCCCGGCTTCTGCCTCGTGTATTCCTGCGACCAGAAGAAGAACAGCTTCCGCTTGTCAGTGTTGAACAAGTGAGGGATGAATACCGGCCCGCCGATCGAGTAGCCTCCAACAAAAAATCGGTACACACTCTTCTGCTGGCCGTTGTAATTCTGAAAGAAGCTCTTCGCATTGAACATTTCGTGGCGCTTATTCGCCCACGCACTGCCATGGAACTCCTGCCCACCTCCCTTGGTTACGATGCTGATGACCCCGTTGGAATTGCGGCCGTACTCAGCCTGGTAATTGCTCGTCAGCACCCGCATCTCTCCGATGGAATCGATATTCGGTTCGAAGTGAGAAGTACCGTTCGATCCGGTATCGAGATTGGTCACACCATCGACCGTAAAGTTCGCGCTCGCATTTGGGGCGCCGTTGATGCGGACCGATCCAATGCTGTTCTCGCTGGTCGTGTCGCGTTGCGTCACGTTGACGCCGGGCAGCGTCACCATCAAGCCAAAGAGATCGCGGCCCTTCAGAGTGATTCTGCTGAGTTGGCTTTGATCGATCAGTTTCGAATTCTCAGCGGACGCTGTCTGAACAGGCGTGGTTGCGGCCACCACGGAAACTTGTTCGGTGATCGAACCTAATACGAGGGCGATCTTTCCGAGATCGCGCACTTCATTCGCAGTCACCTCGACCTTGGACTGGGTATAGGACTTGAATCCGGCAGCTGCATGGATTGTGAGGTTGTAACTGGCCGGTGCGAGACTGTTAAAACGAAATAACCCCTCAGGTCCTGTAATCGTGGAAACTACTGCTCCAGTAGTCGTATTTTTGAGTTCCACGTTAGCGCCCGGTACAGCGGCATCCCCAGGATCGGAGACGGAACCAAGCAGCGTGCCGGTTGTGGTTTGACTGAAAGCGCAGTAACAAAGAAGCGTCAGGGCGCAGAACGCCTTGCGAATAGGTGACATCTGTCGAACCCCCTCTTTCCAGATCACCGCTAACGCGAGTTTTCGCGGTTGCCGGATTATATATCGACCTTCACAGCATTGCAATCAGATTGTGAATGGACTGTCAGTAAGTTGCGACAGGTTAGGACTGAACCGCGACCGCGAGGGAGCGGATCTCTCGCCTTAGGGACTAACAGCACAAGGGCACCGCTCCCTTGCGAGTCTGTGAAAAAATTGGTTGTCTCCCGCTTAGTGGCGCGGGTAATCCTGCCCGCAGCCGGCTTTTAGCCGGCTCAAAGCCGACTGAAAGGCAGGATTGGCCGCCCCACAAGCTTTTTTTCACAGACCCTTGCGGTCACGGTTCGGTAGATTGCGCTAGACGCGCTCGCGGACGTTGAATTCCAGCTTCCACCGGCGGCCATCACGTGAGACGGCCCACAACTGCAGCATGCCCGTCTCCGTAACAACTGTCTCAAAGGATACCGGCACGACTTCCGCCGAATTCTCACTGCTGTCGAAACTCACTTCCATCGGCGACAACTCTTCCAACTCTTCGCCGAAGTCTTCGATCAGATCGCCTGCCTGATCGTTCTTGCGCGCCGCTGAAGTGAAGAAGCGGAACTCCGCCGCCTGGCCGACAATGAGCCCGAACTCGCGGCCGGGAATGCGGATGTCGGTGCCTTCCTCCATGCCGAACGGAACGACCGCCAGTGCCTTGAGTGGAGCGGGGAAGCCTGGAATCGAGGGCATCGCGCTTTCCACTGCGACGTAATACGTCCTCGGCACGCCGCCGCGAATACGGACTCCGCGTCCATGCCGCGCCATGCCGTAATAGGCGGCGCCGCGGCACACAGCCTGCATCAAGTCCTCGCCGCTGAGAGGCTGGACTTTTTGCATGCCTTCTTCGTGCAGCCAACCGTTGAGCGTCGCCAGCAGTCTCTCGCGGACTACCGCCGAATTCAGAACGCCGCCGTTGAACAGAATGTGGGTGGGGCAAGCGAGCCCGCTGGGTCCGCGACGAACTTCGCCTTGTTCGGCGCTGGATGCTTGTTGACGCAGGAAGCGCGCCAGGTGGCGGGTCATCGCGGCATCGGCCGCATACGGCAGTCCCAGTTCCTGCAACCCGACGCGACGCTGATGAGCAGGCATATCCTGGCTGGATACCTGCGGCAGGAAGCCTTCCCCCAGGACCTTCTCGATATCCTTGCGCTGCAATGTTGCTTTGATGGTTCCGCCCACCAGTCCGGTGCCCTTGCCCAGAATGGTAACGGGATGTTCCTTGGCGTCGGAGGAAGGGTCGAGCAATTTCTCCTTGGCCACGCGGCAGTTCGCCCAAAGCGCCTGGTGCTGTCGGCTATCAATGCGCGTGCCCTTCTCGGCCAGTCGTTGAGCGACCACGCCGGCGAGCGCCAGATCGATATTGTCGCCACCCAACAGGATATGTTCGCCGACCGCGACGCGATTCAGGGCCAGGTCGCCATTCTGCTCGGTGACGGCGATCAGTGTGAAGTCGGTAGTCCCGCCTCCAATATCGACGACCAGAATGAGATCGCCGAGTTTGACGCGCTCGCGCCAATCGGGGTGGCGTTCGATCCACGCGTAGAAGGCAGCCTGCGGCTCTTCCAGCAAGGTGATGTTCTTGTAGCCGGCCTGTTTGGCGCTTTCGAGAGTCAGCTCACGCGCCACGGCGTCGAACGACGCCGGCACCGTTACCAGGATTTCCTGCTCATCGAACGCGGCGTCCGGCATCTTCGCATTCCATGCGTCACGAAGGTGTTCCAGGTAGCGCTTGCTCGCCTCGACAGGAGAAACCTTCTCCACCCCTTCCGGAGCCCGGAAAGGCAGTAGCGGCGAGGTGCGATCGACGCCCGAATGCGACAGCCAGGATTTGGCCGAAGCCACCAGCCGCCCGGCGTTTTCCACGCCACGCTTTTGTGCCAGCCGCCCCACCACGTACGAACGGTCTTCATCCCACGGTAAGGCCGTGGTGCCCGCGGGAAAATCCGAAGGCCCGGGCAGGTAGAGGAAGGATGGCAGCAGACTCTCGTCGCGTACCTCACCTGGATTTTCCAGTTGCGGGATCGCCAGGAGCTGGACGTTCGCCGGAGCGAACGGGTCGGCATCCGGGATCAACTCCGCATAGGCCAGCGCGGAGTTGGTGGTGCCAAGATCGATTCCAATGACGTATTTGGAGGGCAACGGTTTACTCGATTTCAATTTCGGCGGGAGCGATGACAGCGGCATCCTGTTTGGCCGTCAGAGCGGGCAGATCCACCTTAGCCGCGCGCCAGCCTTTATGTCGCAGCGTGCCACCGGCGGGAGGTTTGGCTGGAACGTTGCCGACAAACTTGACGACGTTCGGGTCGCTGGATGGCGCCTTGGCGAATGTGCCTTCCACGCCGTCGATCACCGGCTGCAGCGTGACGTAGCGGGCGATGGAATCGCGGCACTGATCATGCAACTCGCGCACGGCGGCGCCGATCTGATCGTCGGCATAGCCCGTGATGTCTTCCATCAGGAAGTCCACCAGCCGGGAGTCGCGCTGCAAAATCCCCAGCATTTGCAGGGCTCCGTCGGAAGTTTTCACCAACGGGGCCACGGGCGCAGGCTTAGGCGCCGGTGCTTTCGGCGCTACTTCGCGCTTCGTCAGATTCAACGCGATGAGGGTGTCTGAGGACAGTTCACCGTTGAACAGAATATTGAAAAAACTGCTAAAGGCAAGACCGATACGGCTCAAATTCTACGCTCCAATCTTCTAGAATAGCGGAAACAGTGGGGTTCCTGGACCGAGAGGCCCGTCGTTATTACGCCTCCGCAACATTTTTGCTTTGAAATGTTTTGATTTATCGCGTAACATCAATGCATCGGCTCTATATTGCCGAATGGGAGAACCACAATGACACAATCGCAAATAGTTCAAACGCTGGCAGACAAATGCGAGATCACGAAGAAAGTGTCGCAGAGCCTGCTGGGAGCGCTCGCTGATACGGCAATCAGCGAAGTGAAGAAGAACGGAATGTTCGTACTGCCCGGTATCGGGAGACTGGTCCGGGTAGATCGTAAAGCTCGCATGGGTCGCAACCCTGCCACGGGCGAGGCCATCAAGATCGCGGCGAAGAAGGTAGTGAAGTTCCGCATCGCCAAAGCTGCCAAAGACGCGATCGTTCCCCCGAAGCCAGCCAAGAAGAAGGCCTAACTTCGTTTCCCGATGTGCGCCGCGCATGCGGCGCATTCCGGTTTAATTGCCCGCCGCCGCAATCCCCGGTTGTTTCAACTTCTTCGTCCAATCCGCGAGGGCCGTCAGCAGTTGAGTAACGTACTCCTTGGTTTTCGGATCGGTGAGGTTGCCATCGTCGTCGAACTTCTGCGTTGCGCTCGCAATCAGAACTTCCGGTCTGTTCAACGCATACATATTCAGGAATACGAAGCACTGCCGCAAATGGTACTGCGCGCGCCCCGTGCCTTGCGTTCCGGCGCTAGCCCCCATAATCGCGACCGGTTTGCCTTCCCAGGCGCTATCGCCGTAAGGCCGTGAGGCCCAGTCGATCGCATTCTTCAAAACTCCTGGGATGGAATAGTTGTACTCCGGCGTCACGAAGAGAACGGCATCTGCCGCGCGGACTGCGGCTTTCAATTCCGCGACTGCGGAGGGCGGCTGGCTCTCTTCATCCTGGTTGAAGTGCGGCAGTTTGCCGATTTCAAATTCTGAGACGGCCACTCCTGGTGGCGCAAGCTGTTGCGCAGCCCGCACTAACCCGCGGTTGTACGACTTCTTGCGGAGGCTCCCCGCAATCGCTAGTACCTTGATCGTATTTTCCATTTCCTACTCAGTATAGGAGTCAATCAGGACCGCGCCCCAGTTCAGCCCGGCGCCGAACGCAGTGAGAAGTACCGGAGCAGACAGTTTGCGGCCGTTGGTGTGCCACCATTCGCTGGCGGCGATCAGGAGTGAAGCGGACGACGTGTTTCCGTAACGTTCGATACTGCGAAAGAACCGAGACTCCGGAACCACGAGCGCCGCTGCGACCCGCGTGATCAGGTTCAAATTTGCCTGGTGCATCAGGTACGTCCCAATTTCGTCAGACTTGCGGCCGTTACGTTCCAGCAACTCCAGTATGGCGCGCGGGATTTTGCGGGTGGCTTGCAGGATGATCGTCCGGCCTTCCATATAGACGGTAGAGTTGAGCTCGAGACGGAGCGCGCCGGCGAATTCGCCATCGCTGCGGATGATCGAATCGACGATGCGCCCGCAGCCCGTGTCGGCGCTCACCAGGCAAGCGCCCGCACCGTCACCGAAGAGGATCGCAGTGTCCCGTCCAGCGGGTTCGCACGCGATGGCACGCGACATGATCTCTGTCCCGATGACCAGGATGTGCCGGTATGTCGAGCTGAGGCCGGCCGCCATCGAGAGTGCGAACAGAGAGCCCGCACTAGCCAGGGGAAGATCGATTGCGGGCGTCCCGGACATTCCCAAATTCGACGCGATTTCGGTCGCAGGACCGGGGAAACGCCGCTCGTTCGACCCACACGAGACCAAGACCAACCCGATGTCGGCCGCACTCAAACCCGCGGCGTCCAGGCAGTCCTGCGCGGCCCGCGACCCGAGGGTCGCCACGGTTTCACTGGGATCCGCGTAGCGCCGCTGCTCAATTCCCGTTGCCTTCAAAATCCAGTTGGGCTCCGCGCCCACCAGGGCCGCGAGTTCTGCGTTATCTACGACGCGGGATGGCAGGTAGCTGCCGAAAGCCCGTATGAAAGCCATGTTCAGGTCCGGCTGTTCAGGTAGCGCTCAATACGCTCGACCGAATCGAATTTCGTCGGGGTCAAGTCACGGTCGGGAATGTGAATTCCGAACTCCTTCTCGAGCGCACTGGCGAGGTCGGGAAGGGCAAACGAGTCGAGCAGCCCGGAATCGAAGAGCGACTCGTCGGGAGCCGGTTCGATCGGTTTTTGTGCGACCCCGCGAAGTATCGTGAGGATCTTAGTTTGCGTGTCCATGTGAGGGGTCTGCGATTTCCTGGCGTGTTTTCTTGTAAGTCTGAAACTGCTCCATCACGTCGTCGAACAACACCGCCGCGAGCTTCCGGTATCCGGCCGAAGTGAAGTGGACGTAGTCGCGCTGCCCGAGTCCGGCCGCCACCCATTCGCGCATCGAGCCTTTGCCACCCATGCGCTCCCGCGTATTCCAATAGGCGCAGGCATTCTCGCGGCAGGCATTCTGCTGCGCCCGGATGATCCAGTCAACGCCGCCCAGTGGCTGCAGTCCGGTACGCGCCCGATACCAGCGGTCCGTAGGACCGAGCACCAGAATGGACGATGCTGGGGCGGCGTGACGCAGTCGCTGCAAGAGCGACGAGAACATCTCCTGGTAAGTCTCCGGGTTCCAGTTCACATCGCTCGCTTCGTTGGTTCCGTACGCCAGCACAATCATTCCTGGACTGCGACGTTGCAAGTACGTGGCCAGCATGTTTTCATCCCAGTGCAGTATCACGCCGGCCTCGGCACCATTGATGCCGAGAGCTTCATAGGTGACGCCCGAATTGCGATCGGCCACCCAGCCAAAAAGGCGAACGGGCCGGGAGCTGAGAGTCTTCAGGCTGAAGCGATGCTGGCCGGGCGATACCTGATAACGGACGAAGCCGGGCCCGAGCGTGCCGTCGGTGGAGAAATCTTCGAGATGCTGTTCGTAATCGTAGAGCGCCAGATCGCCGCCGCCCGGCTGTTGCAAGTAGTCCACTTCGAGAAAGTCACACTCCGCATCAATGTATACGGATTGACCGGCGTGTTCGGTTGAGACACTGATGCCGCCGAGGCCGAAGAAGCCGTCACCGCTGGCGGAACGGAAGCCCTGACTCTGCCAGAGCGGCGACCCTCCGCCGTGCGCATCGAAGCGACGATATCCCAGGAAAGGGTGCCCCGCGAGCGAGAATCCCGATCCGCCATCGCCGAATTTCTCTTTGAGCAGATCGCGCATGCCGCCAGTCCAGTCGTCTGCGGCGGTGTGAGAGTCGCCGAAGTGCAGGATGTGGACGGGCGATTTCGTGGCGTCGGAACCGAGCCGGTAGAGCTGTTCAAAGACCGGCACCAAGGCTCCGGGCTGCGCGATCGTACGCGGCGCATCCTCCAGGTAGTCGGCCACCTTCTTCACGGAAGCCGCTCGTGCCGCCGCGCTCACCTGGGGTGCGGCAACGCGCTTTTTCGGCGGAGCTTTCTTCTTTTTGGTGGCGCCTTCAAACGGGGAAACTGCCAAAAGCAGCGTGAGGGCCGCGACCAGTACTGTTGCCGCTCGGGGCCACAATCGCATAGTTCTAGCGTACCGCGCCGCCGCCACGATTTTTCGCCTGCGAAGGTTGCATTTGGCGCAACTTATAGCGGCTCATACCTTCGGTGACTTCCTTGGTGAAAATCGTGGCGATCTTTTTCCCTCCCGCGGGGTAGGGATGAATGAAGTCGGCCGAGACTAAGCGCGGCTGATCGTTGTACCAGCGAGCCATGGTGCCCGTGCCTCCCATTGCGGTGAACGTGTCAAAGAAGCCGCAGCCCGTCTCCTGCGCGACACGTTTTTGCAGGGCCACGATGCGGGGAATGGTCGGCATTGTCTCGATAGCTCCTCCGGCAGCGCGATGTCCGCGATCCATCGGGCTCATGATTAGAATCGAACTCTCGGGCAGAGCGGCCCGAACCCGTCGGATGGCTTCGCGGAGTTCACCTTCGTATTGGTGGTCCACAAAAGCGTCGAAGTCGGCCTCGTTCGTCCCGTAATTGATCACAACCAGGTGCGGCTTGCGGTGGGCGAGTTGTTCCGTCCAATGTGCCTCGTTGAACATGTGCGACAGGACGGTGATCGACGCGCCGTTCAGCCCGAGGCTGTCATAGACTACGCCCGGGCCGTTCTTTTCCGCGATGACGCCGAATAGGCGTACACTGCCGCGATCGACCCGAAGGTCCAATCTCCTGGCGGATGTCTCGACCTGGAACGGAGCGAACCCGGCGGCCCTCTCGTCGGCAGCAGTTTCCACGCGGCCCAACTCTTTACCGTCGGCCGAGACGGTAAAGGATCCGCCATTGGGCTGCTTCAGAAACCAGATTTCGAAGTTTGATTCGCCAGACGAGTAGACGAACTGGCTGGTGTCACCGGCGGTGCCCGTGAAGCTGACGCCACCGAGTCCGTAAAGCCCATCGCGCGTTTGAAAATGGGTGGCGCCCATGGCTTGCCATCCCGAAGCTGTCAGTTGCACACCGGCATGCTGATACCACGCCCAAGGCTTATCGATGAGGATGAAGCCGTGACCCGCGTCTCCGTATCGTTGTTGCAACTGGGTGCGGATATCGCCGGTGATCAGGTCGGCGGTGGTGGGCGAATCGCCGTAGTGCGAAATCCGCGTAATGGCGCCCGGCTCGTGCTTCTCGGTTTCCCACAGGGCCCGGTAGAAGAGATCGAGTCCGCCGTTCGAATCGTCCAGTAACTGCGAGCGTACGGCTCCCTTCACCTTGGGCGCCAAGACCGGCTCCGGTTCTACGCGGCGGCTCACCGGGCTGAGCGGGACACGGTCGGGTTCGAAATTGACGATCGCTTCCAGTTGCGCGGGATCGGGGCCTTTGACTGTTGGAGCGACGAGTCGGGCCCCCGCGAGTAGCGCG
>Ga0105237_10007529_pt1 | contig 11900 bp, 10 predicted proteins | sample KBSC24metaG_FD_81520 | JGI IMG/M metagenome (GOLD analysis project Ga0105237, IMG submission 81520) | Corn rhizosphere microbial communities from Kellogg Biological Station, Michigan, USA - KBS C2-4 metaG | ecosystem: Host-associated > Plants > Roots > Rhizosphere > Soil | place: Michigan, USA... | reverse complement strand
ACTTACGACTACATCACACAGGAGCTTGGCATTCCTTTCTGGAAGGGCAATCAAAAGGACTTTAATGCACTTGGCGATGAACATGGCCTTTTTATTACAGTACTCGAGGGCAGGCAATGGTTCATGAGTGAAAAAACAGCAGCATGTTACCCAATCGAAATTAATTTTACCCAGGACGAAAAGAATCAAACGGTTTACTTTTAAACTGATTAGACCTATAAATCTTACAAAACTTTCCTGCACAATGAAAACGCAACAACAGCTTCTTATAAACATCGATTATCTTGTAAAATGATAGCACAGAAATACTCAGTAGAACATATCAATAATGATGAACGCATTTAAAGCTATGGCTGAAGATAATTCAATATATAAAGAGGTTGTTATCACAAAAATCATTGAAGAAACGAATGATGCAAAAACCTTTGAATTAACACCGTTAAATGGCTGGCAACCTGCTTATAGCGAAGGTCAATTTATTACACTGATATTCAGAAAGCATGATATTGAACACAGGCGCTCCTACTCATTTTCATCATCACCATCTTTAAATGAAAAAATGCGCATTACCATCAAGCGCATTGAAAACGGCGAGTATTCAAGACACATGCTTGATCATGTTCGTGTGGGTGATGTACTTGTAACATCCGGCATCGCAGGTTTTTTCAGGCTGCCGGAGAGTACAGAAAATATTTCAGGCTTTTGTTTTATGGCTGCAGGTAGTGGTATTACGCCTGTGTATTCACTCATCAAAAATATACTTCATACAACAGCCTTACCAGTATTACTGATTTACAGCAACAAGAGTGAACTGGATACTATTTTTTATCAATCGCTTTTGCAACTAAAGGAACAATATCCCGAAAGATTTCAAATCAACTTTTTGTTCAGCAATATAAGAGATGTATTTAAAAGCCGCCTGAGCAACTGGCTGCTTATACAATTGCTTGCACAATATAAGCTTGACAAAACAAGAACATTATTTTACACTTGCGGGCCGTTCTTATACATGCAAATGATCATGATCACTTTGCTTACAGAAGGCGTTCCATCAGCTCATATAAGAAAAGAAAATTTCAGTACACTGCCTTTGGTTCATAAGCCTAAACCACCTGAAACGAATGTCCACGATGTAGAAATACGTTTTAATAAAAAGGTTCATCATCTTTCTGTACAATTTCCTGACTCTATCATTGCAACTGCTAAAAAGAAAAATATTCATCTGCCTTACAGTTGTGAAGCGGGGCGCTGCGGCAGTTGTGCCGCAACCTGTATTAAAGGTGAAGTATGGATGGCTTACAATGAAGTGCTGACAGAAGATGAAATTGAAAAAGGACGGGTACTAACTTGTCAAGGCTATCCCATTAATGGAGATGTTGTTATTGATTTCGATAAAACAGTTTAAGCAATTATTCACTTATTATAACGCAAGAGGGCAATTAATCAATCTTTCCATGTCTTCTTCCGTATGCAAAGCGTTCAATACAATGCGTTGTATTTTTTTGCCGTTAGGATCGGGATAAGCAAATGAAGAAATGATAATATTATCAGCAAATAATTTCTCCTCATCTACAGTTCCCGGTAAGATAAAAACAGGAAGCTGTGGATGATACTTAACACTTTCTATATTCTTAATAAGCGACTGAAAAAATGCGATATTCTTTTTTAGTTTCTCACGTTGTAATGCATATAAAGATTGTCCCTTAATAAATGCATACAGATAAGCAGGAGAAGCTGCGGTACCAGCCGCATACGCGGGCAATGCTCTTAATTTGTTTGCTGTTTGTTTTGTACAGCTTATGGCTCCGCCAATAATGTTACAGGCTTTAGACAAAGAGTACGTAAGCACATATTCCACATTAAGCTTTGGCAAAGAAAATGCGATGCCTTCCCCTCTTTCACCCAATAAGCCAAAGCCATGTGAATCATCCACAATACATATATCCGCCGGTGATTGTTGCAGGAAAGAAAAATCTGTAACAGTTGCATTCAATACGTTTATTGAATCAGTAGCTATAATATGTTTATCTCCTTGATTAGTATTGCCTGATTGAATAGCAGGATGTGCGTACGGAAGACAATGTATCTTTTGATTATACACCAGCACAGACATTTGACCAGCAGTAAAACCAGATGATGCAAGTACCGTTTCTTCACTACCTGTTAATGAGGATAATAACGCTTCAACTTCTTCAAACAAAGACAATCTTGTATTGGATATACGTGATGAAGGAAACAATAATCCGTACTTATCAAAGCCTTCTTTTACCAACTCATTAAACTCACGCACATGATTCATTCCAAGATATGAATAGCCTGAAAAGAAAAGACATTCTTTCCCATCTGCGATGGCCGTTCTCCCCGGTTGATATGATAAATGATGAATGTTCATTGTAATGAAAAGCGATCCACGACTGTTTATAATGCTTCCAGTTGTTCAAGTGAGATTTGCGTATAATCATCTATTACTTTATCTGCAGTTTGCATCTCTTCCCTTGTGTGAGATGTAGCCAACGCCACCACTTTCATACCTGCAGCTTTAGCTGATTGTATGCCTGCAAGCGCATCCTCAAAAGCAATACACCCAGCGGCATCTACATTGAGCAAAGCTGCAGCTTTCAAATATATTTCAGGATGAGGCTTGCCATGTGTAATATGCGTTGAATCAACTACCGTTTTAAAATATTTGCGTATCGGCACCCTGTCAAACATAAACTGAATGTTTATTGGCAACCCCGATGTAGCAACTGCCATAGGAATGTTTTCTTTTGCAACTTCTTCAAGAAAACCTAATAAGCCATTAATGGCGACAATATGTGGTTCATACAATTTGCGGTATAAAGATTCTTTCTGCTCTGTATAGTTTTCGAGTTCGTCATTTGACAACTCGCGTTGAAATATATCCCTGAATATATCACGGTTTACCTTACCATTCATTTGCGTTCTGTAATGTTCAAGCGTTAGTTCTTGCCCAATGTTCTTATAGAACTCCTGCCAGGCAAGAATGTGATAAGCATTGTTATCAATTAAGGTTCCGTCAAGATCAAAAATGATGGCGGCGGGTCTTTTCATATTTCTGTGTATTTATTTCAATTGTAACATTCGTTTTATTTCCCGTTGATTTCGCATCAGTTCAACTTCTATTTTTCCCTTCCAGTTAGAAGACTGAAATACATCAAGTAAATCCTTAACCGCTTTAACCGGCCTGCCATCTGCAACACGTATTACATCTTTGTTTTGCAGCCCTGATTGTGAAAGTAAACTATTTGCCGGAGCCACAACTACAACAACACCTTGCTCATCCGGCAGGCCATAAGCAGAGCGTTCACCCAATCCATCTACCGATTTAATCTTACCACCAAGAAAGTTTGTTATGATCGATTTATCCTCAAGCATTTTATCATTCACTAACAAAGGTATCGCTGGCTGTTGCGCTATCTTCTTTAACGATGGCTTTTGAACGCCGAATGAATCCATAGGAATGTTTTTATAGCCAATAGAGAAGGCAGGTGAACCAGCCTTAACTGAATAATTTGCTTTTGCAGCATTTACAAACATTGCATCGTTGGCAATACTATGTGCATCCGTTCCGTTAGCCTGCGCTTTATGCAAAGCTGTGGTATCAGGGAATAAGTTATAGTCAACCCTGTTGCCCCAATCATTAACCTGGATAGGAAAGTATTGCTTCATTACGATGTTATGTTCAAATACATCACCGCTATTTTTAAACCACACATGTGGGTGAAATGAATTGTTGATAAGGATATTGTTCTCCACTACGCGATAAAAACCTTCTCTTAACTTAAGTCCTCCATTCAAACAAACATTGTTATAAATATGATAGTTGGAAGAGCCATCATCAAGATCAATATCCCAGCCATGATCACAACGGAAACGATTGTTCCTGATAATGATTGGCTGTTGAGCATCCAACAGAATTAATTCAGGATGTATAGCCACAATACTATCCATATAATTTCTGTCAGGCGACCAGTAGCGATCACGTCCCCATGAATTAAAAGCACCATGGTCACCGGTTTCAAGCACCGTATTAAATACATCATTGTACTCAAGTATGTGACCGCCAAAGCAGCCATCGCCGATGTTCAATCCAGCACGTGGCGTATTGTAGATACTGTTATGGCTTACGGTGATTGATGAAGACATTTCAATTTCAACACCCGTAGCCTGCTTCTCCATCTCTCCAAGATTGTGAAAGAGATTATTTGTAACAACACATTGTTGTGGATAGTTGTTCGTTAAAGGGCCGGGCGTTTTATCCAGTTGATCGTAAGGAATATAATCTTCATACCTAAACGACGGGGAACGTACAGCTTTAGGATCGCCAACAAAACAAACGGCATTCGCGCCAATGTAAGAAACGTGGCAACCGCTGATAGTATCATGTCTATTGTAATTGCTTGCCATGATAGCATTGCCACCAATCGCAGTAAAGTTGCAGTTAGAGATGTTGCAATTTTCCGTTCCTTCAAGCACTACTGCACCACCACGATAAATGGTCCAGTCGCTTCGCACCAAAGGTTCTTTTGTATTCCAAAAGGTGCGTTCATTGTGAATAAAATTCAGGCCATCCAGCCGAACATTTCTTAATGGCTTACTTGCATCACCATGCAATACAATACTGTTTTTTAAATGCGATACTTCTACCAAAGCACCAGGAAGATGTATATTTTTTGATGGATAATAATAGAGCACATGATTGGCCTTATCAAGCCACCATTCACCAGGCGCATCTAATTCCTCAAATAAATTTTCCACAAAGCGATATTCTTTATGCATTTCGTTGGGGCGATTATTCTGCCAGCCGCCCTCCAGTTGTAATTTACCACCAGCATCAACACCTGTTATGCGATAATGAAAGCCACCCCATTCATGCGCATGCAATGCATGGATATAACCACCTTCAGGATGTGCCCATTTCTTTATGCGTTCAGGTGCAATTGCATCTGCAGCAGTGCCATGAAAAACCCTTGCGGTTGAATCATAGTTTGGATAACGTGCCAGCACCTGCAGCTTGCCATTAATATAAAGTCTTTCAAACGTTATATTCTCAGGAATGCTTGCATAATAAATACCCTTTTTGTAAGGCTTCCATTGAAGTTGTAGACGGCGCCCTGCACTTACATTCACTTCATTGTTAAAAGCGGTTATTTGCAGAGACGATGCAGACATCTTATCAGCATCAATCACGATGGTTGTATCAAGATAGTAAGTGCCTTGTTTTACTAAAACGACTGCATCCCCTTTTGTCGCACAAGCCACTCTCACAGCATGTTTAATTGTTTTAAAAGGCTTTGCACTTGTGCCGGGGTTTTTATCATCCCCTTTTACTGAAACAAATAATTTATCCTGGGTGTAAACATTGTCAATCGTTATCAAAGCAAGTAACAGTAAGGCCAGCTTTTTTATCATAGTAAATATTGTCGGTAGCTTCAAAAATAACAAACCTTTCAACTGCATTTGGCTGATATTGAAAATTAAAATAGCTTAACGCCTTCAATTAACGCCAACCTTGTTTATCATGAAAAAAACACTTGCCTCTTTCTTCCTTGTTTTTATTACAGCTATTTCTTTTGCCAGTATCCGTTTACCAAATGTTATTGGCAGCAATATGGTTTTACAACAGCAGTCGACTACAAAGCTCTGGGGTTGGGCATCACCTGCCGAAAAAATTTTCATCACCACATCATGGGATAACAAAACAGATTCTGTAATAGCTACAAGAGATGCCAACTGGATAAAAGAAATTCAAACACCTGCCGCAGGCGGCCCTTATACGATTACATTAAAAGGCCAGAACCAAATTGTATTAAGCAATGTAATGATTGGCGAGGTATGGGTTTGCAGCGGGCAAAGTAATATGGAATGGAGCTACTATCATGGCCTGCAGGATATCAAAGATGAATTACCCAATTGCAATAATGCCAACATACGCTTCTTCAATATACCAAAAACAACATCAACTTATCCGCAGGATGATTGCAATGCGCAGTGGACCGTATGTGACAGTAACACATTGAAAGCTTTCAGTGCAGTTGGTTATTTCTTCGGCAAGAAACTCAACAAAGATTTAAATGTTGCTATTGGTCTGGTAAACAGCAACTGGGGCGGTACGCCTGCAGAAGTATGGACACCCGCAGACGTCGTAAATAATGATGCCTCTTTAAAAGAAGCAGCATCTAAATTAACACCTGCTGCCTGGTGGCCATATTTGCCGGGCTATACATACAATGCAATGATATCACCGCTTACCAATTACACCATCGCCGGTGCAATCTGGTACCAGGGCGAAAGCAATACCGGTACGGCAAGCACTTACAGCCCGTTATTGAACGCAATGATTGATGGCTGGCGTAAAGCATGGAACAAAGAGTTTCCCTTTTATTATGTGCAGATAGCACCATATAAATATGGCAATAAAAATATTGGTGCGTTGTTGAGAGAGGCGCAAACAAAAAGCCTTAGTCATTCAAATGTAGGCATGGCGGTAATTTCAGATCTTGTTGCAGATACCAATAACATACATCCCACCAACAAGCGTGATGTTGGTTTAAGGTTGGCCAACTGGGCGCTTGCGCAAACGTATCATAAAGATGGCATTGTATATAAGAGTCCAATCTACAAGAGCATATCAATACAAAAAGATAAAGCTGTTATTGATTTTGATAATGCAGGCACAGGTCTTATGGCAAAAGACAAAAAGATTACAGAGCTATTTATTGCAGGTGAAGACAAAATATTTTACCCTGCCGAAGCAAAGATTGACAATGATAAGTTAGTCGTTTGGAGCAAGCAGGTAAAACAACCTGTAGCCGTAAGGTATGAGTTTAGTAATACAGGCATAGGTAATCTTTTTGGCAAAGAAGGTTTGCCTGTAGCGCCTTTCAGAACAGATGACTGGGAGGTTGATACAAGTAAAATACAATAGAAATCTTACCAGTTTTATTTGCATATTTATTTTTATGAACCGGGCTTTAGTACTATTATTAAGCCCGGTTGCGTCGCACACTTGTACGCTTTCTACTTTGTTCAGCAAAAGTGCAACAGGTTAAGTACACGCAGTCAACCCGCCAGGTAAATTGTAATTGAGTATTGGTTAACTAACAGAGATCGTATCAGGCATTTTCATCAATAGCTTATACGACCAATGCCAATAAATTATTGATAGGACAATAGAAAAATATCGCCCCTACGGGGCTCAATTTCCAGGGCTAATTTATACCTACCAAAATATCGGTCTTACCGACCTTACTTAATACTTCACTCAGAACGCAGTTTTTCCATAATTGGTCTTATCGTTTATTGTATAATGGATATACCCAATGTGCCACAGGATTTTTAGTTTTGGTTTATTAAATAACCAACACAAATGAATTTAAAAATAGCACTGGCACAACTTTTTTTAAGGCTTTCTCTTGGCATAGGCTTTCTTGTTCCCGGGCTTGACAGGCTTGGTGTTTGGGGGCCTAATGGCGGTACAAATATCAGTTGGGGCGACTGGCAGCATTTCTCAAAATATGCACACAAACTCATGTTCTTTTTACCTTACGGAATTGCGGAAGTATTTGCAATTATTGCAACAGCAGGTGAGCTGCTTTTTGGCGCACTCTTAATCGCCGGGTGGTACACAAAATATGCAGCAATAGGCAGCGCAATACTTACCCTTTGTTTCGCTTTAAGCATGGCAGTATCATCTGGTATTGTGTCTCCACTAAGCTACTCTGTTTTTACCGTCAGCGCAGCAAGCTTTCTTCTGTCAACAATAAAGGAATATAAATGGAGCATTGACGAGAAAAATGCAAATCAAAAATCAATTCATAAATAAACAATCAACAGCATTATTATGAGAACACGTTTAAATTTTGGCAAGGTGCAACCTGCGGCTTATACAGCGATGGATGCACTTGATACTTATGTAAGCAATACATCTGTCGGCAGGTTGTACCAGGAATTGATAAGAATAAGAGCATCTCAAATCAATGGCTGTGCTTATTGTGTAAATGCACACTCTTACGATGCACTTGCACATGGGGAACAGCAGCAGCGTGTATTACTTGTAAGCGCATGGCGTGAAGCCGGCAATATTTTCACTGAAGAAGAAAGGTTGCTGCTCCAAATGACAGAAGAAATTTCCCTCATTCATCAGCATGGCCTGAGTGATGAAACCTATGATAAATCAATTGCCCTTTTTGGGGAGGAAAGAACCGCAGAAATTATTATGATAATCATTACCATTAATGCATGGAACCGTATTGGCGTGGCTGCTAAAATGTCCCCATCAAAAAAGCCCGAATTATCAACACTTATCAAATAACCGTTATGAAATATATACTCGTGTGTTTGCTCTTTTCTTTCAGTTGTTATGCTTTGTGTGCACAACATAACAGCGATGAAAAGAAACTTATTGTAAAAAAAGTTTTTTCGGATGCGCTTACAGATGCCGCTTTAAAAGGTTTTAATTTTCAATGCAGCACTATGACTATTCCCGCAGGCTATAGTGATTCTGTTGCCCACAGGCATGATGCAGATCTTTTCGTTTATATAAGTAAGGGATCTGTAAAAATTGACCTTGAAGGAAGAGGTGCAGAAACTTACCATGCCGGGCAAATGTTTCATGAACCAAGAAATATTCTTCACAAAAGACTTGAAAACACCGATAAGCAAAATGATGCGGAAGTGTTACTTCTTTACATTATAAAAGATGGAAGAAAAACGTATGCTGAAGAAAAGCATTGACTGTATAAAAAAGCAGGTATAACCAGTTTAATGCACTATGTGTTAACCTGATGAGGCATTCTCCTTTCAATGCACCATCCTGTTTTATAATTTCAACTGCGCTTTAAAAAGATAAGTAGCCCCATCCTTACCACCAGCAGTTAAATGAATTTTCATGCTATGATCTTTCTCACTTTGAATGCATAAAGATTCAATCTTATGCCCTTTAAATTTCTCATCCTCACCAGTCAAATCAATCATTTCATTAATTTTCATTCTGCCTTTTTCACGGCCTATTTTGCGGTAGAAGTTTTCAATCAATCCAAGACTACTGCTTTCACCAATTTCTTCATTCGTACTGCCCGAAGAATCTTTTGCAGATATAGCCAGCAACAGAATTTCATGCTTATCAGAATATGTAATGCCAGATACAAACACATTCGCAGCATTTTGTTCGGGCTCAAGTTTTACCAGTTGAAACGCAACATCCTGCTGTTTTTTATAAAAATCAACACTGGTAATAATCAAATGATTCACCGGATTGTTTCCACTACCACGATTACTTAATATAAGATAGTCATGTACCAGGGTTACTCCCTCAATATTCAGCTCTTCAATACCGGCATTCTTAACGCGTTCATAAAAGACACTGCCATCAAACATGTGTATTTCTTTATTCAACAGGTTAAACAGAATGCCATTATTACTCAACTCATTTGAACCCGATCCGGGTATAAGCAAATGCGGTTTTTTGCTAATAAAAAACAGTGTGGATGTTTTGGGATTGGCCTTTTGACTTTCTAATATCCTTTCTTCTGGTGAATCAAAAAGTGTAATAAGATCCTGTGGTTTCCATTTACGGTTCATTACGAGAACATCATGTGCATCATCACCCACAAGATAAATCTTGTCGTCATAAAATTCTATTCCCGATCCCGATGGAAATTCGGGCAATTCCTTAAACGCAGTTAATTCTACTCTCATGCTTAGCAAACTGAAGGGCACGAATATAGAGGAATTAATACTAACAGGAAATAGCAAGTAGCGGCAATCTTAATTAATTACTCTTTGAGACCTCCTTCTGTATTGATAAAACCAGGCCTGCAACCGGCAACTTCTGATAACAATTGACGAATCTTTATCCAATACAAAATTGTAAACCATTGCTTTGCATGAATGTTTAAAATAATCCGGAGATTTGCCTGTAATAAATAAACATCAACATCGACCTACAAAGTATCCAAAGAATAAAACAAGGGCATTTGCTATTGAAAGTAAACTCCGCTTCCGTAAACAAGAACAAACAACTTGCAACAAACAGATGCATGCTTCCTCAATAACCGGCTCTTCAATGCAAATTAAAACTATACTATATGGCACTTATTGTTATCGGGTTACTGATAGTTATTGCGGTACTCGGTTTTAGAACGAATAACGAGCAATTCAAGAAGATTGTAAAGCCCGTTGCTATTGCAGGTTTTTTACTGATATTATTGGGCATCTTTACTTCCTGCGTTATACAGATAGATGCAGGTGAAGTTGGTGTGCAAAAATTATTCGGGAAAGTTCAAAATACTGTATTAAGTAGTGGATTACATTTTATTAATCCCCTGGTTGATGTAGAGCATATGGATGTAAAAACGCAAAATTATACTATGAGTGGCGTTGCAGATGAAGGTCAGAAATCGGGCGATGATGCCATTAAAGTGTTGACATCTGACGGGCTTGAAGTCACCATTGATCTTTCTGTTTTATACAGGCTTATTCCAACAGATGCGCCGAAATTACTTCGCGAAACAGGCCTTCAATATGTTGATAAAGTAGTAAGGCCCATCACCCGTACACGCATAAGAGACAATGCAGTTTATTACGAAGCAGTAGCATTATACTCAACAAAACGTGATGAATTTCAGCAGCGCATTTTTAAAACAATTGAGCATGACTTCAGTTCCCGCGGATTATTACTGGAACAACTGTTGGTTCGTAACATTACACTTCCGCAAACTGTAAAGGCAACCATCGAACAAAAAATAAATGCAGAACAGGATGCACAGAAAATGCAGTTTGTGTTACAAAAGGAAAGGCAGGAAGCAGAACGTAAACGGATAGAGGCGCAGGGTATTGCCGATTATCAACATATTATAAGTGAAAGCTTAACAGACAGGCAATTGCAATATGAAAGCATAAAGGCCCAGCTGGAAATTGCAAAATCAACCAACACGAAAATCATTGTGATGGGCAAGGCGAATACGCCTGTAATACTTGACGCAAAAGACAACAAATAAAAATGATAAAAACCTTATGCCGCTGATTTAGCGCTGAATGCTAATGCTAATCTGCGGCACAAGGTTATCAGTATTCACTCATCGCTCTTTTGCTGCATCTACAGCTTTCTTAACGCTGCCATACTTAAGCAGCAGTGCTTTGGCACCTTCATAATTATTCATATTAAGGCCATCCATTACCATCTTTGTGCCACGATCAACAAGCTTTTCATTGGTAAGTTGCATATTCACCATGCGGTTATCTTCTACCCTGCCCAACTGTATCATCACTGTGGTGGAAATCATATTAAGGATAAGCTTTTGTGCCGTACCGCTTTTCATTCTTGTACTGCCGGTCACAAACTCGGGCCCTACCTCTACTTCAACAGGAAAATCAGCCGCAGCAGCAAGAGGACTGTTCAAGTTACAGGCAATGCTCCCGGTTTGTACATTATGCTTACAGCAATGTTCCAATGTACCAATAACATAGGGTGTAGTACCGCTTGCAGCAATGCCTACCACAAAATCTTTATCAGTAATACTGCGTGCAACCAAATCTTTCCATCCCTGGTCCTTATCATCTTCCGCATCTTCTATTGATTTAATCACTGCTTCTTTTCCCCCGGCAATAACACCCTGGATCAATTCAAACGGAACACCATAAGTAGGCGGGCACTCACTTGCATCAAGCACGCCCAAACGGCCACTGGTACCGGCGCCAACATAAAAGAGTTTGCCTCCGGCAAGCATTTTATCACTGATAGCCGTTATCAATTTTTCAATCTGGGGCAAAGCATTTTCAACAGCAAGGGGTACTGTTTTATCTTCATTATTAAGATTGGTAATAAGCTCAATTACAGACATTTTTTCGAGATGCCTGTATTTAGAGGGTTGCTCTGT
>Ga0105237_10007528_pt1 | contig 11901 bp, 7 predicted proteins | sample KBSC24metaG_FD_81520 | JGI IMG/M metagenome (GOLD analysis project Ga0105237, IMG submission 81520) | Corn rhizosphere microbial communities from Kellogg Biological Station, Michigan, USA - KBS C2-4 metaG | ecosystem: Host-associated > Plants > Roots > Rhizosphere > Soil | place: Michigan, USA... | reverse complement strand
CTCCGCCAGCCAACTATCCCTTCTATCCACCCGATACGCCTGTTATCGACATTCACCGTCTGACCCCCGCAGAGTTCCTTACCCACACCGATCTTCACACTATACTTTAACAAGACCTTTTATGGAATCAGGCCGGCAGTGAATCCCACCATCGGCGCCATCCCGATCCCCGCCGGTTATCACCGGGCACCGGCCGCGACAAATTCTTTCTCTGCCTGGCTACGGAACATCCCGTTAAAAAAAGATCGTACCGTATACCTTTATAACAATAGCCCCAAACGCAACCAGGAAGCCCAATTTGCCGCGCTGGACATCTCCGTCGGAAAACAGGACCTTCAACAATGCGCTGACGCTGTCATGCGGCTCCGGGCCGAATACCTTTATTCCATAAACGACTATGACAATATCAATTACTATACCGAACAGGGTATCCGGCTCAATTTCCGGGAATGGCTGCAAGGCCATCGATTCCATCTTTCCGGCAATCATCTGGTCAGCTACCGGGTCGCGCCCGCTCCTCTCTCCTCAGCCACCCGATCAGCCGTTCCCCGCACCGCATGCCGGACTGCTTTTGATGAATATCTGAACACCGTCTTCACCTGGTGTGGCACCCGGTCGCTGGAAAAACAACTTCTCCCCCGCCCTGTCTTCAAGGACATACAAGCCGGCGATGTGCTGATCAAAGGCGGCTCCCCGGGCCATGCCATGCTGGTAGCAGACATCGCCGAAGACGCACATGGGCATCGCAGAACTTCGTCGGAGCTTCGTCCCTCGCTCCTCCTCGTTCGTTCCCTTCGCTATCGCTCGGGAATCCTGGCACAGAGTTATATGCCGGCCCAGGACATCCATATCGTCAACAACCCCTCAAATCCAACCCTTAGTCCCTGGTACCGGGCAGACGAGCCTGGAGCCAACATCCAAACACCAGAATGGACATTCAGGATCAATGAATTACGAACCTGGCCCCACTCATTGAAAAACCATGAGTATTCAGGCGAGATACGACAAAAATCCACAAATTCGTACATATCCTAGGAGAAAACCCTTGCAAGCACCCCTTTTTTGGCCTATCTTAGCTATATCCAATTACTATTAAAAACCCATTTAATAATCCAAAAATATTTCCCTATGAAGCATGAACTCGAACTTCAAGCTCCCGCTACCAGTAAGATCCTTTTCAAATTAACTATTATCGGATGTGTTCTGTTGGGCTGTGTATACGGCTTTCTCATGCTGTTCAATACAGCACTGGCCGCTATAAAATAAGCCAAACCCCTCCGGACAAAAATAAAAGAGGCCGGCTCCAAAGTAAAATTTGAGCCGGCCTCTTTTATCCCTTTAATGTCCGGCAAATCCTTTGCCGGGGCCGCCAAACGGCGGGTTTTTTATTACTTATTTCATTCCTTATTTATTCATATACATGACCTCTTTTACCAATTTCACCGTCCGGCCTACATCCGGCAAGGCCAAAGCCACCAGGTTCGGCGCATAGTGCAAGGGCGCATCCGCAGCCGTGATCCGGCGGATCGGGGCATCCAGATAGTCAAACCCTTCCTTCTGGATCCGGTAGCTGATCTCGGAAGAAATAGATGCAAAAGGCCATTGTTCTTCGACGATGACCAGCCGGTTTGTCTTTTTCACGCTTTCCAGAATGGTCATCCAGTCCAGCGGACGGATGGTCCGCAGATCGATCACCTCGGCACTGATCCCCTCTTTTTCCAACTCGGCAGCGGCGCCCAGAGCCACTTTCATCATTTTATTGAAAGAAACGATCGTGACGTCTCTACCTTGTTTTTTTATATCGGCCTTGCCCAGTTCGATATAATACTCTTCATCCGGCACTTCGGATTTATCCCCATACATGACCTCGCTTTCCATAAAGATCACCGGATCTTCCTCATAACGGATGGCTTGCTTCAACAGCCCTTTTGCATCATATCCATTGCTCGGAGAAACGACCTTTATACCCGGTATATTGGCATAATAACTTTCGAAAGCCGTGGAGTGCTGAGCCCCCAGTTGACCGGCAGAGCCATTGGGTCCGCGAAAAACGATGGGACACCCCAGTTGCCCTCCACTCATCGCCAGCATTTTGGAAGCCGTGTTTAAGATCTGATCCAGGGCCAGCACAGCGAAATTCCAGGTCATGAACTCAACGACCGGCCGAAGCCCGTTTTGAGCAGCGCCGACACCTATCGCGGCAAATCCCAGCTCGGAAATGGGCGTGTCGATCACCCGCTTGGGGCCAAATTCATCCAGCATACCCTGGCTTACCTTGTACGCGCCATTGTATTCTGCTACTTCTTCTCCCATTAAGAAAACACGATCATCGCGCCGCATTTCTTCATTCATAGCTTCGCGCAGAGCCTCCCGGAAAGCAATTTGTCTCATTCTTAAGTAATTATTTACCGCACAGTATGTGCGTTGTTCGAGGCGCAAATTTATTGGTTGTCACCGATATTATCAAATAGTGTTACCAATGCCCTTACTTTATTTTTAATTTATATATTATCCGTAGCTTTATAGGGCCCGCGATTATTTAACCATCAAAGTTGCCTCCAATGAAAAAACTACTGCTTTTTGCATTTGTTCTCACTGCCTTTGTAACCACCAGTTTCCGGCTTGCTCCAGGCACTCTCTCCGCCGATGAACGCAAATTTGCCATCGATTACTACCAGAAGACCAAAGACCGCCTGATCAAAGACCTGGAGGGCCTCAGCGAAGCCCAACTCAATTTCAAAGCCGACCCCACCCGCTGGTCCATCTATCAGTGTACCGAACATATCGCCCTGGCCGAAAACATGATCTGGCAATGGATACAGATGACAGAAAAACAACCCGCCACTCCTGAAAAACGCAGCGAGGTAAAGGTCACCCTCGATCAACTGATGAAAGGCACACTCGATCGCACCCAGAAATTCAAAGCGCCCGAAATGCTACAGCCGGAAGCAAAATTTCCCGACACGAGAGCAGCCTTCCAGGCCTATCAGGCGCGCCGCGACTCTACCATCGAATATATCAGGACCACACAGGACGATCTGAAAGACCACTTCATCACCCATCCCGCTGCCGGGACCATGGACCTCTACCAGGCCCTTGTCATGCTCGCCGCACATAGCGAGCGTCATACCATGCAGATCGAGGAAGTCAAGGCCGATCCTAATTTTCCGAAACATTAGCCTCAATAGCTAACTATGGAACCCACTATTGTCCACCTGGAAAAGATCATCAACAATTATAGCCGGCGTCTGGAAGCCTTGTCTGAAGCTGCTTATACACTAAAAGCCAGCCCCAGGAAATGGAGCAAAAAAGAGATCCTCGGACATCTCGTCGATTCGGCGCAGAACAATATCCGGCGTTTTATAGTGGCTCAATACGAGGAAACACCCGTTATTTTATACAACCAGGATAAATGGGTAGAGTTGACAGGCTATCAACTCTACCCTACCCGGGACCTCATCCAGTTATGGACCCTGCTCAACCGGCATATCTGCCGGCAGCTCCGTCATATCCGCCCTGGCGCAGCCAACCGAAAATGTTTTATGGGAAGTTCACAGCCGCATACCCTTGAATGGGTAGCCGCCGACTATTGCAATCACCTGCTGCATCACCTCCATCAGATACTCGACCTCGAACCCATCGCTTATCCCTGAACCCCCGCGACGGAGCTCAACGGCTCCCTGCCTGCTCAAAAGTGAGCATAAAACTTGTCCCCTCGCCCAGTTGCGAATTCACATCGATGCCCGCCCGGTGAGACTGAAGGATATTCCAGGTTGCCGCTAGCCCCAAACCAAATCCATTGGTCTTGGACGTAAAATAAGGCTCGAAGATCCTGGATATATTCTCCTCCGGTATACCGCCTCCATTGTCATTGATAAACACCCGGAAATTGGACAACTCCTCGAGGATAGAGATAGTGATCACACCAGACTGCGCCGGGACCGCCTCTACCGCATTGATAAGGATATTCAAAAAAGCGATCTTCAGCTTTTCCCGGTCGGCCATCACAAAAGCCGGCTGTCCCGGATAAGCCAGATCCAGCCGGATGTTTTTCAGGGCTATCCGGTCCGATGCCGCCGCCAGCGTAGAATTGATGATATCCTGCAGATCGGTTTTCTGCAGCGATATCTCCGCCGGACGCGAAAGGTCCAGCAATTCGGATATCAGGCTACCGATGCGGCCACAGTTCCGGGCAATAATGTCCAGATAGATGTTCGCGTCCTCACTGTTCAATTCAGGTTTCAATTGCTCTACCGACAAATTGATATTGGTGAGAGGATTTCTCACTTCGTGGGCTAGTGTCCTCAGCAGGGTCGCGGTAGATCGCAGTTTTTCTATCTGGAAGGTCGCACGCTCGATGCGCTTCAGATTGGTAATATCATGTATGATCCCCTGGAGATAAGCCTCTCCGTTGGAATTCACCTGTCGCGATATGGATAGGATACAATTCCTCCTCTCTCTGTTGCGGGTCAGCAGGTCTACCTCCAGCTCCTCCCCTTCTCCACCATGTAACAATTTTTCTTTTAACGACCCGACAGCCTCTTTGCGGGCAAACAGATCATATAAACTGAAATGGAGCAATTCCTCTTTACCATACTTAAAAAGTTCGCAGGTGGCATTATTGACATCCCGGAAAACCAGGTCTTCATCCAGCAAAAAGACAGCGTCCTTGCTTCGCTCAAAAATATTCCGGAATTTCCGCTCGTTCACCCGCAGCGCTTTGATATAAGCGCTCCTTTCGAGCGCATACCGGATGCTTCGCTCCAGCTTTTCCGTATTGATCTCGGACTTCACCAAAAAATCCAACGCCCCGATCGTCATCGCCTGTATGTCGATCTCCCGGTTACCAATCCCCGTGAGCAGCACCATCGGCTCTTCACAACCTATAGCTATCGCTTCCTGCAGCAATTCCAGCCCCGTCTTTTCCCCCAGCAGGTAATCGACAAAGTAAATGTCATACCGCCTTTCACTGATGCGCTGCATCGCATCAGTGTAATCATAACACCAGTCGATAAGAAAAGCCTTATCGGGAATGTCCTTGATACAAGCCTCGATGATCATAAAATCATCTTCATCATCTTCCACGATCAATATACGCGTTGTCGAATGGGAAGGCAACATACTATATGTTGGTTTTTATCTTTTTTATTTTTTCCGGATTACCCGGGCTGAACTTCCGGCTTTTTTTCTTTCCCGTTGCCGGACAGCGGAAGGGAAACAATGAATACCGCCCCTTCCCCCGGCTTGCCGAGGGCGGAAATAAATCCCTTATGCATTTCAACGATCTTCTTGCAAAGGGCGAGCCCTATGCCGGTGCCTTCGTATTCCGCCCCCGAATGCAGCCGGCGGAACATATCGAATATCTGTTCCGCATACTTCTGGTCAAACCCAATACCATTGTCTTCTATATAGATGCGGCCATAACGCGTTTCGGGTTCCTTGCCATTGAGACCGCTGACCGGAGCCTCCTCATAACGGATATGCACCCGGGGCGCCACCTGTTTTTTACTATATTTCAGCGAGTTGCTGATCAGGTTGGAAAAAAGAGGCCCCATGAGCACGGTATTGGCCGGTAACACCGGCAGTTTGTCCACGGAGATCACTGCATTTTTTTCGCGGATCAGCCCTTCCATTTCCGAAACGACCTCATCGAGCACACCATTCAGATCGACGGCTTCGAAAGACTGCTTTTCCACCGATATCTTTGAAAACCGGAGGATATCATTTATCAATTCCTGCATACGCCGCGACACTTCCTGGATACGCGCCAGGTAAAGCCGGCCTTCCCTTCCAAGCGTATCACCGGGACCCGCCAGCAGCCGGTCGCTAAACATACGGATCTTTCTGAGGGGAGCCTGCAGGTCATGAGAAGCCATAAAGGCAAAGAGGTCCAGATCTTTATTGGCAGCCTCCAGCCGGCTGATATTCTCCAGCAATTGTTTGTTCAGCTCGGTCACTTTCTCCTCTGACGCCTTTCTCTCGTTGACTTCCAGTTCCAGGTTCCGGTTGATCGCCACTAATTTCTGCTCCTGCGCTATCAGCCGCTGGCTCTTGCGGTATAACTCCACGAATACACCGACCTTTATCCGCAGTAGTTCGGGATTAACGGGTTTGTAAATATAATCCACCGCCCCCGCCCGGTAGCCCTTGAACAAATTTTCCTCGCCATAGTTATTGGCCGTAATAAAGATGATAGGGATATGCCGCAGCCTTTCCCGTTCGTAGATCAATGCCGCGGTCTCAAATCCATTGAGATTAGGCATCTGCACGTCCATCAGAATGAGCGCGAAATCAAAGTCATTTAGCAGCAATTTTAGCACCTGACGGCCAGAATTCGCTTTTACAATATGATACCCATCCGGCTCGAGCACGCTTTCCATGGACATCAAATTGTCATCCCGGTCGTCCACTAACATGATCTTTGGTTGCATGTATCCGATTTTATTTATAGAACCATACCCGCATCAAAGATAACAATTGATCTATTTTCAACGGTTTCGTAATATAATCTGATGCTCCAGCTTCGATACATTTCTGCCTGTCGCCTTTCATGGCCTTGGCCGTGACCGCAATGATAGGTAAAGTATTGTTCTTATGTTCCCGGCGGATCTTCTGCGTAGTCTCATACCCGTCCATTTCAGGCATCATGATATCCATCAGCACCATATCCACTTTCTGTTTATCATCATTGATTATCTGGATCGCCTCTTTGCCGCTTTCCGCCGTGACGACATTAATATTATATCTTTCGAAAACAGTCGTCAGAGCGAACAGGTTCCGGACATCGTCATCCACCACTAAGACATTCTTACCGGTAAGGATGTCATCCTTCATTCGTATATTCTCGATCACTTTCCGTTTTTCCGGCGCCAATTCCTTATGATTGATATGCAAATGCAGGATCGTTTCTTCCAACAGGTGCTCCAAAGAGTTCACCCCTTTCAGCAACACGGTATTGGAACTCCGGTTCAGATGATGCAGCTCTTTCTTGTCGAAATCCTTCGCCGAATAGACGATCACCGGCGTTAGTTTGGGCTTGATCTCGCTCACCTGGCGGACCAGCTCGATGCCGGATATGTCCGGCAACGTATAATCCAGGATGATACAATCGAAGTCTTTGAGATTCGTGTCCTGCAGAGCCTTTTTGCCGGTGGCAGCTATCGTGACCTGAATATTGTCGCTCTGTAACATTTTGCTTATCTGCGAGCTGTCGATCTCGTTGTCTTCCACAACGAGTATTCGCCGGGTTTCTTTTTTGTTAAAGGAGCGGATGTCTTCAAAAAGCTCATTCAGGGACTCATTTTCCAGCGGCTTTAGCAGGAAACTGCGGGCCCCGCGCTTCAACGCCAGCGCCCTGTTCTCTTCCCCGGAAATAAGATGTATCGGAATATGCCGGTAATTGAGATCATTCCGCAACAGGTCCAGCACCTTCCAGCCGCTGGTGTCGGGCAGTTTTACATCCAATGTTATGGCCACAGGCGTAAATCTGTTGATGAAGTCGAATACCTCCAGATAATTCGTAGCCACTACCGCTTTCATATCATACTGATGCGCCTTTTCGATAATGATGCGGCCAAACCGCAGATCGTCCTCTACGACCAGCACGATCCTGTCTCCCTGTTGTATCAAACTCCGGTCGTCACCGGTGTCATTGATCATCTCGTTGACAATATTCAGCTTGGGCGATTCCGCGTCACCGCCGGTCACCCGCAGGGAATTCAGCAGGGTATCGATCTCGGTATTGTCGCCGCCTAACTGCAATTGCCGGATGGCATTGAGACTTTCAGAAGCTTGATTGGAAATAAGCCCTGCAATGTTTTCCACCGGCAGGAACAAGGTAAAGATGCTACCCCGTCCCGGAACGCTCTCGAGTTCGATAGTTCCCCCCAGCAATTCCGCCAATCCACGGCTGATCGATAAACCCAGCCCCGTTCCGCCATACTTACGGCTGGTAGACCCCTCCGCTTGCTGGAAAGCTTCGAAGATGATGTTCTGTTTCTCCTGCGGAATACCAATACCCGTATCGTGGATCGCAAAAGCCACTACCTGCCGGGCCTGGTCGAGACTGGGATTCCCCTGTTTCCAATTGCGATTGGCTTCATAGATGCGCAACTTTACTTCTCCTTTTTCGGTAAATTTAAAGGAGTTGGACAAGAGGTTTTTCAATATCTGGTTCAATCGCTGCAAGTCGGTCTCCATATTCTGCGGCAGCCGGGGATCGGTCTCGATAGTAAACCGCAGATGTCTCGCCTCGGAGATGGGCTTGAAGGTCGTCTCCACGAAGGCCGCGATCTCGCTGAACCGCACCGGAGATATATTGGCGGAAATAAATCCGGATTCGATCTTCGACAGATCGAGAATATCGTTGATCAACTGGATAAGGTCATCTCCACAGGAGTGGATGGTCTTGGCATACCGGATCTGTTTATCCGTCAAATTCCCTTCCACATTCTCGTATAGCTGCTGCGCCAGGATCAGCAGGCTGTTCAGCGGTGTCCTTAACTCATGGGACATATTGGCCAGGAACTCCGACTTATATTTCGAGGTCAGCGTCAGCTGCTCGGCTTTTTCTTCCAGAGAGAGACGGGCTTCCTCCACCTCTTTATTTTTGGCTTCCACTTCATTCTTCTGTTTTACCAGCAGGAGCGCTTTATCCTGCAGCTCGTCATTGGTACGACGCAATTCTTCCTGTTGTATCTTCAGCTCGCCCGCCAGCGACTGTGACTGCGTCAGCAGTTCCTCCGTCCGGCTATTGGCCTCGATGGTATTTAATACGATCCCGATACTTTCCGTCAGCTGACTGAGGAAGTCCAGGTGCGTTTCGCTGAAGATGTCCAAAGAGGCCAGCTCGATCACCGCCTTTACATTGTTCTCGAACAACACCGGCAGGATAATCAGATTGGCAGGCTTCGACCGGCCAAGACCAGAACTGATCTTGATATAATTCCCCGGGACATTCGAGAGGATGATCCGCTCCTTCTCAAAAGCTACCTGTCCGACCAGACCTTCTCCGATGGAGAATTCCGTCGGGATATTCTTTTCAGACTTATATCCATATGCCGCGAACAACCGCAGTTTGTCTACCCGGGTATCCTCGTCCTGCTGAAGGATAAAGAAGGCGCCATAATGCGCCGTCACCACCTGCGCCAATTCCGAGAGTATCCGTTGTGTTACGGTATTGAGATCTTTCTGTCCCTGTAACATCTGCGTGAACTTGGCCAGATTGGATTTCAGCCAGTCCTGTTCCTGGTTGCGCAAGGTCGTCTCTTTCAGATTGGCGATCATCTGGTTGATCGTATCTTTCAAAGCTTCCACTTCCCCTTTCGCCTCTACACGGATGGTTCGGGTAAGGTCGCCCTTCGTTACCGCCGACGCTACTTCCGAGATGCTTCTCACCTGTGTGGTAAGATTCTGCGCCAGCTGGTTCACGTTTTCCGTCAGGTTCTTCCAGATGCCGGAAGCACCAGGTACGCTGGCCTGTCCGCCTAGCCTCCCCTCGACACCCACCTCACGCGCCACCGTCGTCACCTGGTCGGCAAATAAGGCCAGCGTATCGATCATCTCATTGATCGTGTCCGTCAACTGGGCCACCTCGCCGCGGGATACGATGGACAGTTTCTGTTTCAGATTACCCGTCGCCACGGCCGTCACCACTTTGGCGATCCCCCGCACCTGGTTGGTCAGGTTCGACGCCATCATGTTTACCGAGTCGGTCAGATCCTTCCAGGTACCCGCCACACCCCGTACTTCCGCCTGGCCGCCCAGCTTCCCTTCCGTACCCACTTCTCTCGCCACCCGCGTGACCTCATATGCAAAAGAGTTCAGCTGTTCCACCATCACATTAATCGTATTCTTCAGATCGAGGATCTCTCCTTTTACGTCGATGGCCACCGTCTTGGAGAGGTCACCGGACGCCACCGCCTTGGTCACCTCTGCGATATTCCGCACCTGGGCCGTCAGATTACCCGTCATCTGGTTTACCGAGTCTGTCAGATCCTTCCAGGTACCCGCCACACCCGGCACAAAAGCCTGTCCACCCAGCTTACCATCCGTACCCACCTCACGCGCAACACGCGTTACCTCACTGGCAAACGCACGCAACTGATCCACCATCGTGTTCAGCGTCTCTTTCAATTGTAATATCTCACCCCGCACGTCCACGGTGATCTTTTTTGACATATCCCCGTTAGCCACCGCAATGGCCACCTCGGCGATATTCCGCACCTGCCCGGTAAGATTGGAGGCCATCCCGTTCACCGAGTCGGTCAGGTCTTTCCATGTACCCGCCACACCCGGTACGAAAGCCTGTCCGCCCAGCTTCCCTTCCGTACCCACTTCTCTCGCGACACGCGTGACTTCGCTGGCAAAACCACGCAGCTGATCCACCATCGTATTGATCGTATTTTTCAACTCCAGTATTTCGCCCTGTACGTCCACCGTGATCTTACGGGAAAGGTCCCCATTGGCCACGGCCGTCGTTACTTCCGCAATATTTCTCACCTGGGCCGTCAGGTTGCCAGCCATTTTGTTCACCGAGTCCGTAAGATCCTTCCAGGTGCCACCGACCCCCGGCACGTCGGCCTGACCACCCAGCTTCCCTTCTGAGCCTACTTCTCTCGCGACACGCGTTACTTCGGAACCAAACGAATTCAACTGATCCACCATCGTATTGATCGTATTCTTCAACTCCAATATCTCTCCTTTCACGTCCACGGTGATCTTACGGGAAAGGTCACCCTTCGCAACGGCCGTCGTCACCTCTGCGATGTTCCGCACCTGACCGGTCAGGTTAGAGGCCATCCCATTCACCGAATCGGTCAGATCCTTCCAGACCCCGCCGACCCCTTCTACTGCCGCCTGACCTCCCAGTTTTCCTTCCGAACCTACCTCCCTCGCGACCCTTGTCACCTCGGACGAAAAGGAGTTCAGCTGGTCCACCATCGTATTGATCGTATTTTTCAATTCCAATATCTCCCCCTTCACGTCCACATCGATCTTACGCGAAAGGTCACCCGTCGCCACCGCCGTGGTCACTTCGGCGATATTACGCACCTGCGCCGTCAGATTACCCGCCATAATATTCACCGAGTCGGTCAGGTCCTTCCAGGTACCACCCACCCCGGGTACGTCGGCCTGTCCACCCAGCTTGCCCTCCGAACCCACTTCACGGGCGACCCGTGTAACTTCCGATGAAAACGAGTTCAGCTGATCCACCATCGTATTGATCGTATTCTTCAATTCCAATATCTCCCCCTTCACGTCCACCGTGATCTTACGGGAAAGGTCACCCTTCGCCACGGCCGTCGTCACTTCGGCAATGTTCCGTACCTGACCCGTCAGGTTGGACGCCATCCCATTCACCGAGTCTGTCAGATCCTTCCAGGTGCCCCCTACACCCCGCACATGCGCCTGACCTCCCAATTTTCCTTCAGTGCCCACTTCCAACGCCACCCGCGTGACTTCAGAAGAAAATGAGTTCAGCTGGTCCACCATCGTATTGATCGTATTCTTCAATTCCAGTATCTCCCCCTTCACGTCCACCGTGATCTTCTTTGACAAGTCCCCCTTGGCTACCGCCGTCGTCACATCCGCAATATTTCGCACCTGCGCCGTCAGGTTACCCGCCATCAGATTCACCGAATCAGTCAGGTCCTTCCACACCCCCGCAACCCCCTTCACCTTGGCCTGTCCGCCCAGCTTTCCTTCAGAACCTACCTCACGCGCGACCCGCGTGACCTCCATGGAGAACAGGTTAAGCTGTTTCACCATATCATTCACCTCCCGGGCAATACGCGAGAATTCCCCCTGTAAGGTATGACCGCCTATTTCCAAAGGCATATTCTGTGAAAGATTCCCTTTCGCCACCGAGCTGATCACATGCGCGATCTCGATGGTAGGGTG
>Ga0105237_10007527_pt1 | contig 11903 bp, 11 predicted proteins | sample KBSC24metaG_FD_81520 | JGI IMG/M metagenome (GOLD analysis project Ga0105237, IMG submission 81520) | Corn rhizosphere microbial communities from Kellogg Biological Station, Michigan, USA - KBS C2-4 metaG | ecosystem: Host-associated > Plants > Roots > Rhizosphere > Soil | place: Michigan, USA... | reverse complement strand
GCGTATTGAAGTGCGGGCAAAGCTACCCAAAGGTGCAGGTGTATGGCCCGCTATCTGGATGATGGGTGTTAACAGGCCAGGAATAGACTGGCCACGTTGCGGTGAAATTGATGTTATGGAATTTGTGGGCCATGATTCGTCACATGTTTATGGTACTATCCATTATGCAAAAGAGGATGGCTTTTCTCATTCATCCAGCGGTAATAAAATAGAAGTATCACATCCATATAATGAGTTTCATGTTTACGCGCTTGAGTGGAATAAGAATGAAATGAGAATTTTTTATGATGATGCTTTGTATCATACATTTAATATAAAGAGCATAAATCCTAGAGCAGTAAAGTCTTTTCGAAAACCGTTTTATCTTTTATTAAACCTTGCATTAGGTGGTGAATGGGGTGGTAAAATTGATGATAATAATTTGCCGCAAAGTTTCATGGTAGATTATGTAAGAGTTTACAGGTGAGTAGCATAACTCTTTATGGTGAAGGATATTTGTATAAACCTGGTATAAATGAAAAATATTAAGCTAATACTTTTAAGCCTGTCATTTCTATTTGTTTCCTGCGGAAGATATATTACGGAATCCGGGCAGGCTTCATATTACGGTGGCAAATTTGATGGGAAGAAAACTGCCAGTGGCGAAGTATTTCATCAGTCTGAATTGACAGCAGCGCATAAGACATTGCCGTTTGGAACAAAAGTGCAGGTGAAAAATCTTGCTACAGGTAAAACAGTTAAAGTGCGTATTAATGATCGCGGACCTTATGTTGCGGGAAGAATAATTGACTTAAGCACAGAGGCAGCATCCAGGATAGGCCTCATTAGCCAGGGGGTTGGGAAAGTTCAGATAAAATATAAAAAGAAGAGGAAATAAGATGACTAGAACTTGCAGGGTTAAGTAGTTATTTTTGCGAATGTTTTATCTGGTAAAAACAAGCTGGTGGCTCAAACGTTTATATCCTTCCTTTGTTTGGGAAATGCCCTCTAATGAGAAAAGCCTTTACCTCACGTTTGATGATGGACCCCATGAAAAAGCAACTCCTTTTGTATTGGATGAATTAAAGAAATACAATGCGAAAGCGACTTTTTTTTGCATCGGAAAAAACGTAATTGATTCACCTGGCATTTACAAAAGAATACTGGATGAAGGACATCGTGTGGGTAATCATTCTCACAATCATTTAAACGGCTGGAAAACCAAAGACACAGAATATCTAAGCAATATTGCTGAAGCAGCGAAATATATTGACAGCAATTTATATCGCCCTCCTTACGGTAAAATAACAAAATTCCAGGCGAGACTTCTTCAAAAGCAAATTTCAAGTGATCTTCAACGGCCGCTTTCTTCTTTTAAAATTATTATGTGGACTGTTTTAAGTGCAGATTTTGATGCATATGTTTCACCTGAAAAGTGCTGGAACAATGTTCTTTTAAATACATCGCCGGGGTCAATTATACTTTTTCATGACAGCCAAAAAGCTTACGATAAAATGTCTTATGCTCTCCCGAAAGTTTTGGCATATTTCTCAGATAAGGGATATCAATTTAAATCCATCTCTTAATAGAAAAAATCAATTAAATTTTTTAATAGTTTGTTCTATTTGATGGCCGGTTTGGTTTTTAAAAATATTTTTTGTGTAAAGGATTACAGTACTGGACGGGCATTAGCAAGAAAAGAGGAAAATTCGCTGAAACCCGCATAAACACTAGGAAAAAATAAAGGCCAAGGTAGAAACCTTAGCCCGTTTTTAATCCGTACCCTATGAAAACTTTCCAAAAGTAAGGGTTAAATGAATTAAATCAAAGCTTATCTCAATTTAATATTTATAGTTGCACCACCAATGGTTAGGACCGCTTCATTGTCACAAGTTCCGTCACCATAATCCAGTGTGCCTTTTAAAGTGTTTTTAGTAATATCAACAGTTCCTTCTGTTATCCACCTGCAGGTAAATTTTCTCACGAGAGCTTTGGTTATTGTAGCGCTATATTGTGTAGTTACACTGTCTTTAACTGTGCCACTGGCGCTACCAGTAATGTTGTAAACATCATCTGAAGGTTTAAAGGGAGTCGCTTGCCCTTCCACTTGTGTCCAGGTGCGTGTTTGGTTCCACATAATATAATTTCCGCTTGGCTTGGTAAGTTTTCCGTTTTCTACGGTAGTTGTAAAAGAAAGCCCGCTGGCAGTGCTTTTATTCTCAATTTTCAGGCTACCTTCTACTTTAACGCTATCCACATAGTAATCCTGGAAAGTAGTAGCGGAACTGCTTCCTGCAACGGAGAGCGGACCAGTGTACACAGTTATAACTTTACCTCTCCTGGTTACGCCATGTGGGCCGGTACAGCCAGTACCAAAATCTATCGTAACTGTTTTAGGAAACACGCCTGGTGTTAAAGGACTGATGGTAAGATTAAAACAATGATGAGAGCTGTCCTCTCTTCCATCAATGGTTTTTTCGTCAAAGATGCCAATATTTGTTCCAACACCAACTTCGGCATTAACACCAACTGCATTGTCAAATTCATCATTATAAACAGATGATGCTTCTTCGTCTGCTTGCGCAGAACTTGTAATTTCTTTTTGTTGCTGCGCGGTTACAGTGCTGCTGTCTGTAGGCGAGCTGTTTGATTTTTGGCAGGACGTAAATAAGGAATTAATACAAAACAGGGCACAGCAGGTCAATAAAACATAATTACATTTTTTCATGTTTAGTTTTTTACAGTTGATAAATAAAATAATTGTTGATTTTAGAACAGCTTTTGCAGCATTGAGCTGTCCGGGAAAAATCCAAGAGATAAAACGTATTGCACCTCATAGACTGCATCCGCTAACAAGAGTTTAACATAACTGTAAAAAAATCTACAAATTGCAGCATGATTTTGATTGATACACATGCGCATCTTTATTCAAAAGAATTTAAGGATGACAGCAAGGACCTTATTCAACGGGCATTTGATGCAGGAGTTGCCAGGGTTTATTTACCTGCTATTGACAGTGAAGTAATAGACGATATGTTGAAACTGGAGGAAACCTATCCGGGAAAGTTTTTCGCTATGATGGGTCTTCACCCCTGTTCTGTAAATGAAAATTATAAGGATGAGCTTGACATTGTAAAACGGTGGCTTGATAAACGATCTTTTGCCGCCATTGGAGAAGTGGGTCTTGATTTTTACTGGGATACTACTTTTGCTAAGGAACAATTTGAAGCTTTTAATCTTCAAATGCAATGGGCACTTGATTTAAATAAGCCACTTGTAATTCATACCCGTAAGGCCATGCGGGAAACTATTGATACAGTAAAGCCTTTTGCTGATAAAGGGTTAACTGGAATTTTTCATTGTTTTGGAGGTAATGCTAAAGAAGCATCTGAAATTATAGCTATGGGATTTTATTTAGGTATAGGTGGAGTACTAACTTACAAAAATGCAGGATTGGTTTCTGTACTTGAAAACATAAGCCTGGAACATATCGTTCTTGAGACAGATGCGCCATATTTAACACCTGTTCCTTATCGCGGAAAAAGAAATGAAAGCAGTTATTTAACCTATATAGCCGCTAAACTTGCCGAAGTAAAAAATGTATCAGTTGAAGAAGTTGGTGAAATAACAACGGCAAATGCAGAAAAAATATTCGGAAGCTGACCCTTAACCTTTTATTTTTGCAGTCCTTTAAAATTACGGAGAGGTGCTCGAGTGGTTGAAGAGGCACGCCTGGAAAGTGTGTATGCGGGAAACCGTATCAAGGGTTCGAATCCCTTCCTCTCCGCAGAATTGATAAGCTCATAAGCATTGGCTATGAGCTTTTTTGTTATTATTAAAAGCATAGTCCTGCCATGGAGAAATTGCGCATTCTCTAATGTTATTTCTACATTAAGTTATTGTTAACTGATTAATTTTTCAAGGTATCAAGAGGCATAGCTTTATTTTTGCCCCAAAATTCACGATATGGGTATTAATTCCATTGGTAAGATATTTATGCCGAAGAACAAGATTTTTTATGAATTGTTTGAAGACGTAGCGATAACCGTAAGCCAAATGGGTGTTGTTTTGAAGCAGCTTGTTAATGAACCCGACCCCGATAAACGTAGCGCTTTGAACAAGCAGATTGAAGATCTTGAACATAAAAATGACGACCATACCCACCGCATCTTTACTGAATTGGGCAGAAATTTTATTACCCCATTTGATCGTGAAGATATTCACTACCTGGCTTCTGCGCTGGATGATATTTGCGATTATATTTATTCATCCGCAAAAAAGATTAATTTTTATAAAGTAAATCCTAATGACAGCGGCATTCAAAAAATGGCCGACCTTATTGAGGTTGGTGCATCAGAAATTAAGACTGCTGTAAATGGGTTACGCGACATGAAAAATCTCAGGCAAATGACTGAAGCGCTGGTTAAAATTAATAGCATTGAAAACCAGGCCGACGATGTTTTTGATATGAGTATTGAAATGTTGTTTGATAAAGAAGTTGATGCCAAAGACCTTATCAAGAAGAGAGAAATCTATCAGGCAATGGAAATTGTAACAGATAAATGTGAAGATGCTGCAAATGTGATTGAATCAATTATTGTAAAATATGCGTAACTGCTTATCTCGGCTTCTGCAAACCCCCTTTTAAATATCTGCCCGGGAAAATAAAATTTATGACCACACTTCTAATTCTCATTATTATACTCGCATTTCTTTTTGACTATATTAATGGCTTTCACGATGCGGCTAATTCAATTGCCACAATAGTTTCAACAAAAGTGCTAACCCCTTTTCAGGCAGTTGTATGGGCCGCTTTGTTCAATTTCGCCGCTTTCTTTATTTCAAAATATATCATTGGCGAATTTAAAATAGGAAATACAATAGCCAAAACTGTCAATGAAAACTTTATTACACTTGAAGTGATCTTTGCCGGATTGATAGCCGCCGTTATATGGAACCTTATTACATGGTGGTTTGGTATTCCTTCAAGCTCGTCTCACACATTGATTGGTGGTTTTATGGGTGCCGCGGTTGTACATGCCGGAGGTTTTACAAACGGAGGTCTTAACGTAATTAACTATACCTACGTAATTCCTATTTTTCTTTTCATTTTTGCTGCCCCGCTTATAGGGATGATCATTGCATTCATTATAACCATATTAATTGTACATCTATGTAAACGGGCCAACCCATATAAAGCAGAAAGCTGGTTTAAGCGTTTGCAGTTACTTTCTTCAGCAGCATTTAGCCTGGGTCATGGTGGCAATGATGCACAAAAAGTAATGGGTATTATTGGGGCCGCAATGATTTATTATGAAAATTCTCATGGTAATAAAATCAGCTTCAACCAGTTTGTAGAACTCTATTGGTGGGTGCCATTGTGCAGTTTTATTGCGATGGGTCTTGGAACGATGAGCGGCGGTTGGAAAATTGTAAAAACGATGGGTACCCGCATTACCAAAGTAACTCCGCTGGAAGGCGTCAGTGCAGAAACTGCAGGTGCAATAACGCTATACCTTACTGAACATCTTGGCATACCTGTAAGTACAACGCATACTATTACTGGCTCTATTATAGGCGTAGGAGCTACAAAACGCCTCTCTGCAGTAAGATGGGGTGTAACTGTTAACCTGTTGTGGGCGTGGGTGCTTACTATTCCTATCAGCGCAATTATGGCCGGTATTTGCTACTACATCATCAAACTTTTTGTATAGAATACGCCTGTTTTTTAATAATATTGCCATCCTGATAAAAGCATTCAAATATGTCAAAAATTCTAGTTACAGGAGGTTGTGGATATATTGGCTCTCATACGGTTGTTGATTTAATCGAAAATGGGTTTGATGTTATTTCTATAGATGATAACTCACGTTCTACCAGTTACCTACTCGATGGCATTGAGAAAATAACCGGCAAAAAAATAAAAAACTATAAGGTAGATCTAAAAAACTTTGATGAAACGCTTGCTGTTTTCCAGGAAAATGAAGACGTAATCGGTGTTATTCATTTTGCAGCTTATAAAGCGGTTGGCGAATCTGTAGAAAAACCACTTGACTATTTTGAAAATAACCTGTACTCACTCATCAATCTTCTCAAATGTGTGAAAGAGTTTGATGTTCCGAACTTTGTTTTCTCTTCTTCCTGTACAGTTTACGGTAATCCTGATAAAATACCTGTAACGGAAAATTCGCCCATAAAAAAGGCAGAATCTCCTTATGGTGCCACCAAACAAATGGGAGAGGAAATTATCAGGGAATTTGCAAGGGTTGAAAATACTTCAACGATATTATTACGCTACTTTAATCCTGTTGGGGCGCACCCAAGCATCCAGATAGGTGAGCTTCCACTAGGCAAACCACAAAACCTGTTTCCGGCAATTACGCAAACTGCAATCGGCAAAATTCCGCAAATGCAGGTTTATGGTAATGATTATGATACAAGAGATGGTAGTTGCGTTCGCGACTTTATTCATGTAAGCGATATAGCCCATGCACATACATTGGCTTTGCAATATCTTATTAATAAGAAGAATAAGGAAAAATGTGAAGTCTTTAACTTGGGTACAGGAAATGGCGTTACAATTTTTGAAGCAATTAAAGCTTTTGAAACGGTTACAGGTCAAAAATTAAATTACAAGGTAGGTCCAAGAAGACCAGGCGATGTTATTGCCATTTATGCGAATAATAATTATGCAGTTTCTTCCCTTGATTGGAAAATCATGTATGATTTAAATGAAATGATGCGCACAGCGTGGGAATGGGAACTCAAAGTAAAACAGGACGAAGAACTTATTCAAAAGCAAAACTCAGTACTTAATTAAATCATTTTTGAACAAACAGAATATAAAAGAGGTTGTCAAATGGCAACCTCTTTTTTGTTAACTGAGACTTTTACACTTCAAGGGCACCGAGACGTGAACGCAAACTCCAAAATACAAAGGGTTACTTTTAAAATATGCGGGTTAATATAATTTCAGGATTTAAAAGAGGCTGCTCCCCAGGCAGCCTCTTTATTCTAAGGGGGTCACTTCTTTTAATACATTGCTTTTTGTTTAAAGAAGTTGACATAGGGTTGCTTTGAATACAAACTCCAAAAAGTTGTTATCACTATTCATGTTGTATATTCAGGAACAAGAACGGATTGAACAAATATTTGCCAACCAGGTGCCAAATTTTTGATGAAGTATAAAATATTGATAATCAATCAAATAATTTTTAAAAAAGTGCTTGATTATCTCAAAATGAGAAAAAACAAATTTCAAATTGGGAAGGCTGGAATGATAAACATCTTTGAGCGTATTAGAAATCAGGTCCCACAAACATATCCGTGGTTCTTTTACGGGGTCACTTTATGATTAAATATTAACTATAAGCCGCCTGTTATAAACTTAATTATATTTCATTCCTTTATCTATCTTCGCAAACTTATCACTTCACTCATTTTGTAATGAGATGCGGAACAGGATATAGATTTTGAATAACAAAAATCCACAAGCATGGACCAATCAGTTATATCTATTATAGTAGGTGTAGTAGCCTTAATAATAGGAATCATAGCGGGTAAATTTATTTTTGCAAAAGACACACAAAAGAAAGTTGACGAAGCTGAGTTACAGGCACAAACGATTGTTAAAGAAGCCGAATTAAGATCTGAAACCATTAAAAAAGAGAAACAATTAGAGGCTAAAGAAAAGTTTGTACAGCTAAAAGCAGAACATGATAAAGAGGTTTTGGAAAGAAACAAAAAAATAAGTGAATCTGAAAATCGTGCTAAGCAAAAAGAAATTTCTATTAACCAAAAAGAAGCTTCCTTAGACAAACAAATCAAGGAAAACGAAGCCATTAAAGAAAATCTTAATCGCCAGATTGAGGTAGTCAGTCAAAAACGCACAGAGCTTGAAAAGCACCAGGAGGAGCATATTCGCCGCCTGGAAAAAATAGCTGCCCTTACTGCGGAAGAAGCGAAGGCCCAACTGATAGAAAGCCTTAAGCATGAGGCTCAGACACAGGCGCTGGCTATTCAGCAGGAGATTGTAGAAGATGCAAGGCAGAAAGCAAATAAAGAAGCAAGGAAAATTGTCATTCAGTCAATTCAGCGAACCGCTGCGGAGCAGACTATTGAAAATACTGTTACGGTATTTAACCTTGAAACAGACGAAATCAAAGGGCAGATTATTGGCCGTGAAGGGCGCAATATTCGTGCTATTGAAGCTGCCACGGGTGTAGATTTAATTGTAGATGACACTCCGGAAGCTATTGTGCTTTCTTCTTTTGATCCATTGCGTAGAGAAATTGCCCGTTTGTCTTTGCAAAGACTGGTAGCTGACGGACGCATCCACCCAGCGCGTATTGAAGAGGTAGTAGAAAAGACCCGTAAGCAACTGGAAGAGCAGGTGATGGAAATTGGTGAGCGTACAGTTATTGAATTGGGTATCCATGGTTTACATAAAGAATTGGTTCGTATTGTTGGTAAAATGCGTTTCCGTTCTTCCTACGGGCAAAACCTTCTCATGCATAGCCGTGAAGTAGCAAATATTTGCGGAATAATGGCTGCAGAGCTTGGCCTTAACCCTAAATTGGCTAAACGTGCAGGTCTTCTGCATGATATTGGAAAAGTGCCTGATGAAGAAACAGAATTAAGCCACGCTTTACTTGGAGCCAAGCTTGCAGAGAAATATGGAGAGAATCCCGCAGTGGTTAATGCGATTGGCGCACACCATGATGAAATGGAGATGCAATACGTTATTTCTCCTATCGTTCAGGCATGTGACGCTATAAGTGGCGCAAGACCTGGTGCCAGACGCGAAATAATGCAGCAATATCTTCAAAGGATAAAAGATCTTGAAACACTTGCTATCGGTTACCAGGGAGTTGAAAAAGCTTATGCAATACAAGCAGGAAGAGAGTTGCGTGTGATTGTAGAGGCAGAAAAGGTTACTGATGCGGACAGTGATAAACTTAGCTTTGAAATAGCACAAAAAATTCAAACAGAAATGACTTATCCGGGCCAAATTAAGGTAACGGTAATTCGTGAGAAACGTGCTGTGAATGTTGCCAGATAATTGCTTACAAATGATATTTCAAAGTAAGAAAACAGCATTCTGTAAATAACGTAACAAATATTAATTCCAGGTTTTGCGTTGATTTAATTGCAAAACCTGGAATTTTTCTTTTGTAGTCTCAATACCACTCGTTACCTTTGCCGTCCTTAAATTTTAAGCCATGAACGCAGCAGTTCAATTTGTGCACGAGCAACTTACTGGAAAAAAAGATTTTCCAAAATTTAAAGCAGGCGATAACGTTTCTGTCAATTATAAAATTATTGAAGGCGGTAAAGAGCGTATTCAAAGTTTTCGCGGAGATGTATTGAAAATACAAGGTACCGGTGCAACCGCTACTTTTACTGTTCGTAAAATATCTGATGGTGTAGGTGTAGAAAGAGTATTTCCTTTCTTCTCTCCAAACATTGACTCTGTCGTGTTAAACAAAGTTGGTAAAGTACGTCGCGCAAGACTGTATTATCTGCGTGAAAGAAGCGGAAAGAGTGCGAGAATTAAAGAAAAACGTATCTAACCTTAGCAGGGGTACAGGGGCGTTAATAATATTTAAGAGCGGAAGCATCGGTCTTCCGCTTTTTTATTTGTTATTAACTTTATATGTTATTTTTATGTCTAACTTTGACCTTCATCTTCAAATCTTTTTAAAATGGGTAATTTAGGTTTCCAGGAAATTCTGCTAATTGCAGTTGTTGTGTTAGTATTGTTTGGTGGTCGCAAAATTCCTGAATTTATGAGAGGCCTTGGAAAAGGTATCCGTGAATTCAACGATGCGAAGAACAATGTAAAAAAAGAATTGGAAGAAGGGATGAATGAAAAAGACAGGCAGCCTACAACTACTACAACTTCTTCTACAACTCAAAATTAGTCCACCCCATAGAACTTTATTTCCTTACAGGTTTTGCCACATATGATAAACCTGTAAGGTTGTTCATTATTATTACCTCAATCTAAATTACCACCTGCCTTTGTTTAGGTTCTCTTCCATTAAAGACTATATACAGGATTTAAAAAAAAGTGTAACAACATGCGAGGATGTTGTGAATGTTTATTTGCAGAAGATAGAAGCTAATAAGCATTTAAATGCTTTTTTGGAATTGTTCGCAACAGAGGCTTTGGAAAGAGCAAGAGAGCTTGACAGAAAAAGAAAAGCAGGCGAAACACCTGGTAAATTGCATGGTGTTATTGTTGGGCTAAAAGATGTAATCTGCTACAAGGATCACCAGGTTTCTGCCGCATCGAAGATCCTTGAAGGTTATAAGTCAATTTATAATGCTACGGTAACAGAAAGGCTATTAGCAGAAGATGCCATTATTATCGGAAGACAGAATTGTGATGAATTTGCAATGGGAAGCAGCAATGAAAATTCTGCCTTTGGAAATGTGCTGAATGCAAAAGACAATAGCAGGGTTCCGGGTGGTTCATCCGGCGGCTCCGCAGTATCTGTACAGGCTGGTTTGTGTATGCTAAGCCTTGGGAGTGATACAGGAGGTTCGGTTCGTCAACCGGCTGATTTCTGTGGTATTATTGGATTAAAGCCTTCTTATGGGCGGGTTTCCCGGTATGGGTTAATCGCTTATGCCTCCTCATTCGACCAGATAGGAGTTTTTGGAAATTCTGTTGATGATGTAGCTCTTACCCTTGAAGTGATTGCCGGGCATGATGATTTTGATAGCACTTCCAGCACTGCCCAAGTACCTTCTTATAGCCAAAATCTCTCCGGGCAGGATAAAAATCAAACAAAAAAGCAGTGTTATTTTAAAGAAGCCCTTGAGCATCCGGGACTTGACTCCTCAATTAAAGAAAATTTTAATTCTTTTTTAAAGATTTTAACAAATGCCGGCTATTCAATACAACCAATTGATTTTGAATATCTTGAATATGTTGTACCCACCTATTATGTTCTAACAACTGCAGAAGCGTCAAGTAATTTATCACGGTTCGATGGCGTAAAATATGGCTACAGATCTACGAAAAACTCCGCAGATTTGGCAGAGTTTTACAAATACAATCGAAGTGAAGGGTTTGGTAAAGAGGTAAAAAGACGCATTTTACTTGGAACCTTTGTTTTAAGTGCAGGCTATTTTGATGCCTATTTTACTAAAGCCCAGCAGGTTAGACAGGTACTTTTTCAAAGAACCAACGATATTTTTAAAGATTTTGACGCAATTCTCTCTCCAACGGTTCCTACGCCCGCATTTAAAATCGGTGAAAAGAGTAACGACCCCATAGAAATGTTTCTTGCTGACATTTATACAGTTTTTGCCAATCTCGTTGGTATTCCAGGAATTTCTCTCCCACTTTTTACTCATCCTAACGGCATGAATTTTGGTATTCAGGTAATGACCTCGCATTTAAGTGAGGAAAAATTGCTACAGCTTTCGTCAGATTTTTTGGAATTAAACAATAAATAAGCTGTAAAACCAGTTCCAATATCCACTAATATTTAATTAACAGAAACCGGTATTTCAACCTCAAAGCCGATAGTCTTGATTGTTTAACCATTTAAAGCACTATCCTTTTATGTGGCAAAGATTACCAGTCGAAAGACTAAAACAGGCTTTTGTTTTGTTGCTTACGACTCTTTTTATTGCATCTTTGATGTCTTTTTCCTATGATGGAAAGCCAGTTTCTTCTGGTAATAAAACTAAAAAAGATGATTCTGCTTCTACACAAAAGAACTTTAAAAGTCTTTTGTCTAATTATGATCCTTCAGATGCATATGATTTTCAGCTTAATCCAAAGGCGGTTTCTTTTGTAAAAGATTATATAGAAGAAAATAAGTATGATCTTGAAAAAATGCGTGTCTGGGGTAAACCTTACTTTGATTTATACGATAAAATACTGGCAGAATACAAACTGCCTGTCG
>Ga0105237_10007526_pt1 | contig 11906 bp, 8 predicted proteins | sample KBSC24metaG_FD_81520 | JGI IMG/M metagenome (GOLD analysis project Ga0105237, IMG submission 81520) | Corn rhizosphere microbial communities from Kellogg Biological Station, Michigan, USA - KBS C2-4 metaG | ecosystem: Host-associated > Plants > Roots > Rhizosphere > Soil | place: Michigan, USA... | reverse complement strand
CGTTTGATCAAATAGGTCGGTATTCGTATCTCGACACCGAGTTGATGTGGTTTATCGACGGTCAGCATCAACGCCTCGAACGCACGGCGCCCGATCTCGACGCGCGGGCTGCAAACCGTCGTTAACGCAGGCTCCGCCAGCGTCGCAAAGGAAATGTCGTCAAAGCCGACGACGGAAATATCCCTGGGAATGTGCAGCCCGGCGGCCTTAAACTCCTGCATCGCGCCGAGCGCCATCAGGTCATTTGCAACGACTACGGCAGTCGGGAGGTTCTTTTCCAGAAGTATTTGATTAGCAGCGCGCCGGCCGCCCTCGAACCGAAAATCGCCTTCGTAAATTCGCGCCTTATGATCTTTTGGCAAATTCCGTTTCATTGCGTCGATGAATGCCTGACGACGAACGCCTGCCGAATGTATCTCATGCGCACCCGCAATATGAACAATATTTTTGTGCCCTAGCGACACAAGATGTTGAACCGCTTCCTCAATACCGACGGCGTAATCGAGGATGATATTGCTCATTCTCTCGCCGACTACGCCGAGGTCGTGAAAGACGATGCTGGTCTTCTTCTTTTTTGCCTCGGCGATCAGCGACTCATCAAACTCGGCGATCATGAGAATGATGCCGGCGACTTTCATCTGGATCAGCTTCTGAACATACTCGACGGCGCGGCTGGCCTCGTAATTCGTGTTCAGCAGAATGAGGTGATAACCGCTTGCAAAAACAGCGGCCTCGATGCTTTTGATGATCTCGGGGAAAAACGGATTCGCTATGTCGGAGACGAGCAGCCCGATCATCTTGCTGCGGCCGAGCGCGAGCATCTGAGCGTGGGCGTTTGGATGATACTCGAATTTCGCGATGGCCGACTCGACCCTCTTACGGGTCTCGTCAGCGACGTATTTCGTCCCGTTGATAACGTGCGAAACGGTCGCAGTTGAGACTCCGGCCTCACGGGCAATGTCTTTAATTCGCATAGCTTAGCGGTTTGTCGTATACGAACCAGATACTAATGCAGTTTTAACCATTAACTCAAAACTCACTGAGGACCTCAGAAATCAAACTGATCGATATTGTCCTTGTTAAAAATGAACGGCTTGCCGAGCATCACCTCGTCACCCGCCACCTGGATATCTTTTAGCCGTCCGGCGTTGACCTTATCGTCTCCTGGCTTTAGCGTGCCGTTAGCGAGCGCATTGGAAGCATAAACCGTTAGGTAACCGAGATCGAGCGTGTTCCAAAGAACAATGCTGTCGACGATGCCTTCTTTGATATACGGTTTGCACATATTGGGAAGCGACAGCCCGGTGACTTTCACGTCGTTCCGGCCCGATTGTTTTACCGCCTCCGCGATGCCGGGAACGGCAGGCGCTGCGATGCCCATGATGAGCTTCACATTCGGATAAACCTTCAAAACGTTTTGGGTTTCCTGAAACGCGCGGTCGCGGTCGCCATCGCTCGGCTGGATGGTGACGAGATGCATGTCCGGGTATTTTTCAGCGAGGTGCTGCTTTATGTATTTGATCCACTCGTTCTGATTCGCCGCGCTAAGGCTGGCGGTAATGATAGCGAAATCGCCTTTGCCGCCCATAATGCGAGCTGCTTCGTCGGTGAGCGTCTCGCCGATGCCTTGCGGCGTCGCCTGGTCGACAAAGAAATCGCGGGCGTCTTTTTCTGCGTCGGCGTCCCACGTGACGACCTTTATGCCTCTTGCGCGCGCCTTGCGTAGAACGGTCGAAATGCCTTCTTTGTTCTCGACGCTGACAGCGATAACATCGACACCGCGCGTGATCCAGGCCTCGACGACTTCGTTCTGCTTGGCGGGATCTAGATCGGTCGGGCCGTCCCAGAGAAGCTCTGCTCCGAGCTCCTGCGCCGCGTCTTCGGCGCCTTTGCGACAGCTTATGAAGTAGGGGTCGCCCTTCGCCTTAGGCATCATCGCAATAACATTCTTCTTTCCTTTCGGCTGCTGCGTCTGGGGAGCGACGCTGACACCGTGGTCGTCTCTGATCGAACGAACAAGCATCCAGTTTGTGCCGGCGACTATCAACGCCGCGAGCAGGATCACAAAGCTCAAAACTCCGATCTGCCAATTTTTCACCTCAAATTCCTCCTCTGAAACGCTTTCGGTCGTTAGCCTTAAGCCGCCCCTTCTAAATAGGCGGTCGGCCATGATTATCACCACGAGCAGCACACCAGTCAGAACGCCGGCCATTTCGGTCGGCTGTCCGCTTAGCCGGAGACCATTCTGCAGCAGCACGATGGCGAATAAGCCGAGGACAGTCCCGAGAACCGTTCCGCGGCCGCCGAATATCGATGCGCCGCCGAGCACGACCGCCGCGATCGCCGTCAATTCATAACCCGTACCGGCGTCCGATTTTGCCTGGCCAAGATGGGCGACATAGATCACCGCCGCAAGACTCGAAGCCAGGCCCGAGAGACAGTAAATAATGTTAAGCCTGCGCCGAACCCTTATGCCTGCGTGCCGCGAGCCCTCAGGTGAGAACCCGATCGCGTACAAGCTCCGGCCGAATGCGGTCCGGTGCATCCACCACCAGACGGCCGCAATTACCGGGACGAAAATAAAAAGCTGCGTCGGAATGACGCCGAAGACATAACCCTGGCCCATGAACAGAAACGACGACGAGAACCCCGAATAGTTTTCGATGCCGCGAGTGAGGCCCTCGGCGATGCCGCGGAAGAGCGAAAACGTTCCGAGCGTAACGATCAGCGGCGGAGACTTGAGCCGCGTGATCATCACGGCATTCAATGCGCCGCCAAGCAGGCCGATGGCGAGCGTAATGATGATAGCAAGCCAGATCGGGAGCCCCGCATCACGCCACAGACCGCCCATCACGACCGCCGCTAAGCCCATCATCGAGCCGACTGATAGATCGATGCCGCCGGTAATGATGATAGGCGTCATGACGAGGGCGAGCAGCCCGATCTCGACGCTCAAACGCGTGATCTCGAAAAAATTGCCTGCGGTCAGAAAATTGTTTCCCGTAACGCCGAAAACCGCGCACTCTATCGCCAGCACGATCAGCAATATCCATTCGTTATTTGGAAATAGCCGCTCGCGCCAGCCCTGCTCAATTTTGAGCGGTGCGTTTGCCGATGAGATCGAAACGTCCATTCGTTCCTAAACGTCCTAAAACAACATCCGAAGCCAGGGCTGCGAGGATGATCGCTCCCTGTATTGCCTTTTCCCAAAAAGGATTGATACCGACAAAGGTCAACGCCGTGCCGATAGTGCCGAGCAGAGCGACGCCGATCAGCGTGCCGACCATACGGCCGCGCCCGCCTGTGATGGCCGTCCCGCCGACGACGACGGCCGCGATCGCCTTCAGCTCGAGGCCGAGACCGGCGTTTCCGGGAACGGCCGAAAATCTTATCGCGTTGAGCAACGCTGCAATACCGACCAGCGCTCCCATCACGGCGAAAACCCAAAAAACAACCGCTTGCGGATCGATTCCGGCCAGACGCGCCGCCTCGGCGTCAGAGCCGACAGCGTACACCTTTCGTCCTGCGACCATGTTTCGCATCGACCACGCCGCTGCGACGAATAGAACCAAGGTAACGCCGACGATCACCAATTCACCTGGCCCTTGCCGCAGGCCGAACCATTGAAAATCCATGGGCAGGTCTTGCACCCATGCACCCTCTGTAGACCAACGCAACGCATCTCGCCAGATCACGAGCATCGCCAGTGTGACGATGATCGACGGCAATCGAAACGAGCCGATCAACAGGCCGTTCAGTGCGCCCATCGCCGCGCCGATAAGCAACACGCATAGGAACACGAACACGATCGGCAATCCCGTCTTCGCCAGCATGCCAGCGGCGATGCTACAGACGGCAAATTGCGAGCCGACCGAGATATCGATCTCACCGGCGAGGATGACGACGGTCATGCCAACCGCGATGAGCATCGTCGCGGCATTGTTGACGATCAGGTCGCGAAGATTGCCCGCCTCAAAAAACGACGGTGCTGCAATGCCCACGACAATGAGCAATACCGCAAACGCGGCCGCGGCCGAGATCTCGCGTTTGTATTTTTCGACGGTGAACGCCATCTAGTTTCCGAGCGCGATCGACAGTATTTTGTCCTGCGTGACCTCCTCGCGGTCAAGTATCGCCGTGATCGTTCCACCGGCCATCACGGCGATGCGGTCGCTCATCCCGAGAATCTCAGGCAGCTCGGACGAGATCATCAAGATCGCGACGCCCTGTTCTGCCAGCTCCGTCATCAGCTCATGTATCTCGGCCTTTGCCCCAACGTCGATGCCCTGGCTTGGCTCATCCAGGATCAAAACCGACGGCTGCGTCATCAGCCACCGGCTCAGTGCGACTTTCTGCTGGTTGCCTCCGGAGAGTGTGGATACCGGACTGTAGATCGCTGGCGTTTTGACGCCGAGGCGACGCGTATACTCGGCCGCGACCGCGCGCTCCTTCCCAAAATCGAAGCCGACAAAGCTCGATAGCTTCTTGAGCGAGGCAAGCGTGATGTTTGCGCTGACAGGAAAGTCGGGAACGACCCCGTGCCGGCGACGATCTTCGGGCAAGTACGCGATGCCGTGGTCGATAGCCTCGCACGGGTGACCGATCTTGATCGGCTGTCCGCGCAGGAATATCTCGCCTGAATCGGGTGCTCTGAGGCCAAAGATCGTATTCGCCAGCTCGGTCCGGCCCGCTCCGATCAGTCCCGCGACGCCGACTATCTCACCCGCTCGAACCGCAAGATCCACATTTTTAATGCCCGCGGCCCTGCAGCCAAGGCCTCTTAGCTCGAATACAACCTCGCCGATATGGACCTTTCGCTTCGGAAAGACCGCCGAGAGATCTCGACCGACCATCAGCCGTATGAGCTGCTCGCGGGTCGTACCCGCCATCTCGCGCGTCTCGATCGTATGCCCGTCACGCAAGACGGTCACGCGGTCGGCGATCTCGGAGAGCTCTTCGAGCCGGTGAGAAATATAGATCATTCCGACGCCCTGGGATCTAAGCTCGCGGATGACCTGAAACAAATGCGCGGTGTCATCGGCGGAGAGCGATGCGGTCGGCTCGTCGAAGATAAGAATGAGTGCGTTGGCGCCGAGTGCCCGCGCGATTTCGACAAGCTGTTGCTGCGGCATCGACAGCTCGGATGCCGTCGTTTCCGGATCGATCTTTGCGCCGATGCGGTCCAGGAACTCACGTGCAAAACGTCGGCGGGCTTTCCAATCTACTCGTCCGAAGAGGCCGCCGCAGTCCTGACCGATCGAGATATTCTCGGCGACGGTTAATTCCGGAAATAGCGCCGGTTGCTGGTAGATAGCAGCGATGCCGCGCGATTTTGAAAGCGAGGGTGAATTTTCACGGACCGGCTCGCCGTCGAGAAATATCTCGCCTGAGTCTTGCAGGACGGCACCGGCAATGATCCTGATAAGTGTCGATTTTCCGGCACCGTTTTCGCCGACCAATGCGTGGACCTCGCAGGCGCATAGATCGAACGATGCATCCTTGAGCGCACAGACGGCCGCAAAAGTCTTAGTAATATTTACTGCACTCAGTAGCGGCGTCTCATTCATGATCGACGGTCAATGATGACGACATGCAGCTCTCTCGGCCCGTGAACGCCGATCGCCAGTGTCAATTCGATATCCGATGTGCGCGAGGCGCCCGTTATAAAGGTGACCGTGCGGCTGCGATCTGGCTCGATCCTCTCAAGGATCTCGCCAAGCGTCTGTCGGATGTTCCCAGCCTCGAGGACACAAATATGGACGGGCGGCACGAGTGACGTGAGGCGATGACGCTCAGAGTCGGATGTCAAAACCAGAGTCCCGGTCTCGGCTATCGCCCATTGGGCTACTGTTATGCCAAGATCGGAGTCGAACAAAAACTCACGATCCGCATTTTGGACGAATTCTATCGCCGAAAGCTCATTTGCGATCGAGGTAACAAGCGGCGAATCGGATATGGCGATTTTACTCCCGCCGAGAGCTTCGATCGTTGACCGAACAGCATCCGCCGCCTCGCGCTCGTTTCTTACGATGTGAAGATGGCCGCCGACCAACTCGAGATTCTTCTGAAAGTTGCCTAATATCGAATCGCGTATTATCGGAGAATGCTCGCTCGCCGCTATCTCAGCCCTATCTAGATGCAGCATTGCATGTGCATCATTGAAAGCCGCCGACGCAGCAAGATTTTCGCGGATCGATGCGAGGATCGATTCGCGTGCGGTGGCGCTGTTCATTCGATGTATTGCTCCTGCTGCCATCATTTGTCCTCCAGCCCGTCTCGCCATTGTTCTCTAAACGATTTTCCTGCCGCCGTCGGTGCGTCACGCCTTGCGGTCCACGCGCCCAGCGGTGGGACCAGCGCGGAAAGGAGCTTGCCAGCTTTTCCGATCTTGCCGCGCCGCGCGACTAGTGTTTGAAACAGGCGTGCGGCTTTCATTCCAAATCTGTATCTTGCTTCGCCTGCCCAAAGATATCCGTACAATCGAAAGGCGAGACTCTCGCCAAATTTTTTCCGCGTGCTCGTGTCGGCCGAAATTCCATTCGCTGAGCCGTCCGTAATCTCGGCACGCAAGTGCAGCAGCAATTCGGGAATGTCGATCTTCACCGGGCAGACTTCGCGACAGGCTCCGCAGAGACTCGATGCGTAAGGGAGCTGCTTTGCCTTTGAAAGTCCGATCAACTGTGGCGTAATGACAGCGCCGATCGGGCCGGGATAAACCGATCCATATGCATGGCCGCCGATCTGCTGGTAGACGGGGCAGGCGTTGAGGCACGCTCCGCATCGGATGCAGGCAAGGCTCTGCCGCGTAACGGGATGTGCCAACATTCGCGAGCGGCCGTTGTCGAGCAAGATGATGTGAACCTCTTCCGGTCCCTCGTCATCGGCGTTTTGCTTTACGCCGGTGATGATCGACTGATAAGCCGTTAAATTTTGTCCGGTGCCGGAACGCGGAAGGAGTTTTAGAAAAACGTCGAGGTCGGTGAGACGCGGCACGATCTTTTCAATGCCCACAACCGCGATATGTGTCTTAGGCAGGCTTGTAGTCAGGCGGATGTTTCCTTCGTTTTCAAGAATGAGCAATGATCCTGTCTCGGCGACGCAGAAATTTGCGCCGCTGATGCCGATCTCGGTCTTGGCAAAACGCTCACGCAGAAAGCGCCGGGCAGTATATGTCAGCTCGTCAACGTCGTCCGTCTTCTCGATGCCCACCTTCTCGACAAAAAGATCAGCGATCTGGCCTTTTGTTTTATGTATCGCCGGAACGACGATGTGAGACGGCGTTTCGTCTGCAAGCTGAATGATCCATTCGCCAAGATCGGTTTCGACCGGATCTAAGCCTTCGTCCTCAAGAGCTCGGTTTAGGTGGATCTCTTCGGTCACCATGCTCTTTGATTTGACGATGTTCGTGGCACCGCGAGTCTTTACAATGTTAAGAACCAAGTCGCAGGCCTCAGCACCGTCGCGGGCCCAATGAACTTTTGCCCCAGCCCTTTCAGCATTTGTGGCAAATTGTTCAAGATAAGTATCCAGATGAAGAAGAACGTCATCCTTTATTGCGCGGGCGCCCGTACGCAAACCTTCCCAATCGGCGACCGTCGCTATCGCCTTCTTCCGCTTGTCACCAAAGGTATCGGCCAGACGCCTGAGCGCCTGATGCAGCATGGCGTCATTTAAAGCCGCACGCGCATTTTGATCGAACGTCTCTGAGGTCATGCGCTCCATTCTCTATTGCTGCAGTGCAAGTACTTCTGCCAGGTGCATCGTTTTGGTTTTTAAACCAAGGCGCGAAAGACGTCCGCCGATCTGCATCAGGCAGCTGGCATCGCCTGAGACTACAGCGTCTATGTTTGCCTTTTCGATCGCCTCGATCTTGTTGTCCAAAATACCGGCCGAGATCTCGGGATACTTTACCGAGAACGTGCCGCCAAAACCACAGCACACATCGGCGTTAGACATCTCAATGAATTCGAGTTCCTTTACATTCTTCAGCAGAAGACGAGGCTCGTTGCGAAGGCCCAATTCGCGCAAGCCGTGACAAGCATCATGCCAAGTAAAACGGCCCGACGCGCTGGCCCCAACGTCGACCTTGTTTAAAACATTCACTAGAAACCCGGCGAGCTCGTAAGTTTTCGCGGCGATCTTATCAGCGCGCTCGCGCCATGTTTTATCGTCAGGAAACAGCTCGTGGAAATGTTTGACCATTGCCGTGCACGAGCCTGACGGGGCGACTATCGCCTCGGCATCCGAATCTTCAAATATCTCGATAAATCGCTTAGCAAACTTTTGAGCCTCGTGTCGGTAACCGGTATTAAAAGCAGGTTGCCCGCAGCATGTTTGCCGCTCGTCAAACACAACCTCACAACCAACGCGCCGCAAGACCTCGACCATGCTTACGCCCACGGTTGGGAAAAGCTGATCGACGAGACATGTAACAAAAAGCGAAACCTTCACCTAAAGTCCTGTGATTGATCTGCGAGCATTAGCAAATCGATTTTCGATCTCGCCATACCGAGTGCGGGCGTCATTCAACTCCTCCAACGCCTGCGGGGCGAAGTCGACAAAGTCGACATTGTCGACGACGTACTCGCGAGCTTGCGAGAGCGATTCAAAACGGCCGGCCGAAATCGCCTGAACCAAAACATTTCCTAGTACAGTCGCTTCGTATAGCCCGGATTTGACCCTCAGACCGCTCGCGTTCGCAGTCATCTGATTCAAGTATCTGTTTCGCCCGCCGCCGCCGAGGATCTGCACGCCAACGAGACGACGGCCGGTCAAAAATTCTATCGACCGCAAAACGGACGCACAACGAAACGCTAGGGAATCGAAGATCATCTTCGAAATAGCGATCGGATCTTCATTAAATTCCTGACCTGTCTCCCGGAGTTGGTTCCATATCGCATTGAGCATTGAAGATGGATTCAAAAATCGTTTATCGTCCGGAAAGATCATCGCCCCGAATCCGTCCCTGTTGGTGATCTCGGCGATGATCTCGTCATATTCGAGATCGATCCCATGATCTTTCCATTCAAGCCGGCAGGACTCGAAGATCCAGAGGCCCATCACGTTCTTTATGAATCGCGTTAATCCATAAACGCCGCCCTCATTTGTAAAATTCTCACATTGGACATCGGCGTTGATGAGCGGTTTGTCGAGCTCCATGCCGATCAGTGACCAGGTGCCAGACGAAATATACGCCCATTCCGGCGAGATCGGTGCGGCTGCGACCGCACTGGCCGTGTCGTGAGTGCCGGGCGCAAGGACGTGAACTCCCTGCAAGCCCAATTCCGCGGCGATCGCAGGTTTCAATTCACCCAGATCACTGCCGGCCGGAATTATTTTCGGCAAGATCCCGGACGGCAGCCCAAGGTGTTCGAGCATATCAACGTCCCAGGTGCCGGTTGATGCATTGATCATCTGTGTCGTGGTTGCATTTGTAAACTCGGCAGCCGTCGTTCCCGAAAGAACGTAATTTATAAGGTCCGGAAGAAGAAGCAGCTTCGATGCTTTACTCAGGTCCTTACGCTCGGACCACAATTGAATCAGCGTATTAAAGCTCTGAAACTGGATCCCGGTACGCTCAAAGATCGATCGGCGAGAGACAAGCGCACAAACATCGTCGATCGCCCCGTCGGTGCGATCGTCTCGGTAACAGACGGGATCGTCGATTAAAGTGCCGTTCGCATCAACCAAACCATAATCGACCGCCCAGCTGTCAATACCAATGCTGCGGACGACGCGAGCGAGTTCATTAGCGCGAGCCGCTGCCTGTCTGAGGCCCGCCTTGATCTCATCGAAGATCAAAGAAAAATCCCACCGTAAACGTCCCTTCTTCATTCGCGGCGGATAGTGAAATCGACGGATCTCTTCGAGTCTTAGCTCGTGCAGCCCAATATCGCAAAGAAACACCCTGCCGGAACCGGCTCCGAGGTCAACGGCGATAAACAAGGGCTCTGTCATTTGACGGAACGAATTCCGAGGCCTGGAATCAAAAATGTAAGGGGAGCAGCAATCTTGTGATCGACCGACTAAATGATGCCTGCCGAAACACCGGCCCTTGCGGGGCGTTCCTTTGCCTTTTGCGACCGATAGCCGCTCACGCGATACAACGAGATCGGGTCGATAGCGCCGCCATTTCGTTCGCGGGCCGCGGCAAGGATCGAGGACACATCTGTCGTAAACGCTTCCTTCATTGTTAAGTGCGCCTGAATAACATCGTTGGCGGCCTGTGCCTCGGCAAGCCGATCGCGATCAACCAGAGCCGCTTGCACATAGGCTCGCGTCACTTCGATAGAGCTTGCGATGAGCGATTCGATCGGGTCGGTCACATTATGCGACTGGTCAAGCATGTACGACGGTGCGAATCCCGGTACGCCGCTCACTTCGGCGTCGACGAGCTCGTTAAAGATCAAAAACAACTGAAACGGTTTGACCGAGCCGGCGTCGAGATCGTCATCGCCGTATTTGCTGTCATTGAAATGAAATCCGCCAAGCTTTCGAAACTGAATGAGCCGCGAGACGATTTGCTCGATATTCACATTCGGAGCGTGATGCCCAAGATCGACAAGGCAATTTGCTTTTTCTCCAAGCTCCGACGCGCAGTAAAAGCTGGTTCCCCAGTCATTTATGACCGTTGAATAGAACGCGGGTTCGTATAGCTTATGCTCCAAAAAGAGCCGCCAATCGTCGGGGACAGCCGAGTAGATCTCGTACATTGACTCGAGATAGCGTTCCAAAGCGTGGCGAAAATTTGATTGTCCAGCAAAGTTGCTCCCGTCGCCGACCCAGACCGTCAATGCTTTCGATTCAAGCTTTTGACCGATCTCGATGCATTCAAGATTGTGGTCAATCGCTTGTCTCCGAACGGCTTTGTCCGTATGCGAGAGACTGCCGAATTTATACGACCCTTTCTGTCCCGGCTGATCCTGAAATGTGTTCGAATTCATCGCGTCGAACGTCAGCCCTCGCGACCGTGCATCTTCGAGCAGTGTTTCCGGATTCTCGGGTCGGTCCCACGGGATATGCAGCGAGATCGCCGAGGTAGAGCGAACTAGCTTATGGATCGTCGAACAATCTTCGAGCTTTTCGAGGATATTTCGAGGTTCGCCCGTTCCGGGAAATCTGGCAAATCGGGTCCCACCTGTCCCAACGCCCCATGAAGGAACCGCGACCTTGAATTGTTGAGCTTTCGCTACGACATTTTCTATGTCGACACCGCGTCGCTGGAGCCGGCGCCCGAGATATTCGAAATCTTCGGCCAGCCAGTCTTTTCGTGCCTCGTTTTGTTCAGCGATCAGATCTTGTTCGATCTCGAAATTGGCACCCATCGTAAGTTCTCCGGATAAACGAATTATCTCATAAAGCCATCTTGCAGCCCGCCATCGACCGGAATAATGTGACCAGTCGTTTTGCTGAGCCTATCGGACAGGAGCAGGAATATCGCCTCGGCCTGATCGGACGGTTCGATCGGTGTCTGGGTGAGCGAGCGTTTTGCATAAAACGAAGACAATTTTTCGGTCAATACGTCGGTGTCTTCTGCCTCATCAAACTGAATGTTGTATTTGAAAAGCGAGGCGATAACGCGGTCGCGCGGAAACATTGTACTGCCTTTGACGACGGTTGCCGGGGCCACGGCGTTGACGCGAACAAGCGGTGACATTTCGACCGCAAGCTCGCGGACAAGATGATTTGCCGCGGCTTTGCTCGTGTCATAGGCGAGGCTTCCTTTTTTGGCGACAACGGCATTTGCACTCGTGGTCAAGACGATGTTCCCCTTGAGGCCCTGTTTCTTAAATATCCTCGCCGCCTCTTCCGCGACAATGTAGGCGCCCTTGACGTTTATCTCAAAGGTACGGTCCCACAGCTTGTCGTCGATATTGCCGGCCTTGTCAGGCGGAACAAACACGCCT
>Ga0105237_10007524_pt1 | contig 11910 bp, 11 predicted proteins | sample KBSC24metaG_FD_81520 | JGI IMG/M metagenome (GOLD analysis project Ga0105237, IMG submission 81520) | Corn rhizosphere microbial communities from Kellogg Biological Station, Michigan, USA - KBS C2-4 metaG | ecosystem: Host-associated > Plants > Roots > Rhizosphere > Soil | place: Michigan, USA... | reverse complement strand
TTAGATGTTATATAGGGATTAAGCGTACTTCCAGGTATAAGACCGATCTCATCTGACTGCACCCTGTTATATCCCAGACTCGTTTTAAAGATCAGGCCCTTTAAAATGCGATAATTAAGATCCACATTTCCCAATATGTTCGTAGTCTTTGCTTCGTATGCCTGCTGCAATAAGGCCATAGGATTGATAATGGCCAGGTCCTGCGGTTGCCAGTTAAATTTACCGGCTGCATCATACAGGTCGGGTGCGTTCGGAGGCAGGTTTACAACAGAAGTAAGGTCTCTTAATATGGATTTATTATTGTCACCCACATATAGTATCGAAGTAGTTATATTGAGGTTGGAATCTTTGCTTTGATAATGCCCGTTGAAATGAGCAGCTCCTCTGTTATTGCTCAAACTGCCGGGAAATACAGTGGTTTCGTAATGATAAGTTGTTCCGATATAATACTGCAAACGGTTCGTGCCTCCTGCCAGTGAGGCCTGTACATTACTGGTCATTGCTCTGCCGCCGATAAGCATTTTTCTGAAATCAGTATATCGCGTCGTATCCCATAACATCAGGTCTGCTGCATTGGTATTATTAGGTGTAAGTGCGTCGTTATCCAGCGCCTCTCTTCTCATTTGCACATACTGCTGCGTATTCATCATCAAAGGATACCGGGTAATATTGCTGAAACCTGAATTTACATTGAGATCAAAAACGGGCGGCCCCACTTTTCCTCTTTTGGTAGTAATAAGCACTACGCCATTGGCGCCGCGGCTTCCATAAATAGCTGTGGCATCAGCATCTTTCAATACTTCAATATGATCGATATCTGCAGGATTGATGAGTGAGAAAGGGCTTCTGCCCGACTGGCCCAGTGCCGAACCCGAAGGAACAGCCTGTACCGAATTATTGTTTGGTGCATACGGTACGCCGTCGATAATAAACAGCGGATCATTCGGCGGTAACTGACCAGGAACTATACCGATGGAACTTTGTCCGCGTAATTGTATTTTATACGTTGACCCCGGCAGTCCATTGCTTTGTGTTATCAGCAATCCTGGTACCCGGCCTTCCAGAATACCGAGAGGATTTGAAACAGGCTGACTGGCAATTTCTGCCTGACTTAATTTATAAACAGATCCGGTAGTTAAGCGTTTCGATGTTTTACCATAACCGATGATCACGGTTTCATCAAGGTCTTTGATCAATGGTTTTAACCGTACGGTAACAGGCGTTTTGTCTTTTACTTCCATTGAAGCCGGCTCATATCCCACACTGCTGAATGTTAAAACAGCTTTGGTTTGTACGCCCCGTAAGGCAAAGCTGCCATCGGTTTGTGTAACTGTACCATTAAGGGAGTTATTATCGAGCACCGATACGCCCGAAAGGGGCAAGCCTGTTTCGCTGATCACATGGCCCTCAAAAGGTGGCGACGTAGCGTTATGCGATATGGCTGTGGCGGCGGCCGCAGTTGTATCGGGCCGTACGGTGATCATATTGCCTACGATCAGATAGTTGAGTCCGGATCCTTTCAGCGCCTGCTTCATGATCTGGTCGATGTTACCGTTTTTTATATGTACACTAACATGACCAGCATGCTGCAAGTATTCAGTTCTGTATGCGAACACGTATTGACTGTGTCCTTCAACCAGCTTCATTACTCTTTTAAGCGGAACATTATCCACCGAAATAGTAATATGCTGAGCGTGAACAAATACAGGAACTACAACCAAACAAATCGCAAACAATACTTTAGCCATGTCCGGTTTCTTTGTGAATCTTGTTACACTTTATTCATTAAATACTTTTCCCGCATCCTTCAACTTCGCTCAGGACCAGCCTGCGCGGGCAGCCGAAGGATGCGGGAAAATAAATACTCAATGCTACTTACCGCGAAACAATAACCTTTTTTTCCCTTATCTTAAAATGAATACCGCCCATGAGTTCCAGTGTTTCCAGCACTTTACTGATTTCTGCCTGCCTTGACACTTCGAATGTAAAATGACCATCAACAGGTTCGTCATACACAATTTCATAATCATATTGGCGCGCAATCTGTTGCATGATCTGTTTGATATCGGCATCATTGAAAATGAACATATCCTTATGCCATGCCAGCGCCTCCTGAACATTAGCATATTTTATTACTTCCAGTTTTCCGGCATCATTCACTTCTGCCTGCTGCCCCGGCGCCAGTATAGCCGATTGTTCAGCCTGCTGAATAGTCGTTTGTTCTTTTCCGGCTTCCGGCTTCTGACTTCCGGTTTCCGACTCACGGTTCACGATCTTCACTTTTCCTTCGAACAGGGTTGTTTTAATGGCCGGTTCTTCGGCATAGGCATTTACATTGAAGTGGGTTCCCATTACTTCAATGCGTGCTCCATTCCCTTTTCTTCCTGCAGGCGGATCAACAGAAACAATAAAAGGAAGTTTCTTTTGCTCGCCAAAGAATACGGGTAACGGATTTACCTCAAAATATACTTCACCGGTTATCTGTACTTTACGTTCGTTACCCAGGAATGCAGTTGGATAGGTGATGGAAGATGAAGCATTCAGCCATGCTTTGCTGCCATCGGGCAGTTCTACCGCAAAAGTTTTTGTACGTGGGGTAGTTACCGTATTATACTCCACCTCCGGCTGCGCATCACCGGTTGACCATTCATAGCGCAATACATCTCCCTGTTTGTAAACGACAGATTTGTACTGCAATGCAATATGTCCGCTAACGCTGCTGTCGAGATATACGATACGGCCGTTTGCCAGTTTAAGCTGCACTTTGTATTTGTTAGTAACGACATTATTACCCGCCTGATCCTGAGTGCCGGCGATCTTAGTGCCGTCGCTTTTTCGGGTCATCATAAATACTACGGTGCCAACGAAAAGAAGGCCGGCAACAATAGCGGCATATCTGATAATGGGTTGTCTGTTCTTTCGCGGGAACATTTGTCTGATCTTCCCCCACTCTTCGTTCAGGTTTACGCTATATAGTTCCTCCAGCTTTTCCGAAACGTATTCTTTATCATTCAAGCGGTTAAACAGCAACTGATTATCAATGGAAAGATTACGCCAGGTTTCCAGTTCTTCTTTTTCCTGTTCGCTCAGCGTATTCTTACGGTGTTTGACAATTAGCTTAGCAATATGTTTGTAAGTGGCCAAGGCAATAGGGTTTTGATTATAAAATAAGGTTTAATAAAAAATTCCAAATATCAAATTTCAAGTTCCAAACAAAGTTCAAATGTCAATTCCAAAAACTATCAAATCTCATATGTAATTTTTTGGATCTTGCTTTTTGGATTTTGTGATTTTTTCTTTGGTTCTTGCTATTTGGTTCTTGTGATCTTTTCTTTGGTACTTGTTATTTGGATCTTGTGATTTTTTTAATATATTTTCTTGCATAAGGCCTTACGCAGACTAAGCATGGCCAGTGACTTCTGATTACGTACTGTTTGTTCGCTCAGGCCAAGTTCTGCGGCAATTTCCTTATATGAAAATCCCTCGTACCAGTGCTTTACTACTTTCTTACGCTCTTTCGGCAGCTTCTCGATTTCACGTTCTATAGTCAGCAACACCTCTGCCTGGATCAATGCATTTTCTGCAGTATGTTCGTCGATCGAAGGTAACGTCGCCAAACCGGCATCGTTCCGGTATTTATCGCGTAACTGTTGGCGATACTGCAAACATGCGTTACGGGTAGCTTCTGTAAGAAACTGTTCAACACTTTCGGTGGTATTCAATTCATGTACGCAGATGGATAATGCGATGAATACTTCCTGCATCAGGTCCTGAGCCTGCTGAGGATCATGAATGAATTGAAGGGCCATCGAATAAAAGTGATGATAATAGCAACTAAAAAGATACTCCAACAACCGGTCACGGTTTTGTCGTACCTCACATAGCAATCGGTCAATCTGAAAATTATTATCCTTCATTTTAGTGCTACATGATCAGAAGTATCGCAATTATTTCAGAATATATTACACTTGAAGCTAAACGATGATATCATATCTGCCCCACCAGTTTACATATGTACAGGATTGGTGCTTAATACACTATCCTTCAGAACCAGATGTACCTTCTCCTGTCTGGCGGGAAGAATAACATGTGCATCTCTCTCTCGTTAAGTTACTATCGGTTGGGAATCCAGTACCAGAGCAGCGTACAGGAGATACGAAAGTAATAAATGATTATTAAAATCTGAAAAAAAGTACCGGGTAATAAGTAGTAAGTCATAAGTGTGAAAAGTAAAGTTTGACCCGATTCGGGTATTGGGTACAGTTCTTATGTTGAGCTCACGAATGCAACCGCCCCCTGCTACATATTACTTACTACTTACAATTGTTTTCACCCAACCTTATCCACCGCCGGATGCTATTTAGTCACATAGTCACGGGCAGTGGGTATAACCCCCTCACTACTAGTTCGCTTTATACTAAATTGCAAAAAATACGTGCGCATGGCAACAGATATCAAATGTCCGAAATGTGGTAATCAGTTCGCAATTGAAGATGCTGTTTCTGAGGAAATTAAGAAAGAATTACGGGAAAAGATGGTCGCTTATAAAAAAGAAAAAGAGGAGGAATTTGCCCGGCGTGAAAAAGAATTAATCCAACAGTCGCGCGATAAAGAAGCCGAGCTTACAAAAAAAATGCAGGAAGAAGCTGCCAGAATTCAAAAGTCAACAGAAGAAAACATTCGCAAAACCATAAGCGCCGACTTCGAAAATCAGGTAAAACTACTTCAGCAAACCAATAAGGACCACGAACAAAAACTGGCACAGGCCCGCCAGAAAGAACTGGAATTCTTACAAAAAGAACAATTACTGAAAACCAAAGAGGCCGAGCTCGAGCTTTCCATTCAGCGAAAACTGCAGGAAGAACGGGAAAAATTATCCGAAGAACTGCAAAAACAGGAAGAAACCCTTCGAAAAAATATCAGCACCGACTTTGAAACCAAGCTGAAACTGCTTGAACAAACCAATAAGGACCATGAAGAAAAGCTGGCGCAGGCCCGCCGGAAAGAGCTGGAGTTTTTACAAAAGGAGCAGGACCTGAAGACTAAGGAAGCTGAACTGGAAATATCTGTTCAGCGAAAACTGCAGGAAGAAAGGAACAAATTATCTGAAGAACTGCGCAAGCTGGAAGAGCAAAAAACAGCTGCCAAAGAAACCGAATACCAGTTAAGGCTACGCGAGCTGGAAAAGAAACTCGAAGATCAAACAAAACTGGCCGATGAAATGAAGCGCAAAGCCGAACAGGGCTCTATGCAGTTACAAGGTGAAGTGCAGGAACTTATTCTGGAAGAAATGTTGAAACTGGCCTTCCCCTTCGACCTGGTTTGCGAAGTGGGCAAAGGTGTGCGCGGGGCAGATTGCATTTTAACCATACGCAACAATATGGGTCAGGAATGCGGCAAGATCATTTTCGAAAGCAAACGAACCAAACACTTCGATAAAAACTGGATCGAAAAACTGAAGGCCGATATGCGCAGCACTTCGGCCGACATTGGTGTAATCGTTACACAGGCCTTTCCTGATCAGCTGGAAAAGTTCGGACAGGTAGATGGAATATGGATCTGTTCGTTCAGCGAGGTGCAGGCCCTTGTGCATGTGTTACGCGATGGCATTATAAAAGTGTTTATGGCTATCAAAACGCAGGAAAACAAAGGCGATAAAATGCACATGCTGTATGGCTATTTAACCAGCAATGAGTTTGGCGAACAATGGAAAGCCATTCGTGAAGGTTTTCAGGCAATGAGGCTATCCATACAAAAAGAGCGCGATGCTATGGAAAAGCTCTGGAAAGCCCGCGAAAAACAACTGGAAAAAGTACTGCTCAACGCAGCCCACATAAAAGGCTCCATTGAAGGCATCGCCGGCAGCGACAATATCCAACTGAGCCTGGTTGATGATAATGACCCGTTGATGCTGGATGAGTAAAAGGGTGAAAATCACCAATTATTTTGTATTTTTAGTAGACAAACGAAAATATATGCAGCCGTTGCAATACATATCGGACTATACCGGAAAACATACTGCGGTGGTAATTCCCATCTCTGAATGGGAGAATATTGTCCGTAAATATGGTGATCTTAAATTGTTGGAACAGGGATCATCCAAAGAAAAAGTATTGCCCCAATATACCATGGGTGATTTTGCAGGTACCCTTCCCGTAGATAGAGCAGATGCTTTATTAAAACACGTTGAACAAAGCCGTAACGAATGGGACAGGGATTTTTGATTGATACCAACATTGTCATAGCTACATTAGGAAATAAGTTATCTTCAGCAGGCGCGGCCTTTATTAAAACAATTCCTCCGAACGTTTCTGTAATCACACAAATTGAATTACTGGGATGGCATGGTGTTTCCGCAAGTGACCTCTTGCCTCTAACTGATTTTATAAACAAAGCCACGATATTTCCTTTAGATCCGCCAACCGTTCAACAAACGATCATCCTTAGACAATATCATAAGATAAAGACTCCGGATGCCATTATTGCTGCCACAGCCCTGATTCAGGGTCTTACCCTTGTTTCGAGAAATACAGCCGATTTTAAGCAGATATCCCAACTCCAGGTAATTAATCCTTTTGACCTCACCTGATGAATATCTCCTACTTCCCACTCACCACCCAGGCCAGTGCCAGTTGATCGAAGATTTTCGCTTCTACCGTTAGATTTACCGGTTCGTGTTTCTGAAAAACAAAGGGAAGTACAATGGTTTCGTCGGCTTTAAAAGTGATGGGACCGCAGAGCTGCATATGTAGTCTGAAATCAATTTCGCCCAACCCATACCATTTATAAATCGCCTCTTTGGCGCTCCACATGACGGTGGTGAGCTCCAGATGCATTTTGGGTAAATGCGTCCAGTCGTTCAGAAAATTCTTTTCAACAGGATGCAGAAATTTATGCGAAATAGCAATGATGCGCGGCGATACCAATTCAATATCCACGCCCACCCTATGGTGACTGCTTACAATGGCAGCGGCAAAATTACCTCCGTGAGAGATAGAAAAGTGGTACTGCTCGCTTTCCAGGAAAGGTTTGCGGGTGTCGGCAACCAGTATTTCTGCCAAAGGAAAATCGGCATACAACGAAGGCAGCAAATAGCGCCCGGCCAGATGCTGCAGCCGCTTGTAGGGATGCGATACACCCTTTTTCAGGGGTACTTTTTCAAGATAAAACGCCTCCGGCTCTTCTATACGCCAGATACCCAGTTTTGAATGTTCGTTAATATTATGTTGATAAAACAGTGCCACAGTAGCGTTTTAGATTTTACATTGCACCAAATATAAATCAATCATATTACATGATACTGTCGGATAAACGCATCCTCGAAGAAATTGATAAAGGAACCATCCGCATTGAACCGTATAAAAGAGAGTGCCTGGGCAGTAACTCCTACGATGTGCACCTGGGAAAATACCTGGCTACCTACCGGGAACATATTCTGGACGCCAAAAAGCATAACGAAATTGAGTATTTCGAAATACCGGAAGATGGCTTTGTATTGTATCCGCACGTCTTCTATCTGGGTGTAACAGAAGAATATACCGAAACCCACGCCCATGTGCCTTTTCTGGAAGGAAAATCATCTACCGGGCGCCTGGGTATCGACATCCATGCCACCGCCGGCAAGGGCGACGTAGGTTTTTGCGGTAACTGGACGCTTGAAATCTCCGTTAAACAACCCGTGAAAGTGTATAAGGGAATGCCCATCGGCCAGTTGATCTATTTCCCCGTGGAAGGTGAAATTGCCGTTAAATACAATCAGAAAAAAGATGCCAAGTACAGCGGCCAGCCCAATAAACCGGTGGAAAGTATGATGTGGAAGAACAAATTCTAATGTGCAAATTAGCAAATGTGAAAATGAGGAAATGGGTACTGACGAATTTTGTAAAGTGGCTCTAATATCGGCAACCCTATTTGCAAATTTGCTAATTTTCACATTTGCACATTAAATTGCCTTTTCTCCATATTTCTTATAATAAGCCACCAGCCAGGCTACTACTTCATTGTAGGTTAATTTTCCGGCCGGCTGGTTATTGGCTTTGAGGTATTGCCCGTACAATTTGTCGATGATCACCTCAATCGGGTTACGGTATTTCCAGATAAACTCTCTTAATTCGGCATAATCTGCCTTAATGCCCGGCTTCAGCTGTGCATCCAGTTGTTTGGCGACCACGGAATCCATTCCATACAAATAATACCGGGAATAAGTATACAGGTCAAAGTATACTGAATACCGGAAAGCCGGGTCGGGCGACGATTTGGCTGATAAATAACCGGCAAAATTGGCTTCATTTTCCTTTGCATACCCCAACTGATGCCCAATTTCATGACAGGTAGTAAAAGGCATCACAAAAAGCGGCACGGTAGTATTTACCTGTGCTTCGCCACTGAAGGGATTATAATAACCCGTATAACCCAGGTAATTACCCAGATAACTGTACAGCGATGGTTTTACCGAACGGAACGAATACCTGAAATCGGCATCCCTTTGCGCCAACTGGTCGTAGGCCGTTACGGCCCCTTTGAACAGATTCTTTTTCCGTTCCAGTAACGGCCGGTTCGCCCGAGATGGCCCTTCCAGGGTATTCAGCCGTTCTACGATCTGCTGCATTACCTGTACCAGATCGGTTTTCGAATACTGCTGTACATGCAGTCCCAGCTGATACGCCACACCGCGTCGGTTATAATTCAATCCCCAGAACAGGTTAAAGATCACATACACAAACACTGCCACAAAGGCCGATTGCGCCAGGGCGTTTTTCCAGTATTTGCGGGTAGTGTCACGTTTTACAACACGCCGCACCGTATGGTATAATGTATACAACAGCCATATGGCTACCGCCCCATAAAACAGATCGCCCACACTAAATGGCAGCCAGCCGAATAAAATACGTTGTGTAGCAGAAATAACAGGATAAATTCCCGAAGCATAATATTTTTCAACTGCATCGGGAAAGAAAGAAAAGACTTTTATAATAATAGCCAGCCCTATCAGTATTATCCAGGCCGTTTTTTTTCTCCACATAGGATTACAAATTAGCAAATGTGCAAATTTGAAAATTTGAAAATGAGGTCTCTGCACATTGGAAAGTACTTCAAAAATCCGACAACTGCCATTTTCAAATTTTTCACATTTTCAAATTTTCAAATTAACAAATTTTCAAATTAAATTGTACTATGAAAAGTTTGATAATCGCAGTGTTTGTATTGATAACCGGCTCAGTATCCGCACAAAACTACCCTTTTGCAAAAAACTTTGTACCGGGTACCATCATATTAAAAGATTCTACCGAAAAACAGGGACTGATAAAATGGTTTCCTGCCCCCAACGAAAAACTGCGTTTTAAAACCGGCGATGAAGAACCCGTTAAATACTCATTTAATGATCTGCTGGGTTTTAAAACCGACAGCCTGCAGTTTAAAACCCTTAGCAATATTTCAGTATATGGGGAATCATTCGCCCTGTTAAATAAAATGTCGTTCATCAAACAATCCTTTGCACAGGTAATATATACCGGTAAAATAAATGTTTACTACATATTGTACTTTGGTTACGATGCGCTGCAGGGTGGAGTAGTTACATACCCCAACATCATCTTTGAAAAAACAAAAAATGATCAGCATGAATATGCTGCCTACCCTGTTATGATAAGAATGCGTGAAAAGAAATATGAGCAGGCCAAACAAAACCTGTATAATTTCTTTTCCGAATATCCCGCCATTCTGGAAAAATTAAAGTTGTATAGCAGGGATAGTGATATCTTCACACTAGTCGATTTTATTAAACAAATACCAGAGAAACAAAATGAACAACAAGCTTTTTGAAGACGTAGACCATTACATCAGTAACCTGCTGGCGTATGAAGATGATGCGCTGTTGGCTGCTACAAAATCACTGGAAGAAGCGGGCATGCCGCCCATTAGTGTATCGCCCAATCAGGGTAAACTGCTGCAGATCCTGGCCCTTCTGTGCAATGCAAAAAACATTCTTGAACTGGGCACACTCGCTGGTTACAGCACCATCTGGATGGCCCGGGCATTGCCGAAAGAAGGACAATTAATAACGCTGGAAGCAGATCCAAAACATGCTGCCGTTGCACAAAAAAATATTGAACGCGCCGGCCTCGCATCACAAGTGGATATTCGCGTGGGCAAAGCGCTGGATGTACTACCCCAGCTGTATGAGGAAAAAGCAGGACCTTTTGATATGATCTTTATCGATGCCGATAAACCACCTTATGCCGAATACTTTCAATGGGCATTACGGTTATCGCGCCCCGGTACATTGATTATAGCTGATAATGTTATTCGCGACGGACAGGTACTCGACGCCGCTCCCGCCGATGACCGCGTTGTAGGCGCTCAGCGATTCAACAATGTATTAGGCGCCAGCGATGCCGTTACCGCTACCATCGTTCAAATGGTGGGCGTAAAAGAGTATGATGGCATGGCGCTCGCCGTGGTTAAATAATATGCAGGATACGAATATTGTAACCGCAGAGACACAGAGGCGCAGAGGAAATCGAGTTGAACGGCTCTGCGTCTCCGCGCCTCCGCGGTAAAAATTCTAATCCGCACATTGAACAAGTCTGAATAATTTAAAACAAACCGGCGCACAATAGCCGTCCCGCACAAATCCTTTCAGCGCAAAAAGACCGATATAAGCGGGCTTAATATCAAACTGCCAACTAACCACTTCTTTAAACGCTGAATTTTCAAACGATCCGTTGGCATATAATAAGCGCAGATGATTACCCTGTTTTTCAATACGCAACGCAGTATTCGCCATATTGCTTTTTATAAGATCATCTGCATCCTGCCCCACCGTAAATAAATGTTTATGGGCAACTTCTTCAGGTTTGGCAAAACCACTGCCCAGCGATGTAATCGCCTGTATTAATATTTCCTTGTTTAGGGGAGCACCGCCCGAAAAGTCGTTATAGGCAATAGATAAACGCAGACTTTTACCTGTAAATGCCGTGTCTTCGAGCAGGATCAATCCGGCCTGCTGCCAGTTTTCGACAGGCATAAACCCGCTCATATGTACTTCTGCCGTAAAACAATCACCGTCAATTTTATGCAGCAATAAATTTTTAATACCGGTTGCTTTGCCCGAGTCGGGCCAGTTGTCACCGGGTAAAGTGAATAGGGTTAGTCCGCCTGTTTGTGCAACCCGCCGTTTCCAGTACACATCATCTTTCATTTGCACCATCCAGCCATGATGCTGTAATGAATCTTCATTTACGGTATGAAAATCTTCCGTAAACGATGCTGCCCGTGCCGACCCGAACCGATATAAGGAAATAAATAAGATCAGTATACATACCAGTGCTACCGCCGCAATGACGGCTGTTTTGAAAGATCTTTTATGGCGTACAGTAACTACCGGTGATGTTACAGCAGCCTGCCGGTGAAACTGTTCTTTATACCTGAACCACCAGGGGTGATGGCTTTCTTTGTTTTTCCGTTGTAATTCGTCGGTATAAGGCGCTTTTAAAACATACCGGGCCAGCGTGTCGAGGGTGGCAACAGACGGATTTTCCTTTTTACCCACGGGATCGTTCAGTGCATAAAAGGAATAATTTTTCAAACTCTTCCAGCCGATAGTCAGTCCGGTTTCTTCGAAAATATGATTACTGAACTGCCGGCTTTCCGTTTCCGAAAGCGGTGTTTGCAATGCATGACCGAAGCATTGCACATATGCATTTTTAAAAAGATGGATAAAGACCGAAGCATCCAGGTCGTTCATGACAGGTTCTTATAGTCCCAAAGCTACAATTTGTCACATTTCCGTTCACTGCCGATTCATTTACGCCGTAATTCCGGTTAGTTGAAAGGCTTTCGGTGAAATTGCCGCCGGGTTTCACCCGAGGCTATTCATATTAAAGTCCTTTGGACTTTTCTCAAATACCA
>Ga0105237_10007523_pt1 | contig 11910 bp, 10 predicted proteins | sample KBSC24metaG_FD_81520 | JGI IMG/M metagenome (GOLD analysis project Ga0105237, IMG submission 81520) | Corn rhizosphere microbial communities from Kellogg Biological Station, Michigan, USA - KBS C2-4 metaG | ecosystem: Host-associated > Plants > Roots > Rhizosphere > Soil | place: Michigan, USA... | reverse complement strand
TAGGGCTCGGTAAATACATCGCGACTCTAATGCCCGCCCTCGCGCGGGGTCACAACGAATTCATTGACACCGATAATCTCATCGAGGTTAATTAGGTCCCAAAATGTCGGTTTGTGTGCCGATCTCGATTTCCATTGGCGATAACAAGCCGATGCGCTCCACGCCAAAATGCCTAAGGCACTCTATTGAACTGCGCAGCGAGTTCTTTCAGCTGGGATGGAATTCCCCCTAATTGCCCAATTCGGATAGCACTCCATAGGAACCCTACCAGCCCTCATAATGCATACCGCGCGGGGCTTTGGCTAGACGGACCTCTCCAGCATTTAAGAAAAAAAAGCATTTCTCGAAACAGTTCGTGCTAGACTTTCGCCGTTCCCCACAAGGAGAAAATTTATGCCCGCAGGCCAGTCAGGCGGTTTCGGCACCCGTAGCTACCTTGCAACTGGCACCAGCAGTAGTACAAGGCACTTTATTTGGGGCCCGCAACTTGGATTCGGAGGACTGCAAGGTGAAGCCCGCGCAGCACGAGGAAAGAATCCATGAAGACATTCAAGACAGGCGCAACGCTCGATAGCCCTTCTGCAATCGCACCGAGATTCGATGCAAAGGGAGTTGCCGCTCCACCGGCGGCGTTCGACTTCGACGACGGACGTCCGGGCATACAAACTTCGGAATTTCTCAACGACCAATATGGTGACTGCGTGCTTGCCGCGCGTGCCCATCACACACTTCGTCTTCGGTATGATCCAAACCAGCACATTTCCGATGACGAAGTATTGCGGCAATACTTTCTGGAAGCACGCTGCAAGAAGATCCTACGGTGGTGGAAGTGCAGCGGGATCAGCGTGGAAAGCTCTCTACAGGCATGGCGAGATTCCGGGTGGACAGCAGCCACAATCCCAAATCGCAAAATTGCGTCGTATGCGGTAGTTGATTACACCAATGAAGACAATTTGAAGGCCGCGCTATATACGATGAGCGGCGTGCAATTCACTCTGTCTCTACCTGAAGGACTCTCCAGCCAAGACGCATGCGGACCGAACCACCCGTGGGACCGCACCGACCTGAAACGCGGTAGCGGCCATGCGATACTACTGCACGGTTATGACGCATACGGAGCGATTGGGGTAACGTGGGGCGTCAAACAGTGGATGTCGTGGGCATTCATAAATAAATACGGAACAGGCGCGTTCGTAGTGACTCCAGACGCGTCAACCTAGCGTTATTGCATGCGGCTCACAATCTTGTACACGGTAGGTCTCGAGTGATCACAACTTCGCTGGCTGGCTGATATAGAGAAGGCCCTGGCTGCAGTCAGCGTGTTTGCATCTTTGGTGCGTTCGCAAAAGGATCAAACCAACGCGCGCGCCCAGACCGCCTCGTAAAGGGCTTTCTGCAACTCCTCGTTATCCCAGTATTGTGTATGGGCGAGCAGCGGCTTCCACGATTGGAGATCAATCCGATTCACGACCGGGTTGAAGTGAGGATCGCCGGGGTGATCGTAGTAGTCCAGATGGCCGCTCACGATGTCCATGTGCGAGTAGATGTTGATCCACTTGAAGCTCTCGAGTGGGCGGAACTGCTGGTAATCGAGAATCAGCGGCTGCTGGCGTGCGGCGAGTGCCTCACGCAGGTTGCGGTTGGAGCTCACCTGGGTGCGAAACAGGAACGCCGTCTTGTCCAGCGGCGATCCAAACGTGATCAGGCGGGTCGTGCGCTCCACGACGCGGCGCGTGGAGCCGTACTCGACCTGGTCCCAGTTGATGCTGGCGTTGAGGAGATCATAGCTGATCACTGAACCCAGCGAGTGCCCGACGATAACCACGCTGTCATACGGCTGCTCGTGCTGGTCTGCGATACCGGTGGAGTAGATCTGTCGGGCCACAGAGCATGCTTCCTTGAGAATGTTGTTGCGAATGGTGTCGAATCGGCTGACCTTGTAGGACGAGACGTAGATGGCCACGTCGCCGGCGAACTCGACGACAAAGTAATGAACCCAGTAGGCGAACATCGCAAGGGCGATGAGGGCGAGCAGGGTTACACTCTGCACGATTGGGTTCCAGGAGAGAAACATGCTCTCGTAGTGCTGGCCAATCCACTTCGCGGCCCCCATGCCCGCGGGAGTAAAAAGCAGCAGAGCGGGGATCAGCAGCAGCGAGATGGAGGCCAGAAGCAGCAAGAGGGTGAGGAAGGTTCCGGGCTTGATCTCCATCTCGCGGAAATCACCGAATATCCAGCGCTCGAAAGAGAGGCGCTTCGTCTTGCCACCGTATCCGGCGGAGAGGCAGGCCTTGATCCCGTTCCATGCGGAGGAATAGAGGAAGCCTACCGTCTGGAGAAAGGAGATCTGCCCTTCCGTGAATGGAGCCCAATAGCACTCGTACACATGCACGTCCACCGGCACGTCAGTTACATTCTGGAAAATGACTTCAGCGCGTGAGATTTCAGGTGCATCGTTGGCGGAGGTAAGAGTGACTCGATTCACGTTGACGGTGGGAGCAGAAGCGGCAGAGTCCTGACCTCTCGTGTTTTGGGTAACCAGTGCCTGACCAATTGCACTCAGCGTCTCATATGGCACCTGCTGTCCCATGCCGTGGGTCACAAGCATGGCCACGCGGCGACGCCGAGGCGCCCCTTCGGTGAGGGTTGGCGTGCTGGTGACGCCTTCCACGTCATTGATGAGGGTCTTAAGGCCGAATTCGAGGTTGAGATCCTTCAACTCGCGGGAAAGTTCGACGGTACCCGAACCCTCAGCTATACGCTGCCCCAGAGACTTGCCCGGGGTCTTCGCTTGGACTTTGAAATTCGACCGCAAAGGCATCTGTTAGCTCCTGAATTTCGAAGAGAAATTGAAAGCGGGAGAGGTGGCGGCAGGTTAACAGCTTTCTACCGCGCAGGAAAGCACAAAAACACAGACGCTGTGTGCCTGCCATTTGTCGGCGTTGCGGGTTGAGTTAGAAAGTACGAGCGCCGAACTCGCCATAGTCAGGCGCATCTCACCGAATAGTTGAGACTTGTGGATTTGGATTTCAAGTGTTGCCTTCATGCCAAAGCGCATACCGATCTTGGATTGGGCGCTGTATAGGATTAGTCGGGCAGGCCTCCCAGGTGAATGGCCGCCTGATTCCGACATACATCAGCTAACGAAGTGGGATTCTGTTCGCGCTATCCCTGCGTTATGTCAGCTCGCCATGGAATCACCGGGCAGGTCAGGCCCAAGCGGAGATCTGCCCCCTATCCGTTCATCCTCGAAGCCCTCGCCCGCCAGATTTAACGCAACTACACTTGGTGACCACCAAGGAGTATTTCGACAAGACCACCGGTAGCTTTTGGCTCAAGCTCCTCGCCGAAGACTCGGCAGGTCGTGGCTGAGAATCTACGACGGCTAGATGCGAATTTCTCCGATGGCAGCTGCCATATCTGTTCGATCGAGTACTACCGGTTCTGGAGGTACAGGGCTGCTAAGATTTGAAATCTTGGATTCTCCTGAATGATTTTTGTGACCAGATCCGTAACACTCGGGTTCCACACATCCCCATGATCCTTCATAACCTCTTTTCCCACATTGAAAACCCAAAATGGGTCGTTGGATTTCCCTGGGATCTCGACTCGGTCGCCAATGCGCTCGATAGAGTAGTCGACCATCTCCGAACCTTCGGTTACCTTGAAGCAAACGCTTGCACTTGAATCACAGCCTTTCTTCGCATCCTTGTGGGTATGCAGCGATGGAGTATTCGCAGCTGATATTAGGTGCAGCCCATCAGAGGTCAACGCCGGGAAAACAAAATTCGCAATAGGCAAGATGATTCCGGTGGCCAGATCCGCATGCGACGTAACTGCAACATAGAACGCGTTGGTCGAGCATAGTCGGCCTAGACTATTGTTTCTGCATTTCTCCCTAATATCTCGAAGCGTTCGACGCGTAACAGCTGATGAACTCGCAGCGTTAATGTACAAGAACAGGTCAGCCGGAGGAGGCTCCGTTACTATTCGGTCTTCCTCGCTCATCAGATTGTTCCGAGTCGAAGAAAACGTAGCGCTCTCTTGCATCCTGTACTTTGCCATAAACCCATAGTGATTCTTGCCTACGGCGTCCGCAGCATTCTCGAGAACGCGCGCACCAAAAGAGTGGCCTGCAAACACTAAGAAATAGTCCTTGCGATGTCCGTCCTTGTTGATCACGGCGAGGATCTTTGAGACTGCGTCGTACATGCCAGTTTGGCCTTCATGTCGCGCTACGCTTCGTCGGGGCCAATAGCTCACTATATGTTTGAATGGCTCTACAGTGAAGGTAAGCCCTCGCCAAGCCAGATAGATCCCTAGCACTCGCGAGGGATAAGTGTCAGCCAAGTGTGCCAATAATATGTCTCGGAACTTAGCCACATCACCTGACGAGTCCGAGGCGTTGTTCTGCCAGCCATGGATATAGACGACTACTAATGGCTTCTCTTGTCCCCCATTGCGAGCAGACTCTATCTGATCCAGTGCATCAGTCAGCTCTCTGGAGTTCCAGAGCTCGCCCTTATCATTGAATTCGACGTAATTGACAGAATACGGACGATGCAGATTCGGCGATATCCGTTCCTCAAACGATGAAAGATTCTTCGAGCTTCTGCACGAAGAGTCGCTCGGGGGACATCGATACTCCTGGTCCCGGACCAGAAACTGCGCTGCTACCTGAACGGACGTTAGACCGATAAGCAGCAATGTGGAGAGTCGCAGCAAGGCAACCGAGGGACCTGCGCAAATTGGAAGGAGAACACGAGGAGAAGATTCCGCTTGGATCAAGGTCATCTGAGCCGTCCTAACATGAAATGTCTGCTCCAACCACATGAGCTCGCTCTAAACCAACATTTGTTCTAGAAACGTAATTGCTGTTTTTCTGGCCTCCAAGCGGACTGATGCAGTCGTCCCTGTGAGTACCGCATGGCAACGATGTGTCATGGTCTGGCCGCAAGCACAATGGTCAAATGTAATGCAGCGAAACTGTTGCACCCCAAAATAGTCGGTAAGGAAGTTGAACCTCTCTGCAGTACAGATTGTGTCATCGGCGAAGCGAAAACCGAGCATTGGGATCTTACTTCCCTTTGCAGTTTGCATAACGGCGTCACACAACCCTACATCGTCCTGCTTATCCGATCCGAAAGGAATCGCTGGCTGACTCAATATGACCGCCCTCACCCTACTGTGTGGATCCATTGTTGCAATAGGAAAAGACCCTGACTGGCACATACCAATCACTCCAATTGACTCTACGTTAGGGTCGCGATCGAAGCCTCGAACGAAGTCCTTGACCCAGGACACCGGCCGGGAGACTGAAGACACAGCGCTCGCGCCCCTAAAGCAGTGAAATCCGCCAAACGCACACGACTCCATTGATCCGAAAAGTATGTTGTCTTGCGCAAAATGCCCGAACAAAAGCGGCAAATGTACCTGGAAGCCATGATCGGCAAGTTCTTGACCGAAGTCGATACACCGCGGGCTTAGACCGTTAATTTCATGCAAAAGTATGACTAATCGCGGGCCACGGCCTTGAACGTATACTCGCCGGCCACGGAAAGCAGCCGCACGCCAGTTCGCTTCGATTCCGCTGGCGGCCCGAGCTTGTCGCAATGCGGGTCCAATAACAGCAGAAGTCAGTGCGAAGATTGTGCGCCTACGGTCCCAATGCATAGATACCCGAGAGGCGATCCTCCTCCTCCAAATGTCCTAACCGAGGCGTAAAGACACGAGTCAATCCAGCTTATGTGGGCTAACCCCAAGGGCCAGTAGATTGGCTTGACGATTAGTTTCGGGAAAGCAGCGACAGTTTCCCATACATTACCCGCTCAGTCAAGCAAGCATTTCTACAGAATCCGTCACTTCTTAGCTGGGGGCGGAGACTGATACGTTATTCCGAAGGACCACGCTTTGAAATTGTTAGCACTTGTCTTTACCGTCGAGGTACTGTCAGTGTATGTCTGCGAAGGCCCAAATGCGCGAGACACAGCAATCTTAGCTAATCCGCTGAGCAGAACCCCTGCCGACACTTGGCCGATTCCGTTGTTCACGTCGCTGCCAAATCCGTAGTCCCGCGCGTAGCCGTGTGACGTATAGCTGTAACCATAGCTCCCGCCGATGAATACAGAACCGGCATAGTCGGTTTTTGATCCCGTAGCAAGGTTGATTGAATTGTATTGCAGATAACCTTGAATCTGAGCGCTCGCATGCGATGGAGGAGCAGTGACGGTCGTACTCGTTCCTGTCTTGAAATTTTGAATATCCACGCCCTCTCGTCCAACAAGGTCAAGTGAAAAACCTAGCCCGCCTGGATCGCTTGCCTGGGGTCCATAGAATGAAACTGGGAGCACCACAGCAGCTGTAATCGTCCCGCCGTAGAGCATATTCTGAGTCGCTTGCGCTGCTGCGGTTGACGAAAGCGTTGGTGTTGAACCGTTACTAACTACTGTCGTTCCTAACGACCCAGCTTGGACGTTCGTTCCGAGGTTTAATTGCCATCCGGAATCAAATGTTAGAGTTCCGATATCTGCCGATACGGTTGCAGAACTTGATGCCCCGTTATAGATCGATTTAACTTGGTTGATGAACGAGAAACTCTTATCTACGTTGAAAAAATCCAGAATATCTGTATCTTTGGCGCTTCCAGTGCCCATACAGCGGAGTGTAGGAAAGAATAGCAAGCATTGGGTTTTGGCTGTGTCCGCTTTGAAACGGCGAACGTCCTTCCCCGAGCTGTGAGCGTATGTCGGTACTCGAATAGTTTGAGCAGATACAGTGATCGAAACACTCAGAAAGATAACCGTTTCAAGTGCGACGATAGAACGAGAAAATCGATTCGTTTCACACGTCAAGCGCATAGGCTGGCCCTCGTATGTGATTCATTTGCACTTATTGGGAAATTGTGGCGTGAGTAAGTGTGAATCGTTTATGCCCGTTCGTCAATACGAGTCTTGACTAAACGGCGTCCGGTTATCTTGAAAGACACTAAGACGGGGTGCTGACAGAAGGAGCGAACTGCACCGACGGGCACTTGGTCAAAGTCGTTGTGACTCGCTTCGTCGCGAGAGGACTGACCAATGTCCGCGGCAGCTCAGGCGTCCGGGTGATCGGATCGAATATTCTGGTTTCGGAGTCGTAGGGCGATTGGGGGACAACTGCGCAGAACTCGGGCGTCCGACAAGAAAAGCAAGTAGGATGGTGCCGGCGCCCCAAGCGTCCGATTTGCTCAGAACCGTCACTGCTCCACGCCGGCCAGTTAGCGAAAGCCGCGTTGCGTTTGTATTCCAAGACCCGATCGTCGTTTCGAGACAGCAAATTCAAATCCAGCCCAATGGGCTTTACCGATTTTTCAAAAGCAAGCGCAAATGGGGGTGAGTATCGGTCGTCTTTTTCGTGAACTCGAGCCACACGTTTCCGAGGACGTAGCCTCCGGTGTTTGTCCCTATTCTTTCGAGAGTTGCTCGCCAGGTACGCTGCTCAAAGGGTTGGTAAGCGTTGGATAGGCTCGCAGAAACTGCCGACGCCGGGAGACCGGACAAATTGAATCCTTTGTGAGTTTCTTCGGGGGCCGGTAACACTGTGTACTCAACTGCATTCCGGACCCTTTTCCATATTCCGCCTTTTCGGATTGGTTCATATGTGTCCCGGCGCCCGGAGGCTGCAGCGAATACGAAAGTGCGGAAGAACTTTCCGTTCACGTTGTCCGCGATAGAAACTCCGTAGTGATACCCATAAGCTTCTAGCCCCGTGCCAAACCCCGGGGGCTTGGAGACGTAGTTCGACCATCCTGCCGAGAGCGCAGGCTCCCAGATCGTCTCGACTTTCATCGTCGAGCTAAAGAAATCCGGAGCATAGGTTTTGAGAGATTGAGCTCGCGCAGAAGGAAGGAGAATGAGGAGAATTCCACTGAAAAGGCCCACGACGACGGAGCGATGCTTGATCGTAAGAAAGCTTCGAGACTCGATCCCAGTGGGCCGATCAAGGAGAGCGGAAACGGGATTCTCTATAGCCTTCTTGAGTTTTAAGCCTACACGCGTCATCAAGGCCCTGCACTGGCACAGCAAGATCGAATAAAAACTCTATTGAACGGGAAGGACAAAACTCCGGAGCGTTGGGGAAATCTCGAAGAGCGTGACGTTCTCTTAGCGGCTCTGTCAAGACACAAGAATTGGCCCGAGAAGAATTTCATGAAAATATTCGGCTTCTACGAGAAGAGCGTCGAATAGGCCAGAGTAGATTCACTATACGGAGCATTTTATCCGCAGGCTTTTACTTGATCTGGGCGTCAGCAGCGAGCTCTTCTTTGGACCTCTTCCTTAGTTCCTGACGCACGGGTCCGACTGGCAGTGGCAGGCCATCTTTCGGCAGAGACACGATCGCCTGCTGATCGAACGGCAAGCCTGTGACTAACTTCGCCACAACCTTCCGCACGGGGTCGATAGCCAAGAGCGAGAATTCGTGGGTTCGTTAAGGGTTCGATAAGCGTTCCCAAGGGTGCTAAAAGCTACTTTTTAGGCCAATCGTGCTCTTTGTTTTCAGTTAGTTGCGGGCTACTTGGCCCCTTTCACGGCGACAAAACGAGATCCATTACTCATCACTTACTCATCACTGCAGTTAACCGGGCGTGCTCCCGCCGGTGGGTTCCACGGGACTTCCAGGGAATCCAATATGCTCTTGGCATAGCACTGCGCGCCTGCCGGATTCGGATGGGCAGTCGGGTTGACTTTGCAACCCTTATCGTTCCTTGCTAGGAAGTGGGTGCGATCGCACTCCCAGTTTCGTGTACTGAACCTCTCATCTGGGTGGATGGCAAGCCCGAACAGTAGAGGAATCGGAAGCAACCAAAGATGTGAATCCGGAGCGCCATAACTGAAATTGGGGTTGCTCGAAACCTTTGCCAGCAGAATCCTACTAGCAGCTGACGGATGTGCCGCTCCAGGCTGATAGGGCCTGCAGGCCGGCTTCGTTGAATCTGGCTCTGGCGTCGGGGATTCCTGTCCTCCGCCACTCGCGCTCGCGATTGCCCATTCAAAGCAGCTTGTCGTGTCGGCCAGGAACTCGACCGAGTTATCCTCCCACGCCTTCGTCCTGTTCACGATCTCCGCCGTTGTCAGGTTATGCTTCGCTGTCCCTTCGATATTCAATTCTTTCTTTATTGCTCGTTCCAGTTCCCGCCGCTGGTGCTTCTTCTGGGCGCTCGTCCATCGAGACATCTCGGGCTTCGGCTTGCTGTTCGTTGAAACCACAAGAAAGTAGTTCAGAACTACAATCTTTGCTTGCGGAAACGCGTGTAGGAGCTCCTCAAGCATATTTCGCATCGGCGTCGAGCAAAACTTTAACACGCTAGCTCGGATTTCAGCCGTCGTCGTCCTATTCAATCCCAGAGTATGCGGGAGCGCGATATTCGTTGCGCCAACCTCGTTGATACAGCCATCCACAAGAATATAATCTGCGCCGGAGTCTTCGACCTTCGAGCAAACCGCCTGCTCCTCGGTCGTGGGCCGAGATGCGTCCACATCCCCTATCGGAATTCCGCGGCGAACAGGAAACGTCGACGGTTCCCCTGGTGCATACTGCAAACGGGCTCCTGAGTGCGCATAGGAGTCAAGTTCAACGGGGCGCCGACTGTAGTTAGCTAGATTCTGGCTGACTAGACCCACAAATTTGTGCGCGGGTTTGTCCCCATCACCCCAAGCAGCGAATCGCCAAACGCCACAACTTTGAGGGTCGAGCCTTGCACTGGACCGGTTTGCGGCTGAAAGTTCCAAGTCACTCTGTACGGTTTGCCCTCGGGCGACTGAAAGACACAATCCTGAGCGCTAACCGGACCGCGAAAAGATACAACCAGCCCAACAAGAGCCACCAGCGCAATACGAGTTAGTCGGACCTGCCTTAGATGGTCGTTGATCGTTCTACGCACACCTTCCTCCTTTTGCTCTTGGCCCAAGTTGGGCAGCCACGGCTTGTCTACGCTCACCGCTGACGAAATCGATAGCGCGTCATTACCGCACAACGATCTGCATCAGACGGCTTTTGGTCTAGCCGGGCTATACTCATTCCTCGAAGATAGCGTCGTTTTCATCCCAGCGATTGAGCTCGACACGAACACACTTGCCCGCCCCCAATTGGTCTACCACTTCATGCACCCCAGGCCTGAATAGCCGGAAGATCACTTGGTCATTGCCTTTTAGCTGGTTGTTGTCAAAGAACACTCCAGCGCTATTTTTGATACGGACCGTTCTGCCACCTTCGGAATCATCCGCGACCTGAAGCACAACAAAACCCTTATTCTCCACCACTTCGTAGGTCGGACTTGTAGGCCAGTTTCCCGTTAAATCAATTGTCACAGCGTCTGCGGCTGGAGCTGCAATAACAGCCAAGGTAAAAACCTTAGGCGAGAACTTAGGCGGTTCATCGGCCGACTTTATAGTGCCACTGTATCGGGCTTGACCTTGAGTTGGTCTGACGATAGTGATCTGAGAAGTGAGAATGCGTTCCTTCCGGGCCAACGATGAAAGGTTTTATCCAGAACTACTTCGAGCAGGTCGAACACCCGGCTCGGGGCAAATCCTGTGGGATATCGCGGCTAGGGTGTCTCTCTTTGGACCTCAGAACACGGACTAACCGCTGGGCGGCCCTTGACCTCTTCCTTTTCTACAGTCATCAGCCGCATTTCCTGGCGCGCAGCACGTAGTATGTCCTACGTCGCTTCGAAACCCTTCAAAGAATCGAAGCAATCCTCGAAGGCGACCGGAACAGGCAATCCGCTGCTTAATGGCCTACGCCTGCGTGCATCAGGTCACTGGAATCGAGCTACGTCGTAAGCCTCGACCTCTCGAACCAAAATAAATGTGGACTCGACTGAAACGCTATCTGACTGCGAAACACTATCCCGACATAGCCTGAAGAGTTGCCTCGCAATTCGTTGCCTTGATCCTGCTTGCTCCAGAAGGCATCCCCTTACGGTGAGATTCATCTTTGTTAGGGCGCTCCATTCGGACACGGGTGGGAAGCGGACACCCGTCACCATACGAATCGCCAGACTTCAGCAAATTGGATATCCGCGCTCGATTTGCAGAGTTTGGTATTACCAAACATCGGGAGGACAATCATGGCGAATAGTTCCCCAGCGCGCCCCGAGCAGGAGCGCATCTGCAACCTCAAACCGTCTCACCAGACAGAAACCGACTGGCAATTTCATCACGCGATGGAATCTGGAGCTTTGGCGGCGCCGGCGGCCGTTCCCGCGAGCCTCGATCTACGAAAACCATGGTGGGACATCGGCGACCAGAAGAACACTGGTTCGTGCGTAGGATGGGGCTCAACCGACGGTGTTGCGCGGTATATGTTCGTGACAGCCAGCCGTCTGCCACAGAACGCAAAGCTTTCACCACGATTCACGTGGATGGCTAGCAAGGAAACGGACCAGTTCACCACTCGGCCCGAGACGATGATCGAGGAGGCAGGAACAACATTGAAGGCAGCGGTCGACATCTTACGGAAGTATGGCGCGGTGCTGGAAACGATGCTGCCGTTCAATATCGTGACAGCGATGTATGCCGGAGATGAGAACACCTTCTTCTCGACCGCGGCAATGCGCAAAATTGCCGCCTACTACAACCTCCAGCGAAATCTCCCCAACTGGCAGGCTTGGCTCCTACAACATGGTCCTATCCTAGTCGGGCTCAACGTTGATCACACGTGGGATAACGCGACCGCGACAGGAGGCAAGCTCGACACTTTCCTGCCCAACACCGTACGCGGTGGCCACGCAGTAGCAGTAGTTGGTTACACGACCGACCATCGCTTTATCATTCGTAACAGCTGGGGCACTGGCTGGGGCGACGAGGGCTTTGCTTATGCAAGCGAAAACTATATTAACGGCGCCTTCTACAACGAGAGCTACGGAGT
>Ga0105237_10007518_pt1 | contig 11914 bp, 8 predicted proteins | sample KBSC24metaG_FD_81520 | JGI IMG/M metagenome (GOLD analysis project Ga0105237, IMG submission 81520) | Corn rhizosphere microbial communities from Kellogg Biological Station, Michigan, USA - KBS C2-4 metaG | ecosystem: Host-associated > Plants > Roots > Rhizosphere > Soil | place: Michigan, USA... | reverse complement strand
CTGCTGATCACGAACAGCACATCGCCCGACGAAGCAAACGAAGCGGTGACTTATGGCGGTATTGGTTTAAAAAATGTACAACGCCGGCTCGACTTGGTTTACCCCGGTCAATACGAATTGGAGATACAGCATACCGACAATTGTTTTGAGGTTAAGCTCCGCCTAAAACTGAGCGAACTGGGATTTGAGAACAAGGACTTTTGGAACAAAGAACAAGGGTTATTAGAACAAGGACTTTGAGAACAAAGATAGAAGGAACAAAGAGCAAGGACAGATAGAGCAAGAATAAGGAGAGAAAGGATTTTTGAAGCAAAGAATATCATGAATGACAAGAATCCTTGCTCTTTGTTCCAAAAATCCTTAATCCAAAAAATTAAAAAATGATCAATTGTGTAATTATTGACGATGATCCACTGGCCCGGGAAGGCCTGGCTAACTATGTAAGGGAGGTTGATTTTTTACAGTTGACAGGCACCTGCGAAAACCCGATCGCACTGATGAAACTGCTGGATGAGCACCCGGTCGACCTGATATTTCTGGATATACAGATGCCCAAAATGAATGGTATCGATTTTTTAAAGATCGTGCAGAACCCGCCCATGGTTATTATTACCACCGCCTACCCCAGTTACGCGCTGGAGGGATTTCAGCTCAATGTGCTTGATTATTTATTGAAACCGGTTACGTTCGATCGTTTTTTTAAATCGGCCAATAAGGCCAAGGATTATCACCGGCTGCTTACACAATCGGCCCAAAGCGGTATTCAAAAAGAAGAACCTGATGCCGACTATTTCTTCATCAAATGCGGTAACAAATACGAAAAGATCTATTTCGACGACATTTTATACGTAGAGGGCATGCAAAATTACGTGAGTATTTACACCGTAAAAGGTAAATACATGACGCTGCTAAACCTCAAAAACCTGGAGCAGAACCTGGACAGCCGGGCTTTTATCCGCGTGCATAAATCATACATCGTCTCCATCAGTAAAATAGAGGGACTGGAAGGCAACGAGATCTTTATCCAAACCCACCGCATCCCCATCAGCCGCAATTATCGCGAACAGGTAATAGCCCAGGTGGTGGAGTGTAAGTTATGGGATAAAATAAAGCTATCTTGAGAAGATAAAAGCGGCCTGTCATCCTGAGCTTGTCGAAGGGTCGAGCGCAGAGGCCTCCCACCATGCTTCGACGGGCTCAGCATGACACCCGCTAACATAAATTGATTTATGGAAATAAAATATCAAACCGTACTAAATAATAACCCAACGATTAAATCAAAACATAGTGACTATATTCATAAGCTTGCGCCACTAACAATTAACGAGATCGTGAGTTTAGAAGCCAATTATAATAGCGGTAATCAATTCCCTGCTTCTTTGAGAGAGCTATTATTCCTTGCTGGCCAGGATTGCTATGTTCTGGATTATGGTTTGAATGATACTCAGGAAGAAATGCAGGACGATGCCCGTGGCTGGTTAGTAGATTATGGTTTTGGTAGTTTCACACGTCCCTTTTTTGTGATTGACGTGCATAGTGGAAGTGATGCTTTTTTATTCGTGTATTTGGATGATGAAGCAAGTGATCCAATGGTATATCTATATATTTTAGATATTAACTTAGATCCGGACTATTCCAGGATAAGGGCGACAGGATCAAATTTATCATCATTGGTCAATGATAGGATTAGTTATCTTCAAAGAGGGATTAGCCCGTTTTGAATTATAAGTTCAATACCTTCATAAAACCCAATGTCATTTCGAACGAGGCACGAGGAGAAATCTTTTGCGCTGGACATATCGCACGCAAAAGATTTCTCCCTCCGGTCGAAATGACATGATGGATTTTATTCTTATCCTCAGTTACCTACCCATAAATCTCCTTACTCAAAAAGTCATTCTTAAACTTTCCTTTGGGATCATACTCAGCCACCAGCTTTTTAAAATCGTTCAATTTTTCATAGCGCGATTCCAGTACTTTGGGCGCCATGGTAAATATTTTGCCCCAATGTGGCCGGGCGTTAAATGGCGAAAGCTCTTTTTCAATAAGGGGTAATAATTTTAACACAGCTGCTGTTTCCTGTTTCCAGGTAAAGTGAATGGTAACCGAGGTTTGATTATGACACGGACTCATCCATAATTGATCTGCAGCAATGGTACGGATCTCGGTGATGAACAAATGCGGACCTATCTGTTTACCCAAACGCGCAATAGCAGTTATGGCTTCTACAGCATGATGTATCGGTACAAAATACTCCGATTGCAGCTCTTTACCGCTGCTGGGGGTAAAACCCATCTTAAAGTGTGGCAGGCGCTCATACCAGGGCCCGGGTACACCCATTTGCTCGGTACAGTTTTCGGCAGAGAGCGCGATGATGGGATGCACATTTTTGGTAGCGGCTTTGGCACCGTAAAATTCGGGACCATTATGGTCTTTATCGGTACCGATGCGGCTTTTTATCCAAACCTCGTTGATGCTATCCTGCTGCCAGTCGGTAAACAGGCTAACGCTGTAGCCTGCGGAAACTATTTTTTCGAAGTTTTGCTTTACCTGCGCCATGGGCATGTGTGTAAATACCCGCTGCTGCATCATAAAGGTCGGTTCCACCTGTAAGGTAACTTTAGTTATAACACCCAGGGCGCCAAGGCCAACCACGGCCGCGTTCAGTTTTTCGGCATCCAGGGCTTTGGACAGATGAACGATGCTGCCATCAGCCTTAACAATTTCCAGGGCGGTAACCGCGCTGGAAAGGTTACCATTTTTTACACCCGAACCGTGCGTGGCTGTAGTGATGGATCCCGCTACCGAAATATGGGGCAAGGAGGCCAGATTATTCAAGGCAAAGCCCTCTTTATGCAGGTACGGCGCCAGTTCGCCGTATTTGATACCGCCTTCAACCGTAACGGTATGGGCTTTTTTATCAAGGTTTATAACCTTGTTCAGCTCTTTGGTGGAGAGCAGGTTGTCTTTACTATCGGCAATGGTATTAAAACAATGTCTTGTGCCCAAGACCTTAAGTTTGGTATGCGTTTTAACTAGCTGTTGAACTTCCTGAACCGATTTGGGGTAGAACACATGATCGGTGCTGAAGGTAAGGTTACCGGCCCAGTTTTTTAATCGTGGGGCCTGGGCCCAACCCTCTAATGATGACAATAACGGTGTAGCCATTAAGGTAGTGCTTAATTGAATAAATGTTTTTCTTTTCATAATGCAATAGGTTATTACAATGTAACACTAAAAATTAAGAATCAATAAAGTTTCAATCCGGGGTGTTTTTTTAACCTCTTGAGAATCCATGATATTTATTCATTACTAAAAACATTTTGCAGGTATAATGCTTTAATAAATAATCAATTAAACCAAACAATTAATACCGTTATGAAACACGCATTTATCTTTGGCACCAGCATATTTTTAAGCCGCCAAAATACCCTGACTTACACAGACGGTGATAAAAACACCGAATTTTTAAAGGTACTTTCATTTTATAACCATCAGCGGGGCTCGGAAGACCGTTCGCTCGTTATCGATGCCAACATCACTTCTTTAACAGGCGAGGTCATCAAAATAAGCGGTAACCGGCTGGAGAGCGGGCCTTCGTCTGTTCACGTTGAAAGTGAGGTTAATCGGGTTTGGGTGTTTCAAACCGGTCATCATGAACCTGTTTTAGATGTTTACCAGCTAAATGAACATGAATTTCATGGTTTAGGCAGTCATATTGTTAACGAGATAGGCGTACAACACCCAGATGCGGTACTCACCATTAAAGGTAATTTTAAGGTTGATGGAGCCCATTTTATGATCGAAAACGAAAAGATGTTCATCAACCATAACGGTTTTGCCAATGGTGTGGAGAATGCGCATGAAGGCATCCTGTTATCAGCCGGTGAACCAACTCATTAAGTTATAATTGAATATTACTACTTCTGAAATGCCCTTAGATTTGTTTTCTGAGGGCTTTTTATTTGTTTGAACATTTTTTTATGCGTTTAACTGCCAAAGCCTTAGGGTTAATTAACTTTTGAATAACTTTGGCTTTATTTTACCATATTCAATTTAAACCGGACTGTGTATATTGAATAGGCTGTTATGAAAGTATAACCAAAATGGGGCCCGATAACGATAAGCTGATTACTATTGATGATTCTGAACTTTGGGATCTGTTTAGGGATGGCGATGAAGTGGCCTATACCCAGCTTATACAAAAATACTCCAAACCGCTTTTTAACTACGGCTACCGCATTTACCAGGACAGGGATTTTCTGAAGGATTGTATCCAGGATGTGTTCCTGGAGCTATGGAACAGAAGGCTACGTATTAGTCCGACCCCGGCTGTGAAATGGTACCTGTTTAAAGCCGTGCGTCTGCGGATATTCCGCGAACAATCCAAATGGAACCGAAGCGAGGCGCTTGATGATAGTTATGAGTTCCTGGTTGAATTCAATATCGAGTCAAAAATGATAACCGACCTGGAAACTAAAACCTTAAGCTCCAGGATACAACAGGTATTAAACGCCCTGCCTACCCGCCAGCGTGAAATTATGTACCTCCGTTTTTATGAGAACCTTGATTTTGAGAACATTTCGCAGATCATGGAGATCAGTAAACAATCGGTTCATAACCTGCTGCAAAAGGCTTACAAAAACTTCAGGGCCGAGTGGGTTATCCTGATGATTGCTTTTTCGAGCCTCAATTTATAAAAATTATACAACTGTTTATCAGAAGGTTATAATTAATCCACCAAAAACTTCCATTTTTTTATCCTTTAGGAGGGTAATATCCGGAGCATTCGGAATATATATGGTAATAACCAATTGAAATCAGTTCCAGGTGACCAACTATACGAATTACGAAGTCGACGACTTTTTGCATGACGATTTTTTTATTGACTGGATTTTAAAAAACCAGCCGGCACACCAGGTTTTCTGGGAGCAATGGCTTGTTGAAAATCCCGACCGGAAAAAGATCGTTGACCAGGCGCGCGCTATTATATTATCCATCAGGGTTAACCCGCTGAAAGATGAATTGATAGATGCCGAGGTAAACTCCATGATAAGCCATATCCGGCAACAAGCTCTTGAACAGGATGAATCAACTGTGATCAGGCCACGGTTTTATCAAACTGCTTGGTTCCGTATTGCGGCCACGGTTGTGTTGGTTGCCAGTGCCGGCTTCCTCTTTTTTAAGAATAATTATCGTCAGGCTCAACCTTCCCAGTCTGATCCTTTTTTACAAGTGATTAACCATACTCCGAACTCAAAACTAGTGCAAATGAGCGATGGTAGTCTTGCGGTTTTAAAACCCGGTTCAGGACTAAGGTACCTGCGATCATTTCATGATAAAAGAGAGGTTTTCTTAGATGGTGAAGCATTTTTTGAGGTGCATAAAAATCCACAGATGCCTTTCCTGGTACATAGCCATGATATGGTAGTGCGGGTATTGGGTACCAGCTTTACAGTAAAAAGCACGCATAACAACCAGGATTTTAAGGTAGTGGTAAACACCGGAAGGGTATTGGTGTACAATCAAAAGGCCAAAACAAAAGCAGGTAAGCATCAATATGAGGTTATCTTAACCCCTAACGAACAAGTAACTTACGCCGAAAAACAGCTAAGTTTTAAGAAAGAAACACTCACAGTGCCTTTAAGCCTCTCAAAAGAAGTAGCACAAAAAGAATTTACTTTTGATAATGCCCCCCTATCCGCGGTTATTGACCGAATAAATAAGGATTACGATGTAAATATTGAATATGATAAGGCTAAACTGGGAAACGTCAGCCTTACTGTGTCTATTTCGGACAGACCGCTGGACGAAAAAGTTAAACTCATATGCAAGGCTATTAATGCCACCTGCGAATTCACCGACGGCCGTATAATTATTAACGGTCAAAACCCAAACCCTATACCAACCAATTAACCTATTATTAAACCCATTTGATATGACGAGAGAAAGAAATACTTAAACCCACCTAAAAAACAAACCGGCAATATTTGCGGTATTGCCGGTCCAAATGTTTAGCCCCACAAATGATCGAACTCATTTACTGTAACCTTTAACAAGGTTGAGCGGGGCTTTTTTGTCAAGTTATTAATGAATCATTAACTCTAACCAAATTTATGAAATATAAACCTATACTCGTAAAAATAATGAAGATCACATTTTTACAGTTAACATTAAGTCTCTCATTATTAGGAAGCGCAATTGCAAAAGATGGTAAAGCGCAGGCTATTTTAGATACGAAGATCACTGTAAGCGAAAGTAATACCGCGCTAAAAACGGTAATAAAAAAGCTGGAGCAGAAATACCACGTTAACTTTGTGTTTAGTCCGGCCCTGATCAATGATAACCAAAAGGTTAATGCCTCATTCACCGAAAAAACATTAGGCACCGTATTAACCCAACTGTTTACGCCACTTAACCTGGCTTATGAAGTTTCGGGCGATGTGATCATCATCAGGAATAATCCGACGCCGGTAGTTACCAGAAGAGCCGATTTGGACATGACCCAGGCACCTATCACAGGTAACGTTGTAGATGATAAGGGGCTGGCAATACCTGGTATTACCGTAACCATTAAAGGTACCAAAACCGGAACCGTTACAGATATTAATGGTAATTTTTCATTAAACGTAAGTCCGGGTACTGCGTTGGTTTTCACTGCAATAGGTTTTGAGCCAAAGGAAGTGCTTGCCACTACCGAGCCCATGAAAATTACCATGGCAACATCAAACAATAACCTTGCGGAAATTGTAGTAGTAGGTACCACCTTTAAAAAAGGCGACCTCACCGGTTCTGTAAGTAACGTAGATGCCAAAACGTTAGAGGAGCGCCCGGTAACCAACGTTAATAATGCTTTACAAGGTCGTGTGGCCGGTGTATTTATTGGCGGCGGTTCTAAGCCAAGTGATGATGCCGTTATCAAAATTCGCGGCACCAATACCATCAACTCGGGCTCAACCCCTATTTATGTAGTGGATGGTTTGATCATGGAAAACAACTTGGGCGGCTTTAATTCCATCAACATGAATGATGTGGCATCAGTATCCATATTAAAAGATGCTTCTGCTACCGCTCTTTACGGGTCGCGTGGTGCCAATGGTGTAGTGGTTATCACTACCAAAAAAGGCAAGAAATCAGCCGGCGATGGTAACATCAGTTACGATGGATGGGCTGGTTTCTCCAACTTTGCCAAAATGCCCGAAACCATGAACGCACAGCAGCTGTTTGATTTACGGGTGGATGCTTACGCTAACGGTTATATCAAAGATAACCCTACAGCCAACAGGCAGGATTACATTAATAACACCTTGCTCAAAACCAATGTGGCTTTCTCGCAGCAAGAGTTTGATACCAATAACAGCGGTAAAAGCTATAACTGGCTTAAAGCTATTTCACAGACCGGTTATCAGCAAAATCATGCTTTAAGCTTTGCCGGTGGTACAGACAGAAGTACATTTTACCTGAGTTTGGGCTATGCCGGCACAAAAGGACTTATCCAGACGGTAAATCAAAATAAATATACCGGCCGTTTTAATGCCGATTATTTGGTTAAAAAATGGTTAAAGGTGGGCACCAATACCGGTTATACTCGTACCGACGATGCCCTCGCCGATGACGATTCTTATAACCAGGCGCTTAATGCCAACCCGCTTTTAAATTATGACCCATACCGGGCAGCGGCTACCAGGTATACTCCTAATTACCTCACTATATATTACCGTGCGCTTGGCCAAAACAGCAACAATAATTTTAATCCGTTCAACGCGCTTGATATTACCCGCAGGCAAAATCGAAACCGCCTTTCAACATCAAATTTTATCAACGTAAACCCAATACCTGGTCTGGATATACGTTCAACCTTTTCTGTTGATTACGGCCAGCAAAGCTACTCTACTTTTACCCCTAACAACATACAGGAAGCTATCCGGAACTATAATGGTGACGCGCGCGCCAAATCTGAGCGCTGGAACGATTTATACTGGCAATGGGATAATACTGCTACATACAGTAAAACCTTCAACTCCAAACACCGTATCACGGCTTTATTGGGTACTAGTGCCAGCAAACGCACCTCTGATTATGTTTGGGCTCAAGGCGACCGCTTTGCAAGCAATGACCTCTTATATTACAATCTCGGAGGCGCTGCAGCGCAGGATAAAACAACCATTGGGTCAGACTATTATGCCTATTCTATTTTTTCGGTGATCGCTCGTTTTACTTATAGTTACGATGATAAGTATTTCCTGACCGCTACGGCCCGTGATGACGGCTCTTCCAGGTTTGCTCCAGGACATCAGTATGGTATCTTTCCATCAGCTTCGGTAAGATGGGATATCCACAAAGAGGATTTTATGAAGCAGCAGAAAATATTTAACCAATTGAGCCTGCGGGTAGGTTATGGTGTTGTGGGTAACCAGGATATTGCCAATTACGCTTTCCAAACGTTATATGGCTCAAAGGTATCTAACAATAATGCTTTGATAGCCAATGATGGTCGCCAGGGCAATCCTGATCTTACCTGGGAAAGACAAAAACAAGCTAATGTTGGTCTTGATATGGCATTCTTTAACTCTCGACTAAACGTTACTGCAGACGCGTTTTATATCAAAAACGATAACCTCCTGCTTGATCGCGCACTGCCAACTACTTCCGGCTACAGTATCCAGGTTCAAAACGTTGGCCGGGTAGGTAACAAGGGTGTTGACCTTTCATTAAGCGGCCAGGTGATCAAAAGTACTGACTGGAACTGGTCAATATCGGGCAATATTTCTTTTGCCAAAAACAAGGTGGAGCAATTGTTTGGCAATAATGTCCAATACATCTATAGCACTTCAGGCGATAGTCGCGAAAACAATTTATTTATTGGTCAGCCACTGCACGGCATCTACACCCTTCGTTCGGGCGGCATAGCACAGGAATCAAACCGTGCCGAATGGCAGGGACTTAACTATAACGGCAAAACAGTAGGTCTCGGTGACTTGTTCGCGCTGGATGTTTCGGGGCCTAACGGCGTTAAGGACGGTATTGTTAACCAATACGACAGACAGATTGTAGGCAATGAAGATCCGAAATACTATGGTGGCTTTTCAACAGACCTTTCCTACAAAGGGATAGTACTGAACGCGGTGTTTGTTTACTCGCACGGCGCCAAAAAGATCAGCAGTTATTACGAAGGCTTGATTAACAGTGTTGGCTCAAGCATGGCTTCAACCGATCTGTTAAACCGTTGGACACCAACTAACACCAATACCAATATCCCCCGGGTAATTGACAATACCAGCTATAACCGGTACAACCCGTCTGATCTGGATTATGCCATTCAGGATGCCTCCTACCTGCGTTTATCGGCATTAACTTTAGGATATAACCTACCTCAAAAATTGCTGAATAGCTGGCATGCCAACCGCGTACGGATATACGCTACTGGTTCAAACCTGTTCTGTATCACCAAATACAAAGGACTTGATCCGGAAACAGGTGATTATGGTTATCCGCCGGTAAGGACATTTGTTCTTGGGGTAAATTTTGGATTTTAAACTTCAATGCAAAAGATCATGAAAAAAACCATTATAAATATATTCATTGCCGGAACGCTAGTATTTTCAGCCTCCTGCAAAAAGTCCCTGGATCAGACGAGTTTAACAAAACTGGATGAAAGCCAGGTATTTTCTGATATCAATCTGGTACAAACAAGTTTAAAAGGTATATACGCCAACTGGTTAAACTTTAGGGCAGACGAGCAGGGCACCGTTTTAATGATGGGCACAGACGAAACCCAACAGGGCGCCTACCAGATGAAAAGCGATGCCTCTAAAGGCGGACTTGACAGGTTTGATGGCAACCTTAATGCACTGCAGGGTCAGGTAACCACCCAATGGAACCTTCGCTGGCCCCTGGTAAACGAAGCCGCCAAAATCATCAACGGTGTTGACAAACCTACGCTAAAGGCAGGTTCGGTAGAAGCGGGTATTGTAGGCGAAGCCTCTTTTTTAAGAGGATTTTTCGACTTTGAACTGGCCATGTACTGGGGCGAAATACCCATCAGGGATTTGAGCCGGGCATCACAATTGGGTCTTAAACGCCAGCCGCTTAAAGATGTGTGGGCGTTTATTATCAGTGATTTAACCAAGGCAGCTGCTTTTTGCCCAGACAAGAATGATCCGGGCAGAGCCACAAGCGGTGCGGCCCTGGCCATGCTGGGTAAGGCTTATATGTCGGCCCCGGTATCAACCGGTCTGCGTGATTTTGACAAAGCCCGTGATTGTTTTGAAAAAATGATGGACAGATATACCCTGGTACCTTACCCCGATCTTTGGGATTATAACAAACCCAACACCACCGAAGCTATCCTGGAGTTTCAGTATAGCCCTGTTTCGCCAAACAATAATAAAGTACAGTTTCAGATAGGATCACGCGCGGTACAAAATACATTTGGTGACGGTTGTTATTTTTCCGGGTATGACAAGATCGTTCCAACGATACATGCTTATGAAACCGTAGCCAACGGTGGTATATGGGAAGACGGCGACGTTCGTCGTAACGAAAGTATCCGCTACGATTTTTCTTACTATGGTGTTACCCCAACGCTTGATATTATTTCATGGGAAGGCCTGGGGGCTGACTTTGATGAGTTAAAACCCCACGTAAAAAAGTATGAGGATTTCCGTACCGACACACATAGCGGCCTTGGTTACAACAATATGTATAACTCAGGAAAGGATATGCCAGTACTGCGTTTAGGCGATATTAAACTATGTTACGCTGAGTGTTTAAATGAGTTGAACAGAACAGGTGAAGCCATAACCGCGGTTAACCAGGTAAGGGCCCGTGCATGGGGTGGTACATTACCCAATGATAAAATGTGGACCGCGATGTCACAAAGTGATTTCCGCACCAATATCATGGATGAACGCACCCGGGAGCTTTTTGCAGAGGGCTGGCGCCGTATCGATCTGATCAGGACCGGACTATTTGTTGATCGTGTTAAAAAGTATAACAAATGGACCGCCCAATCCGGAACGATCCAGGCATTTAACACGCTTTATCCAATACCAAATACCGAATTGCAACTAAATCCTGATTTGACACCGCAAGATCAAAATCCGGGCTATCATTAATCCCGGATCGATAGATCAAAGCAAAAGAGGCTGTTCTCATACTTTTGAGAACAGCCTTTTTTTTGTTATGACTGATCACAGTATCAATTTACCATATTATTATGCTTAAAGCTAAAATACTCTATAAACTTCTTAAACCTATTTTCTGATCTGGTGAATTGCTCCAACAGCGCTAACTGATTTTGCGCCCTCACCAGGTTTTGTAAGGGATAAGTAGTGTGGTAATAAATATCGTCATTTAAAAAATCGGTTAAAAACCGGAGCACCTGCATATAGATCATGTATTTACCAGAATAAGTAAAGTACTCCTTCTCCGCTGGCGTCAGGACTATGCCCATAGCCGAAACGTAACCTTTGTAAATGGAATAAAAACACTCTTCGTTGATCTGGATCTTTGAAAAATCACGTTCCTCTTCATTTGCCGGCGAAAGATAAGTGCGCAGCATATCACCCACATCGCTCAGAAAATAACCAGGCATCACGGTATCCAGGTCAATTACGCATAAGCCATTATGATCCTGGTCAAACAACACATTACTGATCTTGGTATCATGGTGTATAACACGTAATGGCAGTTGTTGACGATCAATCAGTTGTATATAGGTAAACAGTATTCCCTGGTATTTATAAATATCATCGATGGCAGCCGCGGCTGTGGCCAGCTTATCGGCCCCGGCGGTTGAACAAGCTTCCTTAAACTGATCAAACCGCAGTTTAAGATCATGAAATTGAGGTAAAGTGTAGTGCAGTTTTCCCAGATCAAAACCGCTCAGTAAATAAGTAAATTTTCCAAATTG
>Ga0105237_10007517_pt1 | contig 11915 bp, 12 predicted proteins | sample KBSC24metaG_FD_81520 | JGI IMG/M metagenome (GOLD analysis project Ga0105237, IMG submission 81520) | Corn rhizosphere microbial communities from Kellogg Biological Station, Michigan, USA - KBS C2-4 metaG | ecosystem: Host-associated > Plants > Roots > Rhizosphere > Soil | place: Michigan, USA... | reverse complement strand
GCGTGAAGGACATGCACTCGATGGCCTTCACGCATGGTGGCAATTCGCGAATCCAAGCAGTCCACGACCACCCCGTAGACAATCGCCTTTGTCGGTGTTGCTGTTCACCTTTGAAACCGCCCTTTATATTGTTGCATAAACTGCTCACGATCATTATCGTGGTCTGTCTTCAAGTAGACTTCCTTGCGAAGCTCATATAACAGTGCGTTCAGAGTGTGCTGTGGCTTGTGAATGATGTCGAACATCTTTTCCATCCACGCTTTCCGATCAGGCTTTTGCTCCGCCATCAAATTGTTGGCAGCCTCCTGTGCTGCTTTTGCCCACTCCGCTTGATCCTTGTAAGACTTTCCGATGGCCTCCTGATCCTGTTGGGGTGCATTGCTCTCTTTGGCTTCTGACAACTTGGTGTCAATGCGCACCTTTTCCCTCTCAGCCTGCCCGATCATTTCTTGTAGCAGCCGAACCTTCTCCATCTTTCGTCTAATGGTCACTGCTTCCTGCATTCCTTCGAAGAAGGCAATGCTCATCAGTGACTGCAGTTCCCGGGACAATCGCGTTGCTTCGGAGTCAGCCACCAGCCAGATCTTTGCGTTGGCTCTTAGAAAGTCCTGCAATGCGTCACCATCGTTGCCTTCCCCGAACGGCTTGTCAGGGAGGCCGCCGATAGCCCCAAACACTGCGGTCGCTTCCTCGATGGCCTTCAAGTACACCTCGCGCCGAATCGCTGCTTTGCGATCCTCATTTTTCTGCGCCTCGTCAAACTGAAGCTGCCTGGTCTTTTCTGCCTGCTCAAACGTGCGCCGTCTTTCTGCTTGCTCGGTGTCGAACCTGTGCTGCTCCTTCAGTCGATCCAAGCTGCTCTTGTTCGCTGCGCGCACACCGTAGTAGGAGATGCCGGACGCGATCAATGCTGCCAGCGCACCCGATAGAACGACTTCGTAGGCCATAGCGCCCTCTGTTGCCGATGCGATATTGCAATCGTAGTCCACTGCCTTGACCCATTGAGTGGCTGCGATGGGGTGGCGGTTTCAAAGGTGAACAGCAACACCGACACGAGCGATTGTCTACGGGGTAGTCGTGGACTGCTTGGAATCGCAGATTGCCACCATGCGTTCGCCGAACGTTTGCCAGCGGCCCCATACGCTGCACCGCCGCCGCTCGCCGAGTGGCAGCAGAGAGCCGAAAGCACCCGAAGGCAGCCATCCGCAGTCCAAGAAATTCGCTCAGAAAACCTTGATAGGGTCGGGCCCGAGGCGGCATTCGATCAGCGGCCCGACAACTTGGCCAGATGCTCGCCCAACTGATCGAACGTGCCGCCGTAGCCTTGTTCCAATGACGGCCGCAGATCCTCGAAATACTGCCGCTCTGCCGCGACCTCGCCGAACGGCTTCGCCCGCAACGCGACGGTGGTCGCTCCATCGCGCTCGCTGAACGTCACGGTGTTCTCGATTTCGAGCGGGCACAGATCGCTGAACGGCGCACGCGTGATGCCGCAGTTCTCGTTCGAGAATGAATTGAGCCAGACGATGCGTTCCAGCGCGACGATCTCGCGATAGTTGAACCGCCCCCACATCGTCGGCGCGCCCGCGAACTTCATCGCGTAGTGAAAGAAGCCGCCGAGCCTGAACTCGAGGCGTGGAATCTCGATCGTGCAGCCTTTCGGCCCCCACCAGCGCTGCAACTGATCCGCTTCGCTCCACGCCCGCCACACACGTTCGCGCGGCGTGTCGAAGACACGAGTGATCTCGAACAGCGCGGTCGCGATGGCCTTGTCATTGTTTGCGGACATTTTTCTTTCCCTTCGTTGACTTCGGTTGGGTTGATTGCAGAAAGGCGTCGAGCCGGTCGAAGCGCTCCTCCCAGAGGCTGCGATAGGTTTCGACCCAGTTCGCGACTTCTTTCAGCGGAGCCGCTTCCAGACGGCATGGCCTCGTCTGCGCCGCACGCCCGCGAGAGATCAGGCCGGCACGCTCCAGGACCTTCAGATGCTTGGAGATCGAAGGCTGGGTCATGTCGAACGGCTCCGCGAGTTCATTCACCGTCGCCTCGCCGGCGGTGAGGCGAGCGATGATGGCGCGGCGCGTCGGATCGGCCAGCGCTGCGAACGCTCGGTTCAGGCTGTCTGCGGACATTACGGTGCCAATCGGTTATATAGCCGATTGGGAATGTAAGAAAGTCCCGCGCGAGTGTCAACCGAAGGTGAACACGTAGGCTTGCGCCCCGGGGTCCAGGAACTCGATCTCGAACAGCCGGTCCTTGCCGCTCGTGGTCTGGCGCACCAGCTGGTAGAGCTTCTGCGCATCGATGGTCCCGTTGCCTTGCGCGTCGACGTCGGAGCCGTGGTCCGCCAGCGGCGGCTGGCCGTCGATCAGCACCTTGAAGCGCACCGGCTTGCCGTCGGCCGACGGGCCCAGCACCAGGTGCAGGTCGCGTGCATGAAAGCGATAGGCGATGCGGCCGCTGGCGCGATTCACCACGGCGCGCTCGGCTTCCACGGTCCAGTCGCCGGTCAGTGCCCACTGGTTTGTCCGCAGCTTCGAGGCGCCCTGGTAGGCGTGCGCACGATCGCCGACGATGCCGCCCGGCGATGCGAAGCCTTGTGCGCGTTCATAGCCGAGATAGGTCTCTTCGGACAACACCGGCGCAGTGCCCGGCGCGGCCTCGACCCCCCGGCCTTCGGGCGAGACCAGTCCCGGCGAGACTTGGGCCTGCCCTGCCTCGGCCAGCAATTGCTGGATGACCCGCTCCGACTCCGCGTAGCTGTTCTCTCCGAACTGATGATGGCGAATCCGACCTTGCGCATCGATGAAGTAGAACGCCGGCCAGTACTGGTTGCCGAAGGCGCGCCAGATCGCGAAGTTGCTGTCGACCGCCACGGGGAAGCCGATGCCGAGATCGGCAGTCGCCTTGTGCACGTTGGCCGATCGTTTTTCGAAGGCGAACTCCGGCGCATGCACGCCGATGACCACCAGTCCCGCGTCCTTGTACTTCTCGGCCCAGGCGCGGACATACGGCAGCGTGCGCAGGCAATTGATGCAGGAGTAGGTCCAGAAGTCGATCAGTACGACCTTGCCGCGCAGGCCTTCAGCGGTCAGCGGGGCGGAGTTGATCCATTCGGTCGCGCCGGCGAGCGGAGGGAAAGTGCCTTCCGTTCCGAGGGCGAGCTTCGGCGTGACGGGTTCGCGCGCCGCCACCGGCATCAGGCCGGTGTCTTCGGATCGGATGGCCGAATCGTTGCGCGGCGCGGGGGCTTGGCGGACGCCGATCTTCTCCACCAGGGCCTGCTCCAGTGCCGAGGTGGTGCCGAGCGACAGCTGGCTCAGCAGGCCGGTATCCAGGCCCAGCGCGATCGCGGCGACACCCGCCAGCACCGCCGCGCCGGCCGCGCGCCGGATCCATTCGCCGGTGTGCAGCGAACGTTTCATCACCGAGAACAGGCGTCCGCCGAACAGCAGGGCGGCGGCCAGCGACGTGCAGGCGCCGGCGGCATACACCAGCAGCAGCAGCGAGGTGCCGGCGCTGGCGCCGTTGATGGCCGCGCCGGTCAGGATCAGGCCGAGGATGGGGCCGGCGCAAGGCGCCCACAGCAGGCCGGTGCCGACACCCAGCAGCAGCGGCGAAAGAAGCGAAGCCCGCGAGTCGGCACCCTCCGGCTGTGCCTCCGACAAGCGCATGCCGAGCGCGACCAGAGGCCGGCTCAGGCGGTCGGCGATCGCCGGGAACAGCAGCGTGACGCCGAACGCCGCCAGCAGCGCCATCGCCGCATAACGTCCGTACTGGTTCAGCGCGACGACCCAGCTGCCGCCCACCGCGGCCAGCGTGGCGATCGCGGCAAAGGCGAGCGCCATGCCGATCAGCATCGGCAGGCCGTGCGATCGGAACGGGCGATCGGCGCGGGCGAATACGAAGGGCAGCACCGGCAGGAAGCAAGGGCTCAGGATGGTGAGCACGCCGCCCAGGTAGGCCACGATCAGGATGAGCATGATGGGTCTCTCTATGTGTGGTCAAAGTGCCGTGGTCATCGTGAGTCGAGCTTCCAGCCCGCCTTCGGCACGGTTCTGCAATGTCAGCTCCGCGCCCATCGCCGTCGCGAGCTGGTGCGCGATCGCCAGGCCCAGGCCGGTGCCGCCGGTGCTTCGGTTGCGCGAGCCCTCGACCCGGTAGAAGGGCTGCAGCACGGCCTGCAGCTGATCGGGTGGAATGCCCGGGCCGTTGTCGAGCACCGCGACGACCAGGCGGCCCGCCTCGGCCTGCACGCGGATGCGCACGTCGCTGCCGAACTTCAGCGCGTTGTCGACCAGGTTCATCAGGATCCTGCGCAGCGCGTTCGGCCGCGTCACGATCGGCTCGCCGGTGCGGCCTTCGAGCAGCACCTGCTGGCCGGCGTCCTCGTAGTCGGCGACCATGCTTTCGAACAGCGCATCGGCATCGATGCGGCACGGCGGCTCGGTCGCGCCGTGCAGCGTGCGCGCATAGGTCACGCCTTCGCGCACCAGCGCGTGCATCGCATCGAGGTCCTGGCGGAACTTGTCGCGCGCCTGTTCGTCGTCCATCAGGTCGGTGCGCAGCCGCAGCCGGGTGATCGGCGTCTGCAGGTCATGCGAGATCGCCGCGAGGATCTCCACGCGCTCGGCCATGTAGCCGGCGATGCGACGCTGCATCGCGTTGAATGCACGCGCCGCGTGGGCCACCTCGGTCGGGCCGGCTTCGTCGAGCTGGCGCGTCTTCAGATCGGGCCCGAGGTCGTCGGCCGCCGCGGCGAGCTGTGCCAGCGGCCGCGTGACCAGCCGCACCGCCACCCAGGCACAGACCGCGAGCACCAGCAGCTGGATCACCAGCACCCACATGACCCAGTTCGACACCGGCATCGGCACCCGCATCGCGTGGATGATCACCGCCGAGCCATCCGTCAGGCGGATCTGGATCTGCAGGCTTTCCGGCGGATCGGACACCTGGACGAGCTTGACGACGTCGAACGGCCTGAGCGCATCGACGATGGGCTTTGCGAACTCCTGCAAGGCCGGCGACTCGGGCTCGCTGCCGACCGCGCTGCCGCCGAGCGTGAACCGATAGTTGCGGCGCTCCAGCCGGGCGAGCCAGCCGGCGCGTTCCGCGGCGGGCAGGCGGTCGAGGATCGCGATCGAGCTGGCGATGTCGCGTTCGATGCCGATCATCATCAGCTCGTGCAGCGCGATGCCACGCTCGTAGAGGATCGACGCGAAGGTCAGCAGCTGCGCGATTGCCAGCCCGACGACGATGATCAGCGTGACGCGCGCGAACAGCGTGCGCGGCAACAGCCGGTGCAAGCCCCGGGCAGCGTCCGCGTTCGCGGTGCCGGAGACGCTTCGATCTGGCAGGCCTGGGGTTTGCATGGCGGCTCGGCGGCTGGTTGTCGACGCAGGGTCAGACGATCGTGAACTCGACCTCGATGTTGCCGCGGGTCGCGTTCGAGTACGGGCAGGTCTGGTGAGCGGCTTCGATCAGTTGTTTCTTCTGCGCGTCGTCCAGGCCCGGCAGGTTGATCGCCATCTTGACAGCCAGCGCATAGGCCGCGCCGCCGTCCGTCTTGCCGAGGGAAACGCTGGCGTCCACGGCCGCGTTTTCCGGCACCTTGATGCCGAGCCTGGTGCCGGCGATCTGCATCGCGCCGATGAAGCAGGCCGAGTAGCCGATGCCGAACAGCTGTTCGGGGTTGGTGCCGGGCTTGCGCGAGCCGGGCGAGCTGAGCTTGACGTCGAGCGCGCCGTCGCTGGTCTTGCCTGCGCCCTCGCGGCCGCCGGTGGTGTGGGTTTGTGCGGTGTACAGCACTTGGTCGAGCTTCTTGAGCATGATGGGGTTCCTTGGTGTGGGCTCGTCATCCGGGGTGGGTGGCGATGGCTGTATTACAGCGAGCGCATGTACCCACGATGTGTCGAGCCGCCCCGGGATTTGCATGCCGGTGTGTTCGCCCGGCCGCCGGATACTTGCGCATACAAACCCGTGCGTCCCTGTGCGAGCGGGCTACATTGCGGCGGGAGAATCTCCCGCGCCCAGCCACGACACTGCCATGAGTCAAGCGACCACCGACCACGTGCTGATCGTCGACGACGATCGGGAAATCCGCGAGCTGCTCACCACCTACCTGGTCAAGAACGGCCTGCGCGTGGTCACGGTGCCGACCGGCCGTCACATGCGCGCGGCGCTGGAGGAGTCGGGCCCGTTCGACCTGATCATCCTCGATCTGATGCTGCCGGGCGAGGACGGGCTGACGCTGTGCCGCGACCTGCGCAGCGGCAAGTACAAGGCCACGCCGATCCTGATGCTCACCGCGCGCAACGAAGAAGCCGACCGCATCCTCGGTCTCGAAATGGGCGCGGACGACTATCTGGCCAAGCCGTTTGCCGCCCGGGAACTGCTCGCGCGCGTGCGTGCCGTGCTGCGCCGCACGCGCATGCTGCCACCGAACATGCGCTCGACGGAAAGCTCGACGATGCTGGCCTTCGGGGAATGGCAGGTCGATACGGTCGCGCGCCACCTGCTGGACCGAAGCGGCGTGATGGTGGCGCTGAGCGGCGCCGAATACCGGCTGCTGCGCGTGTTCCTCGATCATCCGCAGAAGGTGTTGAGCCGCGATCAGCTGCTGAGCCTGACCCAGGGTCGCGAGGCGGAGCTGTTCGAGCGTTCGATCGACCTGCTCGTCAGCCGGCTGCGCCAGCGGCTGCGCGACGATGCGCGCGAGCCGCGCTACATCAAGACGGTGCGCAGCGAGGGCTATGTCTTCGCATCGGCGGTCGAAGCGCACGAGTGACGTTCCCGTTTCCCCGGCCCGGGTTGCCGGCGGGCGGTGATGCAGTGGCAACTCGTCGGGTTGCGGACTTCATGCGCGACGCCGCCCGCCAGAAAGAGCAGCGCGAACAGCAGCCTCTTCACGATGGCTCCGCCAGCAGCGCCTGGATCTTCTTCTCGGTTTCGTCGTAGCGGCCCTCGCCGTAGTGCGTGTAGACGATCTGTCCCCGCTTGTCGATCAGGTAGACGGCGGGCCAGTATTGGTTGTTGAAGGCTTTCCAGGTCGAGTAGCTGTTGTCCTGCGCCACCGCGTGCTTGATCTGCAGCCGGTTGATCGCGTCCTGCACGTTCTTCGTGGACTTCTCGAACGCGAACTCCGGCGTGTGCACGCCCACGACGACCAGTCCCTTGTCCTTGTACTTCTCGTTCCAGTCCTTGACGTAAGGCAGATGGTTCAGGCAGTTGATGCAGGTGTAGGTCCAGAAGTCGACGAGCACGACCTTGCCGCGCAACTCGTCCAGCTTCAGCGGCTGGGAGTTGAGCCAGGTATCGATGTTCTGGAACGCCGGCGCCGGCCGCGACTCGAGGCCGGCCGGGCTGCCGCCGAGCAGCGGCGCCGCATACGTCAGCGCCGCCACCGAGGCCGCCACGGCGAACGAGGCGGCGATGGCACCGAGGGATAACTTCATGATGATGGCTCCGGAAGAGTGGTGAGGTGGGCAGGGAACGGCCGGATTCTTGGCGACATCTCCGCTCGTTCACGCCAATGCCGTATGCCTCTGTGTCGGCGCAGGACGCGGACACATTACGTTTCACGGCGAGCTTCTGCGCGCCGTCTTCCGAAAGCGAATCAGGCCCGTCTCGTCAACGCGGGCTCAGTCGCAAACGATCGCGCCGCCGCTGACGAACTCGTCCAGCAGGTTGATCGGAAACGAGGTCGACTCGTTCGGCAATTCGCCCCAGCGCACGGTCACGCTGCGGACGCCGACCTGCAGCTGGCAGGCGCCGTGCGGCACGTGTTCGGGCTGGCCATCCGGGCCGATATAGGCAAGGCTTCCGACGATCTGGGCGTCGCGGAATGGCATGGCGTCAGCTCCTCGGTCGGGTCGGGCCGGGTCGGCGGAGAGCAATGTTGCGGCCGACCGGCGTCGAGATCAAGCTGGCCCTGCTGGCGGCCGGGGTATCCCGCCCTCGCCGGATGGTTATCGGCCAGGCTGCCGGCCGTCACGCGCCAGGCCGAAAAAATCCGCCCCGCCGATCTGTCCGCCCTTCAGCACGATCTCCAGCCCGTCGCGCGCCTTCACCGGCGACCAGACGCGGCAGAGCGGCGAGCCCGGGGCCAAGCCGGCCGCGACGGTCAGCGCCTGGATGTCGAGCGCGCTCGCGACTTCGCCGGAGCTGTCGCCGCCGGCGACGACCACGCGCCGCAAGGGCACGCGGTCGAGCAGCCTGCGCATGACTTCGGCCAAGGTCGTGCCGACGCGGCGTGCCGCATCGGCGCGCGACAGGCCGGCATCGCGCGCGATCGCGTTGAAGCCGATCACGCTGTCGTCATCCGGCCCTTCCGCGCTGAAGACGAGGGCGCTGCGGCCTTCGGCCAGTGCCGCGGCGGCGACGGCGACGACACGGTCGATCTCCTGGTCTCGCGTGGCCTCGGCGAGGGCCTGCGGCAATTGCAGCCGCTCGGTGCGAAAGCCGTGGTCGCGCGCCCATTCGATCTGCGCCGCGGTGACCGGCGAGCAGCTGCCGCTGACGACCGCGATCGCCGGCACCGCCTCGGCTACCGGCAGCGAAGGCTCCTTGGGCAGCAGCCCGAGCTCGCGCCAGTGGGCCGCGAGCGCGTACTGCAATCCGGAAGACGACGCGCTGAAGATGCCGGCACCGCGCTGCTCCCAGACCAGCCGGCCGGCTGCGAGCAGGGTCTCGTCGTCGAGCACGTCGAGCATCACGACCGGTACGTCGTCGGCTTGCAGCGCCGCGGCGCGTGCCGCTGCCGTGCCCTGGCGCAGCTGCAGCATGTCGATCAACTCGATGCGGCGGGTGGTCTGCTGCGCCAGATGCAGGCGCAAGTCCGACTCGGCCATCGGCGTGACCGGATGGCGCGACATCGTCGGATGCCGGTCGAGCCGGTAGCCGGCACCGTCGACCGCGGCGAACAGATGGCCGAAGACCTGGTAGCGCCTCAGCCGCGGCGCGCCGACGATGGTCGGCGACCAGCGGCCGGCCATCTGCTGCACGCCCAGGTCGATCGCGCAGCCGATCGAGCCGGTGGAAGGGGACGAGTCGAAGGTGGAGCAGACCTTGTAGTGAAGAATCGGTGCCTTCAGCGCGGCCAGTGCCGCGAAGGCCTTCGGCAGCTCGGCCTTCATCCACTCCGGGCTGCGGCCGCGCGACGAACCGGCGATGCCGATGCAGCGTGCGTCCGGAAAGCGCGCCAGCATCGCCGGGTTCGGCGTGTCGAGGAAGAGCACGGTCGGCACGCCGGCGGCCGTCATCGCTTCCATCGCATCGGTCGAGCCGGTGAAGTCGTCGCCGTAGTAGGCGAGCAGCGGGCCGGGGATGTTCATCGCCAGAACCCCAGCGCTTCGGCCAGCGCCGGCACCCGCTTCGCATGTTCGGTCAATGCGATACCTTCGATCGCCGCATGCCACGATGCACGCAAGGCTTCGACACCCGCCGGCACGCCCTTCGGATGGCCGAAGATGCCGCCGCCGGCGGTGTGGATCAGGTCGGCGCTGCCGAGTGCGGCATAGGTGTCATGCGCCTGCAAGCCGGTCTGGCCGGAGCTGAACACCGGCATCGCGGGCAGCGCCGCGCCCGGCATCACCGGCGCGAGCACCGAGCGCGCCGCGGCGATCACGCTCTCGTCAGGCTCGCTGAACTTGTTGCGCAGCCCGTTGACATGCAGGTGGTCGGCGCCGGCGAGACGCCAGATCTTCTGCAGCGGCGCGAAGTCGAAGCCGTTCGCCGGCGAGCGCGACAGATAGCCCCAGCCGGCGCGGTGTGCATGGATCGGCAATTGGGAGTGGCGTCGCAATTCATGCAGTCCGACCAGTCCGACCGAATTGAGACAGGCCATCACGCAGGTGCCGCCTTCGGCCAGCACGAGGTCATGGCGGCGGCGCATCTTGTCGAGATCGCCCGTCAGGTTGAACGCGACCATCGCCTTCTTGCCGCTGCGCTCCGCCGCTTCGTTGACGACGCGCATCACCGCGCGCACACGATCCTCGAACGGGCAGTTCGGGCCGTCGGCCTGCAGCTCGTCGTCCTTGATGAAGTCGATGCCGCCCGCGACCAGCTCGCGCACCTGCTGCGCCGTCTCGTCGGCCGAGAGCCCGACGCTCGGCTTGATGATCGTGCCGATCAGCGGGCCGTGGGCCACGCCGGCGAGGCGGCGTGTGCCGGCGATGCCGAAGGCCGGGCCTGGGTACGCCGCGGCGAACGAGGGCGGCAACCGCAGGTCGAGCAGGCGCAGCCCGGTCACCGCGCGCAGCTCGTAGAGATTGCCGGCGATCGTCGCCATCAAGGTCGGCAGGCAAGGGCCGAGGTTCTCGATCGGCCACGAGAGTTCGAGCACGCAGCGGGTGTAGCGGGCGGACTGTTTCGGTGTCGGCAGGCTCGGCGTGGCCGAGGTGTCGATCACCTCGAGCCGCTCCACCCTGGCGCCAGCGCGCGCCTTCAGTTCCGGCGTCTCGGTCGGCAGTGCGACGAAGGTACCGCTCGATTGTTCGCCGGCAATCACCTCGGCCGCACGGGCCGGGTCGTCGCCGGTTTCGAGCCAGTAGGTCGCATGAATCCGTTCACCCATGTATGTGCTCCTCTGCCAAATCAGTTCTCCACACCACCCAGCGGCCACCACGGATCCGGCTCTGCCGGTCCGTCGGTGGCGCCCCCTGGGGGGAGCGCCGAAGGCGCTTCGGGGGGGTCATGTAATCCGGCGGATGCTTTCGGCGATCTCTTCGCGATCGAACACCTTCAGCCAATCGTCGCGCATCAGCCGTGGCTTGCCGAAGGTGATCGCCTTGTTGCAGGCATCGGAGAACGCACCCGGGATCTCGTTGAAGATCACCGCGCCGAGGATGTTCATGTGGCCGAGCAGGAAATCGCGTGCGCACTGCTCCGGCACGCCGCGGCGCACGGTTTCGTCCATCGCGTCGCGCATCACCTGCAGCAGGGTCGCGCAGACGGTTTCCGACAGGCCCGGTTCGAGGATCGCCATCTGATCAACCGTCAGCCGGTACGAGCGCAGGATCGGCTGGTAGATCACCTTCGCGACCGCTTCGCCGAGGTCGAAGGCTTCTTCCGGCCCTTGCATCAGCGCGCTGGTGATCGATTGTTTGGCCGCGCCGCCGCCGAAGAAATCGCGCCGGCCTTCTTCGGTGGTTTCGTCGTTGAAGATCAGCGGATGACAGGGATGCGCGACGAAGTAGGTCAGGTCCTTGCGGTCGGGCAGGTGGCCGGCAAAGGGCGCGGCCGCGTCGAGCGTCATCACCATCGTGCCGGCTTTCAGCTTCGGCGAGATCTCGTGCGCGATCTTGCCGATGATCGTGTCGGGGACCGCCAGGATCACGACGTCGGCGTTGTCCAGCGCGGCGTCGGTCTCGACGCAGTCGATGTCGAGTTCGTCTTTCAGGCGCTGGCGGCCGGCCGCGCCGGGCTCGACATGGGCGACGCGGTAGTCGGACTTCAGCAGGTTCTTCGACAGGCGCACGCCCATCTTGCCGCCGGCACCGAACAAGGCAATTTTTTCGTTCACGGTAGGTATCTCCAGGGTGAGTCAGTCAAAGGGGAGCCGCACGCTTGGCACGGGTTTCCGGCTCCAGCGCAAAGGCATTCGAAGCAGGCTGCGAGCGCGCCGCGCCGATCCACATCACGAGGATGGCGGACAGCGCCATGAAGCCGCCGACGACGAACATCGGCGCCTGATACGAACCGGTCAGGTCCTTCACGCTGCCGGTGATGAAGGGCGCGGCGAAGCCGGCGACGTTGCCGAAGGTGTTGATCAGCGCGATGCCCGCGGCCGCACCGGCGCCGCTGAGGAAACGCGCCGGCAGCGCCCAGAAGTTCGGCAGGGCCGCGAAGATCGAGCAGGCGGTGATCGTCACGACCGCCACCGTCGCGGCCGGCGACTGCATGTAGAGCGCGCAGGG
>Ga0105237_10007515_pt1 | contig 11917 bp, 14 predicted proteins | sample KBSC24metaG_FD_81520 | JGI IMG/M metagenome (GOLD analysis project Ga0105237, IMG submission 81520) | Corn rhizosphere microbial communities from Kellogg Biological Station, Michigan, USA - KBS C2-4 metaG | ecosystem: Host-associated > Plants > Roots > Rhizosphere > Soil | place: Michigan, USA... | reverse complement strand
CCAGATGGCTGTCGAGCAGCTCGTCGAGCTCGTGGCGCACGTCGATCCAGGTCAACGTGGCGGTCACGACCCAGGCGCCCACGACCAGACCGAGCACCAACACCAGCAGCCGGCCCTGCAGCGAGCGAGGCAGTCTCATGGCGACTTCATGGCGACTTGGGGAGCTCGCGTCCCAGCACGTAGCCCACGCCACGCACGGTCTGGATCAGTGCGTTGCCGAGCTTGCGACGCAAGTGGTGGACGTGAACCTCGATGGCATTGCTCTCGACTTCCTGGCCCCAGCTGTAGAGGTGCTGTTCGAGCTGCTCGCGCGACAGGACTCGTCCCGCGTTGAGCATCAGTGCGTGCAGCAGGTCGAACTCGCGCACCGACAGCGTCACGGGAGAGCCTGCCTGCGTGACCGACCGGGCCGCCGGGTCGAGCATCACATCCTGCACGCACAGACGCTCCTCGGGCTGGCCGTGGGCGCGGCGCACGAGCGCACGAAGCCGGGCGGCCAACTCGTTCAGATCGACCGGCTTGACCACATAGTCGTCAGCGCCGACGTCGAGGCCGCGCACACGGTCGGGGATGGCATCACGCGCCGTCAGCACCAGCACGGGCAGTGTGACGCCGGCTCGCCGAACGGACGCCAGGACGTCCATGCCGTCCTTCAGCGGCAACCCGAGGTCGAGCACCGCCGCGGCGTAGGACTGCGCCCGCAACTCGCGCTCGGCCGCCTCCCCGTCACGCACCCAGTCGACGAGGAATCCGAGTTGGCGCAAGCCGGCGCGTAGTCCATCGCCCAGCAGGGGATCGTCTTCGGCGAGAAGGATGCGCATCGTGTGTGGATTGTCGCCGGCTCGTCCGCGTCAATCGTCGCCGCGATCGTGGCCCTTGGGGGCCGTCGCGGTGATATCGGCAGCTCCTGGCGACGAAGCAGCATGCCACTGCATCCACCAGAACCCCATCACCGCCACCAGCATCAGCAGTGCGACGCTGCGCCAGGCGCTGCGCACGCTGTCTTCCGGGCTGCCGAGCCGCCGCCCGGTCACCATGGCGCCGATCAGGTTGGCGCGGTGCAGCCAGGAGGCGAGCAGCACGCCGGCAACGTGCATGCCGACAATCCCGAGCATCACGTTGGCCGCGCCCTCGTGGAGTTCTTCCAACCAGCGTCCGCCGACCTCGTTGTAGGTCGCCCAGCCCGCCGCGGTGACCACCAGGGTCATTCCCAGCAACGCGATGATGGCCAGCGCGCCGGCCGGGTTGTGGCCCGCATGGTGTTCGGGCCGCCCGCCGACGAGACCGCGCAGGTAGCGCGCGATCGCGGCAGGTCCACGCACGAAGCTGGAGAAGCGAGCGTGCCGCGTTCCGACCAATCCCCACAAGACACGAAACGCCACCAGGCCGGCCATCGTGTAGCCCAGCGTCACGTGGGCCAGGCGCCAGCGTTCGCTCTCCGCGGTGAGGTAGGCGCCGGCGAAGCTCAGAACCATCAGCCAGTGGAAGACGCGCACCGGCGCGTCCCAGATCAAGACCTTGCGGACTGGCGGTGTACCTGCCGATTCATCGACAGGGGAATCAACGGGGGATGCGGACGGTGTGTTCATTGAAGTTTCCTTGATCGGCCTGGGTGTGGCAGGCGGCGCAGTTGGCGGCACTCTTCACGGCGGGGCGTTTCCACACGTCGGCCGGCACTTCGTCGTGCTTGCGAATGAACCATGCCGACTTCGTGATCCGGTCCTCAGGCGGTGCCTCCCGCACTCGTTTGTAGGTGCCGGCGTTCGCGCTGAGCCAGGTCGCCAGTTCGCTCACCGTCGCGGCGTCCAGCGACGCGTCGGTCGCATAGTGATGCGGCAGGTCGCTCGTCAGCCGGGCCCAGGAGTCGGCGGGCAGCATGCCCGGTGGAAATGCCATGTGGCAGGCGGCGCACTCCTGCTTGTACTTGGGCAGCAGGGCCACGCTCGGTCCGCGCTGGTCATCGCCGGCGCGCACTGCATGGCTCGCACCGAGCAGGGCGAAGAGAACCCAGAGTGTTCGGGGGATCCAGCGGTGGCGATTCATTTGAGTGTCCTCAGCCAGCTGATCACGTCGGCCTTTTCGGCCGGGCTGCATTCACGACCCATGACATCGTTGCAATTGCGGCGAAACCACTTTTCGGTCTTCGCGGCGTCTGTGAATCGCTCGGGGTTGAACGCCGGCGCCAACGGCGCGATGGGCTTGCCGGTGGACGCGTGCTTGCCTGGATGCGTCGGAACGGCGCCGTGGCAGGACGAGCAACTCCACTCGCGGCCATGGCGGTTCGTGAACAGCTGCTGGCCTCGATCGGGGACCGCGGGAGTGGCCGGCAGGGCGCTGTAGGCCGCCTGCAGATCTGCAGGCGTCGTGGCCTGAGTTGCAGTCACGAGTGCGGCAAGCAGCGTAGCGCTCGCGAGGCGAATCAAGATGGAATCGGTCATGGCTTCTCCTTGCTCGCCATGGTGTGGCCCACGCCTTAGGGTTTTCTTATCGGACGTCTGGCCCTGCGCTCAGACATCCTTAAGGGTCCGCAACGAAGATCAATACATCGACAGCTTCAACTCCCAAGGTCCATCCATGAACCAAACCTCATATTCTTTCGCCCGCCAGTTCACAGGTGCCGTTGTGGCCGCGTTGATTCCTGTTGTTCTGGTCGCGTTCTGGTCCATCCCGTTGAATCTGGGGGGCCATCCGGGCGAGGTTCGCGCTGCCGCGATGCCGACGTCGACCCACATGACCTGAAGCTGCGTTGCCACAGCCGTTCACCTTGAGCAAGATCAAGAGCGTGCCGCCTTGATGGTGCTCAACTGGAATTTCGTGGCATTCGCGAGGCAGTGAGATCGAGAGCAATCTGATGAGTTGGCGCAACACGACCACCCGCTACGGCTCGGTGTCCATCGGCCTTCACTGGCTGATGCTGTTCCTGATCGCCGCCGTCTATGCGTGCATTGAGTTGCGCGGCAACTTTCCGAAGGGCAGCGACATTCGAGAAGGGTTGAAGGCCTTGCACTTCATGCTGGGGCTGAGTGTTCTGGTCTTGGTTGCGATTCGTGCCGTCTTCCACCTGATCGACACGACTCCTCGTATCGATCCGGAACCGCCGCGATGGCAGAACCTCAGTGCGAAGGCGATGCATTTCGCGCTCTATGCACTGATGATCGGCATGCCGCTGCTAGGGTGGCTGACGCTGAGCGCGGACGCGAAGCAAATTCCCTTCTTTGGCCTTCAGCTGCCGCCACTCGTCGGCGAGAACAAGGTGGTTGCCGACTGGGCCAAGGAGATTCATGAGTCAGGAGGGACGATCGGATACTTCCTGATCGGGCTGCACGCGGCGGCCGCCCTGTACCACCACTATTTCGTTCGCGACAACACGCTGCAGCGCATGGTGCCGGGTCGGGGTTGAGTTGTTCATTCGTGGCCGTGGCCGTCGAGGTCGCGGTCAAGTCGCTACGCCACTTATACGGCTTGACGTGCCCAGGAAACATTGGCCCTTCAGCGTCCCCGCCAGCCAATTCCAAACCGGTGGCTCTGTGGCGTGTTCAGTGCACCGGATTCAGACGCGGGTTCGTCTCCTCGCCCCAGCGGTAGAGGATGGCGCCCGACAGGCCCATCGCAATGGCCACGAACCAGAACGCGCTTTCGATCCGGCCGCCCCAGGCCGCGGCGGCACCGAGCGCCAGCGCACCAATGCCGTAGCCTAGGTCGCGCCAAAAGCGATAGATGCCGATCGCAGACGCTCGCCAGTTCGGATGGGCGATGTCGGCCACCGCGGCGCTGAGGTTCGGATACAGCATGGCCATGCCCAGGCCCGTGAGCGCCGCTGCTGTCCCCCACCAGAGCGAGCCGGTGCCGAGCGGCAGCAGCGCCACACCCACGCCACACAGCCACATGCCCCCGCCGTTCAAATGATGACGCCCGACGCGGTCCGACAGCTTCCCGGTGAAGAACTGCGCACCGCCCCAGGTGAAGCCGTAGATGCCGACGATCCATCCGATGCCGGGCAGGCTGACGTCTTGCTGATGCAGGTACACCGGCCAGAAGACCCAGACCAATGCATCGACGAACTTCTCGACCAACCCGGCCTGGCACAGCGCTGCCATCCGGCGATCGCGCCAGCTCATCAACGCAAAGACTTCGCGGGTCGAAGGTCGTTCGCTCACGCCCGTCGGATAGCGCGGGCGCAATGTCTGCGCCGACGGATCGCCCACGTGTCGTTTGACCTCGGCGTGCGCCCAAGGCAGCGTCTCCGCGATGGCCAACCACGCCAGCAAGGTGGCCAGGCCGACGACCACCGCGCCGAACCACAACAGACCCGCACGCGGGCCCAGCATAGCGGCCGCATATCCCGTGACGACGCCGGCGACGGCCACACCCAGGTAGCCTGCAAACTCGTTCAACCCAATGACCAAACCACGTTGATCAGCGCGCGTGAGGTCGAGCTTGGCCGTCTGGGTCATCGACCAGGTCAGCCCCTGGTTCACGCCCAGGAGCACGGTGGCCAGAACGATCCAGCTCCACGACGGCGCGAAGTAGACCAGTCCCGGAATCGGTACCGCCGCCAACCACCCGATTAGCAGCACGCGCTGTCGGCCGGTGCGTTCGGCCATCCGACCGGCGACGAAGTTCATCGCGCCCTTGACGAAACCAAAGGCGACGACGAATGCCGCCAGGAGCATGAAGGAACCGCGCGGGACGCCGAACTCGGATTCGGCCAACGCCGGGACCACAGTGCGCGTCATGCCGAGGGTCATGCCTACCAGCAGCACCTGCAGCAGCAGCTGCAAGACCTGGCCACGATTGACGCCGATGCCGTAGTCCATCGGAATGGCCGTCAGGCTGTCGAAGGCTCAGGCACAACCCCGTCCAGATTCGCTTCGATGCGAGCACCTCAGGTGGATTGCTCGACGGGCAACCCGCGGGCGCGCCACTCGGCCACGCCGTCGGTCAAGTGGAAGGCGCGGTAGCCCTTCTTGAGGAGCAACTCGACGGCATCCTTGGCCATCAGGCAGAAGGGACCGCGGCAGTATGCGACGACGGGCACGTCCTTCGGGAGTTCCGCGAGGCGCTTCCTGAGTTCGTCGATAGGCAGCGACCGCGCATGCGGAAGGTGACCAGCGGCGAACTCTTCCTCCGGTCGCACGTCCAGGACCAGCACCTCACCGGTCTTGGCCCTCTTCAGGATGGAAGCTCGGTCGACCCCCTCCAGCTCGTCGCCGTGCTGGACGATGGACGCGAGGGCCACTTGCAATTCGACCAGCCGTTCTTCCGCCTCGGAGCGCAGGTTGACCCAGAGGTCGGCTACGCTCGTGCTGGCCAGGCGGTACTGGACGTACTTGCCTTCCTTTCGGGTCTCAACCAAGCGCGCGAGGCGCAGTTCCTTCAAGTGGGCACTGGCGAGCTTGACGCTGATGTCCGCCTGTGCCGCAAGCACCTCCACGGTCTTTTCGCCTTGGCACAGAAGCTCGATAAACTCAAGACGCTTGGGGCTCGCAACTGCCTTGCCGATGCGAGCGACCTGCGCGTAAAGCTGATTCTTGAGTTCTCTCATTCGAATAGTCTAATCATTGTTGGAATGTAAGACAAGCGAGCGAGAAAGCGTGGCAAAACGCAGCATCCCATCAGTTGGGTGCGAATACAACGAGACAGAGCCATGCCATTGGATCTTTCGAGGCGCCTCACTGGGCGAGAACGAACGGCCGAAGCGAACGTACAGCTGGGATACACGCTCGCTTTCGTCGCCGGGTCGACAAACGCGGGAGGCTACCTTGCGGTGCATCAGTACACGTCGCACATGACGGGTGTCGTTTCTTCGATGGCTGACAACCTCGTGCTCGGATCCTTCGACCTCGCGCTCGCGGGTCTTGGCGGGCTGACTTGCTTCGTGCTCGGTGCGATGGCATCCGCGGTGATGGTGAACTTTGCGCGTCGCAGGCATCTCTTCAGCGAATACGCGCTCCCTCTCTTGGTCGAGGCCGCGCTCTTGCTTGCCTTTGGTCTGGCGGGAAGCTCGCTGCAGAATCTGCACGGCCTCTTTGTGCCGGGGACAGTCATGCTTCTATGCTTCATCATGGGGCTGCAGAACGCTGTCATCTCGAAGATTTCGAGGTCCGAGATTCGCACCACGCACATCACCGGCACGATGACCGACATCGGCATAGAACTCGGCAAGCTGCTCTACTGGAACCGCCCGCAGTCGTCACACAGCAAGGTACTCTCAAATCGGCGGAGGCTGCGCATGTTGTCGCTTCTGGCCACGAGCTTTTTTGTAGGGGGTATCGCGGGCGCCGTCGGGTTCAAGCAGGTTGGCTATTTGTGTACCGTTCCGTTGGCGATGGTGCTTGTGGCCTTGGCATGTGTGCCAGCGCTGGACGATGTGGGAGCATGGCTGCCCAAACTGACAAGGCGTTAGGGGCTCGGCGAGCCGCCAGGCGGGACCGAAGTGGGCTTCTCGGGAGCGTTGATCGTTCGGCTCGACGCGGCCGGGTCGGCAAAGTCGGCCGCTGCGAAGCAGTCTCTCCCAGACTTCTTCGCCGAGTACAGCGCTCGATCCGCAGACAGCATGAGCGACTCCTTTGTCGTCCCGTGCCGGGGAAATTCGGCGATGCCAATGCTGAGGCTGAGCATCAGCACGGCGTGATCTAGCTGATACGGCTTTCGCGCCGACACCAGCATTCTGGTCGCCAGAGCCTCGACCTCGTCGTTCAGCGGGACACCGGCGACCAGCACAAGAAACTCATCGCCGCCGGCCCGAGCGACCGTGTCGTATTCGCGCACGCAGGACTTGATGCGTGCGGCGAGTTCGATCAGAACTCGATCTCCCGCGGCGTGGCCATGCGAGTCGTTGACCTGCTTGAAGTTGTCGATGTCGACGGCAAGCAGGCACAGTCCTTCGTTTGTTCGTCGCGCGCGCCCGATCGCCTCATCCATTCGGTCGGCCAGGAGCAGTCGATTCGGAAGGCCGGTCAAGTAGTCGTGGGTTGCGAGCTTCTGTGCTGCATCTTTCGCGGCTATGAGATCGAGTTCGAGTCGCTTGATCGGTTCAACGTCTGCCACGTGAACGAAGATGCCCACTACCTGGTTGTTGACCATCCGAGGAATGTATGTGGCCAGGCTGTGGCGTACGCCGGTGCCGTCCGGTCGGGGGATGGCGCGCTCAAAGACCTGCCGCTCCCCCCGGTAAGCCGCTTCTATGTGGGGCCGATTCATTTCGTAGAGCGGGCCGAGCAACTCCTTCATGGTCGTGCCCAGCAACTCCTTTCGGCCGCGGCCGAACCAGATCTTGTAAGCCATGTTGGCGAAGCGGCATGTCTGCTGGCTGTCCCAGTAGGCCAGCATCGCATCGAGGTGGTCGACGAGGTCGAGAAGCAGATCTCCCGCATCGCTCGTTTCGACGGAAGAGGTATCAGGCTGAGGCAAGTCGGGCATTTCGGATCTTCATGAGCGGCCGCCGCTCAGTGCGCCATCAGTACCGGCAGCGTCATCGAACGCAGCACGGTCCTCGTGGCGCCGCCAAGTACCAGTTCGCGCGCGCGGCTGTGGCCGTAGCAACCCATCACGAGCAGGTCCGCGCCGACATCGGCAGCGAGCGACAGGATGCCTTCGCCAGGCTCGCCGGCAGCAACGGCAGCGTGGCGCTGGATGGGAGCTTGCACGTCGTGCAATCGAAGATGGTCTTCGAGCGCGGCCGCGCATTCCGAAGGCTCGGCCGAGTCGTCGGCGATCGTCAGGTGGATGCGCTGCGCGAGCTGCAGGAAAGGAAACGCCGCTAAGACCGCGTGTGCCGACTCGCGCGTCGGCTTCCAGGCGATCAGCACCTGCTGGCCGAATGTTGTTCCGGTGTCGACATAGGGCACCACCAGAGCCGGGCGGCCGCTTGCCATCACGACGGAAGGGACGAAGTCGGAGGGCACGCCGGTCGTCAGAAGGTCGTTGGCGTCGTGCTGGCCAACGATGAGCAGGTCCGTGCACAAGGCGCGGCGCGCGAACGCGGGGATCAGCGGCGCCTCGCGCAGATCGGTCCAGGCGAAGGGCACTGTGGCGGTCGCCTCGGCTCGGTCGAACAAGGCCTTAGCGTTGTCGCGGTAGTCGGTGTCGAGCTGCTGGAGCATCGGGAGCATTTCGGCAGCGCCCTGGCCCATGACGAATGGCAGGGTCAGCGCGGTCGGGGTGCTGGCGTACAGCGCCGTGACGCGGGCGCCATGCTGAGCGGCGAGTTCGTGAGCCAGCTCCAGGCGCTTGACGCAGCGAGGCGACGCGTCGATGTGAAGAAGTATCGATCGAAGAGTGCTCAAGGTGTGCTCCCGGCTGGATGACGATCGCATCCTGCTGCGTGTATCGCACCGGACACTTGCGATGAATCAATCTTGTCTCGTGGCGCGTCGCGTTCGTGCTGGGGCTGATCATGGCGCCCATCGAGTACGGGTCTTTTTGCGCACTGCCATGGGTGTGCATCGACCCGGACTACGGTGTGCTCGCCGTGGCTGGTCTCGTGGTCGGCATCGGCACGCGCTACGCATCGGGATGCACCAGCGGACATGGCGTTTGCGGAGTGTCGCGGCTGTCCCCGCGCTCGATCGTCGCGGACCGTCTTCATGGCCGCTGGGTTCGCCACGGTCTTGATCGGAATCGAGATGAAGCTGCCCGCAACCCGCGGGATCGACGCACGCCTGCTCGGCGGCAGTGCGTTGTTCGGGATCGGGTGGGGACTTGCGGGCTTCTGCCCGGGGCCTGCGTTGGTGGCGCTCGGCATGGGCTTAACCAAGGCGCTGACCTTCGTCGCCGCGATGCTCGTCGGCATGCTCGTGTTCGAGTTGCTGCAGCGTCGGCAAGCCCCCGGAGCCGCGCCGCCCGAACCACGTCCGATTGCCGACGACTGAGGTTGACGCCGATCAAGCCATCGACCGGGCAGCGCGCGCATGCTTGCTGTCATGACATCCGAACCCTCCTCCTACGCGGCGCTGACCCGCGGAATCTCCGGCCAGCTCGCGGCCCTGCGCGGTGACCTGCCCGACGTCATGAAAGGCTTCGGCCAGCTCTCGAAAGCGAGCATGGCCAGCGGTGCGCTGTCGGAGAAGACCAAGGAACTGATCGCCCTGGCGCTTGGCGTCGCGGCGCATTGCGATGGCTGCCTGGGATTCCACACGAAGGCACTCGTCAAGCTCGGGGCGACCAGGGCGGAGGTCGAGGAAGCTCTCGCGGTCGCCGTCTACATGGGCGGCGGCCCGTCGCTGATGTACAGCGCGAGCGCCATGACGGCATTCGCCGAGTTCGCCAAGGCGTCGGAGGCCAGTTCATGAGCGCCCCCATCGCAGCGTCTACGCATGCGGTCGTCTGGATCGACCACCATCACGCGAACATCGTGCGGATCGACGCGGGCGGTGCGCCGCCGCAGCGCGTGAAGGCACATGTGCATCCGACGGCCCAGCACGGTTCCGAGGTTCGTTCAGCGCATGAATTCTTCGCCGACGTGTGCAGCTGTCTCGATGCTGTCGATGCCGCGCTGGTGACCGGTGCGAGAACTGCACTCGCGGACTTCCGGCACTATGTCGAGAAGCATCGGCCGCAAACGGCGGCGCGCATCGCCGCTTTCGACGTCGTCGACCATCCGACCGACAACCAGCTGACAGCCCTCGGCCGGCAATTCTTCGAGCTGTGAGATCGCGATTGCGCCCACCAGCGAGGATTGCTCACTGCTTCTCGCAAGCTCGCGTCGGTTCGGTCGCGCAGGTTCCTTGATCGTGCGCAAGCCCTGCAACGCGCGGCTCCTGATACTTGCCGGATGCCGTCGATCGAACGGTTGAGGGCATGTCCAAGGAGAGACGTCATGCTGATGGTCCTCGTCGCCGCGGTCTCTGAGCGCTTCGTGCACCTCGCCGAAGTGACGATCTCGCGGTCAAGTGAATGACAGTTGGCATGGGACCGCACGTCACTCCCCGGGCCGGCGTAGCCTTGTGGGCGTTCGGCCTGATCCTCGCGCTGGCGGCACCGTGCGATTTCGCGTCTGCTCAGACGCTGCAGCGCCATCGGGGATCGGCCGCGCCGGATTTCGCAGCGCATGTCCTGCGCGAGACCGCCGTCGTGGTCAGCGTCGTCGCGACGCGCAGCGTCTCCGAGGACGGGGGTGATGACGATCCCGATGCCGAAATCTTCGACGACGGTTTCGATGACTCCATCTCTGCGGTGCCGGGCGGATCGACCGGCGTGCTGCTGACGCGCAGTCAGGCGTCGGGCTTCGTGGTCGGCGCCGACGGGTACATCCTGACGAGCGCACATGCGGTCACGGGGACCGACGAGGCGACCGTCCGCCTGGCCGACAACCGCCTGTTCAGCGCCAGGGTTGTCGGCCGGGACAAGCTCAGTGACGTCGCGTTGCTGAAGATCGCGGCTGTCGGGTTGCCGGTCGCAACCATCGGCGATCCGGCGCGACTGGTCGTCGGCGAATGGGTGGCCGCGGTCGGTGCGCCGTTCGGCCTGGAGCGCAGCGTGACTGCGGGCATCGTCAGCGCGATGCCGCGCTACCTCCCGGAAATCGGTGGTGTGCCGTTCATCCAGACCGACGTGGCTATCAATCGGGGCAGCTCCGGTGGGCCGCTGTTCAACCTGCGCGGCGAGGTAGTCGGCATCAACGCCATGATCATCAGCCAGTCGGGCAGCTATCTCGGCGTGTCGTTCACGCTGCCGATCGACGTGGCGATGCGGGTGGCCACCGAACTGCGCCAGCGCGGACACGTGACGAGGTCTCGTCTGGGCGCGCGGGTGCAGGAGGTCACCCCGGAGCTGGCCGCTTCGTTCGGGCTGCCGTCCACGGTCGGCGCACTCGTCTCCCGCGTCGACGATGCGAGTCCGGCGCAACGCGCGGGGCTCCGGGTGGGCGATATCGTGCTCGGCAGCGATGCTCGGCGCGACATGAGCAGCGCCGAGGTCCAGCAACTCGTGGCCGAGGCGCGCCCCGGGAGCCGGATCGCGCTCAACGTGTGGCGCGAGGGAAGTGTGCTGCGCATCGTGGCCGAAGCGGTCGAAATTCCGGCGGAGCCGGCGGACTCGGCACCTGCCGCGATCGCTGCCCGCGATGTGCATCTCGGGCTGCGACTCGGTGAGCTTGGCGCGGCCGAGCGGCGTGCGCTCAGGATCCAGAGCGGCGTCCAGGTGATCGATGTGCGCGGCGCGGCCCTGCGCGCGGGCATCCGTCCACGTGACGTGATCGTGGCGGTCAACCAGTTTCCCGTGTCCAGCCTGCTCGACTTCGAAGCGGCGCTGGCCAGGATTCCGAACGAGCGCGCGCCCGCGTTGCTGGTGCGGCGCTCGGGCGCATTCAGCTACGTCGTCGTCACGTTGTCGCAAGAGAGTGCAGTGCCGTGAGCCGACGGGGGCCTGCATTGACGAGCATCAAGCGGGTCGCCAACGGTGAGTCGACACTCCTTTCAACGAAGTATCACTTCACCTCGGAGCGCAATTCATGTACCAACGCATTCTCGTCCCCGTCGATGGCAGTGCCACCGCTGCCAAGGGACTCGACGAAGCCATCCGCCTTGCGAAGCTGACCGGCGCCAGCCTGGAGCTGGTCAACGTCGTCGACGAACTCTCACTGGCGCTCGGAATCGAGGCCTATGCCGCTTACTCGCAGGATGTCATTGCCGCGCTGCGCGATGGCGCGAGGGCAATCCTCGAGGAGGCCAGGCAGCGCGCCGTGAACGCGGATGTCGGCGTAGACACGAAGGTCATCGAGACCTTCGGCGCACGGGTCGCCGACCTGATCGTCGACGAAGCCATCGCCGCGAAGGCCGACCTGATCGTCATCGGGACGCACGGCCGCCGTGGCGTCAGTCGCCTGCTTCTTGGCAGCGATGCGGAGCAGATCCTTCGCCTGGCACCGGTCCCGGTCTTGCTGGTCAGGGGTTCCGGGAGCGAGACGACGTCGTCT
>Ga0105237_10007513_pt1 | contig 11919 bp, 12 predicted proteins | sample KBSC24metaG_FD_81520 | JGI IMG/M metagenome (GOLD analysis project Ga0105237, IMG submission 81520) | Corn rhizosphere microbial communities from Kellogg Biological Station, Michigan, USA - KBS C2-4 metaG | ecosystem: Host-associated > Plants > Roots > Rhizosphere > Soil | place: Michigan, USA... | reverse complement strand
TGCCCCTCACCGCCCGGGCCTACGCGGAGGAGATCTTCGGCCCCGTTGCCCCGGTGGTGCCGTTCACCGACCTCGACGAGGCGGTGCGCCTCGCCTCCGACACCGAGTACGGGCTGTCGCTCGGCATCCTGACCCGAGACGTGATGAAGGGGCTCGAACTCGCTGACCGCATTCCCACCGGTCTCGTGCACATCAACGACCAGACGGTGAACGACGAGTCAACGATTCCCTTCGGCGGCGTGGGCGCCTCCGGCAACGGCGCGCGCCACGGTGGGTCGGCAGCCAACGTCGAGGCGTTCACCGAACAGCAATGGGTGACCGTCCGCGGCGAGCTACCGCAGTACCCCTTCTGACCATGCGCGATGTGGAAGGACGGACGGCCTTCGTCACGGGCGGCGACAGCGGCATCGGCTACGGCATCGCAGCGGCTCTCCGTGCCGCCGGGGCCGACGTCGTCATCTGCGGGCTCACCCAGGCTTCGGTCAGCGCCGCCGTGGAGCGCCTCCGCTCGACCGGTGACGCAGGCGGACGCGCAGAAGGAGTCGTCCTCGACGTGCGTGACCGAGCACGATTCGAGGCCGTGGCCGACGACCTCGAGCTCCGCCACGGCGGTGTCGACATCCTCGTCAACAACGCCGGCGTCGGGTTCCTCGCTCCAGCGCTCGAGACCAGTTTCGAACAATGGGACTGGGTGCTGCAGACCAACCTCACGGGTGTGTACAACGGGATACGCACCTTCGCTCCGCGCATGCTCGCCCGAGGCCGCACCGGCCACATCGTCACGACCGCTTCCATAGCGGGCATGCTTGCCGGGCCGGGCGCCTCCTACGTCGCCGCCAAGTTCGGCGTCGTGGGACTCATGGAGGCCCTCGCTTCCGAGCTGCGGGGCACGCCCGTGCGAGTGTCGGTTCTGATCCCGGGGATCGTCCGCACCAACATCATCAATGGCCCACCGCCACCCGGGTCGCCGACGGCACACCTTCCCGGCGGCGGTGCACTACCGGATCTGTACGCCGCGCCGATGGAGCCAGAGGAGGTCGGTGAGCGAGTCGTCGAGGCGATCCGGCAGGAACAGCTCTACCTGTTCACACATACCGAGCACCGCGAGTTGGTGAGCCGCCGATTCGACGCCGTGCTGCAGTCGATGCCACGCGAGGAGGCGGACCCCGTGCGTGCGGCCGTGGAGCGAGCGGTCCTTGCCAATCCGCTGTACGACGAGGTCCTAGAGGCGCTGGGATGAAGTCATCCGTCGCTGGGCAGGTTGCGCTCGTGACGGGTGGTGGTTCGGGCATCGGACGGGCCGTATCGCAGCTGCTCGCGGCTCGCGGTGCTTCGGTCGTGGTAGCCGATGCGCGCCACGACCAAGCCGCCTCGACCGCCGCGGCCATCCTGGCCGCCGGGGGAATCGCGATCCCGGTGCGGTCGGACGTCACGGATGAACAGGACGCCGAGGCGATGGTCGCGACTGCGGTCGATCAGTACGGGGGACTCGACATCGCCGTCAACAACGCCGGGATCGCGATCCCGATCGCGGAGACCACCGACGTGCTCACGGCCGATTTCGACCGGTGCGTTGCCGTGAACCTTCGCGGCGTGTGGCTGAGCATGAAACACCAGCTGGCCGAGATGGTGCGCCGGCGCCGCGGCGCGATCGTCAACGTCTCCTCGGTCGCCGGCCTCGTCGGTGCGCCCGGGTCGGCGACCTACTCGGCGGCAAAGCACGGGGTCGTCGGGCTCACCCGATCAGTCGCCGCCGAATACGGGCGGAAGGGGATTCGGGTGAACGCCGTTGCACCCGGTCTGACACGGACGGAAATGGTTCAGCAACTCGTGTCGTCCGGTGCGATGAACCCGGCGGAGCTTCTCGCTCGCACCCCGCTCGGACGCATGGCCGAGCCCGAGGAGATCGCCGAGGCCGTCGCATGGCTGTGCGCGCCGCAAGCGAGCTTCGTTACCGGGCACGTGCTGGCCGTCGACGGCGGCGAGACGGCCGTCTGAGTTGTGGATTCGGAAGGAGTACCCATGAGCACGGTCACGGGCGGCGAGGTCATCGTCAAGACGTTGCTGTCGGCCGGCGTCAACACCGCATTCGGCATAAACGGCGCACACGTTGACGATATCTACCAGGCCGCGCTCGACCATGGCCTGCGCATCATCGACACCCGGCATGAGATGAACGCCGGTCACGCGGCCGAGGGCTACGCGCGCCTCCGCAACGCACTCGGCGTGGCTGTGCTCACCGCCGGCGGCGGGTTCACCAACGGCTTGACCTCGATCGCGAACGCTTTCCTCGACCGCACACCGGTGCTCTACCTCGCCGGCTCAGGCCCTCTCGCGATGGACGAGACCAACACGCTGCAGTCCGGCATCGATCAAGTCGCAATCGCCACACCGATCACCAAATGGGCGCACCGGGTAACCCGGCCGGAGCTGCTGCCCCGGATGTTGGCGCGCGCCATTCGGACGGCGTTGGCGGCGCCGCGTGGCCCGGTGCTGCTGGACATACCGTGGGACGTCCTCACCGCCCACGTTCCCGAGCCCGACTGGTCGTCGCAGCGCCTGTCCGCCCAGCACTCCGCCGCGCCGCCGGACACCGTCGAACGCGTCGTCGACCTGCTGTCGGCTGCCCGCCGGCCCGTACTCCTGGTCGGCTCGGAGATCGCTCGGGCCGGTGCAGCCGGCGAAGTCTGCGCCTTCGCCGAACAGGCAGGTATTCCGCTTCTCGCCGACTACGAGGGGTTGGGAGCGATCGCCGGCTCGTCCGTCAGCTTTGGTCTGATCCAATCGCTGTTCGGTCTCGAGGCCGAAGCGCCCGACGTCGTCGTGATGCTCGGGCTCCGTTTCGGCCTGACGACGGCTCATGGGTCAGGTGCACTGATTCCCACATCAGCGACCGTCGTTCACATCGATCCAGATGCCGGCCAACTCGGCAACCTCCAGCCGGTCGACCTCGCCGTTGCGGCCGATGCGGGGCAGACCGTCTCGGCGTTGCGGGCGGAGTGGGAGCGGCGTGGGGTTGACGGGGCCGAGAACCTAGCGTGGTTCGAGACCCTGCGCGCGCATCGATCGCGCCGCGCATCGGCGGTCGCCGCGCAGGTCGAGGAGGGAGATCGGATCCACCCCTACCTCGCCGTTCGGACCATCGCGGACTCACTGCCCGAAGGGTCGGTCGTCGTCGCCGACGGCGCATTGACGTATCTGTGGCTCTCCGAGGTTATCGGCGACGTTTCGCCGCGGGCGTATCTCTGCCATGGCTACCTCGGCTCGATGGGAGTTGGCCTCGGCGTTGCCCTCGGTGCACAGGCCGCGGTTCCTTCGGCGCCGGTTGTCCTGGTCACCGGCGACGGGGCGATCGGCTACAGCCTGGGCGAGTTCGACGCCCTCGTCCGCGCCGGTCTGCCGGTCGTCGTCATCGTCCTGAACAACCGAGCTTGGGGAGCGACGCTGCACGCCCAACAGTTCATGCGGGGCGAGGATCGCATCGTCAACAACCGGTTGGAGAACGGAGACTACAGCGCCGCTGCCGCCGCGCTGGGTGCGGAGCAGTATGCGGTCCGTCAGCTCGACGAGATCGGCCCCGCGATCACCAATGCATTGGCCGGCGGTCGTCCGGCTTGTATCGAAGTGCACGTGAGCCTCGATCCGGTGCCCCCCGAAGAGAGGGTGATCATGGGCGGCTCCCCGTTCTGAAGGAGATCCAAATTGCTTTTCGACTTCGGCCAGCCGATGAACGGAATCGTCCAGATCGCCTTCGTCGTTGAGGATCTCGACGCCGCGATGATTGAGTTCGAATCTCGTCTGAGCATCGGGCCCTGGACCGTGTTCCGAAACTTCGCCGGTTCGGATCCGCACTACTACGGTCAACCAACCGCGGCGACGGCACACGTCGCGCTCGGCTTCGGCGGACACATGCAGTACGAGTTGATCCAGCCGGCGGACGACCGGCCCTCCGTCCACCACGACGTGATCCGCGAGCGCGGTTTCGGCTTCCATCACTTCGGATACGCGACGACCGAGTTCGACTCGGATGTCGCGTCGATGAACGCGAACGGATACCCGACGGCTTTCAGCGCTTCCGTCGGCCCGGGATCGCGGGTCGCTTACTTCGACACCCGCGACGTACTCCCTGGAATGACCGAGCTCCTCGAAGCGGGCCCGCCGCTGAACGCCGCATTCACACCCATGTACGCAGCGGCGATTGAGGCTTCGCTCTCGAATCCGGTAACTGCTTCCTGACCCAACGAATCGAACCGTGTCTTCAGTAGAGCCGATCCGACAGGAGAACCATGACTATCACGTTGACCAAGGTCACCTATGCAACCTCTGCGTCCGCGAAGGGTGCCCGCGAAGGACACGTCAAGAGCGCCGACGGCGTCATCGACCTAGACCTCGGCTGGCCCGGCAGCCCGGGTGGCCCCAAGGCCAACCCGGAGACCCTCTTCGCGGCTGGCTATTCCGCCTGCTTCCAGGGTGCGCTGACGCTCACCGCGCGAAGCAATGGCGTGGACGCCTCCGATTCGACGGTCACTGCGGAGGTGTCGTTCGGGCCGTCCGAGGACGGCGGCTTCGGCCTGGCGGTGGAGTTGCAGGTGACCATTCCGGGAGTCGAAGCCGAGCGGACACGCGAACTGGTCGAGATCGCCCACCAAGTCTGCCCGTACTCGAAGGCCACCCGCGGCAACATCCACGTGACGCTCACCGTCGTGTGAGCCTTCGGCATCTCAGTGGCTGGGCAGCCGAGGGTTCAGCGCCGAGGCCGACGGCGAGCAGGGCTCGACCCTCGCTCGGGCTGACCCGCCCGTGATCTCAAGCGGGAGCTGCTTGGCTGCACCTGCACTCGCGGGGTTGGGAGATCACAGCTCGCTCTGAGGATCGCGCATGAGCGTCGCCGGTGCTTTGCCGTCAGCGTCCGGTTCATCGATCTGTCCGGGCGTCGCCAAGTCCTGGTCAGCGCGGGCGGCCATCTCGTGCGCGAGCCGAACGAAGATCAGTCGAAGCGGTAGATCGACTTCAGCGTCTGGTACGAAGCGAGACCCTCGGGGCCGAACTCTTGCCAATGCCGCTGGCCTTGACGCCGTCGAACGGTCCCAGCGGGTCGGGAACGGGGTTGTTGATGCCGATGGTTCCGGTCTGGACCGCGATGGCGACCGTCGTGGCCCGGTCGGGGTCGGTGGACCAGACGCTTGCGCCGAGGCCGTAGTAGGAGTCGTTGCCGATCGCAACGGCCTCCGCGTCGTTGATGCAGGGAATGACGGACAGGGCGGCTCCGAAGATCTCCTCGCGGGCAACCGTTGCGTTGTTGTCGAGGGTCGGCAAACAGAGCCGGGCGGACGAACCAGACACGGTGCAGGCCGTCGGGACGACCGGGCCCGCCGACCACGACACGGGCACCGTCGGCGCGCTGCGCTCGATGTAGCGCTGGACCTGCTCACGCTGGGCAGGGCTGGCCATCGGACCGATGAGGGACGGCTCGTCGAGGCTGTCGCCCACTTCCGCGGGGCTCAGCCTCAGGACGCGCCGACCTCGCGCAGGGTGCGGTCCGCCTCGTCGACAGGGGTGGCGGCGGCGTTGATGGCGTGAACCGGACAGGCCGAGACATCGGCGGGAGCCGGTGCCTTCTTCTCGCGTCGGGTCAACGGACGCACACGGCTGGTCTCGGCCTTGCGCTGCCGGTGGATCTCAGGCAGCGACATCTCCGGGTCGGGAGCGATCCTCTCGCTCATCACCATGCCGAACTTGAACCCGGCCCGGACCAGGCGGCGGATGATGGGATTCGGGCGCTTGATGCCATGCGCGGCAAAGACGAAGTCGGGGTACAGCGAGGTGACCATCTGCTTGGCGAACGCGTGGAGAAATTTGGGGAAGTACCGCTCCGCGAACGGCCTCAGGATGACGTTCGCGACTTGCTCACCCATGGGGTTCGCCGGCCAATTCTCGTTCTCGTACCAGTCCATGTAGGCGTTGATGGCCGCGAAGTCCTCCGGGAAGCCCTCCAAGGGCCTGTCCTCTTCGCTTCCGACGTTGACGAACAACGTGGCCATTCGGGACCAGAACTCCCAGGCCGCGATTTGGAGCTTTTCGTCGAACCCCGGCATGCCGAGGCTCAGCCGGAGGCGGTGCATCATGGCCGCCTCGTAGCACAGCGTGTAGACGTAGTCCTCGTTGAACGTGAACCGGCCCGGTAGTTGCCGGGACCAGTACCGGTGCAGGTTGTTCAGCGACTTGACCGAGCGCTGCGTAGCCGGGTGTTCGGGACCGTTCTCCCACCAGACGAGCATGTGCCGCGAGGTGTCGTCCATCCTCTTGTTCGGATCGGTGTGGATCTTGCCTGTGCCGTTGCGGAGGACCGCCTGGGATCCCCGCAGGGGGGCGATGAACCTGGGGAAGGTAATCGCGTAGATCCAGTCGAGCAGGAAGTCGTTGACGTAGTACACGCTGGACAGCGCCCAGATCCGGGCGTAGTCGGTATGCGGGTCGAGACTCTTCATCTCGTCGGCGATCCATTTGCGTGGCTTGGTTCTCTCCGCCATCGCGGGCTCCTCGTGTGCTCGGGCGGTGCTGGGTCGTGGTCAGCGCAGCCGGACGGCCGTGACTTCGGCGGGCGGCTTCGGTCCTCGGTTTGCGCCGAGGGTCGGGCACGTCACCGCGCCCTGGGCGCTCACGGAGGCCTCGAGCCTTCCTACGCGGGTGATCTGTACGGCGATGCTGTCCCCGTCCTGCACCTCTCCGACGCCAGCGGGGGTTCCGGTCGTGAGGATGTCGCCGGGGTGAAGCGTCATCACCGAGGAGACGTACTCCAGCAGCGAGGGGACACCCCAGATCAAATCCGAGATGTCGGCGTCCTGGCGCAGCTCGTCGTTCACCCAGGTCTGCAGCCGCAGATCTTGGAGCGAGCCGACCTCGTCCGGGGTGACCAGGTAGGGGCCGACCGGCGTGAAGGTGTCGAACGACTTGCGCGTCGACCGGTCCTCGCCGCCCCGCATCGTCATGTCGAGAAGGCAGGTGTAGCCGGCAACGTAGGAGGTCGCGTCAGCCGCCGCCGCGTTCCGTGCGGTGCGACCGACGACGATTGCGAGCTCGCCCTCTTGGTCGAAGCGCCGGTCGACGTAAGGAAGCCTCACGGTCTGGCCGGTCGCGATCACCGAGGACGGTGCCTTGAGGAAGACGCCGAGGGCGTCGATGTGGGCGTCCTCGTTCATCTCGGCCTTGTGGTCGAAGTAGTTGACCGGCGCGGCGACGATCTTCGTGGGGTCGGGGACCACGGGCAGTAACTCCACCTCGTCGAGCCGGAACCCTGGGAGGCCGAGGAACTCGTCGGCGTCGACCGGAAGGTTGCCGTCGTGCTGGAGCAGGAATCGGCGCAGCGGGCTGAGCCCGGCGGTGTCGGTCGACAGGCGGCTGCCTACATCCATCACCCGATCGCCGACGAGAACCCCGACGGACTCGTGGCCGGCGCGGGTGCGGAAGCTCAGGTACCTCATGTTCGTCCTTCAGGAGTCGGAGGATTCGATGTCGTCAGGTCCAGTCGCGGGTCATGAGACCGCCATCGCTCGGCTCGCGGACGTCGCGAGCAGCGTGTCGTCGCGTTCGGCGTAGAGCCAGTCGAGGTCGGTGTAGTCCTCGGCGTCGCGCATGCGGAACACGCGGTTGCGCAGCGCCAGCAGCGTCGGATCCTCGGTGTGCCACAGTGCACCCCAGGGACGGGCGACGGTCTGGCATCGGGACGCGACGGGACGACGGACCTGCTCGTACGCCTTGAAGGCGAGCGCACGGTCATTCGGGTGCCTCTGAAGCGCCGCCCCGAGTTCGAGCGCATCTTCGAGCGCCTGGCACGCGCCCTGTCCCAAGTACTGGAGCATCGCGTGCGCGGCGTCACCAATGAGGACGGATCGGTCCGTGCTCCAGCGTGCGAGTGGGGGCCGGTCGCACACCGGCCAGGCCCGGGAGGTGTCGATGAGGGCGACCGAGTGCCGGACGTCCTCGCATGAACGGGAGAACGCCGCGTTCAGCTCGACGAGGTCGCCGACGGGCTCGGTGCGCCCGGCCGGCCGCTCGTAAACGGCAACCTGGTTGTACAACGTGCCGCTTCGCACCGGGTACTGCATCAGGTGCATTCCCGGGCCGATCCACAGCACGACTTCGTCGATGGAAACGTCGCCCGGGAAGTCCTCGACCGTGATCGCGCTGCGGTAGGCGACGTGGCCGCTGAAGGTGGGGTCGCTGTCGTCGAGCAGGTGCCGCACTCGCGACCGGATGCCGTCTGCGCCGATGATGAGTGCGGCGCGGTAGGTCTCGCCGTCGGCGAAGTCGACCTCGGCAGCGTCAGCGGTCTCTCGCACGTCGACCACGGTGCAGTTGTTTTCCAGCACGATGCGCGGCTCGGCCCGGCACGCGGCAAGGAGGACGTCCAGGACGTCCCGGCGGTGCGCTACGACGTAGGGGTAACCGTAGCGGGCCTCGAAGGTCTCGCCGAAGGTGATGACGGTCAGCGTGGAGCCGTTGATCGCGTCGCGGAACACCCCTCGCGACGGGAAAACCGCCGATCCGGCGACGGCGTCGTAGACGCCCAATCGGTCAAAGGCTCGCATGGCGTTGGGGCCGAGCTGCAGGCCCGCACCAATCTCGCCGAACTCCGGGGCCTGCTCGACCACGCGCACGTGGCGCCCGGCGCGTGCAGCGGACAGCGCGGAGGCCAGTCCCCCGATGCCGCCGCCGACGACGAGAACGTCCGCGGGGACCGACCGTGCGGTGCGCACCTCACACGACCTTGCGGCGGCGGAAGAGGCCGAGCGCGTCGAGGACCGGCGCGTCGCTGGTGGTGAAGACGTCGAGCGTGCTCCGGGCCTCCAACTGGTGTTCGCACCAGGACGGCACGACGAACACGTCGCCCGGTGTCAGCGCGAACTCCTGGCCGCCCAGCCTTGCCGTGCCAACGCCGTCGAGAACGGCACAGACCCGCGTGCCGGTTTGCTGGTCGATCGCGGTGGTGTGGCCGCCGACCATGCGGCGCATCTCGCAGCGCAGCGTCGGCATCACGTCCCGACCGCGGCTCGGATCCCGGTAACGCAACTCGGCCTCCTGGCCGTCGCCGACCTCGAGGAGGGAATCCAGCGCCGCGTCGGTCTCCGCCCAGCGATACACCATCAAAGGCGAGTGGGGACGGTCGTGGACGGCGGCGCTCACCCCGGTTGGCACCAGACCGGCGCCTTGGCCGAAACGCCGTTCAGACATCGAACGGGGGGCCACCGATGCCTCGGCCTCCTCGGAGGGTCCTTCCTCGAAGAACACCGCATCGAGGGTGGCGACCATCGGCAGGTCCAAGACGTCGAGCCACATCATCGGGTGGCTGCTGGGGTTGTGGTGTTCGTGATAGACCCAGGAGGGCGTCAGCACGAGGTCGCCGCGGCTCATCGCAACCGGGTCCCCGTCAAGCAACGTGTACGCGCCGTCGCCGTCGAGCACGAAACGGAGGGCTCCCGGCGTGTGGCGGTGGGCGGGGGCGACTTCCCCGGCCTGCAAGAACTGGACGGCGGCCCACAAGGTGCCCGAGATATACGGCGCCCCGTCGAGGCCGGGGTTGCTCATGGCAAGAACGCGGCGATCGCCGCCGCGGTCAAGCGGCACGAGTTCCCCTGCGCGGGCGGCGAGCTTCTGGAGGTCACCGGCGCTCCAGCGGTGGGGGACCGCCTTGACGCGAGGGGTGGGAGTCAGCAGGCCGGACATCGCCCACAGGGGCTGAAGGTGCACCTGCTCGATGTCGGCGTAGTAGGCATCGAGCTCAGGCTCGTCAGCGCGGTAACGCAAATGCTTCCTCGCTTTCGTTGGTGCGCTCACTGCCCCAATATGGCGCGACTCACGGACGATAGTACGTGTACGGAGGAATGACAATGGGCACGAGAGACGACGGGGCGAAGCACTACAGAGGTGGTCCGGCGGCGGCCACGGTTTTGGTCGCGCTTGCCATCATGTCGGTGGGGAGGTCGACGCCGGAGACCAGTCGCATCCAGGTGATAAAGCGATTCCGATCCTGTGGCGTCAGCGGCTCCAGCAAACGGCGTTGAACCTTGAGGACGGGCTCGCGCAGCAGCCGGACCGCCGTCGCGGCTGGCGCCGATACCCGCACGGGACGGCTACGGCGATCGCGCGCGTTCTCGACCGGTTCGAGCCACCCATTGTCGACGAGACGCCCTACGATCTCTCGTGTCGTCGATGAGTCGAGGGAAGTGCGGCTGCCGATCTCGGCGTGCGTGGCGACCCCGGCCCTCAGCACGGCCCCTAGCACCGCGTATTGCGGACCCGTGACGTCCCGGACCTGTTCGTTCCAGTACGCCGTGTGTAGCTGTTGCGCTCGGCGGATCAGATAGCCGGGCGTGCGCGCCATTACGAGCGCGCGTTCCTCGATTTTCTGCCCGCCGATGTCTGACTCCTCTAGACGTGCGACCTTGCCGAGCACGTCGAGGAAGTCGTCGCGCTCCCCCTCGTCCAACGGGGCCAGGAGTTCCGCCTGGACGCGGCGCGCCGCAGAAGTCAGGGCTGGCAGGCCGGCCCGGCCCTTGCCGGTCAGTTCCAGAAGCCGTCGGCGCCGGTCCGCGGGATCATGGACTCTCTCGAGCCACCCCCCGGCGACCAGCCGTGTCACGATGGCCGCAGTGGTGGACTTGTCCAGCGATGCCAGTTCGCCGGCGCGCTTTTGGTCCAGCCCTTCCCAACCGGCGACGGTGACCAGGACGGCATATTGCGGTCCGGTCACTTCCACCACCAGCCGACTCCATGCCTCGGTGTGGACCTGTTGGGCTCGTCGCAGGAGGTGGCCGGGAGCACTCAGGTTGTCGACGACCCCGTGCTCGCTCACCTGCGCCTCCGTCCTATTCGACCGTAGTCGACATGCGCGACCACACCCTAGCGGCGGTTCCACCGTGCGCGTGAACGATCCGCTGCCCTGCCGCGAGCGACGCGAGTAGCGTCGCTACGGGCGCCCGCCGCCCGCACCCGAGCAAGTGAATACCGGTCGAATCATGGATCGTGCGAGTGTCGTCACCCATTCTAGTACGTGTACGGAGCAACGCGGGAGATCCACGACCGAGGCAGCCATTCGTGCCGTCATCGACAGAGCGGCCAGCGAGTGGCCGATGGACGCTTGGTACGCGGCGGCGCTCGCACCAGGGGCGTCGTGCGCTGACCGGTTGACACCTCCTGGCACGCGCGTGCGTTTACGACGCTCGAGAACCATCCCCGTGCTCGCCCGGCTTAGACGGGCCGATGCGCGCCGAACGACGGTTCTTGCGTGCGATCGGACCGCCGGCGAGTACCGAATGTGACCGCCCACCAGGTTGTGCGCCCTGTCGGTTGGAAGGCCGAATCTCCGGCGCTGCTGCTTTGGCCGATGCGTTGCTTGGCCGTGGGGTTCGTCCACCCCGTGTGGCCGTCGGCGAGTTGATCACTGTGGTGGGCACGATGCGGACGTGCGGCTCACGAAGACCGGCACGGCCTCGCACTCCTCGTCGTGGCGGATGAACGCGATCCTCAGGCGGAGCCCGACGGCGAGGTCGGGCCGATCGGCGATGACCTGGGTCCACCACCACGGCCCCTCCGCCAGCTGGCCGACGCCGAGCACGGACTGCACGGTCGCACCGGAGGCGTCGGGCTTGCTGTGGTTGACAGCCCACGTGACGAGAGTGGCGTCGCCGCTGGCCGGCGCCCATCCGAGGTCGGTCGAGGAGCAGGCCCCGCATTGCTGCGCCTGGGGGGTATCGAGGTGCTCGCAGGCCAGGCAGCGTCGTAGGAGGAACTCGCCCCGTGCCGTCCCGTCGAAGAACTCGGCGGAAGGCTGGTCGCGAACCACGGGGCCGACAATCACGGTGCTCTCTCTCACGAGGTGGTCGACAGGATCAGGGTGGCGTGGTGATCCAGGACGCCGCC
>Ga0105237_10007511_pt1 | contig 11921 bp, 10 predicted proteins | sample KBSC24metaG_FD_81520 | JGI IMG/M metagenome (GOLD analysis project Ga0105237, IMG submission 81520) | Corn rhizosphere microbial communities from Kellogg Biological Station, Michigan, USA - KBS C2-4 metaG | ecosystem: Host-associated > Plants > Roots > Rhizosphere > Soil | place: Michigan, USA... | reverse complement strand
AGAATGCCCACGGCGTCAAGCCGGCCAGGTAGACCATTATTCGTCGGACGAGGATTCGAGACTGAGGTTGACCGCACGTGCAGGCACGACGGTGGAGATGGCGTGTTTGTAAACCATTTGCGTAACAGTGTTGCGCAGCAGGACCACGTATTGATCGAAAGATTCCACATGGCCTTGCAGCTTGATGCCGTTGACCAGATAGATAGAGACGGGAACGTGCTCTTTTCTCAATGCGTTCAGGAATGGGTCTTGTAACAATTGCCCTTTGTTGCTCATGGCAGCTCCACGGTGTTGTTGTGATTAGGACTTGGAGGCACTTCAAGGAAAATCAAGTGCTTGACCAACTTTATGCTATTCAATTTAAACGATTTTCGCTCCAACGCCAAAAACATTGATCGAATAGCAGGATTTACGATTATTTTTCCTGCCGGATGAAAGGATTCTTGCCCGACCTGAACTCGATACGCAGTGGAGTGCCCACCAGAGAGAAAGTTTCCCTGAAGTGCTTTTCCAGATAACGTTTGTAGTTGTCGTCAATGGCTTCCAGTGCATTGCCGTGGATCACCACCACCGGCGGATTCTGGCCACCCTGGTGAGCATAGCGCAGTTTGGGGCGGATCGAACCCTTGCGGCGCGGTTGCTGGTGCTCCAGCGCCTCTTCCAGCGCGCGTGTGAGGCGCGGGGTGCTCAGCTTGGCCATGGCGGCAGCATAGGCCGAGTCGATGGACTTCATCAGCGGACCGATGCCGGTCGACTTCAGGGCTGAAATGAAGTGGAACTTGGCGAAGGAAAGGAAATTCAGTTTGCGCTCCAGATCCATCTTGATCTGGTTGCGCTGGTCGCTTTCCATGCCATCCCATTTGTTCACACCCACCACCAGCGCCCTGCCCGACTCCAGCACGAAACCGGCGATGTGGGCATCCTGCTCGGAAATATCCTGCTGCGCATCCAGCAGCAGCAGCACGACGTTGGCGTCCGAAATCGATTTCAGGGTCTTGACCACGGAAAACTTCTCGATGGCCTCGAAGACCTTGCCACGGCGGCGGATACCGGCGGTGTCGATCAGGGTGTAATGACGCCCTTCGCGTTCGAAGGGAATCTCGATGGAATCACGGGTCGTGCCCGGCATGTCGAAGGCGATCACGCGCTCTTCGCCCAGCAGGGTATTGACCAAAGTTGACTTGCCCACGTTGGGACGGCCGACGATGGCGATCTTGGTACCGCGCACGGCCGGCTCCTCGGCTTCGGGCTCCTGGGCGCGCTGGGCGTCGACCTGATCCAGGGCTTCCTCCACCAGGTCGGCCACGCCATCACCGTGGGCAGCGGAGATCACGTAAGGATCGCCCATACCCAGCTCATAGAAGTCGGCGGTGACCGAGGTGTACTTCATGCCTTCGGACTTGTTGACCACCAGCAGCACGGAACGGCCGCACTTGCGCAGGAAGTCGGTGATGGTCTTGTCGTGCGGCGTCAATCCCTGGCGGCCGTCGACGATGAACACCACGATGTCGGCCTCGACCACTGCCTGCTTGGTCTGCTTGGCCATCTCATACATGATCCCGTCCTTGGCGACGGGTTCGAAGCCACCGGTATCGATCACCAGGAACGGACGTTCGCCGACCCGGCCTTCGCCGTAGTGACGATCGCGCGTCAGGCCAGGCAGGTCCGCCACCAGCGCATCGCGGCTGCGGGTGAGCCTGTTGAACAACGTCGATTTGCCGACGTTGGGACGGCCTACAAGTGCAATTACCGGTTTCATTTCTTTTCTTGGGGGTCGTTCGTCACTTATTCAGCGACGACGGAGACCACGGTTCCTGATTTGGTTTGGAAAACGACAGACGAACCGGTCGAAACCGGAGGCGCCTGGACAGCACTGCCGTCGGTAGCCAGACGGGCCACGAAGGCGCCATCTTCCCGCGACAGGAAGTGAATATAACCCTGGAAGTCAGCCACCGCCACCGCCTTGCCCACTGCGATCGGGCTGGACAGCTGGCGATTCTTCAGGCGGTCGTTGCGCCAGATGACGGCACCGGTATCGCGCGCGAACTCGGTGACGGCACCATTGACATCGGCCGCATAGACGTAGGCGTCATCCAGATTGACGCCGACATCGCTGGAAAACTCCTTGATCCAGCGCACATTGCCGTTGAGCAAATCGAAGCAACCGATACGCCCCTGGTACGACACCGCACAGATATCACGCGAACCCAGCGCCGGCACGCCCGACACGTCGGAGATGCGTTCCAGTTCGGTGGTACCGCGCGGATCGCCCACCGGCACTTCCCAGCGCGGACCGCCGTTGTTCAGTGCCAGGGCCGACAGACGGCCACCCGGCAGGGCCACGAAAGCGGTCTGCGAACCGATCACGATGCCCGGCGCATTGCGCAGGGTCAGCGACGGCACGTTGCGCTGGACCATCCAGCGCTGGCTGCCATTGTCGGCATCATACGCGGTCACGCGGTTGTCGATGCTGCGAATGACCACCAGGCCCTCGCCCACGGCCGGAGCCGACAGTACTTCGCTGGGTGCCTGAGCGCTCCAGGTCGGCTTGCCGGAGGCGGCATCGAAGGCCTGGATACGGCCCTTCTCGGCCACCACCACCACGGTGCTGCCATCGCTGCCGACACCCGCGGTCAGGTCGCCTTCAGCACGGCTGCGCCACAGGGTCTGGCCGTTCTGGGCGTTGATGCGCACCACGGTGCCATCATTGGCGGCGGCAAACACGCTGCCCGCAGCGAAAGCCGGGCTGAACTGGTAGCTGCCGGCCTTGCCGACCGATACCGTCCACGCAGCCTGGGCGCGCATCTTCTGGGTGAATTCGACCAGCGGGGCCGGCGGATTCGGATCTTTCTTGCTGGAGAACAGCGAGCAGCCGGACAAGGCCACCACAGCCGCCATGGCGGCCACATTCAGCGCCAGCTTGCAGGCGCTACGGGATCGAGCAAAGGATGTTGCCTTGGCAGCAGTGGCTGTCACACTACGCATATTCTGTTTCCTCTAAGCGATGGATGGATTCGCGGTGGGATTGCGATTCAATTCGGGGTTGCATCTGCAACCCGCCAGGCCACCGGTGCGCCACAGCGAACCGGGACCCGGAGCATTCTTCAGTGGCGCGAGCGCCGGCCTCAGGCCTTGGGCGCTTCGCCGCCGATGGCGTCGAGCTTGATCTGGATCAGCTGACGACCCGGATCCTTGGCGTCGCTCTTTTCCAGCGCCAGCTTGTAGGCGCTGCGGGCTTCGACGCGCTTGCCCTGGGCAGCCAGCACATCGCCCTTGCGGTCGGCAATGGCACCCGCGAACTGGGCGGGATAGTCACCCGACAAGACCTTCAGCGCCTCGTCATACGCCTTGGCATCGAGCAGCACGCCCGCCAGGCGGACGGCAGCGATGGCCTTGTATTCCTTGCCACGGCCGTGGTCGATCACCCATTGCAGCTGCTTCTTGGCCGCTTCCAGGTCATTGGCATCGAAGGCCGACTTGGCTGCCACCAGTGCGCTCATCTCGGCGTAGGCGGTGCCGCTGAACTTGTCCTGGATGTCGGCGGCGGCGCGTTGCACCTTGGCATTGTCCTTGGCCGCCAGCGACTTCTGCTGTTCTTCGTAGAGCACCGAGGCTTGCGCCGACTGGCGGCCCTGCCAGGTGTTCCAGCCGGTCCAGCCGGCGTAGGCGGCCAGCGCGATGATCAGCGCCCAGGTCACCAGGTTGCCGTATTTCGCCCACCAGGCCTTGATGGAATCAAGCTGTTCTTGTTCTTCGAGATCGTATGCCATGTAACTCTGCGTTTAGATAAGTTGACGGTCGAGGTGGACGGGTCTTCAGGGGTGATAGTGCACGTGGTCGTGATCATGGTCGTGATCGCCGACGATCTGTTCCACGATGTAGTCGACCACGCCGTCGAAGGCCATGTTGCTCTGGTTGGCACGCCCTTCCTCGGCATTGCCTTCGCGCATGTGCTTGACGGTGGCAGTCCCGGCCTTGAGCTCGTCTTCACCGATGATCACGGCAAAGGCAGCACCGCTGGCGTCGGCGCGCTTCATCTGCGCCTTGAACGAACCACCACCATTGGACGATGCGCAATGTAGCACAACATCGAGCCCGGCAGTCCGCAAACGTTCAGCCAGAACGAAAGATTGCAACTGTGCTTCTTCGCCTTGATGGACCAGATAGACGTCGCACTGGTTCGGTGCATACTGCTCGCCATTGGCCTTCATCAGCTCCAGCAGGCGTTCCACGCCCATGGCGAAGCCACAGGCCGGGGTCGGCTTGCCGCCGAACATTTCGATCAGCGGATCGTAGCGGCCACCGCCGCAGACCGTGCCCTGCGAGCCCAGCTGGTCGGTGACCCACTCGAACACGGTACGGTTGTAGTAGTCCATGCCACGCACCAGGCGCGGGTTGATGGTGAACGGAATGTTGTTGTGGCGCAGGATCTTCTGCACGCCCTCGAAGTGCGCGCGCGATTCTTCACCCAGGTAATCGAGCAGCTTGGGGGCGGCGTTCACCATCTCCTGCATGGCAGGATTCTTCGTATCCAGGATGCGCAGCGGGTTGGCGTGCAGGCGGCGCTGGGCGTCGGTGTCCAGCAGGTCCTTGTGCTGTTCGAAGTAGGCGATCAGGTCGGCACGGTGCTTGTTGCGCTCTTCGGCGTTGCCGATGGAGTTCAGTTCCAGGCGGATGTCGGACAGGCCCAGGTCATCCCACAGGCGCTGGCACATCATGATCAGTTCGGCATCGATGTCCGGGCCGCTGAAGCCCACGGCTTCGGCACCGACCTGGTGGAACTGGCGATAGCGGCCGCGCTGCGGACGCTCATGGCGGAACATGGGGCCGACATACCACAGGCGCTTGGGGCCATCATAGGTCAGGTTGTGCTCCAGGGCGGCGCGCACCACGCCGGCGGTGTTTTCCGGACGCAGGGTCAGGTTGTCGCCGTTCATGGAATCGGTGAAGGAATACATTTCCTTCTCGACGATGTCGGTCACCTCCCCCAGGCCGCGCGCGAACAGCGCGGTCGGCTCGACGATGGGGGTGCGGATCTGCTGGAAACCGTAGCTCTTGAGCACCGATTGCACCGTGTTCTCGAACAGCTCCCACAACGGGGCGTCCGCCGGCAGGATGTCATTCATGCCTTTGACGCCAACGATTTTTTCGACTTTCTTTTGTTCTGACATACCGAAACCCGGAGTTTTTGCTTTTTACTTCATTTCTGGAAACTGGTATCTGACGCATCTTTCGTGCGACGCACCAGCGCAAGTGTACTGCATGGCCCGCAACGCCCTATGGTGGCGGGCTCCACGGTGGTCAGGAATGGCTGCCCTGACCGTAATGCGATTCGACATACTCCAGCACCACCTTCTGGAATTCCTCGGCGATGCGTTCGCCGCGCAGGGTCATCTTCTTTTCGCCATCGATGAACACCGGTGCCGCCGGCGACTCGCCGGTGCCCGGCAGGCTGATGCCGATGTTGGCGTGCTTGGATTCACCGGGGCCATTGACGATGCAGCCCATGACGGCCACGTTCATGGCTTCCACGCCGGGATACTTGCCCTTCCAGACCGGCATCTGCTCGCGCAGGAAGGTCTGGATCTTGTCAGCCAGGTCCTGGAACACGGTCGAGGTGGTGCGGCCGCAACCCGGGCAGGCGATCACCATCGGGGTGAACTTGCGCAGGCCCATGGTCTGCAGGATTTCCTGGCCGACTACCACTTCCTTGGTACGGTCGCCGCCCGGCTCGGGGGTCAGCGAGATGCGGATGGTGTCGCCGATGCCTTCCTGCAGCAGCACCGACAGCGCCGCCGTGGAGGCCACGATGCCCTTGCTGCCCATGCCGGCCTCAGTCAGGCCCAGGTGCAGGGGGTAGTCGCAGCGACGCGCCAGCTCACGATAAACCGCGATCAGATCCTGCACGCCGGAAACTTTGCAGGACAGGATGATCTTGTCACCCGACATGCCCAGCTCCTCGGCGCGCTGGGCGTTCTCGATGGCAGAGGTGACCAAGGCTTCATACATCACCGCCTGGGCCGACCACGGCTCGGCACGACCGGCGTTTTCGTCCATGATGCGCGCCAGCAGCGCCTGGTCCAGGCTGCCCCAGTTCACGCCGATGCGCACCGGCTTGTCGTACTTGCAGGCCACTTCGATCATCTGGGCGAACTGGGTATCGCGCTTGGCGCCCTTGCCCACGTTGCCGGGATTGATACGGTATTTGGAGAGCGCCTGGGCGCACTCCGGATAGTCGGTCAGCAGGGTGTGGCCGTTGTAGTGGAAATCGCCCACCAGTGGCACATCCACGCCCATGCGGTCGAGCTGCTCGCGAATGGCCGGCACGGCAGCGGCGGCCTCGGGCGTATTGACGGTCAGGCGCACGATCTCGGAGCCGGCCCGGGCCAGTTCCTTGATCTGGATGGCCGTCCCGATGGCATCCGCAGTGTCGGTGTTGGTCATGGATTGCACCATGACCGGGGCTCCACCACCCACGAGGATCTCGCGCGCGCCATGGCTGATGACCACGCGGCGGCTGTTGCGGCGGGCCAGCGGCCCGGAGGCGATCGGGAAGGAAGACATGATGGGTAGTCGACTCAGTTCAGGTTCAGGCGTGCAACATTGCTGCCGCCCGGGGTTTTCAGGTCCAGCGGCTGGCCGCGCAGGCTGGCGTCGACGCCTGCGGCGTTGCCGATGATCAGGGTCGTGGCGTCCGAGACATCAAAGGTCTCGGTGGTGCCGGCCTTGAGCAGGCGCGAAATCACGGTGCTCTTGTCGGCACGCCGGATTTCCACCCAGGAATCCTCGCGGAAGGTCAGGCGCAGCAAATCCTTGCTGTTGACGATGTTCAAGCCACTGGGGACAGTGGTCGAGGCCATCTGGGCGGGCGCAGCCGATGCGGCAGACGCTGGCGCAGACGCAGCCGCCGGGGCCGGCGTGGATGCCGGCTGGCTGGCTGCCGGCGTGGCGGCCTGGACCGGTTCCGGCTTGGCCGCCACCGGGGCCTGAGCTACCGGTGCGGGTGCCTCCGCAACGGGAGCAGCAGGCTTGGCGGGCTCCTCGGCGGGTGCGGACGTGATTGTTTCAACGCGGGCATTCACCGGTGTCTCGGTGGAAGAAGCGGTCTCGGCCGACTGCACATTCTGCGCATCCGGAGAGGTGCCCGACGCTGCTGCTGCCTCCTCGTGATGCGATTTGAGGAAGGCCAGCTGCGGCACATTGGCACCGAGTTCAGTCCAGCGCACGGCTGCCGCGCCTGCCAACAGGGCGACCACCACCACACCGGCGACGATGGGCAAGGCCGAGCTGTTGCCGCGCGTGCTCATCATCATGGCCGGCAGCGGACCTTCCGAGAACGGCGTGGAGAGCTGGTGCTGCGGTACGATGTGGTCGCGCTGCTGCACGGCCGACTCCTGCGGCAAGGAAGCCGTCACGGCATGCACATCCAGCCCCAGCACCTTGGCATAGCTGCGCACGAAACCGCGCGCCACGGCCAGGCCGGGCAAGGCTGCATAATTGTCCGCTTCGATCGCCATGATCTGGCGCGGGGCCAGCTTCACCAGGCTGGCTGCCTGCTCGATGGTCCAGCCCTTCTTCTGACGCGCTGCCGCCAGCGCGGCGCCGGGCAAGACCTGGGCCGGGGACGATGGACCAGGATCTTGCGGTTGCTGCGACGACATTTCGTTCATTTGTTGATCACTCATCAAATGCTCCACATGGAAAAGCTTTTTTTAGCCGGCCCTGGCCGGATTCTTCTGGAGCGTCCCTGCGCGGCTCCTGCCGCGTCCCTCCGGGGAAATTCGACAACTTCAGCCCATCCTGAACCATAACGGCAGAATGGACGATCATTTCAGCAAAAACACAAAAAGGACGTGCGATGCCTGCGCCCCAGCGCAACATCGACGCCCCCGTTACCCATTCTGTAAAAAGCGGCAGCTGATCCCTCGCCGTGGCGGCGAAGGCTGGTACCGCAGGACCAGCAAGGACATGGGACCACCCTGCCGTCACCCGGAGATCTCCACGATGCGGCCAAAGTCCTTGCCGAACTTGGCCTGGTATTCGGCCATTTTCTGCATGCGTTCCTGCACCCGTGTACGATCCTTCACTTCGCCGGCCAACTGGCCGCAGGCGGCATCGATGTCGTCGCCACGGGTCTTGCGGATGGTGGTCACGATGCCAGCATCCATCAGGATCTGCGCAAACGCCTTGATGCGCGGATTGTGCGAGCGCTTCAAGCCCGACTCGGGGAAGGGATTGAAGGGAATCAGGTTGAACTTGCAGGGGATGGCGGTCTCGCCTTCCTTCACCAGCGCGACCAGTTCGCGCGCATGAGTGTCGGTGTCGTTGACGCCATCGAGCATGCAGTACTCGAAGGTGATGAAGTCACGCGGCGCGAATTCCAGATAGCGCTTGCAGGCCAGCATCAGCTCGCGCAGCGGGTGCTTGCGATTCAGCGGAATGAGCGAATCGCGCAACGCATCGTTGGACGCGTGCAGCGAGACAGCCAGCGCCACCGGGCACTCCTGCGACAGCTTGTCGATCATCGGCACCACGCCGCTGGTGGAGAGCGTGACGCGGCGGCGCGACAGGCCATAGGCATTGTCGTCCAGCATCAGGCGCAAGGCGGTCACGGTCGGCTCGAAGTTGAGCAGCGGCTCGCCCATGCCCATCATCACCACGTTGGTAATCTGGCGCTCGCCCTTGGGACCGCCCTCGATACCCTTGGTCTTGCGCAATTCGAATTCCGCCATCCACAGCTGGCCGATGATTTCGGCCACGGTCAGATTGCGGTTGAAGCCCTGCTTGCCGGTGGAGCAGAAGCGGCAATTCACGGCACAGCCCGCCTGCGTCGAAACGCACAGCGTGCCGCGGTTTTCTTCAGGAATGAACACGGTTTCCACCGCATTGCCCTGGCCCACGTCGACCAGCCACTTGCGTGTGCCGTCGGTGGAGGTATGGTCGCTGATGATGGCCGGCGCACGGACTTCGGCGCGGGTCTTCAGCTTGTCGCGCAGCGATTTGGCCAGGTCGGTCATCTGATCGAAATCAGACACGCCGAACTGGTGTATCCATCGCTGCAACTGCTTTGCACGAAACGGCTTCTCACCCAACTCGCCGCAGTAGGCGACGAGTTGCGCGGGATCCATATCCAGCAGATTGGTGAGAGCTGTAGTCATGATGCTTGCGGTCGGGACCAAGGCAGAAAGACGCGGCAGGGATTGCAGCGCCGGTTTCCGCCCCAGCCCGGAAGACCGATGAAAAACAGGAACAGATTAACGCGAATAAACGTTCAGCGCCGGGAAGAAGTAGGCGATTTCGCCCTTGGCGGTTTCTTCAGCGTCCGAACCGTGCACGGCGTTGGCGTCGATGGAATCGGCGAAGTCGGCGCGGATGGTGCCCTTCTCAGCCTTCTTCGGATCGGTCGCGCCCATCAGGTCGCGGTTCTTCAGGATGGCGCCTTCGCCTTCCAGCACCTGGATCATCACCGGGCCGGAGATCATGAAGTCCACCAGGTCCTTGAAGAAAGGACGCTCACGGTGCACAGCGTAGAAACCTTCGGCTTCAGCGCGCGACAGTTGGGCCATGCGAGCAGCGACGACCTTCAGGCCGGCGTTTTCGAAACGGCTGTAGATTTGACCGATCACGTTCTTGGCGACGGCGTCGGGCTTGATAATCGACAGGGTGCGTTCAATTGCCATGAGAAAAACTCCAATAAAAATAAAGGCTTAAAGCCAATAATTGTTAATTCAATGAACCTTGTATTTTAGCATGAAACCATCAGATATCATGTCAATTCACCTGCTTTGACACGGCATTCGGGCAGTAGCGCATTGAAATCAGCCGGGATGCGCGAGATAACGGCCTCACATAAAGTGCCCGCATCTCGAACCAGAGCGAGGGAAGACTTGTCTTAGCAGTGAGCCATCGTGCTATTCTCTGGCTCGCATTCAACGCTTCGGAGGACATATGAATCAACTGGACACGACCTTCGGCCACTCGACCACGAGCCTGGCCACCCGCAACCGCGTTCTGCGCAACACCTACTGGCTGCTGGCGCTGTCGATGATCCCGACCGTGCTGGGCGCCTGGCTGGGCGTGCAGATGCATTTCAGCCTGTTTGCTGCGAGCCCGATGATCGGCTTCGTGCTGTTCCTGGCGATCGCCTTCGGCTTCTTCTACGCCATCGAGAAGACCAAGAATTCCGGCTGGGGCGTGGCGTTCCTGCTGGGCTTCACCTTCTTCATGGGCCTGATGCTGTCGCGCCTGATCGAGTACACGCTGGGCTTCTCCAACGGCGCCGGACTGATCATGACGGCCTTTGGCGGCACCGCCATCATCTTCTGCGGCATGGCCACCATCGCCACCGTCTCCAAGCGTGACTTCTCGGGCATGGGCAAGTGGCTCTTTGCAGGCGTGCTGGTGATTCTGGTGGCTTCGCTGGCCAACATCTTCCTGCACCTGCCGGCGCTGCAGCTGACCATCTCGGTGGTGGCCATCGCCATTTTCTCGGCCTACATCCTGTATGACGTGCAACAAGTGGTCAACGGCGGCGAAACCAACTACATTTCGGCCACGCTGGCGATCTACCTGGACGTCTACAACGTCTTTGCCAACCTGCTGTCCATCCTGGGCATCGTCGGCGGCAACCGCGACTGATCTCGCGAATATTGCTTCAAATGAAATAAAAATGCCGGCGCAAGCCGGCATTTTTTTCGTCTGCTGCCCTCGACCTCACTCGGGCAGATCGAACACGGCGATGGATTCCACGTGGGCCGTATGCGGGAACATGTTCACCACGCCAGCATACTTGAGTGCATAACCACCCAGATGGACCAGCATGCCTGCATCGCGCGCCAACGTCGCCGGGTTGCAGGATACGTAGACGATACGCTTGGGCTTCAGGTGCTGCTGTTCCGGCGGCAATTCCACGAGGGCCTTGCAGACTTCCATGGCACCTTCGCGCGGCGGGTCGATCAGCATGCGATCGAACTTGCCAAGCGCCACGAAATCTTCCGGCTTGGCCTCGAACAGATTGCGGCAATAGAAACTGGTCTTGGCATCGACGCCATTGACCTTGGCATTGTCCAGTGCGCGCTCGGTCAGGGCCGTGCTGCCTTCGATCCCGACCACTTCGCGTGCCAAGGTAGCGATGGGCAGCGTGAAGTTGCCCAAGCCGCAGAACAGGTCGGCCACGCGATCCTGCGGCTGCACATCCAGCAGGCGCAGCGCACGGGCCACCAGAACGCGGTTGATCTGGTGATTCACCTGGGTAAAATCGGTCGGCTTGAACGGCATGCGGATACCGAATTCAGGCAAGGTGTACTGCAGGCGCGATTCGGCGGGATAGTATGGCGCTGCCGTATCCGGTCCCTTGGTCTGCAGCCACCATTCGATCTTGTGCTCGTCGGCAAAGGTCTTGAGCAGGGTTTCATCGGCCGGGCTCAGCGCCTCCATGATGCGCAACACCAGTACGGTAACCTTGTTGCCATCGTCGCCCTCACCTAAGGCCAGCTCGATCTGCGGCATGCGATCACGAATCGACAGCGCTGCCACCAGTTCACGCAGCGGCACCAGCATGGCCGACACATTGGGCGGCAGGATTTCACAAGTCTTCATATCAGCGATGAAGGACGAGCGCTTTTCATGGAAGCCCACCAGCACCCCACCCTTCTTGGCCACGTGACGCACCGAGATCCGGGCGCGATAGCGATAACCCCAGGTGGGGCCATAGATGGGACGCAGCATGACCTCGGCCTTGGTCTTGCCCAGGTGCCAGAGGTTGTCTTCCAGCACGCGCTGCTTCATGGCGACCTGGGCCGACGGCTCCAGATGCTGCATGGCACAGCCGCCGCAGGTGCCGAAATATTCACACCTGGGCTTCACCCGCAGCGAGGACTCGCTATGCAGCGTGGTCATCACGCCCGCTTCCCACTTGGGTT
>Ga0105237_10007508_pt1 | contig 11921 bp, 11 predicted proteins | sample KBSC24metaG_FD_81520 | JGI IMG/M metagenome (GOLD analysis project Ga0105237, IMG submission 81520) | Corn rhizosphere microbial communities from Kellogg Biological Station, Michigan, USA - KBS C2-4 metaG | ecosystem: Host-associated > Plants > Roots > Rhizosphere > Soil | place: Michigan, USA... | reverse complement strand
GGGATGGCCCTTGGTGTAGACCCACAGAAATGGCGATCCCGCTGTCTGCACAAAACCCTTCAAATAGAGGGCCGGGACAATGTGGTGATTGCGCTTGGGATTTTGTGTCTGATTGGGTGGCATCTATTCAGGCGTTCTTGCGATTCAGCTACACCCTGTTGCAAAGAACGCCAGCGGTTTCCATTGGGACGTTCTCACCCACTGCGAGAGTGCCCTTTGCCGCGCTCCTGAGGTCACTGCAAAGGCCCATGACTTCGAGCAAGGAATGACAGCGGACGCGCCTTAAAATACGGGCGGGTATTCGTAGAGACACCATGCACCGACCAGGTCATTTCAGTGACCATTCAAATGGTGCAATTCCTCGGCCGGGGCGATCAGGTAGGAGTTGAACTGGATGGGATTGCTGCGCGAGTGCAGAATGATCGTCCAATCCTTTATTCGACCGGGGCGAGGCGAGAGGAATGCGTGCGCAGCTTCGGCAATCGGCCTCAACTGATTGTCGAAGACGAGAGATGTGTCCTGGATGATGAGGATTCCCCCTGGTTTGTGCTCGATCTTCTTCCTGACCAGAGCCATGCAGAAGCGAAACCACTCGTTGAGGTCGCACTGCACATCTGACCACTCTGCGTCCATGGCGAACATCGAAGCCACGAGATCACTTTTACCCGTTGGCAAGCAAGTGATGGGCGGAACCGTAATGCATTGCTTTGGATACTCCTTGTGGTGCAGTGCGTCCATCCATCCGTATTGAGAGGGTTGCAGTCGCGTGTGCTCGACGGGAACCGCCTTGTCACGGAAGCGGAAGGTCAAATCCGGCGGGTCGTCTGGATTTGAGTGGTGATCGCATCCCAACAGCCGGCCATGGAGCGTCTCGAACCGCTGGCGCCAACCTCGAATGGCATCCAGCGAATGGTAAACCTCGTTCGCCTCCTTTCCCTTCAGCCCGGCATCGTCACAGACACCAAAGATCTGATCCTCTGGAGTGTCGAGATTGAGTCCGAGCGGAACAATGGGCATGGTGGATCTACAAAAGCATCATTTGTGACATTGCCAAGATGCGCCCGACGCCACAAAGCCAATGGACCAGCCATGCGTGTAATCCAGCCACTCTTCAATTTCCAATACTCCGAGCGAGATGATTTTGCGTTCTCGGACGGTCGCCTTTCGATTCAGCAGATTGACGACTGGGGAACGCTGCCCGATCTCGAGATTTTTTCCGAGAGGGACCGACAGCGCATTCGCAGCAAGCGAAAGGCGCTTGTCGCCGACGCTGCCGACCTCAACGGAACCAAAGAAGATTCAGGTCTGCTGTTGATGGCATTTCGCATTTTGGCACACGAGAACAAATTGACCCCCACTGTGAAGTATCGGCTGTCCACGGACGAGAACTGGTGCTCACGCATCGATGAGACGGAAATGCACATCAAGCTCGCAGGCTATCAGTATCAGACATACGAGCCGGCCGACTTTCCGGCGATTGACGCGACTTTCATGAAGCTGCGTGCGGCTGAGCATGTCTCGAATCGTTTGAAGAACGCTCTATTCTTTGTCTATCGGGCCTTCAACAGCTATCATTGGAGCGACGGAGTTCTTTTCTACATGGGTGCGCTGGAGGCGCTTTTCTCATTGGACAAGAAGGGAGGGGCGACAAAGGCGATCTGTGGCAGGTCAACCAACCTTGTGGATGATCCCAATTGGCCACGAAATGTCATCGAAGACCTTTATGATGTGCGCTCCCGCATTACGCACGGTCGTCTGGAGGCAGGACGACGCCCTGACGATAATCTGAAGCTCCTGGCTAAGATGGAAATCTTGGTGAAGCTCTGCCTGAGGAAGCTGGTCACCCTTGATGCTTTCAAACACTACGCCACGGCAGCCGCTAGGGACGCTTTTCTATCGCAGTTCGATTAAGCGCAACTCAGGTCGACACGGTCGTCTCTGGAATGCGGCGCCATTGCGCACAAATACCCTTGCTGACCTCGCAGACGCCGGCCGGTGGGGATGGGACGGCGGACGCGTTTATAAATATCCGTCAGCAATCGCGCCCTGGGCCAACGTGTGAGATGCCTCCAGCATCCAACCTCGGTAGCAGATCGATTTGCCCGAAAGAATCATGTAAACCTCGTTGGCGTACAAGGAATGCCGCTTTGCGAAGGATGTCACTGACTGTCCGATCACATCGCGTTTGCTGAGTGTGGGGTTCACCAAGACCGTGAGGAATCGCTTCCTCCGTTTCGCGACCTTCGGATGTCCTGAGATCCACCCTCGGAACGTCTGGAAATGTGCACAGGCCAAGCTCCGGGCGTTTGATCGACGGATTCCGGTCATTGCTGAGAATTCTTTCACGGTGGTTCTTATGGCTTCACCGGTGGGGGAGTAGAAGGTGTATTTGCGCATGGAGAATGCGAAATGGCCGCTAGACGGGCTTATCCCGAAGGGTCAATGCTGTATTTATATTAAGGGAAAATGCGAGGGCGTACAAGAACGAAAGTGGTGAACGAGATGCTCACGCATCTTCATCACCAACCCCCGCACCGAGTGACTAAACCGCGTCCGAAACGTCCGAAGGTGGAAAATTTACCACCACAAAGAAAAGAGCCGCCGACTGCTAAGGGCGATCGGCGGCTCATCATTCTTACGGTTCATCCAGAAACCGACGGGCATCCTCGGTCGTGATCTCGTTTGGATCATCGTATGTCAGATCCGGTCGCGGACTTTCCATATCCGGACCGTTCGGACGCGGTTTTCCTGGTCCGGCTGGGTTCCGTGCAGACGCGGGGTCCTCCCCAGAGTCAGACGGGGTGGGATGTTGCCGTCCGACTCGTCCGATTTTCATTAAAACTTTGCTGTCGGCGATGGTTTCCCTGCGGATCTGAAGTTGAGGCGGGGGAGACGAGCCGCGTTCCCCGACCAATTTCAGGATGAGCTTGTTGTGTTCTTTGTCATCCTGATTCGCCACGCACCCAAATTTTCCATCCGGGAAGACCACGAAGTGATTCCCTTTGGCGTCGGCGCCCGCCGCGGCGCAGGCGGGGCACTGAGCTTCGATCTTCCCATCCTTCTGGACCATCTTTTTTAGCTTCCGGAGATTAATCATTGGATTGACCTCCCGCCGCGAGGGTGATGTTGACATATCCTCGAACCGACTTGCAGCCGCTCATGACGTCGTGCCGGCAGTGGGCTTTGTGGATTTCGAGCATATGCTTCGGTAACTGTGAGCGCAGTTCGCTGGTCGGCTGTGGGTGCCATCCTCGATCTTCGCAGAACGCGTAGTATCCGCTCAACAGATCGGCTGATGGGATGTCGAGGCCCTTCTTGCGCACGACGCCTTCCTGCACAAACCGGCGCACGCTGTCGCTTTGATCCATGAGGTGGTCGATCCGCTTCTTCTGCGCATCACTCAGTCGGTAGTCTCCCAGATCTCGAATGTCATCCAGGAGATCAATCGCACCCTCGACCATCCAGCGGAGAATTCCGGCGCCTTCCTGTGCGAGCAATTGGTCAGCGAAGTCTGCAATGCGCTTGGTGGGCGCTTCACGCTCATATTTGATTACCAAGAGCCGGCGGCGCCAGGCTCCAGCATCCCCTTGGAGACGGATATTGAGGTCCGCATTACAGGTGATACCGACATTGAAGTCGCCGCGGAGTTGGACCCGTTCATTGAATCCCTTCTTTTCCGCTTCGAGGAGGTCGTGCCCCACCAGAGCTTTCAGGACATGGGAGCCCTTGTGCATGAGGAAATCAGCGGCGACATCTTTGCCGGTGAGGAGCGTTTTGCCCGCAAACCCATATAGCTCAAACTTGTCACTGAGGTGTTCGGTGCGCATCTGGGCGACATTCTCGAGGCCGATGGTACGCTCTAGAACCGTCATTGCTGTCGATTTTCCTCCTGCGGGCGTGCCAAGCAGCATCAGGAATCGCTGGGAGGCATTGTGACCCAGGAGGACTGCGCCAGCCCACTTTTGCAGGAGATGGATGTCGTCCGCCGCCAGCGCGGGTTCCAGCAACTCACTCATGAAACGCGGGCATTGAGCGTCGGGATCGAATCGGAAAGGGCATCTGTTGCGGGAGAGGTAATCAGGGTGGAACGTCTTCAGAACCACTTCATCGCCCTCGAAACAGATCATCCCGTTGGCGACGTGGATGGCCGGCGGCCGAGTCGCGAACTTGTCCCTGGTCTCTACGGTTGCCTTCAGGAGATTCACGAGGCCGCCCACGAAACCATCGGTGCGCTTGAGGAAGACGGCGGGGAGGTGACTCTCCTTGGCGGCATTGCTCAAGTCTTCTAGGAACCCGCGCTTGATCGCCTCGACGGACTGCTTTTTCCAGAGGCCATCAACGGCTTCATATTGGAAGAAGTCACCGAGACCCGAATCGTAAAGGACATGGTGTTCCAGCGTGTATTTCCTCACGAAAAACATCTGGTTGAGGGTCACTCCGCCCCGCTCCGATAGGGTGAACGGATGCCCATCGGCGTCGACTACCGTATCGAAATCGGTTTTGACCCACGGCAGCTTCAGGTCCGCTGGCCACTGGATATCGGTGAACGCGATCTCGATTGGTTTGGCCTCGTGCTCGATGGTGTAAGGCTTTTGGGTGTCGGGGTGGGTGCCATGGATTACGGATTGTCCACCATCGGCTCTCCACTCGCCCCAATCGGCGCCGGCCTTGATCTTCAGCTTGGTCAGTTTCGGATAGGCGTCGGTGACTTTGATCCAGAACTGTGCGCCGCGAGCCCCACGACTGCGGAGAGTGGTGCGGAGCAGGGGATTGAGAGCGAGGAATGGTTCGACTGCGGCGTCATCATCCACGTCGATCGCGCAGAGGTCGTCTGATGCCGAGCCGAGCAGCACCCCAATGTTGCCCGTTTCAAGCTGGGCGAGATACACCGGGTCGCTCATCCGGTCGATTGTCACCTTTTGCCAGTCCGAGATTGCGGGACGCTTTTGGCCCTTTTCTACCGGGAGGAGCACCGCCTTGTCTCCGACCAATTCCCGGACGCGCCGGACGGCATTTGTCGAATCCGACTGGGAGTTGTGAGCCTCACCGGAACGTACGCCTCCATTATTGCTGGAGTCGTCGGCTCTGGTGAAACCCGCTTTGTTGTTTTCTTCGTATATCGAATTGTGATTTATATCATCTAACATTATTAATTACGTCCGTTGAACTGGCGCCCGAGAATTGTTCTGGGTTGACCTCAATAATAGGATTCAAGAAAACTCTTAGCCTCTTCTTGACGACTTTGATCGGCCTATTACCAATCGCTTTTTGTTGCGATGTCATACGGACCAAGGAACATAACATAGGATAATGATTTGTCAAGTGCGTATTAGTTAGCGGAAGGGGAAGGTGCCGGCTCCACAGGCAAGCCGGCACCTCTGCCGAACAACGGTCTATTGTTAATCGTTGTTCGTAACTACCCCAGTTAACTGGTAATCGTGCGCTGCCTGAAGATCCATTAGCTCCTGCTCTTCATGATACCGAATGCTGTTCAAACGGTATTCGTGGTAGACCTCTAAGGCTGTCTGATCAGCGGTTGGTGACCAGGATTCCAAATCCGGACCGTCAGCCGAATACAATACACCTTGAAACTCCACCAAAGCATTCAGCTTGAAGCATCGTGCAGTATTCTTCTGGGACAGCAAACGCAAAGCCCTGCGGTCACCTTCAATTGCAATCGAATGCCTTTCCGGATTCCTTGCGTGGACGACGAATAAACTTCCCGGGTATCCTCCACGAATGGCATGCCAATGATCTTCAGACGGTTCGGGAATCCAGGACGGTGCGAGCGCGAGATAAATCGATCGTCGTGGGCAATAGAGGTCGGCATCTTCGGGCATCGCAGGATCCATTTTTTTATACGGCAGCTCATTTGTCTCTTCATCGGTGAGTGTGCGGATGGCTGTCCAGCCTGCCCGCCGGAGGCTGTTTTCCCAGTCAGCAAACCAATCGCTGGCCGCCCTCTCACTTCGACAAACCCAATCCCAGTAGCGGAGCGGATAGTCGAAACGCTGAGGATAAAACCCCTTTTGAGAAAGCATCGGCATTCCGTCATGTCGGAAATCTAGGTTGGGGTGTCGCAAGCGCCTCGTCGCTTTGCTAAATGTGGCGGATATTGCGGACTGCAGTGTGTCAACGGCGGCATCGCTCAGTGTCGAGTCTGCCGGCGGGGTCGTCGATGTATGGTCAATTTGTTTTTCGGCGATTGTCGGTGCCGTGGCCGTCTCGAGGATTTTAGCGTCCTCGGGTGCGCTTTGTGCATTTTGCATAAATTGGTCGGTTACTGGGGGATTGAGTGGCGTTGAGGGTGACGTGCTTGAACCCGCGCTGGGATTTGCCGCCACGGGTGATGTCGTTGCGCCTGAGCACGCCGTGGATGCTTTGCATGAGGTCCACCAACGCATTCTCAAACTGCCTTGCGCTGTAGGGCTCCCACTTCTTCGAATGGCAGAAGTCCAGGTAGCCCTGCTTCAGTTCCTCGACGGTGATGTCGCCGCCCTGCTGCTTCGTGACCGCGTTCCGGATGAAGACGGCGGGACTTTGTGATTGCTGGAGGAGCTCGTCGATTTGTCCTTGTTGCGCCTCGGAGAGGTGGAAGTCGCCGTGCCGTTCCAGCTCCTTCAGGTGTGCCACGGCGCCCTCGACCATCCAGGTCAATATCCCTTCTGATTCCTCACGGAGGAGAGAGCCACCGAAATTGGCGATGCGTTGCTTCGGAGGCGTGCCGGCAAAATTAATGACCAGCAGGCGGCGGCGCCAAGCGGGCTCATCTTCTTCCATCGCTAGCCGGAGCCGATTATTCGTGGTTACGACGATGTTGAAATTTCCTCTCAGCCGGAACTTCCCGCCGTACTTCAATTCCGACTCAATGAGGTCGTCGCCGACAAGGGCTTTGAGCATTTGCGCTCCCTTGCGGGCCAGGAAATCGCCAGACACGTCCTTCGCTGTCAGCAGGGTCTTGTTGAGGAAGCCGTGCGTTTCGAATCGGCCAGGAAGATGGTCGGTGCGGAGGTGGGCGACGTTGACCAGACCGATGATCCATTCGAGCAGGGTGATCACGGTGCTCTTGCCGCGGGCTGCCTCTCCAGAGACGATCAGGAATCGCTGCGCCGCATTTGTGCCGAGGAGGACGGCTCCAAAGAACCGCTGTAGTAGCAAGACGTCCTCGGGGGAGATTGCCGGTCCAAGCAGATCGTCGAGGAACCGTGAGCACTTCGTCCCCGGCTGATAGGCGATCGAGCACATTCTCCGCGAGTGGAGGTCGGCAGAAAACGGGCGGAGAACCGCCGGCGAGACCGATAGATCCAGCATACCATTGCCCACGTGGATCAATGCCGGAAGGCGTGCCGCGAGGTCCGGAATGGTGAACCCTTTGAGGAGTTGGAGAACCGCGCCAAGGAAAGAATTCGTCCGTTTCGGGATGAAGTCTGCGGCGTCGTTCTTTTCCGCCTCCTGTTTGATGAACCGTGCCAGCCGTACCTTGATTGCGGGTTCTTTTGTGTCCTCCCACAGACCCGAAGTCGCATTATACTTTAGGAAACTGCTGGCTTCCGCGTCGAAAAGAACTTGGTGGTCACGAGAGAATTTGGCTGCTAGCGCGATCTGGTTCGCCTTCGTCGTTTTCTCATCGCTGGTGAAAAGTGCACCGTATTCCTCGACGAGTGGATCAATGGTTTTCTCAAGCGGAACCGCGCCTTCGGATTTGGAAGAGAGTTCGCGACCACCGTCCGAACCGTCCGGGCCATTTGCCGGTTTCTTGGATTTGCGGCTGGTGCTCATTGGCCGACCGCCTTTTTTTCGAACTTGGCCAATGCCGCTTTCGTTTTCTCAAGATCGAAAAACTTGCTTCGATGGCCGAGATCGAATACCGGAATCATCCGCTTCTTGACCCACTCGTCGATAAGGCGGGTGGAGCGAAGGCCGAGTGCCTCCGCGAGTTTCTTCTTGGTGAGCAATTTCATATTGCTCAAAAAAAGTCCGAGTCCTGCCTACTGCACGCCTCCTTGCCTTCGATTTACTTTAGGTCGTTTCGATGTCGCCTCAACACGCTTGCTTTCCTCTGTAGTAAGCGGATTTCATCCGACTTTGCAGATATTTATCCGACGTTCGCGGAACACAATCCCCGAGCAAAGGAGTCTGAGATTCGTTAGCCGCGTGCCCGCTTACGGTACGGCTTTCTCTTGCCCAACGAAGTTGCCAGGAACTGTCGAAGCTCGGCAGCAGAAACTGTATTTTCGATGCGCATACCTGTGAGCTTTCTGCTTCCTCGCCAGTCGGATTCCCACGAAAGTGAAGGGACGATTTTCTTGAGTTGGCCAACGGCAGTCCCAAAGTATTTGTCTGGCTCCGGGGTGTCCTCGGAGTTCTTGTAGATTCGACAAAAATCGGAAACCGAAACCCATTCGGGCAGTCCCAGAAGGGCCAAGGTAGCGAGCACGCGGTCCTGACCCATAGAGGTGGCAATTTCCGCCCCGTTATGGGATACCAATATTCCAGACGATCCACCCGTGATGCGCAAAATATCAACGCCCTTTGAGAGAGATTTTCGGACCTCTCCCACAAAATTCACAAGTGAGCAGTGCAGTCGTTGAAGCTTGTTGCGGGTTTCTGTCCACCCAATGGGTCTTTCTTGGATCTTTGCTCCCGGAACGATCAAAGGTTCGGGCGCGATGGGTTCGAGATTGACGATCCTTGCCGGGGCAAAGACTTCTAGAAAATAGTCGATCACCGCTTCAAGCGGCTCGGGTAGTTTAAGGAGATCGATTCGCGCGGCCGCAACATCGGCTTTCAATTCCAACAATGACGGCGGCAGATAATCCCGCAGGAAAATTCTCAGGCGGTTCCCATCCGCTTTCAGAGCAGTAGGATCTTCCGGGATTCCCGTGTATGTTTCAACGGCTTTCCGGAGCATGCTCAAACTCGCCGAAAGGCGAGATGCTTCCGCTTCAGTGTCGCACTTCAGCCACAATTCTGCATGCACCGGACGGAGTCAAGCAAAGAGATCTTCATCCTGACAGGCCAGCGCGCGGAGTTCAGGGGTCAGTGGCAGAGCCAAGGTCCGTTCTTCATCGGCGTATCGCCGCACAACACATGAAGGATGGTAACAACTCACATCCGCATTGTCCGCATCAGAAATGTGGACTTCCGTCGCGGGAGCACCTCTCGTCATAGGGTGAAATCTGATCGAAACCTCCGATGGTGAACCATGCCGACGGTAAAGATCATCCAGAGAGGTGTGGGCGGCGTGCATCGATTGCGATTATTTAGCGTCTGACGATAGTACCGCCGGGACGCCGAGCGCAAGCCAGTTCTCCTCAGCGAATATCAGGCGATCGTCTCAGCCGCGTCGCGTCGCCAGCGAACTCGATTCGATCCTGCAAAGTCGGTGAGCTGGCGCGCAGCCCGGTCACCCGATAGTGCGCGGCCACCAGGGCCGGACGCCTCACGGTTTTTGGGGATCGGGAACAATGTTCCAGAACAGTTCAGCGTCCTTGGGCTTCACGAGTTCGCGATAGTGGGCCAAGACCATTGCGGGGCTGTTTCCCATCTCACGCGACACACGCCGCTGCGTCGTGACACTGAGAAATACGGTAGCAGCCGAAAGTGCTGCGGTTTCGTTGCCGGGCAAGCGGTAGCTGGCCGTGCGCTTGGCCGCGCTCGACTTTTCCAGATTGCGCGGTTCGTGACGATTGCCTAGAGAACCTGCGAGGAGGGAGGGACGTTACGCCACTGGTGAATGCGCTGCCGTGATGGATTGCCGGCCCACGTTCTGACGGGTGCCTCTAATTTGCGAGGCATCTTGATAAACTTGCCGGTTGCACTGGGCGTAACCTCCAGTATTTCTTCGCTTCGAAGGGCAGACTCACCTCTCAAAAGTCTGAGTGTTGTCGCTGTGGAATAGACAATTTTAAAGGCAGTATTCGGGCAATTCATTTTCCATCACGGGGAAACTTTTTACCAGTGATCCCTGGGGAACCCTGTATTTAAGCCACTTCCCGGAGAATGCACCCGCCGCGACTCGAACGCGGAACCTTCTGATCCGTAGTCAGATGCTCTATCCAATTGAGCTACGAGTGCTGTTCCAAAAACCCGACCGGAAAGTCGGGACGGGGATAAAAGCACTGATCGCCGGACGTGGCAACCATTTCGTGACGAAAATTTGTGGGTCCGAATGAGCGAGCGCGACCGTTTGGAGAAAAGTGGAAGCGGCTTCCAGCCGCTTTTGGTTTGGACGGAAAGCGGCAGGATGCCGCTTCCTCTTTGGCTTGTTCGAGCGCGGACGACTCCGGCCATCCTCGCACTCCTCGCGTGGGCTACTGGGGGAGGGCCTTGCGCAGGTAGTAGAGCGTCACGGCGCCGATCGTTTGCAGGCTCTCCGGGGCGAGGCGTTCCAGTGTGTCGTCGGCGGTGTGCCAGGCGGGATAATCGAGATCGATGAGATCGATCGTGGGGATGCGGGCGTTGCGATTGAGCGGCTCGTGATCGTCGCGGATCATGCGCTCGAAGTAGCCGAAGTGGTCGCGCAGTCTGAGTTCGTCAGCGGCGGAGAGGATGCCGCGGGCAATTTCGGCGGGCGAATCGGGCGGGAGGGTGATCTTGAGATCGCGAACGCCGATCATGTCCCAGAGGATGCCAAATTTGAACTGCGTGGCGCGCTTCGTCGCCACGAGCTGGCGCGCGTAGTAGCGGCTGCCGACGAGACCGTCGGGGTGGGCGTCGTCGGGATCGGTGAATTGCACGATCGCTTCTTCGCCGTCGAAGAAGGCGAGTTCGACCTTGGACGCCATGGCGGGATCCATGGCGAGGACCCGGGCGAGTTCGAGCAGCGCGCCGGTGCTGGAGGCGCCATCGTTTGCGCCGACGAACTTGATGGTGCTGAAACGCTTGGTGTCGTAGTGCGAGCAGACGATGGCCCGCTGGGTGTCGCGCGGCGCGGGATGCGTCCCGCTGGCGGAAAAGCGCGCGATGAGATTGGTGAACTGGAGCGTTCCGCGCGGGGTTTCTTCCGCGAAGGTCTGGCGTTCGACGTCCCACCCGGAGCGGCGCAGCGAATCTTCGATGAGGGCTCGCGCCTTTTCCAGTTCGGCAGACCCGGCGGGACGCGGACCGACCTCGACTTGCTTGCGGGTTTCGGCAAAGGCCTTGTCGCCGGAAAATTCCTTCCAAATCTCCGGAATCGGAGGAGGAAGCGGCGGGCGTTTGATCGTCGTGATCTTCGCCGGTGTGGCGGCGCCATTGCCGCTGGCGCCATTGCCGGCGGATGGCGCCGCGGGCTGGGAATTCCCCGGGGCGGCGGAATCGGGTGTCCGGTCGCAGGCGGTCCACGCCGTCGCGGCGAGCAGAAGGCAAATCAGGCGGAAACGGTCCAAGGCAGTTATTCTTCGGGCGGCAAGCCGAACAGGCCGAGGAGACGCTGCAGGTCGTCGTTGCCGTAGTATTCGATTTCGATGCGTCCGCGCTTTTCGTTGTGGTGCAGGATGACGTGGGTGGCGAGCCGTTCCTGGAGCCGGTTTTGCACGTGGAGCAGGGCAGGCGCGAGCGTGGACGCCGCGGGCGACGCACTGCCGCCGGCGCCATTGCGGGTGGGCTTCGGGGTGCCGCTCTGGGCGAAGTGCTGGGTCACGAGCTTTTCGGCGGCGCGCACGGTGAGGTTGCGGCGGATGATGATGTCGGCCAGGAGCGCCTGCTCATCGCGCGACTTGAGGGAGAGGAGGACCTTGGCGTGCCCGACCGAAATGCGGTCCTGGGTGAGCCAGCTCTGCACCTGCTCATGGAGATCCAGCAAGCGCATGCTGTTGGCCACGGCGGCGCGGCTCTTGCCGACTTTCTGCGCGATGTCTTCCTGGCGCAGGCCAAACTCGCGGGCCAGGCGCGCAAAAGCATTGGCTTCTTCAATCGCGTTCAGGTCCTCGCGCTGGAGG
>Ga0105237_10007507_pt1 | contig 11922 bp, 10 predicted proteins | sample KBSC24metaG_FD_81520 | JGI IMG/M metagenome (GOLD analysis project Ga0105237, IMG submission 81520) | Corn rhizosphere microbial communities from Kellogg Biological Station, Michigan, USA - KBS C2-4 metaG | ecosystem: Host-associated > Plants > Roots > Rhizosphere > Soil | place: Michigan, USA... | reverse complement strand
TGCGCTATGCCGATCTGCAAAAATATTTTGCCGCTCGCGACAGTAAAACCTCGCTCAGCGGGGTTCGCGATGCAGTCTTGAAGATCCGTGCCAGCAAGGGCATGGTGATCGATCCCAACGACCCCGACAGCCGCAGCGCAGGATCTTTCTTCAAGAATCCCGTGCTTTCGGCGGAAGAGTTTGTACGGCTGTCTGCAAAGGCCGCTGAGCGGGGATTGAAAGTGCCGAGTTATCCGGCACTTGCACAACAAAACAAAGTTTCCGCCGCGTGGCTGGTGGAGAATTCGGGATTTCATAAGGGTTACGTGAAAGGGCGAGTGGGTATCTCGAGCAAACATGCGCTGGCTATCGTGAACCGCGGAGGTGCCACGGCGACGGACGTCGTCGCATTGCGGGATGAGATTCAGGACAAAGTTGAACAAAGTTGGGGAATCAGACTCAACTCCGAGCCGGTGTTTGTTGGGTTTAACTCGTGATGCGCGCGATTAGTTACCTTGAGGAGGGCAGTGTTCAAGGGGTATAATCGTGTCCAACTGCGATTGAAGGTCGTGCTAAGCGTTTGTAAGTTACAAAACATAATGTTGGATATGCGGTGCGATGTTTCAGCTATTTCCAAGCAAGACCCATCGGTTATCGTGGTCGAATTTCTCGACGCGCTCAGCTCCGTGGGTCGAGTACCAGTTTCTCCAGGTTGGTGCGTTATCAGGTAATTGTTCGTCTGTGATCTCTCGCAGCGCCTGGAAAACCCATGCGCGAGTAATTTCATTCAACGAGGGGTCATCGCTGAGTTCAAGCAGTCCAGGCACGGCCTTCATGCGCTGTACGCGAGTCAACATGCCGGATTTGGCCATGCTGCAGCCGGCACGTTCGCGAACCTCCATGGAGGGGTCATTTCGGATGACATCGAGAAAATGCTCGATGGTTTCATCCGAGCCGATATGGGCCAAACCTTCAACTGCCCAGAATCGCGTTTGCTGATCCTTGTTATGCGTCCAGTTTGATAGGGCCTCGTAAATTCTTTGCGTGGCGATACCACGATTTGCGAGCATGCCCAACTCCCACTCATACCAGCCGCGATACTTTTCGTCGGCCTCAGCTTGTTGCAGCAGGCGATCCGCTGTGTCGTCTGTCTTGTCGAAACCATTTACCACCAGGTTGATCTCTATGGCTGCTGCGCGCACGCGCAGGTCGTTGGAGTACAAGGCAGTCTGCTCGAAAGTCTGCCAACGTTCGGTTCGTTGCAGATGACCCTTCCAACTCGGTAGGTAGTCAACGATCATATCGGTCGCGCCCCGATCGTGGTTGATGGCTTCCTGGAGCAGAAATTCCATCTGCTGCTGAGGGGGCTGTGTCTTGAGCCACTCGATATTGTGTTCGGAAAGCGTGCCGCTGTCAGGCGATACAGGTTTCCCAGGCACCGAAATCTGTTCGCCGGATTGTGAGCTGGCAGGTTTGGATTCCTGAGCAACCGCAATAAGGAAAAGCAGAGGGACCACAGCCATCCAGGCAAGGCTCCAACGTACTCGACCCGACTTTCCAGTTGCATTCACACTGCGTGAAGTGTAGACCATCCATCCCGCCCGTCAAGTGGATGCACAGTGAGTGATATGAAGGCTTGTCGACAATCAGAAGCGTAGAATGCAGAACCAAGGCATTGTCAGTGGGCTTCGGGTTCGAGTTCGATTCCGGAAATAGCATCCTCATAACGAGGATGGACGGAGACCTCACCGACGATCTCGTGCGAGAAGCCGATGTCGGAATGCGCAAGCATCTGAGAGAAAAGAATCCTCTTATTCACATTGTGGACTGTTCCTCTGTAGTGAAGTTCTCCATGTCTGCTGAATCCGTTCGTTACCTGGCCGGGCGAGAGCCTGCGCTTAAAGACGTGAACTGTCGCCGCTTCTTCGTAATGCCCAGTACTGCTGGATTCGGTATGGCGAGAATGTTCCAGATCGCCGGAAATCCGCACTACGACGAGGTCACGATTGTGCGCTTTTTAGACGAGGCCTTTGCAGCTCTAGCCATTGAGTTTCCAGAGTTTGAACCGTTGGAATAAGTCCAAGCACTCGTTTCTGCCTCAGTAAATGATGGGGAATTTTGACCAATTGATCGGGAACTGTGACAAAGTTTAGTTTCGGAACGGTCTCGCTTCTATGGACTTTTTTATACTTCTCACCCAAGATCCGGTCGTACAAGCACTGATCGGGATAGCTGGGCTCGCTTTCGGCATTGTGGTTGCTAGCAGGGTTCTTCAATCATCAAAAGTACCCACGCCGTCATCACCCTCTGGGTCGTCCCGAGCACCTCTCAATAAGTGAGATGGGAGTCCGTCGCCGGGCCACCCGCCTCTGGGTATGCTCATGCTGCCGCGCAACTGACGATCAACGTCCCCGACTTTTGCTCAATAACGTGGGAGCGAAAACCGTTTCCGCACGATGTTCAAGCACGGAGGCGAGATGTAAGCAACAACAGGGTTTTGCGACTCCGACAAGCAGGTGAACTTTTGTCCATTCCACATTGGCCTGTCCGCCCTTCCATTTCCCAGCGGAGTCATCTCACGACTATCTGGTTGTCTGATCCAACCCCCTCACATTCCTCTTCAGGAATTCGCGGATGGCGGCCCAGGCTTTCTGATTCTGGTCATACGAAAATCCTCCATGCCCAGCTCCGGGCATGGTAACTAACTGGTTGGTCACGCCTGCGGCGTCCAGAGCTTTGTGCAGTCGAACTGACTGCTCATACGGCACGAGCGCGTCTTTGTCACCATGAATGGTGATGATCGGCGGATTGTTCTTGTTGATGTAGTTGATGGGCGAAACACGCTTGGCGACGGCGTCGGCGTTGGGCTGATCGCCAAGCCAGACCACGGCATATCCCTTGGCGTTCGCGCCGTGAAGTTCGTCGACCACATCGGCGATCCCGAACCAGTTCACGATGGCAGCGACGCGCGGGTCCTTGTCGGTGCCCGGGTTTTCGCTCCAGACGTTATCGGAATCGGTCCAGCATTGCTTGTCGAATCCCGCCGCCGGCGTGGCCATTCCGGTCATGAGCACCAAGTGCCCTCCGGCTGATCCGCCCTGGAGCACCACGCGGCTAGGATCGAAGTTGTACTTCTTCGCATTCGCGAACACCCAGTGCAGCGCGCAGCGGCAGTCCTCAACCGCTGCGGGTGCGAGCGAGACCTGGGCCATCCGGTATTCGACATTCACCGCGGCGAATCCCATCTGAAGGTAGGGCATCATTTCGAGCACGCGCTCTTCTTTGCTGCCGGCAATCCATCCTCCGCCGTGAATCACGATAACCACCGGAGTGGGCGCCGATGCCGGCGTTGCTTCAGCGGGCGTATAGACGTCGAGCTTCGCCTCGTAGTTATTGGCAGTGCGGTAGACGATGTTGGGGTGCACTTCGAAGCGCATCAGCTCCGCGGCGAAGGTGGCGGCATCAGGGCTGGCCGCGGTTTGGGCAAAAGAGAATGAAGACAGCACGAACAACACGACAAGCAGTCTGCGCATTCAGGATCCCTCGTTAGAAACTTCCTCACTTCTTCAAGATGGAGATGTGGGCTCCCGGAAGTCCGGGAACACGCGATGATACTCCTCGGTGAGGCGAGGATCACGCGTGTTTTGGTGTCAGGATGGAAAGAAGACCAACACCCGACATTACTCGATGATCCTCACTTCTGGCGATACAAACCAGGTGAAGATCGGGACGCGAGTGCTTCGGAGGCATTAGCGGCACGAGTGAACTCGTGCCCTTCCTAATTGATTTCCATGGCCAGTTTGAGTAAAAGATCCAATCGCCTTCAAAGATATGGAAAGCATTTGTTCTACTCAGCCGCGAGCCTGGCTGCTTCCTTGAAAATTCGCACGAACATCGGGCGCGTGAGCTTGCCGGTTTGGGTGTTCTGATTCGACGGGTGATAAGACGCCAGCAGGATGCGTCCATCGGGCATTTTGTACTTCGCGCCGTGCGCAAAGATGTACGGGCCTTTGCTGTCGAGGTTTCCGCGACGCTTTAGATAATTCAGATAGGCGTCGAAACCAATTCTCCCAAGCGCGACGATCACCTTCAGGCGTTTCAGTCCTTCAAGCTCGCGATCAAGATACGGTGCACAGTTCACCAGTTCCGAGGGGAGGGGCTTGTTGTCCGGAGGCGCGCAGCGGGCGGCGGCGGTGATGTAGAGATCTGTAAGAACGAGCCCATCTTCTATTGATGTGGCGCAAGGCTGATTAGCGAATCCGGTTTCGTGCAGGACCGGGTACATGAAGTTGCCGGAAGCGTCTCCGGTAAACGGTCGCCCAGTGCGATTGGAACCGTGGGCGCCTGGAGCGAGACCCATGATCAGAACACGGGCATTGGGGTCGCCAAAGCCCGGAACCGGCTTGCCCCAATAGTCCCAGTCGCGATAGGCCCGGCGCTTCTCACGCGCGATCTGTTCGCGATAGACGACAAGGCGAGGACAGCGAGTGCAGGAGATGACGTCGCGGTTGAGAACAGTTAACCATTGGGGAAGGGACATGGTGGAGGTTCAGGTTTCAGGTTTCAGGCTTTAGGCTTTAGGAGGTTGTATCACAGCTGTGCCGTCCCTATCGGGACTCACGATGTATTGACCCGTTTCCCGGCACTGCCGTGCCGGGCTTTCCTATTCCGCCGCTTCGCGGCTGGAGAATCAAAGGAATCAGCAGCAACTCCCTGATTAATGCCATCCAAATCCCGACGCCCGACCACCTGAGAGCTGAAGCCTGACGCCCGCTTCTTCAGTCCGGTATCGAAAAATATCCGCTGCGGGATTGGACTTTGTATCCCTGCTTCGACTTGATTTCGATGCGGTGGAAGCTGCCGTCGCGCTTCGAGTTGAGCGGCACATAGCCGATGTTGTACTGGCTGCGGAGTTCGTCGGAAATCTGCTGGAAGGCGGCTTTGAGTTTTTCAGGCTTGTTGCCGACTTCGATGACGCGACCGCCAGTTTCAGAGGTCAACTTCTTCATCTCGCTGTCACCGCTGTACATTGCACCGGCTCCAAAGTAGAAGCCGCGATCAGCGCAAAGAAGGACGTACACAATCGTGTCGGCTTTCTGTGCGGCTTCGACTGCGTCCTTCACCTTGTACTGACTGCCCTGGTCTTCGCCATCGGTGAGAAGGATCATCGCCTTGCGGTCCACTTGTTGGCCCATCTGATCGTGGGAGGAAAGAAAAACCGCGTCGTAGAGCAATGTGCCCTTCGGAGTTCCCATCGTCGGAACTGGCCCGCCACCCATGCCCGGAACGCCAGCGACCGCACCTTGACCGCCACTATTGATCCGTACGCTATTCAGCGCGTCCTGCAGACGGCGAACACTGTTGGTGAAGTCCTGCACCAGACTCACACCGATGTTGAAGTCGACGACAAAGGCTTGATCCTTAGGCGTCAGAATCTGCTTGAGGAAGGCTCCGCCGACAACCTGTTCCATACCCAGCACGTTCTGTTGGCTGGCGCTGGTATCGATCAGAATGCCGAGAGTCAGTGGCAGGTTGGAATTCTCAGTGAAGTACTTGATGGTCTGGGGCTGTTTATTGTCGGAGACCTCGAATTCGTCTTTCGTCAGGTGCGGGATCAGTCCACCTTTCTTATCCTTCACATTAAAGAAAAGTTGAACGAGATCGGTGCGAGCTTTGAACGTCGCGACCGGCTCCTGGTCGGTGTCGTCCTTGTGGGTCTGCGCCTTTTCGGCGGCGTCGCGGTCCGTCTGGTCCGGGACCATCTGAACGTCTTGCGCGTACGGATGGATCGTGCCCGCTATGAAAATGAGCAGGGTAAGAAGAACCTGTACGTACCGCGAATGGAGGGTCGGCTGCATATGAATGTGTCCCCAGGGGTTTCTGGTAGTCTATCTCTCTACGGGTTAGATGCACCAAATCAGCTTACCCAAGCATCCCACTCCATAGAAGCGCGAGGAACGATTGCGTAGTCTGGGCGGAAGATCTCGGCGAATTCTGGCGATTGTGGGCGCTGTGGCGCTCCTCAGCTTGGGTTTTGCAGTCCTGCACGCGCAAAGCGCAGGAACGCCCAATACGGGATCCCAAGCAAGCGGGCAGTCCGCGCCGCAACAAGACCAGAACATTCCGGATGCACCATCGACGGTGCAACCGGCGAAACCATTGCCGACTCCACCTCCGAGCACGCAAGCTTCCCCGGACAACGCACCGACGGAACAGCCTCAAGCGCCTCAGGCGCCGACGCAGGAACTGCCGGGCCAAGAGCCTCCGACAAGTGAGAACGCCAGCCCCGCATCGCAGGGAACAAACCAGAAGCCGCCGGTGAACGTACGGACAGTTCCGCAGGGTGGCGCGACAAAGGAACAGGAGTCAGGCCAACAAGAAGACTATTTCCATCTGATCGTTCGAACCAACCAGGTCATGGTGCCGGTAACGGTCACGGACGAAGATGGTCGCTTGGTGAGCGGCCTAACTTCGAATGACTTTGGCATTCTGGAAAACGGGAAGAAGCAGAAGCTGAACTACTTCACCTCCAGCGCGTTTGCGGTTTCGGCCGCGGTGGTCATCGATCTTGGGATGAAGGATGTCGATCTGCAGAAGGTAAATCACACCTTCCCAGCTCTCGAGGGCGCGTTCAGCCAGTTCGACGAACTTTCGGTATTCACATATAGCAACACGGTAGGCCAGCAGACCGGATGGGGAGCAGTCGGCCCGGCGCTTTCGGCAAAGCTCGACGAACTCGAAAACGTACGAGGTGAAGACAACGGTCCCCCCGTGACCAGCGGTCCGATCGCAGCAGGAGGTCCCGTGATCAACGGCGTGCCTGTGGATCGCGGAAATCCCAGGCCCATGACGGCGACACAGCCGGCTCGAGTCATGAATGACGCTATTCTGAAAGCGGCGCTTGAGCTTTCGCGCCGAAACCCGGAACGGCGCAAAATTATCTTTGTGATCAGCGATGGGCGGGAGTATCGCAGTGACGCGAGCTATCGCGATGTGCTGCGCGTACTGCTCAGCAACAACATCATCGTTTACGCCGTGGGCGTCGGAATGCCGGGAGTTCCCGGGTACGGCAAACTCAGCAAACTACACCTGCCTCGGTTCGGATATACCGACATTCTCCCAAAGTACGTGAATGCGACTGGCGGTCAGGTCTGGAATGAGTTGACGCGCAACGGGATCGAGGACGCCTACTCGGCGGCGCTTGGCTACGCCCGCGATCAATACACGCTTGGTTATGCCACACACGTGGCTCCATCGTCGGAATACAGGTCCGTTGAAGTGCTGGTGAGCCGGCCGAGTTGCCGATCGTCTATCCGTCCGTGCGTGAACGTTTATGCCCGCGACGGCTATTACGCGGCGCCTCCTCGGTAGCTCAGTAGGATACGTGAGCCTTAAACGGTAACGGCCGTAACCACGCTTGGGGTGCCCTGCTGTGGTATAAACCATTGTTACAGCCAAAAATCCAGCGGAGAGGCTTGGCCCGCATTATCAGCAATTTGCGGGGGAGTAGAGGGAACCAGGGTCGATCCGTCGTCTGAGGAAAGTCTTGAGCTTCATCAATTTCGCAGCCCGCGAGATCAATTGCAAAATCGTGTACTATGGCGCGGGCCTTGGCGGGAAGACCACCAATCTTCAACACATCTATCAGACGACCGCCGAGCAGCAAAAGGGCAAAATGATTTCGCTCGCTACTGAGACCGAGCGAACCCTGTTCTTCGACTTCCTGCCACTGGATCTTGGCACAGTAAGAGGTTTTAAGACCCGCATCCATCTTTATACGGTTCCTGGGCAGGTGTTCTACGACGCCAGCCGCAAACTGATCCTGCGCGGGGTGGATGGAATCGTGTTCGTCGCCGACTCGCAGCAGGAACGCATGGACGCCAATGCCGAGGCGCTCGACAACCTCATGTCGAACCTGAAGGAGCACGGATACAACTTCAACAACATTCCTTATGTGCTCCAGTTGAACAAGCGAGATCTTCCGAACGTATTGCCGGTAGAGACACTCAGTCGCGAATTGCAGCGCAAAGACGAACCAGTGATTGAGGCGATTGCATTTCAAGGGCAAGGTGTTTTCGAAACGCTTAAAGAAATTGCGAGGCAAGTGCTGGTGGAGTTGAAGAAGGGCGGGTAGGGCTCGTCGGCGAGTTGGCAACGAGTCGGCCTTTCAAAGTTTCACGTTTCAAAAGTTTCGGTGTGAAACATTGAAACCTTCGAAACGTGCGCTTTCAAATTTTGGGGCTCTCGTTCACGCGGTCGTCCTTCCTGACACGAACCTGTTTCCTGCCACGATGTACCTGAGCGGCATGTCGGCCGCTTTCGTGATTCCAATTCTCTTCGTAACCATCACTCTCGGCGGCGGCGTGCCGTCGTCGGCAATGTAGAGATCGGAGCGCAAACTGGTTAAATCCTTGCCGTTGTCGCTCTCGCGGGTGATCCCGAAGGCTGCGGCCAGGCGTCCGGGGCCGGAGGTAAGCTTTCGGAGATCGGCGTGCTCTTCGATCCCTCGCAGGTTGTACATTTCAGAAATTCCTTCCAGCGGTTCCAAAGCGCGAAACAGAATTCCGCCCGGGGTTCCATCCGGTAGACACGAGACGTTCAGGCAATAGTGGTTGCCGTAGATGAAATATACGTACGCGTATCCTGGTGGTCCGAAGAGAACTGCATTCCGAGCTGTCTTGCCAATTGACGCGTGCGCGGCAGGATCGTCGGCGCCCAAGTAGGCTTCAACTTCCACGATGCGGGCTGCTAGCGTTTTTCGTCCTTGCCGACGAATGAGAACTTTGCCCAGCAACTCGGGGCCGACGAGTCGGGGATCGCGGTCGTAAAACGTGCGCCGGAGGGCGCGCATGTGATCCATGCCAGACTTCCTCGTGCTCCGAGTCATCGATCGGGGAACTGGAGTTCGTTCCAGTAACGCCCAACCTCTGCAGGATCAGCGGGTCCGGTGGCGTCACTTCCAAATCGAATGCGGTGGCCATCGGGATCTTCGACATTCATTTCGCGAGTCTCCCATGGCATGTTCGTCGGTGACTTCAGAACCTTAGCTCCTCGTTCTTTGTACTCCTGGTAAAGCTCGTCGACATTGTCGAGGAAAATCATCATCCATGTCCCGGGCTGGCCCTGAGCGCCTTCGCACAGGAAAATTGAAACCTTGTCGCGCGTGACACAACCGAACGTCGGCGGGTCACCCCAGTCCCAACGTTTGGTGAAACCCAATTTGTTCACGTAGTAATCAATGGAGGCGGTTACGTTCCTGACGTTCAGGATCGGAGTGACACCGGAAAAAGCATTCATACACGTGACCTGTCGTGAGCGGCGTTCCGCTTGACTACCGTTCGGCGCCGAACTGTGGCGGGAACAGACTACCAAATCTTTATCGGAATCCAGCAGCATGCAAACCGGATAACGACGGCGGCATCCTAGACCTGCGGCACCAAATCTATTTCGATGGTCTCTTACTCTGGCTCCTCTCTCAAACAGACTCGCACACGATGATTCGAGTTCGCGATCGGGTCTGGCCCTTGTCGAAAAACGGAAGATAAGCGAGCGGGTGCCGTCACCCCTGCGTTCCGTTCTGCCCGGAATCATTACCGGTGCGGCAAACGACGATCCGTGCGCAGTAGGAACGTACGCCCAGGCTGGGGCCACTTTCGGCTTCTCATTTCTGTGGACCGCGCCCCTCACGTTTCCGATGATGGCGGCGACGGTATATCTCTGCTCCAAGTTGAGCCTGCTCACCGGAAAAGGCATTGCCGCCATCATTCGGGACTATTACCCGCGGTGGCTGTTGTACGTTTTGATCAGCGGAGTGTTAGTTGCGAACATTATTGAGGCGGGAGCTGATATAGGTGCAATTGCGGCGGCGCTGCGGCTTTTCTTGCCAGTGCCGGTCACGGGAATCACGGTTGGAATTGCCGTCATCATTCTGGGAATCCAGACGTGGGGATCGTACCAACTGCTGCAGAAGCTCTTTGCTGGATTGGCGTTGGCGTTATTCGCGTACATGGGTGCTGCTTTCCTGGCGCATCCGCACGCGTCAGAGTTCCTGTGGTCGACAGTAGTTCCGAAAATTCATTTCACGCGTGAATACCTGGCGATGCTGGTGGCGCTGATTGGAACGAGGCTGTCTCCTTACGTTTATTTCTGGGAATCCAGCCAGAAGGTGGAGCAGCATTCCGTGTTGCGACGGGAGCATGATCACGGGCGCGCGTTGCGGTCCAGTGCATGGGACGCGAATGCAGGAATGTTCTTTTCCAATTTGATCATGTATTTCGTCATCCTGTGTACCGCGGCAACATTGTTCCATTCGGGACAGAGGATTGAAGATGCAGCCCAGGCAGCAGAAGCGTTGCGGCCTCTGGCAGGACCATTCGCGAGCGTGCTGTTTGCGCTGGGGATCATCGGCGCGGGAGTCCTGGCCGTGCCGGTGCTCACGACTGGCCCAGCTCATGCCTTGGCAGAGATCTTTGGCTGGAGCCACGGGCTGCGTAAGACGCCACAGGGCGCGCCGGAATTTTACGCGGTGATCGCACTTTCGACCGGAGTGGCGATCGGGATTGGCATTTCAGGGATTCACGTCATGTCAGCGCTGTATTGGGCATCTTTGATTATGGGATTGCTGGCGGCACCGTTGATGATTGTCCTGATGCTGGCAGTAACCAATGCGCGGATCATCGGGCCTCATTCCAATGGTCGATGGCTGAAGGCACTGGGATGGTTTACGACTGCCGCAGTCACCGCGGCAGCTATTGCACTGGTGTGGAGTTGGATCTTCTAGCGCTCGTTCTCTCGACATCTCATCCCGTCCGCTAAAGCGGACTCTCATCATCCAAACGAGCCTTCCCGGCACTTACGTGCCGGGCTATTTATATCCCGCCGCTGCGCGGCTATTGCCGACTTGCTCATGCATATCTACTACTGGGCAGGAACTTTCTCTTCTGCAGGTTCGGAGCGCTGGCTTTCATTTCCACGAAGATCAACTGCTGAGACTGAGTAGGTGTATGCGTGGCCTGGAATAACCGCGTCGTCACGGAATGCAGGCGACTTCACCGGGTCGCTGTTGAGCTTCTTGGGCTCGACACCCGCTTCAGAACGATAGATGTTGTATCCGGCCAGGTCGGCGTCGGTGTCAGGCGCCCACACCAAATCTATAAATGGCTTCTGCCCTGGTCCACTGAACACCGCCTGAAGCCCCGTGGGAGTTGCGGGCGGAAACACATCGTGCGCAACAACCGTGATCTCCGCGGTGTCGTCTCCTTCCACCTGCTGCTCGGAACCTTGAGCTTGCGCGCTGAAGGTGACGACGGCGAGATGGTATTGGTATGTCTTCTCCCATTCAATGGTGCTGTCGAGGAATGAGGGCGCGGTATCAGCTTGAACCGGTACTTCCCCCGCCACTGCTTGCGTCTTGCTGGTGGCCTCTCGACGATAGATGCGGTGAGCGAAACGAACTCCAGGAATTTGCGGAACGTTCAACGATGTCGACCAACTCAAGTGCACACCATCTGCCGCGAGTTGCGCCTGCAGATTGTTCGGCGCTGGCAGGGTCGGAACCGCAGGCACTTCGACTTCATTCGAAAGGCCCGCCGTTTTCCCATAGGAATTCCGGATCTCGATGCCGTACACAAGTTTTGCGTCTGAGGCGGATGCGAAATCGGACAGTCTGTCGGTGTAAGACTGAGACTGCGCCCGCTTGTCGCCGACGTTTTTTATTGGATCGAGTTTGGCGAGTGGAGTTCCGCATTGCTTCATCGTGCCCGCCGCGCGACAGATCTCCGTTGGACCGCCATGACGGATGGTATGCCCGTCAGTGGTCCTGGTGGGAGCCGTCCAAGTAAGTGTGACCGTACTTCCCTTTCGCGCTGCGCGCAGGTCAGTGACAGGACGAGCCAGTTCGAGCGATGGCGGAAGCGGTACGCCGGGGCTACCACAGGCGGAAAG
>Ga0105237_10007505_pt1 | contig 11925 bp, 5 predicted proteins | sample KBSC24metaG_FD_81520 | JGI IMG/M metagenome (GOLD analysis project Ga0105237, IMG submission 81520) | Corn rhizosphere microbial communities from Kellogg Biological Station, Michigan, USA - KBS C2-4 metaG | ecosystem: Host-associated > Plants > Roots > Rhizosphere > Soil | place: Michigan, USA... | reverse complement strand
ATTCTGTAGCGACGGATTATTCGCCGTCGTCAAGTTTCGCCCAGTAAATTTCCGGTTTAAACATCGTATGCACGAACATCCGCATATCTGGTGTGAGCGTTAGCCCTGCCAGCGGTGCGTCCAGATCGCTGAACAGAACGATCTCGACCTGATCGTTGGTGCAACCGCCGTTCGCCTGACACACCTTCGGATCAACCCGCCCTACCAACCCTCGATTGCCGAGCGCGTAGGCAAAATACAGATAGCCATCCGCGCCAAGCTGAACATCGGTTGTGTTTTGCAGGCCGCTCACGAGGACGTGATTGACGGAATCATCCGTATCTTTCACGCTGTTCAGCACCGCGCGATAGTCATACCATTCAATCGAGCGGCGTGTGCTGCCGTAATTGGCGACGTAGAGGGTCTGGTCGTCATGCACGATTCCCATCGGCGCGCTGAGATTGTCCATTAAGTCCTGATTATCCCCATCGCGGCTGAGCAGATTGATCGAATTACTCAGTAGGTTCGTTACCAGAAAATGCTGATCATCGACGTAAGAAATTCCCCAGGGGCCTTTCAGATTGCGCGCCACTGTCTGCACCTGGTTACGAGTCACTTTTGTCAGTGTATTCGACTGATAATCAGGAACCCATAACGTCAGCGTGTTGTTGGCGTCATTCTCGACATACAGGGTCTGTGCGTTCTTGATGCCGTAGATGTATGCCTTCGTGCTCCCGGTCGTATCGTCGATCTCGTAAACGGTGCCATCGCCGCTGCAAGCGGTATACAGCTTGTTGCTAAACCATGCAAACCCGTTTGGTTTCTGAACATTCCCCGTCAATATCGATAAGTCTGCCTGAGTCAGCGACTTCGTTTGCCCTGCTGGCGGAGTCACTTCGAAAATAGGAGCTACAGCGGCGAGTGTGGGTGTTTTGGTCGGTGCAGGAGTCGGTGTGGATTGGCTTTGTGCCGTAGCAGAGAGCGCCGCCTGAGAAATCAAGGTGGCGGCCAGAACAATCGATGCAATTTTACTCATACGCTTCCTGTTTCACCTGAACAATAGGAATAGAGACAAAAAACGTCGTTCCAACGCCTGGAGCACTTTCCAGCCAGACCGTCCCGCGATGATTTTCGACGACCGCTTTCACCAGACTCAAACCGAGGCCGGAACCGGAAACGTGTTCCGTCCCCTTCTGATTCGCGCGATAAAACCGGTCGAAAACGCGGGTCTGAAAATCCTTTTCGATTCCTACACCGCTGTCCGCGACTTCGAATAATAGCGCATGATCTTGCTCATACGCCCGCACAATAACCGTTCCATTCGGCAGCGTAAACTTGATCGCGTTCTCGACCAGGTTAATGATGGCGCGCTCAAACTGCTCCACATCACAAGCAAATTCCGGCAGCGCTTCGGCGACCTGGGTTTGCAGTGTGATTTTACCATCTGCGGCGCGCTCGCGCAGTTCGTAGATCGCATTTTGGACGATCCGCGACGGATGGCACATCTCCAGCGAGAGTGTACCGGATTTTACACGCTCAAGGTCAAGAATGCCTCGGATGATCCGCTCCATGCGTTGAAGCTGCTTGTCGATCACCTTGACCGATTCCCACACCTCGTCGTCCGAATTGTCCATAAGATCATCTTGCAGCAGTTCGAGGTTCGCCATTGCTGCCTGAAGCGGATTCTTCAGATCGTGGCTGGTCATGCGCACCATTTCACTCTTGATGCGGTCAAGTTCTTTAAGCTGCGTCACGTCATTGAGAACCGCAACCCACCCGCGAGTCCGTGCCTGCCCTAGCCGCGTCAAAGAGCACAGGTAAATCTTGCCGCTGTAGGCGACTTCGTAGGTATACGCCTGATGATGACGCAGATGATGCAACACAGCCATCGAATTTTTCGGCAGCACCCCCGCAGGGACGAGCGACTGAATTGGGCGAGCAATGCTCTCCTGAATGGAAAACAAATCTTCCGCCGCCGGGTTAGCGAAGATCAAATTGAAGCGCCGATCTACTGCCAGCACCGGATTTTCGGTACTATCGAGGACGGCCTCAAGCTGGCTGCGTGCAATCTCGACCTGCTGCGTGAGTTCCGCCTGTTCCTTTAACAATCGGTTGTGGACAATCGCAACCGCCGCCTGCGCGCCGAGCAATTCGAGCATATAGACATCTTCGTTCCAGAACAGCCGCCCGTGTCGCTGTGCCGCGACAACCATCAATGCGCCAATCGCTTCCCCACCGTGAATCAGAGGCGTACAGATGACCGATCCAAACGTCTCGCGTGCGAAAGGCAGATCATCCAGCCCGCGCCACTCCCGCCCGTAATTATCCAGATGGACGGAGTGAAGCGTTTGTGTCGCCGTCCCCGCCAGTCCACCACTGGAGACAGGCAGCGTTTGCAGTGGATTGTTGGGGAGTTCGTGCGCATAAGCCAGTTGAAGCTGATCGTTGCTGTTCAGAAAAATCCCGACGCCATCCGCACCAAGCAAGGTAGCTGCCAGTGTCGCCACCTGATTGAGTAACGTATCAATTCCGGTCTGGCTGGTAATCGCGACATTCACTTTGCGTATCGCCTCGACTTCAGAATTGCGTTCTGCCAGCGGGCTGATAATTTCCTGCCCCAGAATCGCAAAACTGATAATCAGCGCGGACACAGCGCTGATGTTGATCGACAGCGAAAAGGTTTGCAGTTCGGGGTTCAAAAAGCCGAAGCTCTGCCCAATCACAAACAGCGCAATCCCCACCGAGACGGTTCGTGAACGCGCCTTACGCCGATAGCGCCAGAGCAAATAGAGCGTTCCCCAATCGAAAATCACGTAAAACACGACCAGCAGCGGCTGCGACTGGTAGCTGAATTCCCCGGTGCTGGCGGTCACAAACGAAGAAGGCGCATTCGCAATAATGGGCAGCAGGCGAAACAGGAGCAGCACCAGCAATCCAGCCAACCCAACCGCACGAAAACGTCGTGTGTGTGCCTTGACGATTACAGCGGTCAGTACATAGACTGCAACGCTGGAACCTGTAAAACCAAGTTCCATCAGGCCGATCATTGGCTTGATCAATTCCGACTGAGGATCGATCAGGGTGAGTCCCTGCGCCAGCATCGACCCACCGTTCCAGAGAATCACCAGAAATAAAAACGCCGCAAAAAACTGGTTGAGTTCTTTGCGCACGTCATTCCAAAGGATAATCACCAAAAATGCCAACGCCAGCGGCAGCATCACCGCATTAATCAGCAGCGTTATGGTATTTAACCCGGTCATCTACCGGAGCGCCTTCAGAGCGCCTTTTGCGGGGCGATAGGTTGTTTCTCAAAGCGGTAGCCAACACGATGCTCAGTCAGGATGTAGGCCGGGTTCGCCGCATCCCGTTCGATTTTGCGCCGCAGTTGACTGATATAAACACGCGGATAGTAAACGTCGTCGATATATTCCCGTCCCCACACCTGCTCCAGCAGATCGCGCTGCGAAACCACGCGCCCGGCGTTTTCCATGAGAACGGCGAGGAGTTTGAATTCAGTGGGGGTCAGATGTTCATTTTTGCCATCGACGTAAACCTGACGCCGATGCAGGTCGATGCTCAGATGGCCGTCATCGTAACGCTGATCGGTCTCAAGCGTTGTCATTTGGGCGCGCCGGAGCAGCGCCAACACACGGGCGACAAATTCGTTGAGTCGAACTGGCTTGGCAAGATATTCGTCTGCCCCGGCGTTTAAACCATCGACTATATCGTCTTCCGTCACCGCCTGCGCCGACAACATCATGATCGGCGTATCAGCAACTTCGCGAATTCGTCGGCAAACCGTCAGGCCATCCATGCCCTCAGGCATGATAATATCTAAGATGACGATGTCAGGCCGCTCGGAATGAAAAGCGCGCACCGCATCCAGACCGTTCTGACATGCGATGACTTCATAGCCCTCGCGTTTCAATTTGCGGCCTAATGCATCTCGTATGGCTTGTTCGTCGTCAACAATCATCACTTTCATAAATTCAGTGTAACATTGGCTGAGTTTTGCGACAAGAGGGCGATCTGTCCTAATTTCTTAAGGGTCAGGCTATAATGTTCCATAGCTTGCGTGCAATAGAAAGGTGCCGAATGGCAACCAGACGATATGTTTTCTTGGCGCTGACAATCTTGGTCGCTCTTATCGTGAGTGCCTGCAACCTGGCAGGCGCTCCTTCAGAAGAGCAGATTGCTCAGACGGCAACGGCTGCAGTCACTGAGCAGCCTACCTGGACGCCTGTCTCCAACAGTAGCGTTCCAACGACGGTTCCCGTTAATCAGCCGACAAGCCTGCCAACATTCCAGTTCCCAACGGCGATCATTTTCGCCCCGACGCAGGTCTTTATCCCCACCAGCGCGCCACCCATTACCTTTGCCACCAATACACCACTCCCGGTGAGCATCGCTATTCTCTCGCCAGTACCGGGGAATATCGTCGCTGGAAACGTCCAAATCCTGGGTTCTGCGATTCATCCCCAGTTTCTTCAGTATCAGGTCGAGTTTGGTCCCGACCCCAATCCGAATAATCTCTGGTTCCCGGCAACTTCCGCTGTGACTACTCCAGTCTTGAATGGATTGCTCGGCATCTGGAATACAACCAGCGTTCAGGACGGACGTTATCAGCTTCGACTGCGCGTCTACCTACGCGATGGAACCCTACTGACGACCGTCATCAACAACATCAGTGTGCAAAATCGGGTCAATACGCCGGTTCCTTCACCAACGCAGAACATTCCGCGTCCGATTGCCGCGTTCACACAGGATAAAGCATCCGGCGATGTACCGCTCACCGTGCAGTTCGTCAATCAATCGAGTGGAACGATCAGTGTTGTCTCCTGGAACTTCGGCGATAGCAATTCCAGCGCCGACGTGAATCCGAAGCATACCTTCGGCACACCGGGCTTGTACACCGTTACGCTGACGGTTGGTGGCCCCGGTGGAACATCGAACGTTTCTCGCCAGATTAACGTCACAAGTCCGACTGCCCCAGTCGCTGGATTCACACAGGATCGTGCATCTGGTGTTGCTCCGCTGACCGTCCAGTTCAGCGATCAGTCCAGCGGCAGCGTGACTTCGTATAACTGGAACTTCAGTGATGGTTCGAGCAGCTCTGAACGCAATCCGTCGCACACCTTCACCACGCCGGGGACATACAATGTCTTCCTGACGGTGAGTGGGCCGGGTGGCTCATCCAGTGTCACACGCCAGATTGTTGTATCCAGCACGAACCCGCCAACGGCGACGCTGACCAGTACCTTTACATCAACGCCAACCTTTACGGTGACGAGTACGCCGACCAATACGACGACCGTCTTCCCGCCGACGGCGACGTTCACATCGACTGCGACCGCTACCAATACGAATACGGCAACGGTGACGAGCACGCCGACCAACACAACCACCGTCATCCCGCCGACAGAAACTTTCACGCCGACTGCGACCGCCACCAATACGAATACGGCAACCGCGACCGATACGCCGACCAACACAACCACCGCCGTACCGCCGACCGACACATTCACGCCCACTGCGACGGACACGCCGACGGATACAACGACGCCTATTCCGCCGACTGATACACCGACCAATACATCGACACCCATTCCGCCGACGGACACACCGACGGCGACAGCTAGCGACACGGCAACGGCTGCGCCAACCGCTACCAATACGCTTGAGCCGCTGCAAGTCACGATCAATGCTCAGCTAGCCGATACCAATGTCGCCTTCAGCGCGCAGGCAAACGCTCAGATTAACGCCTACCTCTGGGACTTCGGCGATGGCTCTCAGCAATCCAGCGAGCCTACGCCGACACATACCTATCAGCAGGGCGGCAATTACACTGTCACCCTTCAGGTTACGGATGTAAATGGGCGCAGCCTCACCGTCACCCAACCCGTCAGCATTGTTCAGGTGAATTTCACCTTCGTCGTCAATGGTCTCGGCGTGGACTACACTGATACTTCAACGGGTCAGGTCACATCGCAAACATGGAACTTCGGCGATAACACGACAGGAACGGGTTCACCTGCTCACCATGACTATGCAGCCCCTGGCACCTATCAGGTCACGCTCACCGTGACCGACAATGCCAATCAGCAGCATATCTCGCAGCCCCAGACAGTGACCGTTATCCAGCCCGTGCAGGCCAACTTCACCTTCACTGCGAATGGCCTGGGTGTCGATTTCACCGACACGTCAACGGGTCAGGTCACGTCGCAGACCTGGAACTTCGGCGATAACACGACAGGAACAGGCTCACCCGCTCACCATGACTATGCAGCCCCTGGCACCTATCAGGTCACGCTCACCGTGACCGACAGCGCAAACCAGCAGCATGTCTCGCAGCCGCAAGCCGTCACCGTTACTCAGCCGATCCAGCCCAACTTCACCTTTGTCGCCAACGGCCTCGGTGTCGACTTCACTGATGCTTCAACTGGGGGTCAGGTTACATCGCAGACCTGGAACTTCGGCGACAACAGTCCTGCTGGCAGCGGCTCGCCTGTCCATCATGACTATGCGGCACCAGGCACCTATCAGGTCGTCCTCACAGTCACCGACAGTGTGGGCAACCAATACACATCTCAACCACAGTCGATCACCGTCAGCCAGCCGCTTCAACCCAACTTCACCTTTGTCGCCAACGGCCTCGGCGTCGACTTCACCGACACCACACAGGGCAATCAGGGCGCTCCGCAGGTCTGGGACTTCGGCGATGGGAATACAGGAACAGGCTCGCCTGTCCATCACGACTATGCGGCAGCAGGCAATTACGCGGTGACCCTGACTGTCACCGACTCTACGGGTAAAACCGTCCCGATCCAGCAGCAGGTCGCGGTCACTCAGCCGATTCAGGCCAGCTTCACGGCAACGGTCAACGGTCGCGGTGTGGATTTCACCGACACTTCAACCGGTGGTCAGATCGTCTCGCAATCGTGGGACTTTGGCGACGGCAGCGATCCAGGCAATGGCTCACCCACTCACCATGACTACATTGGCGACAATACGTCATTCAATGTCGTGCTGACGGTCACTGACAGTACTGGGCAGACCGCCACGTCGCAGCAGACCATCACCGTTGCCGCGCCAACGCAGCAGCAACAGCAGCAAACATTGGTCGATACGACGCCGATTCGCCCGGACATCAACAGCTTGCACGATGCTCTGCGCGGAATCTACTCCAACGGAGTCAATAACTCAGGCGACCGTGCCAACGTGTTTGCGCAGGCGGGTGACAGCATCTTTACGAAGTCCGGCATCTTCGATCCGTTTGCAACACAGGGTCAGTACAACCTGGACTCCAATGGCGATCTACAAGCCATCATCGACTACTTCAATGCGACCGATCTCGGCGGCGCGACCAGTTTCAGCCGCAACGGTCTTGCCATCAATAAGAACTGGACAGCCCAAGACCTGCTCGATCCGAGCAAGGCGGATGCGTCCTGTAATGGCGAAGCGCCGCTGGTCTGCGAACTGCATCAGGTTCACCCCAGTGTGATGTTTGTCAGCATTGGTGCGAACGACGCAAAGAAGGGCACCGACCCGAACGCCTTCAGCGCCACGCTCAACCAGATCGTCAGCACGATCACGGCGAACGGGACAATCCCTGTCCTGATCACAGTTCCTGACGATGGCAGCACACAAGGAACCGAAGCCATCAATGAAGCCATCATCAATGTCGCCCAGCAGAACCACATCCCGCTGCTCAACGCGGCGCGTGCGCTCAACGAACTGCGGAACTTCAACCTGTCCGCAGCGCCGAATGGCCCTGGCGCGCTCGATGGCGGTTCTGTCGGCGACTTCGGCATCAACGCCCTCAACCTCGATCTCTTGCGTGTACTGAGCGATCTGCGTACCATCATCTTCCCGGATGCGCAGTAACATTCTCCAGCGAGACGGCCTGCCTAATCAGGCCGTCTCGCCGAAACGTCATGGACTTCAAAGGCTCAGCAATGCGACGGAAGTTAGGGCAAATCTTGTGCTTGTGTTTACTGGTGATCAGCGGCTGCACGACAGCCAGCAATGCTCCGTCGTTGATCGTCACGCTCGCCGTCGATGGTCAGGAACGCAGCTATCCACAGCCGATTGCGATTACGGTCAGTGAATTTTTACGCCAGGCATCCGTCGAGCTTGGCCCTCTGGACGAGGTGACACCGCCGCTCTTTACGCAAATCAGTGATGGAATGCGTATTACCGTCACACGTGTTCAGGAAACGCAGGAATGCGAAAATCAGGAAATGCCCTTTCACGAAAATCGCATCCCCAATGAAGGGCTAAACCCCGGTGAGGAGCGGGTCGCGCAAGCCGGGCAAAGCGGCACGCAGGAAATCTGCTACCGCGTCACTACCCGCGACGGCAAGCGTCAGGATCGCGTTCCGATTCGCACCACCGTGATCACCGCCCCGCAGGATGCTGTCATTTATGTCGGTCCCACCGGGCAGCTTGATCCGGTGCAGATTGAAGGCACGCTCTCTTATATCAGCAACGGGAATGCCTGGGTGATGCGTGGCGTCAGCAGCAATAAGCGCCTGCTCACCACTTCCGGCGACCTCGATAATCGGGTATTCACGCTCACAGCCGACGGTCATCAGCTTTTGTTCAGCCGAAAATCATCCGACCCGACTACATTCTTCAACCAACTCTGGATTGTCAACGATACAACCAACGTCAATGCCGAACCCGTCATGCTTCGCCCCCAAAACGTGCTTTATGCCGATTGGGTTCCCAATCAGCAGGACACGATCAGCTATTCCAGCGGCGAAATCACCGACAACAGCCCCGGTTGGCAGGCGTATAACGACCTGTGGATCATGCGGATTGACCCCAATACGGGCGATTCGCTCAATGCCAAGCAGCTCGTCGATAAATCGAGCGGCTGGCTCTATAGCTGGTGGGGAACTGGTTTCCAGTGGTCGCCCGATGGACAAAAACTGGCCTGGGTGCGCGCCGATTCGGTGGGTCTTGTCGATACGAGCACCGGAGAATTCCAAACGCTCCTCTCCTATCCGGTCTTTAGCACGCGGCAGCCCTGGTCATGGCGCGCGACGGTCTCCTGGTCGCCGGACAGCAGCCTGATTCTGACAACGATTCACGGCCTACCCATCGGCAGCGAACCCGCTGAAACCAGCCCTGCCTTCCACGATACTATCACCAGTGTAGATGGTTCCTTTTCCGCGAATGTCGTCCAGAATGTGGGCATCTGGTCAAAACCGAAATACTCTCCGCTCATCAGCAACTCCGACGGTACGAAAGGTTATATGGCCTACCTACGCGCCCGCGATGTCGCCAACAGCATCAGCGAATCGGCTGAATATGATCTGGTCGTCGCTGACCGTGACGGCAGCAATGATCGGGTGGTGTATCCCGCCGCGGGTCAGCCCGGTCTTACTGCCAATGCGCCTTATTTTGCCTGGAGTCCTTCAGGAACACAGCTTGCCTTTATTTACGGCGGCAACCTCTGGGTGGTGGACGTAGAATCCGGCGTCGCCCACCAGTTGACGCTGGATAAAGGCGCTTCCAGCCCTATCTGGACAAAATGAGCCGACAATTCTTCATCTTTGTGATCACTCTGGCGGTGCTGGCAGGCAGTCTCGTCACCGCCGGAGCGACCTTGCGCGACCGCGACGAGATGCTGCGCGGCTACGTCGACGCGACTCAGGATTCAAATCTGCCCTATCGAATTCCGCGCCTCGGCGTCAATGCCGAACTGACTCAGTATTCGCCCGATCAACTCACGCACCAGCTTGACCTGATGCGTCAGGCACACATCACCTGGGTGCGTCAGTTCTTCCGCTGGGATCAGATTGAACCCCGGCAGGGCGTTTACCAATGGGATCAATCGGATCACATCATCAAGCCGTTCACAAGCGATCCCGATCTGAAACTCGTCGCCGTCCTGATCGATACGCCCTCCTGGGCGCGTGATCCCAAAGCGTCCGTCACCGCTCCGCCAATTGATCCTGCCACTTTCGCCACTTTCGCCCACGATTTCGCTGCGCGCTACGGTAGCACTATCGATGAGTATCAGGTCTGGGACGAACCGAACCTGTCTGCCGCCTGGGGCGACACCGATCCCCAACCCGCTGCTTATCTTGCCCTCCTGAGCACCGCCTACACAGCGATTCACGGCGAAGATTCAACTGCAACCATTATCGCGGCGGCTCTTGCTCCCACCACTGAGCAAGGCCCGTCCCACATCAGCGACATCCGTTATCTAAGCGACCTTTATGCGCTCGGTGCTGCCCCTTATATGGATGCCGTTGCTGCTAAACCTTACGGCTTCAATACTGCTCCAGACGACCGCATCGTCCGCGATGACACGCTCAATTTCTCACGGATTGTCGCCCTGCGCGAGACCATGATCAAGAATGGCGACGGCGCGAAACCTCTCTGGGCGAGCGCCTGGGGTTGGAACAGCCTCCCCGCCAATTGGTCAGGCAGTCCATCGATTTGGGGCAGCGTGAGCAGCGACCAGCAGGTTAGCGATACGCTCTCCGCTCTCGACCGTGCTGATCGCGAATGGCCCTGGCTCGGCGGGATGATCCTTCAGCAGTGGCAGCCTGATGCTCCGGCAACCGATCCGCAGTGGGGCTTTGCGCTGGTCAATTCACAGAACAACCTTACCCCCTTATGGACTGCGCTTTCGCAGCGCCCGCAGCCAACCGCCGCGACCAATGGCCTATACTTCCCGGCAAACTCGTTTGCCCGCTACTCCGGCGTCTGGACATTCGGCGATCTTGGAGCGGACATCGGTTGGGTGCAGGACAGCCAGCTTGATTTCACGTACTCTGGCAGCGACCTTGCCCTGCGTGTGCGCCAGGACGATTACGTCGCCTTTCTCTATTCTACTGTTGATGGGCAGCCCGCCAACGCACTCCCACGCGACGCCTCTGGCAACGCTATCCTCAATTTGACCAGCGACGCACGCCTGCCCGAAACGAGTCTCGTTGCAGTTGCGCACGGGCTGGGCGCTGGCGAGCATACGCTCCACATCGCCGCCGACCGGGGGTGGGATCGCTGGGCGCTGGCTGGATTCGCTGTCAGTTCCGGCAACCTCGCCGATCCTTATAATCGCCAGATCGACGTTGCGCTCCTGACCGCCGCGGTTTCGGCGCTCGCCGCTGTCGTGACGGCCTTTCGCTTCAACTGGTCGCCCCTGCGCCGCCGATCCAGTCGCTTATGGGGACGTTTGGGCAATGCAGGGCAGATTGCCATCAGCATTGTTACGTCGCTGGCGCTCATGATTGGGATGCTGCTCACCTGGAGTGATGCTGTCCCCAACCTGTTTCGCCGAGAACCCGTCCAGTTTGGTCTGGCGATTCTCACCGCCGGGCTGGTCTACGTGCATCCTCATCTCGTCGTCTCCGTGATCGCCTTGATCGTCCTCTTTGTGATCATCTATCACCGCCTCGATTTAGGCTTGATGCTGACGATTTTTTACACGCCCTTCTTCCTGTTTCCCGTCGCTCTATATAAATTCGCCTTCCCGATGTCGGAGTTGGTCATCCTTGTCACAGCAATAGCCTGGGCAATACGCTCGCTAGCGAGCTGGGGGCGTACTCGTCAGAGTGGAGCGCAGCGTTTCGCGACAGTATTGCTCAGGAACAAATTCACCCCGCTGGATTATGGAGTCGCAGGATTGCTGCTGCTTGGAGCGTTCTCGATATTGTGGGCAGAACAGCGCGGCGCAGCCCTTACCGAATGGCGCACGCTCCTGCTCGAACCAGCCCTCTTCTACCTGATTCTGCGGACAACTGCCCGCAACCGCCTGACTTTGCTTCGCCTGGTCGATACTCTTTTAATTGCCGGGGTCATCGTTGCCGTGATCGGCTTGGTTCAGTTCGTCAACGGGCAAGCTATCATCACCGCAGAAGAAGGCGCGCGGCGGCTTGCCAGCGTCTACGGTTCACCGAACAACGTTGGCCTGTTTCTCGGTCGCTGTAT
>Ga0105237_10007500_pt1 | contig 11930 bp, 9 predicted proteins | sample KBSC24metaG_FD_81520 | JGI IMG/M metagenome (GOLD analysis project Ga0105237, IMG submission 81520) | Corn rhizosphere microbial communities from Kellogg Biological Station, Michigan, USA - KBS C2-4 metaG | ecosystem: Host-associated > Plants > Roots > Rhizosphere > Soil | place: Michigan, USA... | reverse complement strand
TCAGGTCAAACACTTGCATCCCGTGATTGTCGGCTTCGCTCACGATGAAAGCGTGGTCGGCATACACCTTAATACTACGCCACACGGAGTCGACGCTGTGCGGCGGTAGATTCCCTAAATAAGCAGGTTGTTCCGGGTTACTGATATCGACGAAGGATGTGCCGTTGGAGCGCCCGACGATGGCATATTCCTTCCCCGTGAGAGGATCCGTCCATCCCCACACGTCGTTGACTGACCCTCCGCCTATGTCACTCAGGGGAAGGAAAGACGCCAGGTCGACGTTGTGGCAAGGGAACGTTCCGGCCATCCCCCCGACACAAGGGGTCTTGCCCATAGCAACCAGGGGTTGACCATTGGGCTGTCCGTTGGGTCCGCCTCCGATTGGGGGACCTTCATCGTGTACGGCTCGGACACTAAAAAGCAAGCCGGCCGCGAGAAGAGCCAGGCACGGCCAAATACCGATGCGAAGTTTTTTAGAGATCAGTGAAAACATTTTAGAACTGCTCACTCGAAGAGGCGTAACAACGGGATCTCTGGGGAGTCTAAGACCAGGCGCGAGTGGCTGTCAAAAAAAAGGCCCGGCGATGGCGGAGGTGATCACATCGGGAGTCCGGAAACTTGGTCCCTACGAGTATATAAACGAGTTTTCTGAAGAGACTTTTAAGTCTAATATTCGTTCTCCCAAAAGAAGCGCCTAACTATGTGTATCTTGATCCGGATAAAATCGGGAATCAATTCGGGGCAGCAGGCATTACAGAAGATTCACCTGCTTAGCTCTATCCAGTCGTTCTGATTACGTTGAGCCCGTTCATGCGTATGGCTGTTGTGAAAGCTGTGATCCGGCCTACTATGAAGAGTTGCAGACTTGATATATCGCTTATCCCGCCGGGACCACTCGAGATGCATGCAAAGAAGAGGCGCGCATACGAATGCTTAATTGCTTTGCGCATTGCGAAATGTGTGAAGGCGGAGGGTCTGGTATTTTTCTCGGAGAAGGTAGCAATCCAGCACCGCCGGGTTATAGCTACTGTTTCAGGACGTATGAGTGCCAAGAACAAAACGGATACACAATCTGCATTGACCTGTATGAGACCTGTTACCCGTGACTTGGCGGTTTGGAATTCTTAAAGAAAAAAGGGCCGCCGGCGTTTACTCCAGTTGCCTTCGTCACGTCGTGTCTCCCCACACTGGAAAATCTTCGCAACTTCTTGTTGACACACACTGAACAAGGATCGATTTTTTCTGACAGTTATGTAATGGGTCGAACCTGAATTACTTGATTTGATGGCGGTCCTGGTATATAAGCGTGCCGTTCTCACACATCTTTCTCTCGGAGGCTAAAATTTTTAACCCACTCGTGCCGTTTTAGTCTCTTATCTAATCCCGTTGTTTTCTTGAAAGTACAGCGGACTATAATTGAGCACTTACATTGTATTGTGTGTAGAGGCTGAGATTTGGCAAGAGCTAGGAGGCCAATGATTGGGTTTCAAAGTAAGAGCAGCAATGGCATATTGGAAACCTCATCTTTTGTTTTTGCAACAGCCATGCTGTTCCATCCGAAACAGTTTTATTATTTCTATGCCAATCAATTAACAAACAGCGATTTCTGAACCTCAGTAGGCACGAACGCTGTCCACGATGATACACCGTACCTAAGCAAATGGAGATAACCTCATGCCAGAACTAAAGATTCAAATTCCCGAAAACTTGGGTTTGTCCGAGGAGCAAATAAAAAGACTCGAAGAGGGATTCCAAAACCAAATTGCCAACATATTGAAGGACTCGCAGGCGAAAGCGACAGCCATAGCCAGGCCACAGATCATGTTTCAGCACGAAATATCTACAGTCGGAAAGGCAATTCAAGTGTAAACGTAGCAGCCCACTGGTGGCGGCTCCCTCATTACAAATCAATTCACGTTTCTCGGCGCTTGTCTCATATTCACAGTGCGCCGCCGCCTCATAGATTACCTATTGAAGGATAGGATTCTTACACTCATGAAAAAACTCGAACCTCATCCCATAGCAAACAACCCTGAATTGCACCATGAAGACGGCAACGGTACCAACGGCCCGACTGTATGTCTCATCACAGCTCTCACCGTGGCAGATTTTATTGATTACGAATTGGTTGCTGGGTCGCATGCGAATACAGGAGCGCAACTGGGCGTACTGACTCTTGCTGCGATACTGCGCCAAAAAGGAATTCGGCCGCACATCGTGAATCTGGACGACCTCTTTATTGATTTTCTGAAACGCAGCGCACCCGAACCTGTTTGCAGTGAGGAGGAGAAAACTGCCGGCTCCACGGCGACGAAGGGAGACCGCGTTAAGTTCTCTATGCCGGAGCAGTGGGAATATTTCTTTCCGTTCGTGGTTGAGCACCTTAAACCATTATTTTTTGACGTTTTCGGACTCAGTTCAATCTGTAGCTCGTATCCTCTCACTCTGCGCCTTGCGCAGACAATCAAAGAATTTAATCCAGAGGCAAAGATCATTTTGGGCGGGCCTCAGGCGTCCGTCGTAGACGTAGCTACGATGCGTGCCTTCCCTTGCATTGATTTCATAGTTCGCGGGGAAGCGGATGAAACTTTCACTGAGTTGTTGCGTCACCTTTCAAGCGCCGACCATTGGGAAAGTATTCCAGGAATTACCTTCAGGCGTGACGCCGACGTGATCCGAAATCAAAATGCCTCACCGGTACACGACCTGGACTGTTTACCATTACCCGCCTTTGATCTTGACGCGCAGATTAAAGACCGCACCGGTATTCATCTGGAAATCGGGCGAGGTTGCCCATTCGCCTGTACATTCTGTTCGACTAACGACTTCTTCCGGCGGAACTTCCGTCTGAAGTCACCACAGAAGACGGTTGAGGAGATGAAGTTTCTGAACCAGGAGTACGGCTTCACTTATTTTAGCTTTGTGCATGATATGTATACCGTTGACCGTAAGAAGGTAGTAGCTTTCTGTGAAGCCCTCCGCCAATCCCGAGAAAATTTCACCTGGGGTTGCAGCGCCCGAACTGATTGTATTGATGATGAACTGATTGGCTTGATGGCAGAAACCGGATGTCGCGGAATCTTTTTCGGTATCGAAACCGGCTCACAACGTTTACAGCAGGTCATCCACAAGAAGCTCGACCTGGCTGAGGCCCGGAAACGAATTCAGTGTGCAGATCAGCATGGAGTGCGGATGGCCGTTGCGCTGATCGTCGGTTTTCCGGAAGAGACACGAGATGATTTACGAGATACCATTCACTTCTTCATTGACTCGCTCCGTTTTGATCACGCTGAACCTCAGGCTTCTCTCCTGGCACCGCTCGCCGCAACACCCATTTATGAGCAATACAAGGATCAGTTGGTTTTCGATCATATTTTTTCCGACATCTCTGATCAGGGCTGGCGACAGGATCCGGCTGAAGTAGAAATGATAAAAAAATACCCGGAGATCTTCCCCAATTTCTACGCCATTCCGCTGATCTTGCTGGACCGTAGCTATCTAAGGGAACTCATGAATTTCGTGAGGTACGTGACAGTGTGGTTTCGTTGGCTACCTGTTGCCCTGCTTCAGGACAGTGGGGACTTCCTGAAAGTATTCGAACTGTGGCGAGGCTGGTTGGCTCAAAGAAGCGCGAGACATTCTGATGAGAATATGGGTTTTATACCGTATTACTCCCATCAGAGATTTCGCCATGAATTTGTGGAGTTTGTTCAGACTTGTTATCTGCAGGAGATGGCAACAGCACGGACTGCAATAGCCGCTTTAGTTGAGACAGAAAGTATTTTTAACCCTGCTAAGCATAGTTCTCCATCCATGAAAGCCATCGATACCGACAACCTCGATGCGCACTGTGTGCCGTATCAGCCACATAACTTGTTTATGATGAAGCTTGGGATTGATTACCAGGAGCTTATTCAGAATCTACGTAATAAGTCAGATCTCAGCCAAACGACCGAACGAGAGGTCACACTAGCCTTCGATCCAATAGATGAAAAGAACATCCGGGTGTGGCAGATAGCTCCTCTCTCAGAGAGCTTATTAAAGATGTGTGACGGGAGACGGACCGTTAGCGAAATCGTTCATGAATTCTCGCAGTTGGAAATCGGCATCGATGGAGTTCCCGCAGATAAGGCGTGTCTCTTCGGGTTGATGCAACTTTGCAAAGATGGGCTCATCAGTGTCTCGTCCAACCCGCTCATTCCTGAAACAGACACAGGCTCAAATGAGTGTGAAAAAGCGTCTGCTCCGCTAAATTCACTGCATGCTCAAACAACTAACACGCAGCAGCCGTGGCCCCCAAGCCAACCTCATTGAAAATCTTCCCCAGTATGTTGAATCATTGCACGATTTTTTTATTCAAGTCTAGCGATTATTTTGCTCAGCTTTATACCACTCTAAACTTACAATGTGACCTTCTGACGGGATCCCATCCGGAGTTTTGTCGCGTCTGCATAAACATTTAGCCAAGCTGCGACCACGCTTGATGCAACAAATCGTTTACATCACGAAATTACAAAACAAAAACCTGAGGCCACCTACGCCGGTGGCCTCATCTTAAATTTACCCGGGAATTAGATGTCCCCAGCTAGGACTCGAACCTACAAACCTTCGAAGGAGAGCAGAAAATGGACGCGGATATCGTCAAGGATGCACGGGCGCGGTTGAGTAACGCGCTGGGTGAGAAATTGGCCAGCAAGGCAACGGATGCGTTCTGTCTTGTCTACGGCCGGCCGGCGACCGCGCTTGCCGCGGTCGAAGCCGTCGCGGACCGCGCGGTTACGCCGTCCGTTGTTCTCGAATTTACGCAACGTCCCGACGTCTCGGACGCGATAAACAAAGCGGTCGAAAAAGTGCGCACCTCGAAGGCCTGGACCGATGTTCGAAACGCTTTGAAAAAACTCGACGTCGCCGCTAAAACGACTGGAGCGGTTACGGAAGTGATGGAAAGCGGGCGCTCTGAACCCGAGCCGCTGCCGGTTTCTGCGGCGCGTCTGCTGCGTCACGTTAAAGTTGTCTCCCTGCGCGACAATTTTTTCAAGGTCGCTGGTCCGATAACCGACACCATCGAGAAAAGCGGATCATTTTTGCCTCGCGCGGAAACAGCAACGCGCGTTTCGAGTCGTGCTCCGATCACACAGGTCTGCTGGTTAAACCGTACGGTGCGTTCGTGGTCCGATCCGCGCAACCTGGCTGAGGTGGCGGCGGACGATTCGATCGAACGCATCGACCTGCCACGTCGTCTGGCGCCTGAGATCAGCACGAGCGGGAAAACAGCCGGCGCGCCGCAATTCAGAAAGAAGTTCAAGCGCACGGGGAAGGGAATCATCGTCGCCGTCATCGACGGAGAAGTGGCACTGACGCACCCGGCTCTCAAGGGACGCGTGGTTCATAAAATGAACTTCACCGACGAAGCGTGGGGTCATCCACACCCACATGGCACGGCCGTCGCAGGCATCATCGCTTCGAAGGATAGCAACTTCACAGGAATGGCGCCGGAAGCCACGATCTACAGTTACAAAGTGTTGGCTAACAATCCGTCGCTGACCGGAACGGATTTCGATGGAGCACTCGCGATACAACAGGCGCTCGAAGATGGTGCTCACATTGCGAACTGTTCGTGGGGTGTTGGACCAGCAGGAGACGGTAGCTCGCGAGAAGCAAGAGCTTGCAACGAGGCCTGGAACGCCGGATTGGTGATCGTCAAAAGCGCCGGCAATAATGGTCCGGGACCGAGTACGCTGACGACTCCAGCAGATGCAGACGGCGTCATCGTTGTCGGAGCAACAGACCGGTCCGGGAAGAAGGTTCAGAAATACAGCAGCCGTGGTCCAGCATTGGCGAAGCAGCGTCCGCACATGATTGCGCCGGGTGGAATTCTCGGCGGAGCGGGAATCAGAAGTTGTCTGGTCGGAGGCGGGTTCGGAGATTGCGGAGCGGGTACGAGTTTCGCGGCGCCACACGTCGCGGGAATTCTCACGCTGCTACTCGAGCGTGAACCAAACCTGACGCCGAACGAGTTGAGAGACACGCTTTCGAATGCATGTGCATTGTTGAAGGAGCTTGACGTTAACACGCAGGGACGCGGGTTGGTGTCGTTGATACGAGTGGCCTAGTCTTGTTTAATAGCGTGAGGAACGTCGAGTTTTGCGACGTGTTCGTGTTCGGATAATTGTTTGACGCAGCCAGTGGGAACGCGGGCACGAACGGTACGATTGATCCATGCCTGACCGGTCAACTCGCCGCCTGCGTTCCGAACGGCTTGCTCCACGGGTGCGAGGTCGCGGATGAAGTTTTCTTTCAGCGCTGCGATCTTTTCCGCGCGCGATTGAGGCTGTTGAGCCCCGGCCTCGTTCTCCGGACGCAGCTCGATAACCACGTCGAGCATCTCCGACGCTTCCGCCTTTTGCAGCGCTTCCAATAATTCCTCTGTTACTTTACTTCCCATCGTCAAAAGAATTAGGCCACAAAAAGGCACAAAAAAGATAGACTGAAAAGATGTTGTTGACGATCACAACTACACATGATCCGGCGACTGACCTCGGTTACCTGCTGCACAAGAATCCGGCGCGATTGCACTCCTTCGAGCTTTCGTTCGGACACGCACACGTGTTTTATCCGGAAGCGACGGCCGAGCGTTGCACGGCGGCGCTCCTGCTCGACGTCGATCCAGTCGGACTCGTGCGTAATCGCAAGGGACCGGGGCAGGGCGGCACGTTGGACCAGTACGTCAACGATCGTCCGTACGTTGCATCGTCGTTTCTGAGCGTTGCAATCTCGCGCGTGCTCGGGAGTGCTCTCGGCGGCAGAAGTAAAGACAGACCCGAACTCGCCGCTACGTCGATTCCCCTGCAAGCGAAGATTTCCGTGCTTCCATGTCGTGGTGGGGAAGGTTTTCTGCGCCGTCTCTTCGAGCCACTTGGCTATCGCGTCGAGGCTCAGCGCCATCCACTCGATACAACATTTCCCGAGTGGGGAGAAAGCACGTATTACACCGTCGAACTCACTGGCAACGCGCGTTTGCAGGATCTGTTGACGCACATCTACGTGCTGATTCCCGTGCTCGACAACGAGAAGCACTACTGGGTCGGCGACGACGAAGTCGAGAAACTCCTGCGCCACGCCGGTGCGTGGCTCGCGTCGCATCCGGAGAAAGAAGAGATCGCGAAGCGTTATCTGAAATACAGGCGAGACCTCGCGAGAGACGCTTTGGCCCGCCTGGTGGATGAAGAAACACCCGATCCAGACGTCGCAGTAGAGAGACACGACCGCGAGGAAGAGGTTGTTGAGAGAGGTTTGAACCTGAACAACCAGCGCCTCAACACAGTGCTTGCCGCGCTCAAAAGCGTAAACGCGCAAAGAGTTCTGGATCTCGGTTGTGGCGAGGGAAAGTTGCTCGGAGCTCTGCTACAGGAAAAGAGTTTCAGCGAGATCGTAGGTGTCGACGTGTCGCACCGTGCGCTGGAAATCGCTCACGAGCGGTTGCGCCTGGAACGACTGCCAGGACGTGTGCGAGACCGGCTCAAGCTCATGCAGGGCTCGCTGACGTATCGAGACAAGCGGCTCAGCGGTTTCGATGCGGCGGCAGTCGTCGAGGTGATCGAGCACCTCGACCCGCCGCGTCTCGCGGCGTTTGAAAGAGTGTTGTTTGAGTTTGCGAAGCCCGGTGCGATTGTCGTCACGACACCCAACGTCGAATACAACGTCCGTTTCGAGACGTTACTCGCAGGCACTTTTCGCCACAAGGATCATCGCTTCGAGTGGACCAGAGCAGAGTTTGAGCAGTGGGCGCAGCCAATCGCCGACAAGTACGGATACGACGTGCGGTTTTTACCGATAGGACCAGAAGACAGCGCTGTGGGCGCGCCGACGCAGATGGCCGTCTTCGAAAAAAAATTTGAGCCACAGATGACGCAGATAAAAAATCCGCGGATATTTCTGTGTTAATCCGTGGCATTTAAAATGACGAATATAAGCATTCCAGAACTATCTCTCGTTGTACTCATCGGACCATCCGGGTGCGGGAAGTCGACCTTTGCGAAGAAGCACTTCAAACCAACTGAAGTGCTTTCGTCCGACTTTTGCCGCGCTCTCGTCTCAGACGATGAAAACAACCAGGCGGCCACGAAAGATGCTTTCGAGATCCTCCACTTCATCGCCGCAAAGCGTCTCGCTGCCGGCAAGTTGACGGTAGTCGATGCGACGAACGTGCAGGTCGAAGCACGCAAACCGCTCGTCGCACTGGCGCGCGAATATCACGTGCTTCCGGTTGCTATCGTTCTGAATCCACCAACCAGGGTTTGCGAGGATCGTAATCGTCTGAGATCTGATCGCAACTTTGGTCCTCACGTGATTCGTCAACAGACTCAACAACTGCGACGCTCGATACGCAATCTAAAACGAGAAGGCTTCCGTCACATTTTCGAATTTTCAACGCCGGAGGAGATCGACGCCGTCGAGATCCAGCGCGAGAAGCTCTGGAACGATCGCAAAGACGAACATGGGCCATTCGACATCATCGGCGACGTACACGGATGTTTCGACGAACTCCATGCACTGCTAAACGAACTCGGTTACGAGATCAACTCGCATTTCGAAGCTCGTCATCCTGAAGGGCGCAAAGCAGTGTTTCTCGGCGATCTCGTCGATCGTGGACCAAAGATTCCCGAAGTCTTGAAATTGGTGATGAGTATGACCGCCTCTGGTCAGGCGATCACCGTGCCTGGAAACCACGATACCAAGCTGATGCGCAAGCTTCGCGGAAGAGACGTGCAGATCACGCACGGCCTGGCTGAATCACTGCAACAGCTCGAAGGCGAGCCGCCCGAGTTCAAAGAGCACGTCACGTCCTTTATAGATAGTCTCGTCAGTCACTACGTGCTCGACGATGGTCGTTTGGTGGTTGCTCACGCAGGGTTGAAAGAAGCACTGCAGGGACGCGGTTCGGGAAAGGTCCGTGACTTTGCGCTCTACGGCGAAACAACCGGTGAAACAGACGAGTTCGGACTGCCCGTCAGGTACAACTGGGCCGCTGAATATCGCGGTCGCGCAATGGTCGTCTACGGGCACACGCCTGTTGTCGAACCCGAGTGGTTGAACGGCACGATTTGTATCGACACTGGATGCGTGTTTGGCGGCAAGCTGACTGCGCTCAGATACCCGGAAAAGGAGTTGGTTTCGGTGCAGGCGTTTCAGACTTACTACGAATCGTCGAAGCCATTCCTTCCGGAAGAGGACCGTGCACCGACTCTAACCGCGCAACAAAAGCACGACGACATTCTTGATATCGAAGACGTTTCGGGCAAACGAATTGTTTCCACGCGTCTTTATCGGAACGTCACGGTTAGGGAAGAGAACAGCATTGCCGCTCTCGAAGTGATGAGCAGGTTTGCGACGGATCCGAAGTGGCTGATCTATTTGCCGCCAACAATGTCGCCATCCGAGACGAGTCGTAAGCCGGACATGCTCGAACATCCTGCGGAGGCGTTTGCCTATTACCGGCATCAGGGTATCGCGCGCGTGGTCTGCGAAGAGAAGCACATGGGTTCGCGTGCGGTGGTCGTCGTGTGTCGCGATCAGGATGCGGCAAGGCGACGCTTCGGAATCGTCGAGGATCTCGCAGGCATCTGTTACACGCGAACAGGCAGAAGGTTCTTCGACGATCGTGCGCTGGAAGCAGAGTTCATCGCCAGAATTCAGAGGGGGATGGATGGCCTGTGGGAAGAGTTTGAGACGGATTGGATCTGCCTGGATTGTGAGTTGATGCCGTGGTCGGCAAAAGCTCAGGAACTCTTGCGCCAACAATATGCTGCCGTCGGTGCAGCAGCGCATGCTTCACTCGCCGACGTTATCACCGCGCTCGAGGAAGCCGAGCGGGTTACTGCTGACGTTGCTCCGCTGCTCGATCGTTATCGCGCACGCGCCGGTGGTGCGGAAAAATACGTCGACGCCTACCGGCGTTACTGCTGGCCTGTCACTTCACTCGACGACATTAAGCTCGCGCCATTTCACCTGCTGGCGACCGAAGGAAGAGTTCACACGGATCGCGATCACATGTGGCACATGGAAACGCTCAGACGACTGTGCGCTGCCGATCCACGTCTACTACTGTCGACGTCTTACATGGTTGTTGACGTAACCGACGTCGCAAGTCAGGAAGCCGGCGTTCAGTGGTGGGAGGAACTCACAGGTCGAGGCGGTGAAGGGATGGTGGTGAAGCCCTTTGACTTCATTACGCGTGGACCACGCGGCCTGGTCCAACCGGCCGTGAAATGCAGAGGCAGGGAATACCTGCGAATTATCTATGGACCGGAGTACGCGTTGAGCGAGAACCTCGAGCGATTGCGCGGGCGTGGCTTGTCAACCAAGCGTTCGCTCGCACTTCGCGAATTTGCGTTAGGTATCGAAGCGCTCGAGCGGTTTGTTAGAAAAGAACCTCTGCGACGCGTTCACGAATGCGTGTTCGGAGTGCTCGCGCTCGAGAGCGAACCGGTCGACCCGCGTTTGTAGCTAAATAGGTCGATCTTGGATGAGGTCAGTACCGAAACGCGGTAGCGTCGGGTCAGCCTCGGAATCACGGTCGACGCGACGCTTATGGATAAACGATCTTAAATCTGCCTGGAATTCCCGGTGCAAAAAGCGGTTTCAAGTCGCTGAATGAAATCTCCACGGCCTGATCTCCTTCCGCACACGCGAGGATCTCACAAGCGTCAAAGTTAAAGTTGATCCCGTTGGACGTGATGTGCCAGTTCTGAAAGTTTTTCAGTGAAGGCGCGAGCCGTGACTTGTTCAGGCGGTCAGGCACACCGGCGGTTTCTGATAGCTGCTTAATGCAATGTTCAGAGATAAAGTCCAGGTATCTCGAATTGCTCTTGAAGAGGTCTGGCAGTTGTAACTCGCGGCCGGAAACGAGGTCGTAATTCACCGACTCACTCTCCTGCACCGCATGAGCAGCTCCTACGCCATAGCTGTAGCCCGAGAAAAAGATACTCAGGAAAGATTCAGTGGCGACGCTCACTTCATAATCCAGATTGACGCTGTTGTAAGTTCCCGGCAGCCGTTCCTGATCTCTGCGAATCTCTTCTTTCGACTCGCTTAATGGCCACTGGTATTTAGCTGTCGCGAGCGCTTTCATCTGTTGATTGATCCTGCGAATTGCAGGAGTCTCGTCGCCCGTAATCTGCGGATACTTCACGTTAATATCGTAGTGCAGACTCTCGCTCTTTAGGTTCACGTTTTCCGGCACCAGCACTAATCGACCTTCGGCAAAGGGATATTGACGATCCGGCGCCTCAGTCAGCGCGGGATTTATTGCTACTCCGATTTGCGGCTGTTGTTGACCGGGCGGGCACCGCTCGACCACGACTGGCTCCGCAACCGCGTTGCGGGTTGCGTCCCAGGATGAGGCAGTCACAAGTCCCGCTGTAAAGGCGAGGAAGCTGCTGATGAGACTAAGGCCAAAACGTTTCATATCAACCTCACATGCATGTCAAAGCCGTCGACGGTCCGGGGAGTGCGGTTTGGAGGCTCTAAATTTACATCTGAGGTTCAATAAATGCCAACTCATTTTGTCACAAGTTGCACGTATTTGATGACCATTAGCATAAAGTAAAAGCCGCAGATTTTCGCAGATGAACGCGGATCTGATCGGCGTTCCTCTGCGAAAATCTGCGGCTAATAATGTTACTGCCCGGTATCGAGGTGCCAACCGACGTTGACCAGCTCATCTCCACGCCGCACGAACATTTCTGTGGCGCGTCCTTTCGAGGTCGAGCGTTTTCCGTCAACCTCGATTTCGTAAACGTACGTGGTGTAGATGATCACGGTGTTGCCGTACGCTTGAATCTCCGTCTTCGGAAATTCCAATTTCACGAGCTTCCCACCACGGTCGGCGAATGACTTCGCGCTGGCAAAGATCGCCGCGCGATCAGACC
>Ga0105237_10007499_pt1 | contig 11930 bp, 11 predicted proteins | sample KBSC24metaG_FD_81520 | JGI IMG/M metagenome (GOLD analysis project Ga0105237, IMG submission 81520) | Corn rhizosphere microbial communities from Kellogg Biological Station, Michigan, USA - KBS C2-4 metaG | ecosystem: Host-associated > Plants > Roots > Rhizosphere > Soil | place: Michigan, USA... | reverse complement strand
TGTCGTTCGGCATCCCGTTCGCGCTGGTGCCGCTGGTGCGGTTGACGTCCAACCGATCGCTGATGGGCTACGACGTCAACCACCGCGTCACCACCGCGCTCGGGTGGACGGTCGGGGGCGTCATCATCGTGCTGAACGTGGTGCTGATCTATCTGACCGTCACCGGCTGACCTCAGCCGACCTCATACGAGTCGCGCGAGATCCGGAAGAAGTGACCGGTGCTGCCGTCGGTGCACGTCATGCCCGACGGTGCACTGTCACAGGTGAGCGCGCCAAGCGACCTGGTCTGGCCGTACGCGAGCGCGGGCCACTGACCAAAGCCGGAACCGATCGCAGAGTAGCTGCACGTCACGTACGCCTGTTTGCCCTGGTCGACGCGAATGTCGCGGCCCGACACCGTGTTCTGCTCGCAGGGGCCGCCGTCCTGTTTCAGCGCCGCCCCCTGAGGGATCGAGTAGGTGAAGTCCGAGATCTGGCACATCGCTACAGGGGCTGGGCTGCTGTCGTCGAGCAGCAGGCACCGAATGTTTCCCGAGGGCGACGAGAACTGCTGATAGTCGTTGTCGGCCTGCGCGGTTGCCGCCAGGACGACGGCTGTCGCGACCGTCGCCACGGCGATCGTCGCCAGCTTGGTGGCCTTCACCGCCTGCTGGCGGCGCGAAATGCCGTTCATGGTTCTCCCCATCTGTGTCCGCTGCATGAAGCATGCACAGTGTCTGAGGGCCGGCTTGGCGGTTTCTTGGAAAGGGGTTGCCGCAGCGACCTGGGTAAAGTTGCAACGTGGTGCACGCTTACTTCGCCTACGGCTCGAACCTGTCGGTGGCGCAGATGGCCAAGCGGTGCCCCGACGCCACCGATCCCCGGCCCGCCACGCTCGCCGACCACGACTGGCTGATCAACGAACGCGGCGTCGCGACCGTCGAACCGTTCGACGGCTCCCAGGTGCACGGCGTGCTGTGGCAGATCAGCGATGAGGACCTCGCGACGCTGGATCGCGCCGAGGGGGTTCCCGTGCGGTACCGCCGCGACCGGGCGGTCGTGCACACCGACGACGGGCCGACCGAGGCCTGGGTCTACGTCGACCACCGCGTGAACCCGGGCGCCGCGCGGGACGGCTATCTGGAGCGGATCATCGAGGCGGCGGGACACCATGGGCTCCCGAGCCGGTGGGTCGAGTTCCTCACCCGTTGGGATCCGATGCACTGGCCACGCCAGTTGGGCGATCCGGATCCGTCGGCGCCACAATCACTTTCAGAATTGCTCGCCGATAACGACGTCACGGAGTCGAGCACACTGCGCTCGACCTTCGGGTTCCTCGCCATCCACGGCGGCGGGCTCGAGAAGATGACCGACGTCATCGCCGATCGCGCGGCCAAGGAGTCAGGTGCCTCGACGTACGTCGTGCATCACCCACGCGACTACCCGAACCATTTGGCATCCAACGCCTTTCGCGCCGAGGAATCGCCATTGCTCGCCGAGTTCCTCGACCACGTCGACGTCGTGGTGTCGCTGCACGGCTACGGACGCATGAATCGGAGTACCCAGTTGCTCGTCGGAGGGCGCAACCGCGAGCTGGCCGGGCACCTCGCGCGCCACGTCGTCATCCCCGGATACCAACTCGTCAGCGACCTCGAGCAGATCCCCCGCGAACTGCGCGGCTTGCACCCGGACAACCCCGTGAACCGCCCGCGCGGCGGCGGGGCGCAGCTCGAACTCTCACCGCGGGTACGGGGTATCAGCCCGCGCAGCGGCATGATCGGCGACGACGGATTGACGCCAGCGACCTCACGCCTGGTCCGTGGACTCGTCGCCGCGGCCCTGGCGTGGCCCTAGCTTTCGGCCATGTCCAGCACTGGCGTGGGCCGCTGGAAGCCACGGGTGACCCCGAGCAGCCAGACGAATCCGATGGCCAGCCAAATCAATCCGATCTTGAGCGCGTCACCGGACAGACTGGTCCACAGCCACACCGTGAGCGCGAAGCCGATGAGCGGCAGCACCAGGTTGTTGAGCACGTTCTTCTCGCCCTCGTCGATGAAGTAGTGCTTCAGCACTGACAGGTTGACCACCGAGAACGCCACCAGCGCACCGAAGCTCACCACGGAGGACAGCGTCGCCAGGTCCACCCACACTGCGGCGAGCGACACGACGGACACCACCAGGATCGCCCACGTCGGCGTGCTGAACCGCACCGAGACGTGCCCGAAGATCTTGCGCGGCAGGATGCCGTCGCGGCCCATGGCGTAGAGGATGCGCGCCACCGACGCCTGCGACGTCAGAGCCGAGCCGAGCGCACCGGCCACGTATGCCGCGGTGAAGAAGACGTTGAGGAATGTGCCACCCGCGGCGAGCATCACGTCCGTCGAACCGGTATCGACGTCGGCGAACTGGTTGGACGGGAACACCAGACCCGACACGACCGACAGCAGGATGAAGATGATGCCGCAGATGATCGTCGCCATCATGATGGCCCGCGGCACGTCGCGCTTGGCGTCCTTGGCCTCCTCGGAAAGCGTTGACACCGCGTCGAAGCCGAGGAACGACAGGCACAGGATCGCCGCGCCGGCCAGCACCGGACTCAGGCCGGGAGCGGTGCCGTCACCGCGGAACGGCGCCGCAATGTCGACGTGGCCGAGCCCCGAGATCGTGACGAACGACATCACGAAGAACACGACGATGAAGACCGTCTGGACCGCGATGATCACGAAGTTGGCGCGCGCGACCGACACGATGCCGATGATGTTGAGCACCGTCACGATCACGATGGTCACGACGATGATCGCCCACTGCGGGATGCCGGGCACCGCGGCGTTCAGATAGAGCCCGATGACGAGGTAGTTCAGCATCGGCAGGAACAGGTAGTCGAGCAGTAGCGACCAGCCGGCTAGGAACCCGATGGGCGCACCGAAGGACTTCTGGGAGTACGCATATGCCGATCCCGCAACGGGATACGCCGCGGCCATCCGGGCGTAGGACCGCGCGGTGAAGATCATCGCGGCAAGCGTGAACACATACGAGAAGGCCACCCGGCCGCCCGAGACCTGCGTGACGATGCCGTACGTCGTGAAGACGGTCAGCGGCACCATGTAGACGAGGCCGAACAGCACCAGCGACGGCACACCGAGTGCGCGTTTGAGGTGCCCCTCGTGTGGGTCGGCCGATACTCCGACCAAAGGATCCGATGTCGACATGGGCGGTCCCTTCTACTTCTCTGAGGCGAAGCCGAGTACGCCTCGCACATAGGTGGCCTGCACGCCGATCGACGGCAGGTCCAGGGCGGGTGTGGTGCGCGGATCACGGTCCAGCCACAGCAGGTCCGCACTCGCGCCAGGTGTCAGGCGGCCCCAGGTTCCTTCTGCGAACGCCTGTTCCGCGACTCCCGCGGTATAGGCGCTCACGGCCCGCTCGATCTGGATGATCTCCTCCGGCGTCCATCCGCCTGCCGGTTGGCCGTCGACGGTCTGCCGCGACACCCCGACCGAGATGCCATCAAGCGGTGCCCCCGACGACACCGGCCAGTCGGAGCCGAGCGCCAGCGGGGCCCCGGATTCGTCGAGCGACCGCATGCGGTACTGCTTGTCGGCGCGTTCCCGGCCGAGTCGCGGCACCGTCAGTACGTTCATCAACGCATCCTCCTGCGCCCAGAGCGGCTGCATACACGGAATGACCCCGAGCGCCGCGAATCGCTCCAGATCGTCGTCATCGACGAGTTGCACGTGAGCGATGACGGGACGACGGTCGCGCGGACCGTTCTGCTGCACCGTGTACTCGATCGCGTCGAGCGCCTGCCGCACGGCCGCGTCTCCGATGGCGTGGATGTGGATCTGCAGGCCGCGTTCGTCGACCCGGCGGGCGGCCTCGGCGAGGCTGTCGCCCTCCCAGACCTGCATGCCGTGTGAATGCAGTCCCGAGCAGTACGGCTGCAGCAAGGCGCCCGTCTCGTTCTCCACCACACCGTCGGCGAAGAACTTCACCGTGTTCGCGGTCAGGAACGGCGACCCCACCTCGTCCACCCGTCGGCGGGCCTCCACGAAACCGTCCAACTGAGAGTCGAAGTACCGCGGGTCGGCGTACAGCGCCAGGTTGAACCGGATGCGCAGGGCGTCGCGCTGTGCCGCGGTCACGTAGGTGTCGACGTCACCCGGCTCGACCCACGCGTCCTGCACCCAGGTGACGCCCCTGGCCAGGTAGTAGTCGGCGGCGGTGCCGAGCGCGGCGATCCTGACCTCCTCATCGCGCGCGGGCATGACGGCGGTGACCAGGTCCACCGCACCCCACTCCCGCAGGGTGCCGAGCACCGAACCGTCGTCGCGGCGCGGGAGCTCGCCGAGCGGAGGGTCCTGGGTTTCGGCGGTGATGCCCGCCCGTTGCAGCGCAACCGAATTGCACCAAGCGGTGTGGTAGTCCCACGCCCGCAAGAACACCGGCCGGTCGGGCACCGCCTCGTCCAGCCAGCGGGCGTCGAAGAGACCACCAGGCGCGAGGCTGCCGTCGTAGGAGGCGCCGACGATCCACTCGTCGTCGGGGTGTTCCGCGGCGAAGACGCGGACGGCCTCGACGATCTCCTCGACCGACGTGCACGGGCGGACCCTTGGCCCGACGAACTCCAGCCCGCCAAGCATCGGGTGGGCGTGTCCGTCGCCGAAGGACGGCATCAGCAAGCCGCCTTCGAGGTCGACCTCGGTCGCCCCGTCTCGCCCGAGCGCGTCCTCACCGAGGCCGGCGATGACGCCGTCCACCACCAGAAGAGCATCGGTTGTCTGCTCGGAGGTACCCGTCCAAATGGTTCCGTTTCGGAAGACCGTCGTCGTCACGACGGGCACACTACGCGTGGTTCACCGGCGCGCAACGGGACCGACACCAATCCATGAACCGAACGGCTCCGAATACAGGTCGTGGAACGCAAAGACACTTTCGGGCGCTCGATCGCCGTCATCGGGAGCGGCGTGGCAGGGCTCACCGCCGCATATGTGTTGTCGGGCCGTCACCGGGTGACGCTGTTGGAGGCGGACACCCGACTTGGCGGTCACGCCCATACCCACTACGTCGACGACGGGGGCGGCAACGTCGTCGGAATCGACTCGGCGTTCCTGGTGCACAACGACCGGACGTACCCGACGTTGTGCAGGCTGTTCGCCGATCTGGGCATCGCGACGCGCGAGACCGACATGTCGATGTCGGTGCGCGACGACGACTCCGGCCTCGAGTACGCGGGCGCCCGGGGCATCGGTGGGCTGTTCCCGTCGTGGTCGTCGGCCCGGCCGCGGTATCTGGTGATGCTCGCGGAGATCGGGAGGTTCCACCGTGCGGCCACCCAACTGCTCGAGGACGAGTCGGCGAGCGAGGACGAGCCACTCGAGCAGTTCATCGAGCGACACGGCTTCTCCTGGTACTTCGTCAAGCACTTCATGACGCCACTGGTCGCCGCGGTCTGGTCGTGCGCACCTGGCGAGGCGATGCGCTACCCCTCCCGCTACCTGTTCGCCTTCCTGCAGCACCACGGCATGCTGTCGGTGTTCGGCTCGCCGACCTGGCGAACCGTCGTCGGCGGCTCGGCAACCTACGTCAACGCCATCGCCGAACGCGTGCACGAGATCGCCGCGGGCACACCGGTGCACGCAGTACGTCGGGTTCCCGACGGCGTGCTGATCACCGCGGGAGATGGCGCAGCGCAGCGGTTCGACGCCGCCGTGATCGCCACGCACCCGGATCAGGCACTGCTGATGCTGGCCGAGCCGACCACGGCAGAGCGCTCCGTGCTTGGCGCAATCCGCTACTCCACCAACCACGCTCAGCTGCACACCGACGTCTCGGTGTTGCCCCGCAGGCCACGCGCTCGGGCGTCGTGGAACTACCGGATCCCGCCGGGCGCCGCCGCGGCAGCCGATGTGCTCGTCACCTACGACGTCAGCCGATTGATGCGGCTGTCCGGTCCCCGGCGGTTCATGGTGACGCTCGGCGGGCGCGACCTGGTGGACCCCGGGTCCGTCGTCGCGGAGATGATCTACCACCACCCGCTGTATACACCGGAATCCGTTGCGGCCCAGCGCCGGCTACCGATCCTCGACGACGACAGGATCGTGTTCGCAGGCGCTTATCACGGCTGGGGATTCCACGAGGACGGCGCGGCATCCGGCGTACGGGCGGCGAACCTCCTCGGCGTCGAATGGCCGGTTGCCTCACGTCTGCAGGCGGCGGTGGCATGACGCGATCTGCTCTCTACCGCACCAGGGTCACCCACTTGCGCCGTGCGCCGGTGCACCACTACTTCGAGCAGCGCGGCTACAGCTGGTACGTCGATCTGGACGACCTGCCGCGCTTGCCGGGGTGGCTGCGTCCCTTCGCGAGATTCGAAGCGCGCGACCACTTGTCGACACCGCCCGCGACGGGTGTCGCCGATACGCTGCGCAACCGCGTCGATGCATTCCTCGCCGAGCATGGCATCGACCTTCGCGACGGCACCATCACCGCACTCGTCCAGGCGCGGGTGCTCGGTTACGTGTTCAATCCGATCAGCATCTACTGGTGCCACGACACCAATGGCGTGCTGCGGCACGTCGTGGCCGAGGCGCACAACACCTACGGCGGCAGGCATGCGTATCTGTTGCCGCCCACCGGCGATGCTCCCGCCGCGGTGAAGAAGACGTTGTACGTCTCGCCGTTCAACGACGTCGATGGCTACTACCTGGTGCGCGCACCCCTGCCGGCCACCGCCGTCGACGTCACGATTTCGCTGCACAGGGAGAACGCGCCTGCGTTCGTCGCGACGCTGCACGGCGAACGTCGCAAGGCTAGCATCGCCCAGATCCTGCTCCTTCAAATGATGGCACCCGTGGCGCCGCTGATGGGTGCACTCGGAATTCGCGTCCAGGGCATCACGCTGTGGCTGCGTCGCGTCCCCGTCATACCTCGAGTCCCCCGTACACCCGTCGCCGTGAAGGAAAGGGTCGACCAACTGTGACCATCAACGCCACCGGAAACACCACGTCGACAACGGATTCCGATCGCTGGCCGACGCTGACGCGAGTACCGCGCGGGCCGTTCAGCGCCGCAGCAGGCGAGGTGGCCCACGGCTTTCTGCGCCGCGCCGCAGCCCGCCTGCCGATCCGGTTGCAGTACCCCGACGGTGCGGTGATCGGCGCGGCGGATCCGACGCTGCCCACCATGGTGCTGCACCGCCCCGACGCGCTGTCCCGGCGGGTCGGCCGCTACGGGCTCATCGGCTTCGGCGAGTCGTACATGGCAGGCGAGTGGCACGCCAACGACCTGGCCGGCCTGCTCACGGCGTTCGCCACGTCAGTCGACGATCTCATTCCGTCTGCACTGCAACGTCTTCGCCCGCTCGCGGTGGTACGCCATCCAAGTTCGATGCACAACAGCCCGACGCAGGCGAGGACAAACGTCGCCGAACACTACGACCTGTCCAACGACCTGTTCGCGCATTTCCTCGACGAGACCATGACCTATTCCAGTGCCCTCTTCGAAACCTCGCAACCCACCTGGGCGGACCTGGCGGACGGACAGCGCCGCAAGGTGGACCGGCTGCTCGACTCGGCCCGCGTCGGCCCCGGCAGTCGCGTCCTCGAAATCGGCACTGGCTGGGGCGAACTCTGCATTCGAGCCGCGCGACGTGGCGCCGAGGTCCACTCGATCACCCTGTCCGCTGAACAACAACGCCTGGCCCAGCAGCGAGTGGCCGAGGCCGGGTTGTCCGATCGGGTCCGGATCGAACTCAAGGACTACCGCGAGGTCGACGGCCGATACGACGCCGTGCTGTCGGTGGAGATGATCGAGGCGGTCGGATACCCGTTCTGGCCCACCTACTTCCGCACCCTCGACCGTCTGGTCCGCCCGGGTGGTCGCGTCGCGATCCAGGCCATCACCATGCCGCACGACCGGATGCTGGCCTCCCGCAACACCTACACGTGGATTCAGAAGTACATCTTCCCCGGTGGCCTGATTCCGTCGGTGCAGGCGCTGGTCGGCATCACCGAGCGCCAGACCAGGTTGCGCACCGTCGGGTTGCATTCCCTGCGTCCGCACTACGCCGAGACGCTACGGTTGTGGCGAGAACGTTTCACCGATCATCGGGAGGCGGTGTCGGCGTTGGGCTTCGACAAGACATTCCACCGCATGTGGGAGCTCTACCTGGCCTACTCCGAGGCCGGGTTTCGCTCTGGCTACCTCGACGTCTACCAGTGGACGTTCGCACCGACTGGGGTCGGCGCGTGAGCTTCCTCGCCGTTTCCGGTGCGGCCCTGGCGATCCTGTTCCTGACCTACGGGATCTCGTTCCTCGTGGGCCGGCGGATCGGGCGCTACAACGTCGTCGACGTCACCTGGGGTGTGGGCTTCGTGGCGGTGGCGGCGGTTGCCGCGGCGCTCGGCGACGGAGACCCATTCCGCCGCTTGCTGTTGCTCGGCCTGGCTGCGGTGTGGGGCCTGCGGCTGGCATGGCACATGGTGAACAAGTCGGCGGGCAAGGGCGAGGACCCGCGCTACCGCAAGCTGTTGCGCGACGACTTCTCCGCTCGCAACGTGCTGCGCAAGATCTTCCTGCTGCAGGCCGTCCTCGGGTGGTTCATCTCGCTACCGCTGCAACTGTCTTCCACGCTCGGCCCGACCCCCGCGGCGCTGCGACCCGTGCTGATCGCCGGCGTGGTGGTGTGGCTGATTGGCCTCGCGTTCGAGGCCGTCGGCGACCAGCAATTGCGCGCGTTCAAGGCCGACCCCGCCAACGCGGGCGCCATCATGGATCGCGGCCTGTGGGCGTGGACGCGTCATCCCAACTACTTCGGCGACGCCACGGTGTGGTGGGGGTTGTGGCTGGTGACCATCACCGGCTTCCCGTCCCTATCGACGGTGTTGTCGCCGGTGGCGATGACGTACTTCCTGGTCCACGCAACCGGCGGCCGCCTGACGGAGCGGATGATGGCCGACCGCCCGGGCTTTCGTGAATACTGCTTGCGCACTTCGTTTTTCGTACCGTTGCCACCGCGATCGCGATAGTCTGTGACTTTGCCTCGATGGGCCAGTAGGCTACCCGGCGTGACTGCCGACCTCGACGCATTGCTGCGCCGGGTGGCACAACGGGACGTCGAAGCATTCGCCGCCTTCTACGACGACACCCGCGCCAGGGTCTTCGGTCTGATCACCCGCGTGCTCCGCGATCCCGGCTACAGTGAGGAAACCACGCAGGAGGTCTACCTGCAGGTTTGGCACAACGCCGCGAGCTACAACCCGTCCGTCGGGTCGCCGTTGGCCTGGCTGATGACGCTGGCGCACCGCCGCGCGGTCGACAGGGTGCGCTCCGAACAGGCAAGCACCCAACGCGATTCGCGATACGGCGCCGCCAACGTCGAGATCGCCGCCGATCGCGTCGCCGAGGACGTGATCTCCCGCGACGAACGACGCCAGGTGGCCGAGTGCCTCGGCTCACTGACCGACGCGCAACGCGAATGCATCCAGTTGGCGTACTACGAGGGCCTGACCTATGTCCAAGTGTCGGAGCGCTTGTCGGCCAATCTCGCGACCATCAAATCACGGATGCGCGACGCCATCCGCGGACTTCGCAGGTGTCTGGGGGCCGCGTGACCGAGCCACTCCCCCCTGACCTTGCGGCATTGGCGACGCCCTACGCGCTGCACGCCGTCTCACCGGCCGAGCTGGCCGACATCGACCGGCAGCTGGCCGCCGCACCCGCCGACGTCGCTGCCGCCTTCGCCGACGAGGTGCGCGCCATCCGCGAGACCATGGCGGTGGTGTCCGCATCCACCGCGATCGAACCGCCCGACCACGTCCGGGATCGGCTGCTCGCCGCCATCGCGCGGCCGCCCCTGCGCGCCGTGCCCACGGAGGCCCCTCCGCGGCAGGCCAGGGCGGTGCGCTGGCGCACCGTCGTGCTGGCGGCGGCGGCCGCGGTGGTCATCGGCGCTGGCGCGCTGGGAGTCGGGTTGTCGCTGCGTCCCGCGCCAACGCCGTCGACGACCGAGCAGATCTTCGCCGCACCGGACGTCCGGACCGTGTCGGGCGCCATCCCGACCGGCGGCACCGCGACGGTGGTGTTCTCCCGCGAACGCAACGCCGCCGTGCTGGTGATGAACAACGTGGCCCCGCCCCAGCCGGGAACCGTGTACCAGATGTGGCTGGTCGGAAGCGACGGCGCCAGGTCGGCGGGCACCATGGACGCGAAGGCGGTTGCGCCGTCGACCACCGCGGTGCTGCCCGACCTCGGCAGCTCCAAGACCTTGGCCTTCACCGTGGAGCCCGGGAGCGGGTCCACGCAGCCGACCACTCCGGTGTTCGCCCAACTGCCGCTGGTCTAAGACTTGATCCGACCCGTCGGAGTACTCACGACGGGTCGGATCCGGGGGAAGTCAGCCTTGGCGACCGCTGCTCGTCGCGCGGCCCGGACCTCTCATTCCCCGGTTCGGGCGGGGCCAAACATTTCGATTAGTGAGCCGTCCTAAGCTCGGATGATGGTCAAGGATTTTCGCTTCGGGTTGGGTCTGCAAGCCGCACGCCGTCGGCAGTCCGTGCAGGACTGGGGACGCCGCGCGGAGGACATGGGCTTCGACGTCGTGCACCTGCCGGACCACCTGTACACGACGGCGCCGTTCCCGATGTTGACGGCGGTCGCGATGGCCACCGACAAGGTCCGGCTCGGTACGTTCGTGCTCAACGCGTGCTTCTACAAGCCCGCACTGCTGGCGCGCGAGGTCACCTCGCTGCGCGATCTGAGCGACGGACGTCTCGAGCTCGGCCTCGGCGCCGGCTACAACAAGGTGGAGTTCGACCAGGCCGAGCTGCCGTTCCCCAGCGGCGGCGAACGGGTCGACTACCTGCGCCACGTCATCGAGCATCTGGCTGAGCACGCCTCCGACGTGCCCATCCTCGTCGCGGGCAACGGCAACAAGCTGCTGACGACGGCTGCGCAGACGGCCGACATCATCGGGCTGACGGGCGGCGGCCCGATCACCGCGGACTCGGACCCGCTCGCCGACCGGATCGCGTTCGTGCGTGACGCCGCACCCGAGCGGTTCGCCGATCTGGAACTCAACATCTCGATCATCGGGATGCCCGCGGACGATTCGGGGGTTCCCGACCTGACGATCGCGCGCCGGTTCCTCCCCGAGCTGTCCGACGAGGACATGCTGAAGACACCGACGGTGCTGACGGGGTCGACCATCGACATGGCCGACACTCTGCGCCGCTACCGGGATGTCTACGGGATCACGTACTTCATCGTTCAGCAGCCGTATGCCGAGGCGTTCGCGAAGGTGATCGCGGAGCTGCGCTGACTTGGCGGGTTTGCGCTGAGTGGCCACCAGAAACGTGGAGTTCGCGGCGGGTTCGGTAAGCTGCGAGCCGTCCCCGCCCCCGTAGCTCAGGGGATAGAGCACGGCTCTCCTAAAGCCGGTGTCGCATGTTCGAATCATGCCGGGGGCACTTTGGCCTTTGTATTGCGTCGGGTGATGGCTGTCTGTGACCCCACTCGTCCACGGGGCGTCAACAAGTGCTGACGGCCGTCAGCCGAGTGGACCAGCCCCACTCTCCGCACTCGTCAGCGGCCACCATTCCCTCCTTCGGCGAACGAACGCGATAGCGCCTTCACTCGCCAGGTCGATACCGCCGGATGGTGCGGTGCGGTGCGGGCCGTCCGCGCGGCCAGACCGAGACGGCGCTGAATAGGTAGCCGTCCTGGTGTGACGGTACACAGTCGAAGTCGACGGTCTCGCCTGCGAAGAGCTCCTTGTAGCCACTCGACACGTGGATGACTTCGCCCGATCCTAGCTCCGGGACGTCTTCGTGCCAGAGGACTGAGAAGTGCGCAAAGCAGCCCGGGCTGAGCGCACCACCGGCCAACTCGAGTAGTCGACTACCCGCGACACCACTGCCGGTGGATCGAACACTTGCGCCATGACCGTTATCACC
>Ga0105237_10007498_pt1 | contig 11931 bp, 6 predicted proteins | sample KBSC24metaG_FD_81520 | JGI IMG/M metagenome (GOLD analysis project Ga0105237, IMG submission 81520) | Corn rhizosphere microbial communities from Kellogg Biological Station, Michigan, USA - KBS C2-4 metaG | ecosystem: Host-associated > Plants > Roots > Rhizosphere > Soil | place: Michigan, USA... | reverse complement strand
TGAAGCAATATTAATTACCGGCGAAAGTATCTGCCTTATGCCGCGCAATTTTGTTTCTGTAGCAATAGCATTAGCAACTTTATGCATTAAGGTAGTGTCCCATGTAGCAGCAAGGCCTATTGCCTGTGGAAAAGCAGTGCCACCGTCTCTTACAAGACCATGCAAAGCCTCGTCAAATGCGATAATCGGGATGCCGAGTCTTGTCTGTTCAACAAAATATTTTTGCAATGCATTTATTTTCCTTGCCAGAGAAATCGCGCTTTCTGATGTTCCGTAGTTTAACATTTGCTGCGAAGCATCACCATTCTTTGACTCTGCACTCACCTGAAAACCAAAGATTCCATTTTTATAATCATTTTCGTGACCACCGGGAATTTCACCAGGAATCATAAACAACTGCCAAAATTTTTCTTCGATGGTCATGCGTGAGAGTAAATCTTTTACTCTTTCCTCAACAGGCAGAGAAGCGTTTTTATAAGCAGGCATTTGTTGTTGGCCGAAACATTTACAAGTAACCAGGATAAGTACTATAAAGCAGTGCAATTTTTTCATATCCGCAATGTTAGCCATTGTAAAAATTATAAGCCATTGCTTTTTAGCAAATGGCAAAAATTGGCGAAAGAATAGTATATATCGGAAAAATTGAATGCCGTATTATTAATGAAGCTAACTACAAGAATGCTTTTGGAAACGAAAATTCCTGCATAAAAATTCTTCCTGGTAAAATTTTGACGAGTCCCTTTCTATAAGAAATCGGACCTTTTTACCGTTCATCCCAAAGTTTTTGTTCTACTGTACAATTTTTAAGAAAGTAACCACTTAATTTAGAATTGTTTCTGGTATATTTTATAAATCTTCATAAACTTCTTAAAAAAATTTAAAAAGTTTGTTATCTTACTGTTATATTTGAACCATTAACTGCTAGCACATGGGAGAGAAAAAACTTACCTACCGGAGAAAGATTGTAAAGCAATTATATTTTTCAAAGATGGTATCATGTGCCGATTTAAGTGAAAAGATTGAAAAAAGCTTGCCACTAACCACTAAAATGCTCAACGAGCTTGTAGAAAAAGGGTATGTAACTGAAACTGGTTATGCTGCTTCAACGGGGGGGCGAAGGCCTATCATGTATTCTTTAAAACCAGACATTATATATGTAGTTGCCGTGGCAATGGATCAATACATTACACGGTTTGTTATAATGGATATGCATAACAGGTATGTAACACCTGTAGAAAAAATTGAGTTGCCTTTAGCTGGCAATAAAGATGCATTAAAGATACTGGCTGATAAATTAGATGATTTTATAAACAATTCTGAGATAGACAAAAAAAGAATAGCAGGTGTGGGCATAGGTATGCCTGGTTTTGTGGATGCAACCAAGGGCATTAATTATACTTTCCTGGAGTCTGGAAAGGGGATTGATGAATTGGTTGCTGATAAAGTAAAGCTGCCCGTTTACATTGATAATGATTCAAGTCTTATAGCCCTGGCCGAACTAAAATTTGGTGCTGCAGTTAATAAGAAGAATGCAATGGTTATTAATGTCAGCTGGGGCGTTGGCCTGGGTTTGATACTGAACGGTGAGCTTTTCAGGGGCCAAACGGGGTTTGCCGGTGAGTTTAGTCATATACCATTATTTACAAACAACAAGTTATGCAGTTGCGGTAAAAGTGGTTGCCTGGAAACAGAAGCTTCTCTTAAAGCGGTTGTAGAAAAAGCGGTTGAAGCACTAAAAAATGGCAAGCTATCTATACTTAGTCACCTGCCTTCTGACCATTATGAACTGGCTTTAGAAGCTATTGTAGCGGCGGCAGGCAAAGGAGATAAATTTTGTGTGGAACTTTTATCTGAGGCGGGATATCATATAGGTCGTGGTGTGGCCATTTTAATTCACCTGTTAAATCCTTCTGTTATTATTCTAAGCGGAAGGGGCGCATCAGCCGGAAAAATATGGCAGGCGCCAATTCAACAAGCATTAAATGAGCACTGCATACCAAGACTGGCGGCAAATACCGGCATAGCTGTTTCTGAATTGGGGTATAATGCTGAACTAATTGGAGCTGCAGCGCTGGTAATGGAAAACTATGAAAGAAACACCAGCAAACATTACACAATCCACGATACAGAAGAACATGAATACGCAATAAATAACTGATGCTTATAGTAAAGAATGATTAATGCTTATCGTAACAATTAACCAATAACTAAAAATTAAACACTCCCCAATTTTCCAATATCTGACAGTTAACCTGGATTTTAAACATTAACAAGAAACAAAACAAACTGCTATGAAGAAAACAACGCGTTTGATGCTTCTGCTGCTGTTATGTATGGGCAGCATGTATGCTTTTGGCCAGGCCAAAAGAAACATTACCGGTACGGTAAAAGATAGTACCGGCAATGGAATTCCCGGCGTTTCAATTTCGGTAAAAGGAACCAAAACGTCTTCTGTGTCTGACGCCTCAGGCAATTTTAAAATTGGTGTACCTGTTGCAGGTGGCACTTTAACATTTACAAGTATTGGCTACGCTACCAAAGAAGTAGAAGTTGGTAGCGAGGATTTTGTGTCAGTCTCCTTAGAAGCTTCCAGCACCCAGCTTAATGAGGTGGTAGTAACTGGTTTTGGTACCAGGACCAACACCCGTAAACTGGCTTATGCAGTAACGCAGGTAAGAGGAGACGAAGTTGCACGCGCCGGAACAACAAACATTGTAAACTCACTACAAGGTAAAGTAGCTGGTGTAATGATTAACCAGGGTGCTGGCGGTCCTTCATCCAGCTCAAGAATTCGTATCAGGGGTAACTCCAGTATTACTGCGGGTACAATGCCTTTGTTTGTAGTGGATGGTGTGCTAATTGAACCGAAAGCTACAGGTTCTGATTCCTGGGGTGATGGACGTGACTTTGGTAACGCATTGAAAAATCTTAATCCAGATGATTATGAAAGTATTACCGTATTAAAGGGTTCAGCAGCAAGTGCTTTATATGGTTCCCAGGGTATCAACGGTGTTGTAATAGTAACAACCAAAAAGGGAAGGCCAAGAAAGGGATTAGGTGTTACCGTTTCTCAGTCAACCAACTTTGATAAAGCATATAAGCTGCCTGACTTTCAAAATGAATATGGTGGTGGTTATGATCCTTTCTTCCTTTCAAAAGACTCTCAGGGATATGATGTAATTGACCCGGACAATGGCCCTTACTATAGTTTTGGACCTAAACTTGACGGACACCTGGTGCATGATGCGGATGGACGAATCGTTCCTTATAAAGCCAACAACCTTCTTGATCTTTTTAAAACAGGACATACATATAATACTAACGTAGCACTCGAAGGTGGCAACGACAGAACAACTTTCCGTTTTTCTTATAGCAACCTTACCAACAACAGCGTAATGGAAAATAACTATTTCAAAAGAAATACGTTTACATTAAGAGCTACACACAAATTGGGAAGCGCTATAACTGTTGATGCAAATGCTACTTATGTAAACTCAAGAACACTTAACCCAATCTTACAAGGTGGCAACTCCAATCCTTTGTTCAGATTTGCTTATTCCAATGCCCGCAACTATGATATTGATTATTACAAAAATCACTATTTAGACACAGTTAATGGTGGAAGCATCGGCGGCAACGGAAATCCAACAGGTAATCCTTATACCAGGAACTCTGTAACAAGCGTATTCTGGAACTATTATCAAAATAAAGTTCTTCAGAACGAAGATAATTTCAGGGCCGGTGTTGACATTAATACAGCCATCACTCCATGGTTGACATTTTTAGTACGTGGTAACTATGCCACCACAAGTATTTTGAATGAAACTAAAAATCGTGGTCAGGGACCTGGATTCCTTGGATCTTCCTCTGGCTATAGCCTTTGGCAGAGCGCTGATAAGCAAATAAGGTTACAGGCTTTGTTAAGTGCAAACAAAGAAATCGGTAAAGACTTAGATCTTAGTCTTTCTGCAGGCGGTGAAACCAATCGTGGATTTGGCGGAGAGTATTTAGGACTGCAAACAAATAGTGGATTGAAGATAGCGGATATCTTTTCCTTATCAAATTCTATCGACCCAATTAGCCAAACTGGTACCCCTGGCAGAACAGGAAATGTCCGTTTAGACGCGCTTTATGTTTATGGTGACCTTACATGGAAGAATATGTTAACCTTGAACTTTAGCGGCAGAAATGACTGGAGCTCTACACTGACTTATCCAGACGGGCATGGTAAGTACACTTATTTCTATCCTTCAGTTGGCGTATCATGGACATTCTCAGAAATGCTGAAAGACAAAGGCAAGTTTGATTTCTTGTCTTACGGTAAATTAAGGGCAAGCCTTGGATATACAGGTAAAGGAACACTTCTCTATGCAACCGGTACAGGTCTGGGCTATGTACTTGGCGGCAACTATATACCAGCAAACGGTTCTGCTGTTTCTACTTATCAGTTAAACAGTCTTACTCTGGGCAACCAGAACCTGAAAAACCTTTTGGCACGTGAGTTTGAAATAGGTACAGAAATGAAATTCCTGAACAATCGTTTGGGCATTGACGTTGCATGGTATAAGAAGAATACAAAAAATGAAGTTGTATCTATAAGCGCATCTCCTGAAAGCGGCTTAGGTGGAAGGATCATCAATTCAGGTAACATACAAAACCAGGGTATAGAAATTATGCTTACTGGTACACCTGTACGTTCTAAGAATTTTCAATGGACAACTACATTTAACTTCTCGAGGAACAGGAACAAGGTTATTGATATAGACTCAAAAGATGGTGTTAATTCATATACACTTGATCTTGCATTTGGTGCTGATGTGTCTTCTGTTGCACAGGTTGGCAAACCATTCGGTACTATTACAACAGGATATGCTTATGCAACTGTTCAGGACAAAGGTTCTGCAAACTTTGGCAAGAAGCTTCTGAAAGAAAATGGTGTTTTCTGGCGTTCAGGTGACTATGGCCAGGGTTCGAAAGATCTTGGAACGATGATGGAAAACTTCCTCTTAAGCAACACCAATGAATTTAGCTACAAAGACTTTAGCTTGTTTGTTCAGGTGGATGCTAAAGTTGGTGGTCTTATGGCTTCAGCAACACATCAATATGGTTCCGAATTTGGTTCATTCAAAAGCACTTTATTTGGGCGTGATGCGTCACATGGTGGTGTTCAGTTTGTGGATGATCAGGGCAGAACACGTAACGATGGTATTATTCCTGATGGTGTATTCTCACAAGGCATAACCTTAGGCGGCGTAGATGTAAGTGGAATGACTTATGCAGAAGCTGTTCAGAAAGGATTAACCAAACCAATGAAAGCTGCAGATTATTATGAAGGTATTGCAAGCTGGGGCACAGGTATCCGTGAATATTCTGTTTTTGAAAATTCATGGGTTTCTTTAAGAGAGGTGTCATTGGGCTATAACATTCCAAAAAGAATCACCAATAAAATTAAATTTCAAAATCTGCGTGTGAGCCTTGTTGCACGTAACTTTTTATACCTCTACAATTCAGCGAAAGATCATATCAATCCTGAAAGCATTTTCTCCAGCAGACCAGGTGCTTTTGCTGAGTATGGTGGTCTTCCATTTATCAGAACATATGGATTCTTAATCAACGCAGGTTTTTAAGTTAAACTCACTTAATACATCATTATGAAAAAATATAAATATCTCATATACCTGTCGCTTTCAGCCGCCACTTTCGGTGGTTGTAAAAAAGCAGACTTTGTTAAAGATAATACCGATCCCCAGGTATTGTATTCTATCGATCCTGAAAAGGAGTTTCTTAACGCAACGCTTAAAATACACCAGGAAGATTTTGAAGCATACTATGATTATTACCGCAGAATCATGCCATGGATGCAGATGAACACTGCTCAAACAGGAAATAGTAAAACGCTTGTAACTGATGTGGGTAATTTTAACCAGAGATACAGCATTTTCTATCCAACGTTAGGTGCACAGCTTGCGGATCTGCAACATCTTATTGATTTAATGCCGGATGCTAAAAAAGCTGGATATGTTTACATGTCTGCAATTGCCGACATTCCTAAAATTTACTATGCTTTTTACGTTTCTGATATTAATGGAAGTATTCCATACAGCGAAGCTTTCCAGGCGAGATATGGCGGTACGCTGACTCCAAAATACGAAACACAGCAGGCATTGTTTTCTTTGTGGGATACAAGACTGAAAGAAATTGTAACCACGCTTAAGACGTCTCAATCAACAACACAGGTATCGCTTGGAAGCAATGACCAGTATTTTGGTGGTACTGTTGTTAACTGGATAAGAGCTGCTAACGCATTACGTTTAAGAATTGCTTTGCGTTTAACCAAACGTGATGAAACAACGGCAAAAACAATCGTTAATGATGTTTTATCAGATGGTGAACAAATGAGTAGTAATGCCGACGGATGGGTGTTTCATGGAAGGTCTACTTTGGCAACCAATGGAAGTAACTGGGATATCACCACTTTCAGGGCGCCAAGACCAACCCTTGAGTTTATGCTTAAAAACAGCGATCCGCGTCTCCGTAATTTTTATGAGAAAAACAATTACACTAAAGCAAACCTGGATGCAGCTATAGCAAACGGTGTTTATCCTGCCGGTACAAAATGGACCGATCAACAATATGTTGGTGCTCCTGTCAGTCCGGACTCTGCGCAGGGAAAATACAAAAGCTGGTTTACAACAAAGACCGTTCCCGGCACTACTCCACAACTTGTTCTTGATACCATCTCTTACCTGAAAAGAAGAATGTGGACGCCAGATTATAATAGTGGAACCGGTATTGTAACAATGCCTGTAATTACTTATGCTGACTATTGCTTTATGCGTGCCGAAATTGCTGCAAGAGGTTACTCTTCCAGTGGTACCGCTGAGCAATGGTACTATGCAGGTATTGATGCATCTATTGCGTTTTTTGATGACGCCGCAAAGAATGCTGCTACTGAAGATTATACTGCTGTAACTGCAACTGAAATTGCTGACTATAAAAACTCTGCAGATGTAAAATTCAATGCTTCCAAAGCATTAGAGCAAATTGCAATTCAGTCATTCCTTAACTTTTACAAACAACCAAATGAAGCATGGGCTTTGTACAAACGTACAGGTATGCCTAACAGCAGCACCGCTTTGGCAAATGAAAACATAACCATTGATGGAACTGTAAAAGCAATACCGCGCAGGGCTGCATTGGCTCTGCCAATTTCTACAGATCCTAACTATACCAACAAACAAGCCGCATTGGATGATATGGCAAAAGATCCAAATTTCGGCAGTGGTCCAACAGACATGTTTGGCCGCGTTTGGTGGGATACCAAATAGTCTTGTGATTCTTTTAAACTCCGGGCTATTTACAGCCCGGAGTTTATTTTTTACATAACTTATGCTAAAATTCAAGGTTTGTGTGTAGCGTAAAAAAGCATATCATTTTCCTCCTGCTTATGGTTTGTGCTTATCAACTGAAGGCACAAAATGATTCTGTTTTTAATGCAGGTAAAATTTCTTCTTTTCAGCTTTACAATAACTCGCAACAAAAAGATATTAAACTAGCTCTATCATCCGCTGATTATTCTCTTTTTGTATTTCTTTCACCCGAGTGTCCATTGTGTCAGAATTATTCTAACGTATTAAACGGCTTGTATAAAAAATTTGAAGGAAGTATAAATATGTATAGCATTATTCCGGGAAATGCATATAACCAGAAAGACGTTAACACATTTGCCTCAACTTATCATATTCAATTTCCATTGCTCACAGATGCAACAAAAAAATTATCAGATTACCTGAAAGCTTCAATAACGCCTGAAGCGATATTGGTAGATAATAAAGGTCAGCTTATATATAAAGGGGCAGTTGATAATCTTTTAGAAGGCCTTGGTAAACGAAGGATAAAAGCTACCAGCAATTATCTTGAAGATGCTATAACAGCAGCCATCAATCATCAACCCATAACAATTAAAAGAACAAAAGCCATTGGCTGTAAAATCAATAACTATTAGTATGAAGGGAGTTTGGGTTACCGTATTAAGCGTTTGTTTTGTTGTAAAAATATCTGCGCAGGAAATTACCTGGTATAAAGATATACAGCCGCTTATTATTAGCAAATGCTCCAATTGCCATAAGCCCGGTGAAGCGGCCCCTTTTTCATTACTAACTTATGATGATGTTGCAAGAAGAACTTCATTTATTAAAGATGTTGTTCAAAGCCGTTATATGCCCCCATGGAGGGCCGACAATAAATATGTTCATTTCGCGAATGATCGTTCTCTTCAACAAAAAGATATTGACCTTATTGTTAAATGGATTAATAACAAAGCGCCTGAAGGCAAACCATTACCCAGGCCCGCGATACAAAAAGAAATTATTTCCGGTACGCTGTACAACCGTAAGCCTGATTTGGTATTAAAAGCTGCAGATAGTTTTTTAGTTAAGGGTGATGGAGGTGAGCGTTTTATTGTTTTTAAAATTCCATTTGAATTACCGGATACAGCTAACGTTGAAGCGATTGAGTTTTTTAGCAACAACAGGAAGCTGGTACATCATGCAAACTATGCAGTGCATGCTGTGCCCGATACATCCATTGATATTTATAAAACTGATCCTTATGTAAATCTTACGGATGATGATCGTAAGAAATATGATCAGTATCAACCCTATCGCAAAACAATTACTTACTATGGTGGATGGATTCCAGGCACTACTTATGAATCTTATCCTAAAGACTTTGGTTGGGTAATGCCTAAACGTGGAGTAATACTAATGACGGTGCATTTTGCACCGCTATCGGTTGATCAACAAAGTCTCAGTGGTATAAATCTGTTCTTCAAAAACACGCCTGTTAAAAGACCTGTAAAGGTTATTAGTTTTGGTTCCGGTGGCATTGGTGAGAAAGATATCACGCCAACTTTTTATGTCAAGGCAAATGAAAAGAAAAGTTTTTCACTTGATGTGATGAATCCCGGTGAAGATTTTTCCATCATGTATGTGTGGCCGCACATGCATTACATTGGTAAAGAATACAAAGCATATTTGATAAAACCTGGTGGTGATACGGTTCACCTTGTTCACATACCTGATTGGGACTTTCGCTGGCAGGAAATTTACCGTTTTAAAAAACTGGTAAGGGCTCCCAAAGGTTCTGTTATACATATAGAAGGTTTGTATGACAATACGGCTGCAAATCCTTTCAATCCGCATAACCCGCCACAAACGGTTTATTCCTTCGGCGATATGCAATCAACCAATGAAATGATGACCTTGCTGATGGTGTTTTTACCATACAAACAAGGAGATGAAAATATAAGTCTTGAGTGATACATTGTTCGGTTGAATCAGCCTTACAAAACAATCAGGTTGATCAGCTAAATCAGCATAAAATCGTGGTTCAGACAAATGTTATTAAACCCCTCAATAAAAAATATTCTGCAACTGTTATTATTTAACTGGTTGCTGTATGCATATGCACCTGTACATGCACAAACTAAAAAGCCCTTGTTTTCTTTACTTGATGAAAAACAAACCGGCGTTTCATTCCTGAACATGATTACAGAAGATGATTCATTGAATGTGATGCGCTATGAATACTTATACAATGGTGCTGGTGTTGGGGTTGCTGATTTTAACAACGATGGCTGGAACGACATCTTTTTTTCAGGCAACACTTCTTCCAACAAACTTCTTTTAAACAAACAGCATTTTCAGTTTACAGATGTAACGCAAAAAGCGGGTGTAAAAGGCAATGGTACATGGGCAACAGGTGTAAGTATCGCGGATGTAGACAGTGATGGTTTAATGGATATTTATGTTTGCCATTCAGGCAAATTCAGTAACCCTGAACAATTAAGCAATGAGTTATTTATTAACCAGGGGGTGCAGGATGGCGTGCCTGTTTTTAAAAACATGGCAAAAGAATACGGCCTTGATGCACCTGGCACACAATCTACACAGGCAGCATTTTTTGATTATGATAATGACGGTGACCTGGATATGTTTTTATTAAACCACTCAAACCATACTTACAATCCGTTTCTTAATACAAGAAAGATTAGATCTGTACCGAATTTTAATTTCGGCAACAGGCTTTTCAGGAACGACAGAGATGCTAAAGGTAACATGCATTTTACTGATGTTACACTACAGGCTGGTATCATCAACAATGCACTCAATTTTGGGTTAAGCGTTACCATCAGCGATGTAAATAAAGACGGCTGGCCAGACATTTACACTACCAGCGACTATACAGAAAGAGACTGCTTTTACATCAACAATCATGATGGAACTTTTACGGAATCTTTAAGTAAATCATTCGCGCATATTTCAAAGTATTCAATGGGTGCAGACATTGCCGACTATAATAATGATGGCAGGCCAGATGTGCTTACCTTGGATATGTTGCCGGAAGATAATCACAGGCAAAAATTATTAAAAGGTCCTGATGAATATGATCAGTATCATTTATTGTTAGATAGTGGTTATTATCATCAGCAGATGCGCAACATGCTGCAATTGAATGAAGGGCAAGATGAGCGTGGTAACATACGCTTTAGTGAAATAGGTCAGCTGGCGGGCATTTCCAATACAGACTGGAGCTGGTCTGGATTGTTTGCTGACTTTGATAACGATGGATGGAAAGATTTGTTTATAAGCAATGGTTACCTGCGTGATTTTACCGATATGGACTTTTTAAAGTATACAGTTGCTGATGCTAAAACAGAAGCATTAAAAAACGGTACTTTAAATTTTGAAACTTATGACCTGGTAAAAAAGATGCCGGCAAATAAGCTGGATAATTATGTATTTAAGAACAATCATGATTTGAGTTTTACTAACGTCTCTATGTCATGGGGATTAAATAAAGCATCTGTATCCAATGCCGCTGCCTACGCTGATCTTGACAACGATGGTGACCTCGACTTAATCGTCTGCAACAATAATGAACCGGCTTTTGTGTACAGGAATAACCAGGATGAATTATTGCATAACCATTTTTTAAAACTTCGCTTTGCAGGCGAGGGCCTGAATACAAAAGCCTACGGTGTCAAGGTAATAATACAAACAACCAATGGTGAAAGGCAGTACCAGGAATTATATCCTGTGCGTGGGTATCAATCAACCGTTGCGTCAGAAATTGTCTTTGGCTATCCTTCATTACAGAATGTAAAGACTGTTACAGTTATATAGCCCAACGGTAAGCAAACAACATTACAAGATGTAGCAAATGATACAACACTTCTTTTGAATCAATCGCAGTCAACACAGCAAGCTGATACGCAGGTTAAGACACCAAAAGTTTTTCATGATATCACAGCTGCTGCGGGTATTGATTTTCATCACAAGGAGAATGATTTTATAGATTTTAAAGATGAAGTGTTGTTGCCTTATCAATTGTCGCGGCAAGGGCCTGCGCTTGCAAAAGCGGATGTAAACGGAGATGGTTTGGAAGATGTTTTTGTCGGTGGTGCCATCAATCAGTCAGGCAAGCTTTACTTACAGTTGACGAATGGAAATTTTACTACCGCAACATCACAGCCATGGAGTATGGATGCTTCAAGTGAAGATGTAAACGCTTTATTCTTCGATGCAGACAAAGATGGTGACATGGATTTGTATGTAGTAAGTGGTGGCAATGAGTATGGTGATGGTTCACCTGAATATGCAGACAGGCTATATATCAATGACGGCAAAGGAAATTTCACCAAAGCTGTTGACGCGTTGCCTTCTATGTTAAGCAATAAACAAGCAGTCGCTGCAGATGATTTTGATAATGATGGTGACCTTGATTTATTTGTTGGTGGCAAAGGCGCTCCAGGCTCTTTTCCGTTGCCATCTAAAAGCTATGTATTAAGAAATGATACACAGAATGGTGTTGTTAAGTTTACAGATGTTACTGAGCAACTTAATCCATTGCTTAGAGAGCCGGGCATGG
>Ga0105237_10007496_pt1 | contig 11932 bp, 10 predicted proteins | sample KBSC24metaG_FD_81520 | JGI IMG/M metagenome (GOLD analysis project Ga0105237, IMG submission 81520) | Corn rhizosphere microbial communities from Kellogg Biological Station, Michigan, USA - KBS C2-4 metaG | ecosystem: Host-associated > Plants > Roots > Rhizosphere > Soil | place: Michigan, USA... | reverse complement strand
GCCGTTCGCCACCATCTTGGCGATGACGGGGCGAGTGTTCGGGATCTGGTGCGACAACTCGATCGGCGCGCTGCCGACGTAGCCGAGCGGGTCGCTGGACGCCGGCACGACCAGCGTGCTGCTGTAGCCCTCGCAGACGACCTTCAGCTGGTACTGTCCGTGCGCGAGCGCCGCGGCGTCGATCGCATAGTCGCCGAATCGATTGACTCGCGTCGGCGCCGCGAGCGCCGTGCCATCCGACTGCAGCAACTGCACGCTGGCAGCGCTCTGCAATCCGAGGAACTCGTTCTGCGTGCCGCACACGCCCCCGTCGGCGAGCGCCACGTGGCCGAACAGGCGCAGGTTGCGTGCGCTCGTCAGCGGCAGCGGGACCGCACGCACGGTCGCCGTGCCGTTCGCCGCAACGCTGAAGGTGTAGGTGCTGGCCGCACCGCCGGCGAGGGCGCCGCATTCGGTCGGCGTGCCGCCGGGCACGCTGCTGCACTTCACGACATAGTTGTCGGGCTCGAGATCGGGCAGGCTCAATTCGCCGCTCAGATCGGTGCTGCCGCTGAACACGACGGCGCCGGCGCGTTCGATCTGCACCTGTACGTCCGGGAGGTACACGTCGCGCGGCTGCGCCGCGCTGCCCGCCACCGCGAAAGCGAGCGAATCGCTGGACGCCACCCGCAGGCGCCCGGCATTGCGCGCCGTGCTGTTGTTCGCCGGCGCGGGCCGCACCACCGGCGCGCGCGCTGCCGTCGGGGTGCCGATCGCATCGGTCGACACCGCGTACTGCTGCTCGGCATAGCCGCCGCGGCCGTCGTAGACGGTGACGTACGCGAAGTGCAGACCGGGGCCGTCCGGCATCGTCCAGACGGTTTCGCGCGAATTGCGGTTCTCGACGCTGCCGGCGGTCACGCGCCACTGGTACTGCAGCGCATCGCCGTCTGGGTCGCTCGCCTGGACACTCAGGTAGGTCTTGCTGGGTCCGCTGTCTTGCGCGTTGCCGGTGCTGCCGCCGCCGCAGGACGTGAGACTCCACGCCGCCAGCGCCGCCGACACGACCGCGACCCCCCGACCCGCGCGACGCACCTGTCGCCCATCCATAGGCTGCCTCTCAACCGGAACCAATCGATGCGGCCGACTCGATCGAGGCGACCACGAACGAGTGTCACCCCGAGGTCGGGCGGGCCAAAGTTACCGAAGTCACTCGGCACCCTTCAGATTGGGGAGAGGCACCCCGGCAATCGGCCGCTCAGCGGCACTTCAGCGTCTTCGCGCGCTCGATGAGGTCGGGGCGGTTTTCGCCGAGCGACAGGCGCTGGAAGATTTGCGCGCATTCGCGCGCCGTGTCGGCCGTCTGCGTCTGCGCCTGCGGCTGCGCCGGAACTGGCGCAAGCCTTTCGCGCTTCGGCGCAGGCGCAGGCGCGGGCGAAGGCGCAGGGGTCGGTACGGTCGCGGCCTCGACCGGCGACGGCGGCCGCGCGACCGGCTCGATCACCGGCGCCGGCGCAACCGGCGCGGGCGCCGGGGCCGGAGCGGGTACCACCAGGACAGGCGCGGGTGCCGGTGCGGCGGTCGGCGCCGCGGTCGGTGTCACGCTCGGCACCGTCGGCCGCAAGGCCCACCAGGCCGCGCCGGCGGCGATCGCGACCGCCACGCCACCGATCCCCAGACCGATCGGCCAGCGCATCGAGGCGTCGTCCTGGCGCGGCGCGACGGCAACGACCTCGGGCCGGCCGGTGGTCGCGGGCGGCGGTGCCGCGGTCGGCACCGGCGCGACGGTCGGATGGCGTCGGACCGGCACGATCACGGTCGCGTCGTTGTCCTGCGGGCTCGGCAGCAACTCGGTCGCCGGATAGCCCGAAGGATCGATGCCGAGATCGCGCCGAAACGCATCGATCGTCTGCGTGCGCGCCTCAGGCCGCACGGCCAGCGCCCGATCGACGGCATGAAGAAACTGCCCGCTGTAGCGCCCCGCCGCGACTTGCGAGAGCGGCACGTATTCGTCGTTCAGCACGCGGCCGACCGCGGCCGGCGGAACCCTGCCGGTCACTGTCCAGTAGACGGTTGCGGCCAGCGCATAGACATCGGTCCACGGCCCCTGCTTCATGCCGGGCACCTCGGCGTACTGCTCGATCGGCGCGTAGCCGGGCTTCAGGATCACCGTGAGCGCCTGCGTCATGTCGCCGATCACGCGCCGCGCCGCGCCGAAGTCCAGCAGCAGCGGCTTGCCGCCCTCGGCCAGCAGCATCACGTTGTCGGGCGCGATGTCGCGGTGGTAGCAATGTTCGGCGTGGATCACGTTGAGCGCCGCGGTCAGCGGCGCGAGCAATGCGAGCAGCCAGGCCTCGTCGGGCCGCTGCGGCATCTTGCGCACTGATTCCTTCAAGGTCGCGCCGCCGTACAGCGGCATCACCAGGTAAGCCGTGCCGTTCGCCTCCCAGAAGCGGTAGACCTTGACCAGCGCCGGGTGGTCGAAGCGCGCCAGCAGCCGGGCTTCGTTGATGAAGCTCTTCAGCCCCGCCTCGAAGGTCTCGCGGTACTGCTCGGAGCGCGGGCGGATCTGCGTGCCGCCCACCCGCGACGCAAGCGAGCCCGGCATGTATTCCTTGACCGCCACGTTGCGGTCGAGCGAATGGTCATGCGCCAGATAGACGATGCTGAAGCCGCCTTCGCCGATGCGCTGCGTCAGCTCGAATTCATGGAGCCGGGTGCCGTTCGGCAGCGCATGGTAGTCACCGCCGCCGACGGGTGCCGCACCCGTGGGCGCCGGTGCATCGCTCGTCGGCGCCGAGGTGGGGCCCTTGACCTGCGTGGGGTCGTACTGCTCGGCGCTCATGAATGGCCGAATTTAGCTCAAGCCCTTCAACACGTTGAAGAGTTCCTTCGGCGGCACGGGTTTGAAAAGCACGATATGCCCGCTTTCGTGGATTCGCTGCACCTGCGCCGGCGCGGTGTCGCCGGTCACCAGCACGGCGGGCACCGTGTAGCCGCACAGCTCGCGGATCTGCGCGATCGCGTGGATGCCGTCCTCGCCGCCGCGCAGCCGCAGGTCGCTGATCACGATGTCGATTACGCTGTCGTGGTTCAGCACGGCGCGGCGCGCCTCGTCGATCGTCGCCACCGCGAGCACCGTGTAGCCCCAGTGGCGCAACTGCTCGGAAACGCTCGCGCGGATCGCCTCTTCGTCGTCGAGGAACAGGATCGTGCGGGTATCGTCGATGCGCGTCGGCACGGTCTCGGAGCCGACCGTGAACTCGCTGATCTCCTCCAGCTCCGAGCCCTTGATCCAGATCCGGAACAGGCTGCCGCGGCCGACCCGCGACAGCACGCTGAGCCGGTGCCCGAGCAGCAAGGTCAGCCGCGAGACGATCGCCAGGCCGATGCCCAGGCCCTTGTTGCGGTCGCGCTCCGGGTTCGCCACCTGGTAGAACTCGCCGAAGATCTTCGGCAGCTCGGCCTCGGGAATGCCGATGCCGGTGTCCCAGACCTCGATGTTGATGCCGCCGCGCCAGTTGCGCGCGAGCACCACGACGCCGCCGCTGCGGCAGTGGTTCAGCGCGTTGTGGATCAGATTCGCGAGTGCGCGTTCGAGCAGTTGCGGATCGCTGCGCACGATCTTGCCGCCCGGCTTGAAGCGCAGCTGCAGACCGGCCTCCTCGGCCTGCCCGCCGAAGCTCATCTGCAGGCGCCGGAACAGGTCGCGCAGCGGGAAGGCCTGGGCATGCGGCTCGACCGCCTGCGCGTCGAGCTTGGAGACATCGAGGATCGCGTTGAACGATTTGTCGAGCGCCTCGATCGACCGCATCATGTTGAAGATCAGCGGCTGGTCGACCGAGTTGACCATGCGCTTCTCGAGCGTCGAGCCGAAGAAGCTCAGTGCATGCAGCGGTTGGCGCAGGTCGTGGCTCGCGGCGGCGAGGAAGCGGCTCTTGTCCAGGCTGGCCTGCTCGGTCAGCGCGATCTGATCGTTCAGCCGCTCGACCAGCGCCGCATTCTCGAACTGGGCATGCAGCGCCGTGCTCAGCATGCGGTTCTGCGCCAGCACGAAGTGCAGATTCACCGCGATGAACACGACCGACAGCAGCGCCAGCGCAAGGTAGCTCGTGTCGTCGCCGCCGCGCCACAGCAGCGCGAGCGGGATCGGCACCGAGAGCGGCAACAGCCACAGGAACACCGACGTCCGGTCGGGTGCGATGCCCGAGATCCCGGTCACCGCCACGCCGAGCAGCACCAGCAGGATCAAGGCGGCGAACGCGAGGTCGTTGGACGCCATGAACATCAGCGGCGCGAGGCCCCATGCCGCGCTCACGGCGCACAGGCTCACCCGGTAGCGCCGCAGCCACAGCATGGGATCGCGATGGCGCGCGCGGGTGCGCTTGAACGCCAGCACGATGCCCAGACGCGCGCACTGTGCCACGTGGATCAAGACCGCCCAGGCCGGCACCGCCGGCGTGTGGCTGTGCTGATAGAAGGCGACCCAGAACACCAGCGCCGCCGCGAAGCCGCCGGCCGCGGCGGACAGCGCATTTTCGTAGAGCCGCTCGACTTCGGAGCGCAGCACCTCGCGCTCGACCTGCGGGCTGACAGGCTGGGCGCGATCGATGCCGGAGTCCGGGTCGGTCTGCGGCGCCGGCGCACGCACCGGCGCCCGCTCGATCGTCAGCCGGCCGTGTCGTACCCGGAGTTCAGCGCGTTCAGCCAAGGGCGTGGCGGCCCCGCCTCAGCGGAACAGGCTGATCAGGTGCGAACGCGATTTGACGTCGAGCGCGAGCAGGATCGTCGAGACGTAGTTCTTCACGGTGCCGAGCGACAGCTTCGTCGAATTGCTGATCTCCTGGTTCGCGCAGCCGGACAACACGAGCTCGAGGATTTCGAGGTGGCGCGCGCCGAGTTCGGCCACCCGGTCGTAGCTCGATGCCGACGGAAACTTCGGGAAGTGCTGCGCGCTGCGCGCCGGGCTGCCGCTGCCGCACGACGCGTCGAGCTCGAGGATCGAGCGCAGCGTGTCGCGCATCGTCTCGGGCGAGCCGGCCTTGTGCAGGTAGCCGGCCGCGCCCATCGCCTTGGCCTGGCGAACGACGAATTCGTCCTGCGTGCCCGACAGGATCAGCACCCGCGCGAGCGGATGCTCGGCCAGCATCTGGCTGAGCCCGTGCAGGCCCTTGCAGTCGGCGAGGTTCAGGTCGAGCAGGATCAGCTCGATGTCGGCGTGCTCGGCGTGCAGGCGCAAGGCGTCGGCGAGCGTCGACGCCTCGATCCATGCGATGCAGCCGAACTCCGGCGTGCCGAACAGCGCCTTCACGCCGAGCCGGACCAGATCATGGTCTTCGACCAGCATGACCTTGCGGTGCACCTGCGTTCGGGATGGGACGCTGTCCATCACGTTGCGCTCCCTCTTTGCCGCGTCGGCCGGAGTATGGGGCGCGCGAAAGCGCCTCATCCACCTCGCTGCGCTTCATATTAGGGGGAGATTTGACGATCTGCGCAAGCGGGCTCGCCCTGACGACAGCGCCCTAACTAAAGTCATTGGACGCCTCCCGGGGCACTCCCTAAAGTGCGGCCGATCGGGACACACGAAGCGACCTGACTCGACCATGGCCGACATCGACGTTGACGCCTTGCTGGCACCGCTGAGCGACAGCGCTCCGAGCGGCGCCGACCTGGAGTACGACGCCGCATTTCTCGCGCTCGACGACGCCTCGCGCGGCAAGGCCGAGCAGCAGTTCGGCGACACCGTGATCCCCGCCACCGAGCCCGACTGGCTCACGATGAAGGAGCAGGCGCTGCTGCTGTTTCAGCGCACGCGCGACGTGCGCGTCGCGATCCAGCTGATGCGCGCCGGCGCGCGGCTCGGCGGCTTCGGCGGGTTTGCATCCGGGCTCGCGCTCGTGCACGGCCTGCTCGAGCGCCACTGGGACACGCTGCACCCGCAGCTCGACGCAAGCGACAACAACGACCCGACGATGCGCCTGAACGCGCTCGACCCGCTCGCCGACGACGACACGGTGATCGCCGACCTGCGCAGCGCGTCGCTCGGCTCGACGCGCGGCAGCATCACGGTGCGGCAGGTCGAGCTCGCGTTCGGCAAGGTCGACGCGTTGCCGGGAGAAGCGGCGCCCAGCGTGGAAGGCGCGCTGCAGGGCATCAAGGATGCCGGCGGCGACACGCCATCGCTGCTCGCCGCGATGGCGGCGTGCCAGGAGCATGTGCGCGGCATCGAGGCGATCATCGGCGCCAAGGTCGGTGCATCGCGGGGCCCCGACCTGAAGGTGCTGCGCAGCGTGACCCAATGCCTGGCGCGCGCCGCGCAGGCCGCGGGTGGCCGGAGCAGCTCGAGCGCCTCCGAAGAAGCTGCCGCGCCGGGTGCCGCAGCGCGCGGCGGCGTGCCGGGCTCGATCGCCACGCGCGACGACGCGCTGAACGCGCTCGACCGCGTCTGCGAATGGATCGAGCGCCACGAGCCGACCAATCCCGCGCCGCTGCTGATCCGGCGCGCCAAACGCCTGATGACCAAGAGCTTCATCGACATCATCCGAGACCTCGCGCCCGACGGCCTGAGCCAGGTCGAGCGCATCGCCGGCGTGGACAGCGAATAGGCACATTCCCGAGAGTTCAACCAGGAGCGACCGATGGCCACCAGCAGTCAGAAATTCATAGCCCGCAACCGCGCGCCGCGAGTCCAGATCGAATACGACGTCGAGCTGTACGGCGCCGAGAAGAAGATTCAGCTGCCGTTCGTGATGGGCGTGCTGTCCGACCTGTCGGGCAAGCCGAGCGAGCCGCTGCCGCCGGTCGCCGACCGCAAGTTCCTCGAGGTCGACGTCGACAACTTCGACTCGCGCATGAAGTCGATGAAGCCGCGCACCGCGTTCCAGGTTCCGAACACGCTGACCGGCGAAGGCAACGTCGCGGTCGACATCACGTTCGAGAGCATGGACGACTTCTCGCCCGCTGCCGTCGCGCGCAAGGTCGATGCGCTGGCCAAGCTGCTCGAGGCGCGCCAGCAGCTCTCGAACCTGATCACCTACATGGACGGCAAGACCGGCGCCGAGGAACTGCTCGCGAAGGTGCTCGCCGACCCGGCGCTGCTGAGCACGCTGGCCGCGGCGAAGAAGCCGGAAGCCAGCAGCTGAGGCCGCCTCACATCACGCACGGAGCACACACCATGGCAGACCCCACCCAAGGCGCACCCGGCTCGGCACTCACCGGCGTCGAATACCAGGGCGGCGACTTTGCGTCGCTGCTGAAGAAGGAGTTCAAGCCGAAGAGCGACGAGGCGAAGTCGGCGGTCGAGAACGCCGTGCTGACGCTCGCGCAGCAGGCGCTGTCGCAGACCAAGCTGGTCAGCACCGATGTCGTCAACTCGATCGAATCGATGATCGCCGAGCTCGACCGCAAGCTGACCGAGCAGATCAACCTGATCATGCATCACCCGGAGTTCCAGCAGCTCGAAAGCGCATGGCGCGGGCTGCACCACCTCGTCAACAACACCGAAACCGACGAGATGCTGAAGATCCGCGTGATGAACGTCTCGAAGAACGATCTCGCGAAGACGCTCAAGCGCTACAAGGGCACGGCCTGGGACCAGAGCCCGGTCTTCAAGCGCCTGTACGAAGAGGAGTTCGGCCAGTTCGGCGGCCAGCCCTATGGCTGCCTGGTCGGCGACTACTACTTCGACCAGAGCCCGCCGGACGTGGAGCTGCTCGGCGAGATGTCGAAGATCGCCGCCGCCGCGATGGCGCCGTTCATCGCCGCGGCGAGCCCCAACCTGATGCAGATGGGCTCGTGGCAGGAACTCGCGAACCCGCGCGACCTGACCAAGATCTTCACGACACCCGAATACGCAGCCTGGCGTTCGCTGCGCGAATCGGACGACGCGCGTTATGTCGGCCTCGCGATGCCGCGCTTCCTCGCGCGCCAGCCGTATGGCGCGAAGACCAACCCGGTCGAGGACTTCAACTTCGAGGAAGACACGGCAGGCGCCGACCACAACAAGTACGCCTGGGCCAACGCGGCCTACGCGATGGCGGTCAACATCAACCGCTCGTTCAAGATGTACGGCTGGTGCTCGCGCATCCGCGGCATCGAGTCCGGCGGCGCGGTCGAAGGCCTGCCGACGCACACCTTCCCCACCGACGACGGCGGCGTCGACATGAAGTGCCCGACCGAGATCGCGATCAGCGACCGGCGCGAGGCCGAGCTCGCGAAGAACGGCTTCATGCCGCTGGTGCACCGCAAGAACAGCGACTTCGCTGCGTTCATCGGCGCGCAGTCGCTGCAAAAGCCGGTCGAATACGACGACCCGGACGCCACCGCCAACGCGCGCCTCGCCGCGAACCTGCCGTACCTGTTCGCGACCTGCCGCTTCGGCCACTACCTGAAGTGCATCGTGCGCGACAAGGTCGGCTCGTTCAAGGAACGCGACGACATGGCCAAGTGGCTGAATCGCTGGATCATGAATTACGTCGACGGCGACCCGGCGAACTCGTCGGAGATCACCAAGTCGCAGAAGCCGCTGGCAGCGGCCGAGGTCGTTGTGGAAGAGATCCCGGGCAACCCCGGGTACTACAGCAGCAAGTTCTTCCTGCGCCCGCACTACCAGCTCGAAGGCCTCACCGTTTCGCTGCGGCTGGTTTCGAAACTCCCGTCCCAGAAGGCCGCCTGAAGGGCCACTCGGCGAGCGCTCGCGGCACTACACCCTGATCTTCTACCCCTGGAGCATTCATCATGAGCACCGATTCACACTTCAAGTTCGACGGCGTCGAGGGCGAAGCGACCCACAAGGACCACAAGGGCGAGATCGAAGTCCTGTCGTGGAGCTGGGGCGTCCAGCAGCCGTCGGGGGCCGGGGCGGGCGGCGGCTCGGGCAGGGGCAAGGCCAATCCGGGCGAAATGAACTTCATGCACCTCTACGACAAGGCCTCGCCGGTGCTGGCCAAGCATTGCGCCGCGGGCAAGCACTTCAAGGACGCCGTGCTGACGGCACGCAAGGCGGGCGAGGGCCAGAAGGACTTTCTGAAGATCACGCTGAAGGAAGTCTTCATCACCAGCGTGCAGCCGTCCGGCAGCTCAGGCGGCGACATCGTCGAGGCCGTGGCGTGCTCGTACAAGGACATCGAGTTCGAATACAAGCCGCAGGACGACAAGGGCGGGCTGGGCGGTGCCGTGAAATTCGGCTGGAACATCGCCACGACCGAAACCCGCTGAGCCACTCGCAGCCGCGCGCAAGCCGGCGGCTGCGCCGCGCCTCGGCGCTTCTGACTCGAGAAGGAGCCCACGATGCCGTCGCCGCTACCCACGTCGACCGCCAGCCCGGTCGGGACCGCGGACGCCTTTCTCGCCATCGTCGGCAAGAAGCAGGGCCCGCTGAAGGGAGAGTGCCGCGAGGCCGGTCATGTCGATGACATCGCGGTGCTGACCTGGCAATGGGGCATGAGCGCGCCCAGCGCGGTCGGCACGACGCAGGCGACGCGCCGGCGCGTGCATGAAGCGCTGGTCGTCACGAAACAGCTCGACAGCGCGAGCACGAAGCTGATGAACGCGCTGTCCGTCAACGAGGAGCTGAAGTCGGTCACGCTGAGCCTGCGCAAGGCCGGCGACCACAAGGACGACTTCTTCACCATCAAGCTCGAAGTCGGCCGCGTCGCCAGCCTGCATGTCGAATCGGACGCCAGCGGCGGGGTGCACGAGGTCGTCAAGTTCGCGTTCCAGAAGATCGAGGTCACGTACCAGGCGCAGCTGACGGCCGGCGGCCTCGGCGGCGCGCAGGTGTTCCAGGACGAGCTGGAAGCGACGTCATGAGCCTCGCTCAAGAGCATCTCGCGGCCGGCCGGGTTCGCGACGCGCTCGCGGCGCTGCAGGCCGATGTGCGCGCCAGGCCCGCCGATCCGAAGCTGCGCGTGTTCCTGTTCCAGCTGCTGTGCGTGCTGGGCCAGTGGCCGCGCGCGGCGACCCAGCTCGAGGTGTGCGGCGAGCTCGACGCGAGCACCCTGGCGATGGTGAACACCTACCGCGAAGCGCTCAAGTGCGAGCTGGTGCGCGAAGCCGTGTTCGCCGGCAAGACCACGCCGATGGTGTTCGGCGAGCCGCAGCCGTGGGTCGCCTGGCTGATCGAAGCGCTGCAGGCCGACGCCCGCGGCGACCGCGCCGGCGCAACGCGGCTGCGCGCCGAGGCGCTCGAGATGGCGCCGACCAGCGCCGGCAGCGCGAACGGCGAACCGTTCGAGTGGATCGCCGACGCCGATTCGCGGCTCGGCCCGGTGCTCGAGGCGGTCGTCAACGGGCGCTATTGCTGGATCCCGTTCGGCGCGCTGAGCGCAGTGCACATGCAGGCGCCGGAAGACCTGCGCGACTTCGTCTGGCAGCCGGCCCAGCTCGAGTTTCCGAACGGCGGCAACTCGGTCGCGCTGGTGCCCACGCGTTACTGCGGCGTGGCCGATGGCGCGGCTGACGCGGAACTGCTCGCGCGCACGACCGAGTGGGACGAACTTGCGCCCGACCAGTACGCCGGACATGGCCAGCGGCTGCTGGCGACGAGCGGTACCGAGCTCGGGCTGCTCGAACTGCGCGAGCTGGTGATCAACGCTTCGGGCTGAGGACCGCATGAGCACACCCTCCCATGATCGGCTCCAACCCGCATTGCTCGACCGCCTCTGCGACGACGCCCGCAGCAATCCGAACGAAGCGAACGAGCAACGCGTGATGAGCAAGCAGCAGCTGCGCAATGCGGTGCTGCGCGACCTGTCCTGGCTGCTCAACTCGGTGCAGCCGCTCGGCAAGCTGGCCGAGCGCTACCCGGCTGCCGCCGACTCGGTGCTGAACTACGGGCTGCCGTCGATCTCCGGGCAGCTCGCGTCGCGCATCGACGTGAGCCAGCTCGAACGCAACATCCGCGACGCGATGATCCGCTTCGAGCCGCGCATCCTCGCCGACACGCTCGAAGTGCGAGCGCTCGAGTTCGACAACGTGCTCGAGACCCACAACGTGATCGAGTTCGAGATCCGCGGCTTCCTGTGGGCCCAGCCGGTGCCGCTCGAGCTGCTGCTGCGCACCCAGCTCGACCTCGAGGTCGGCCAGGTCGTGATCCGCGACGCATCGGGCGCGACGATGGGCCGCTGACCGCCTCTGCCGCCGATGGACCCGCGCCTGCTTCGCCTCTACTCGGACGAGCTGACGCATCTGCGCGAGCGCGGCGCCGAGTTCGCGCGCGAGTTCCCGAAGATCGCCGCGCGCCTGTCGATGGACGGCGTCGAAGTGACCGACCCGTACGTCGAGCGGCTGCTCGAAGGCTTCGCCTTCCTGACCGCGCGCATCCAGCTCAAGCTCGACGCCGAGTACCCGCGCCTGGTGCAGCACCTGCTCGAGGCGGCGTACCCGAACTTCCTCGCGCCGATCCCGTCGATGATGGTCGTTCAGCTGGTGCCCGACGCGAACGATCCGAACCTGGTGCACGGCGCGCGCGTGAAGCGCGGCAGCAGCGTGCGCAGCGACCAGCCGCGCGGCCACAACACGCTGTGCGAGTTCCGCACCGCGCACGAGGTCCGGCTGTGGCCGATCGAGATCGCGTCGGCGCAGTACTTCAGCGTCGCGCCGGACTTGCCGTTGTCGCGCCTGCCGGGCGGCAACCGCGCCAAGGGCGGCTTGCGGATCCGGCTGCGCGCACTCGGCGGCGCGTCGTTTCGCGAGCTGGCCATCGACAGCCTGCCGATCCACCTCGCCGGCACCGACAGCCTCGCCTACCGGCTGCACGAACTGGCGCTGGGCGCGTGCATCGGCAGCTGGGTTCGCCCGGCCAAGGACGACGCGCCGGCCAGCGGATGGCGCGGCGCGAACAGCGTGGCCCCGTTGGGTTACGCCGACGACGAGGCGCTGCTGCCGATCACCCAGCGCGGCTTCAGCGGCTACCGGCTGCTGCAGGAATACGCGGCGCTGCCGCAGCGCTTTC
>Ga0105237_10007495_pt1 | contig 11932 bp, 9 predicted proteins | sample KBSC24metaG_FD_81520 | JGI IMG/M metagenome (GOLD analysis project Ga0105237, IMG submission 81520) | Corn rhizosphere microbial communities from Kellogg Biological Station, Michigan, USA - KBS C2-4 metaG | ecosystem: Host-associated > Plants > Roots > Rhizosphere > Soil | place: Michigan, USA... | reverse complement strand
GTAACTTCTTCAATGCCTCTTGGCGGGAGGAGTTCTAGGGCAAGAACTATTCGAAGCTGAAAGCCATCAAGACGAAATTCGATCCGGACGGGCTCTTCTTCGTCCACCACGGTGTCGGCAGCGAGGAGTGGAGCGCCGACGGCTTCACGCGCCTCTCCCAATAGGGATTTCAGAGCGGCAGAACACATTCGGTTGCGCCACTCTGCAGGTACCGGCGCCATAAATGTGAAAGGCATCGACGACGACTTTGGCTCGCTCTTCGTAGGTCCGATATTCCTACTGATCAACGCTATATCTGTAGTGTAACGGCTCAAAACGAAGTGATGATAACGGGCCGTCGGGTAAGCCAGGACGGCCCGTGGTTGGTCAGCTCACCAACTTGGGAAGGTTCCCCGCGTGTTCGTGGCCGCGCCTCACTGTACTGGTCAGGGAACAGCGCACTGCCACTCTTGTGTACCGGGAGATGACACCTACACCTCAGTACGCATGGCCCAAGTTGCGAAATCGAGTCAGGCGGTACGCCAAAACTTTCCGACATTACCTAAGGCACTAATCTTCTCATCTCCGCAGACGCAATGTCGAAGTCGTCGCCGGGCTCGCCGGCGGCATCAACCAACATCAATCGAAGGAGAGACACATGCAAAAGCTCGAAGTCCGTAGCTCAGCGCGGTCCGCCGGCACGTCCGGCGGCAGCAAGTTTGGGAAGTCGCAGTCACTGCGCCTGAACAAACAGGTCATCCGCACACTCACCGGTGAGGAGCTCAAGCTCGCCGGCGGTGGCGTCGCCTGCACGTGCTGCAGCTGTACTTGCCACTCGAACCAAACGGCTTGAGGAGTAACTAAATGAGCAGTCAGGGCCGGATCAAAAGGCGCGGATCGAATGGCCACGGGATGCGCCCGCTGCATCCGGCCCTGGCGCGCTATCAGCTCGACGGGGAGGCGATGCGTAGTGGGCCCGCCGATCCTCCCTTCGCCTCGATCAACTATGGCGCCGCCGGCGTTGCATACGCGATTTACCGCATCGCATGCGCGCGTGGCGATCGTCAATTGCTGGCGCTGGCCAATGCGTGGGTGCAAAAAGCATTCGCGCTCTCATCGCATGCCAAAGCGTATTACGACACTGGTTTGGGAATTACTCCCGAGACGGTCGGGGAAGTGTCGCTCTTCTATTCGGTTTGTGGCCTGCATTGTGTCGATGCACTCGTCCGTGTTGCTCTTGGTGATATGGATGGAGCTGCCCGAGCGGTCGAGGCGTTCGTGGCGCGATCACGCGGTCCGTGCGAAAACCCCGATCTGACGACCGGTACGGCAAGCTTACTGTTGGGCTGCGCCGAACTCATTGAGTCGGTGGGTGCAAGTTCGCTGCTCGATCTGACTCTGGTGCGCGAGAGAGGAGACGAGATTGCCGGCGCGCTGTCCCATATTCTCGATGCGGAACGGATCGCAACATCAACCCGTGTCCGTTTCTACGGCATAGCGCACGGATGGGCCGGGCTCGTGTTCGCCCTTCTGCGGTGGACTCGGGCGCTGCAGCGAAGCGCTCAACCGCTGCTGCAGGCAAAGTCGGACGAGCTCGCCGGATTGGCCATCCCGTACGATGGTGGATTGTGCTGGAAGATGCAGAACAACTCGGCTTCCTTCATGCCGGGCTGGTGTCATGGTACAGCCGGATACACGATGTTATTCGCGCTCGCCCACGAGGTGACAGGTGTGACGACCTATGCCGACCTGGTGGAGGGCGCCGCCGCCACTGCCTGGAACATCGAAGCTTCGCATGCCTCGCTATGTTGCGGCGATGGCGGCAACGGCTATGCGTTTCTTGCGGCATATCGGGTCACCGGCGCTCGTGTCTGGCTCGAGCGCGCCCGTGCGGCTGCGCGACGCGCATTGAGTGACAAATCCAGACTGTTCCGCGACGCCCTCTACAAAGGCGAGCTTGGTGTTGTTGTGCTCGCAAGTGAGCTCGATCGTCCCGCCGTAGCGGCGATGCCGCTGTTCGAGCCGGTCAGGAACTGACACGTTGTTGCATTCAGCCGCCTCGGCAATGTAGGCGGGATGCCCAAGCTTTCCGACATGACATAAGGCACTTATCTTCTCGTTTCTGCAGACGCACTGTCGAAGCCGTCGCCGGATTCTCCGGCGGCATCAACCAACATCAAGCGAAGGAGAGACACATGCAAAAGATCGAAACACGTAACGCGGCGCGGTCCGCTGGCACGGGTCGTGGCAGCAAGCTCGGGAAAGCGGACTCACTACGCCTGAACAAGCAGGTCATCCGCACACTCACAGGTGAGGAGCTCAAGCTCGCCGGCGGCGGCCGCTGCGTGACCTGCACCATCGTCCGGGTACCGACAGCCTGAGGAGATGTCAATGAGCGGTCAGGGCCGAATCAGGTGGCGCGGATCAAATGGCCGCGGGCTGCGCCCGCTGAATTCGGCCCTGGCGTACTATCAACTCAACCGGGAGGCCGTGCGTAGCGGGCCCGCAGATCTTCCTTTCGCCTCGATCAACTACAGTGCTGCTGGTGTTGCATACGCGATTTACCGCATTGCATGCGCGCGTGGCGTTGCACTGCTCGCTAGAGAGCTTGATGATCCCGCCACGGCAGCGATGCCGCTGTTCGAGCCCGTCAGGTTCAATGTTGAGGTGAGCAAGTGACCGAGTCGCACCCCGCAGTCCTGCTGGCGGCGAGCGAACGACACACGACGCTCTTTCGTCCAACAGCGGTCGAGGCCTCAGCGGGAACTCAGATCGGCGAGCCGTTGGTTACACACTGGCGCGGCGTGGCGTTGTTCACGCTCTCTGCCTTCGCGCTGATTGTCGCTTTGTTGGTATTCGCTGCTACGACAGAATATTCGCCCGTCAATCGCGTTCCCTCCTATGTCGAGCCTCGCGGAGGCCTGGTGCGATTGAGCGCGCCCATCAGCGGTCACGTACGGGAGCTGGCGGTCGCACAGGGCGCATCGGTGCGGCGCGGAGCACTCCTGGCTGTGCTCGACAGTGATCGGCTACGGGCAGACGGTGGCAGCGAGCACGGTACGCTCAGACGCGATCTCGAAGACGAGCGGGCGACGATCGACCGCGAAATGGGCGCCGCACGGCAAGAAGCGGACGCAAACCAGGTGCTGATCGATCGCAAGCGGCAAGGCCTGCGCGCCGAGCGCGACGCGTTGCAAGCTCAGATCGAAGCCAGCGATCAGCTATTAAACAGTCTGAGGGCTCAGAGTGAGCAGTTCGCCACCGTGGCCTCACAGGGTTACGCGACCAAGCTGCAAGCGACGCAAAAGAAAGACGAGGTCACCTCGCAACAAAGCCGACTCGCCGAATTGCGCGCCGCCCTGGCACGAGTTGACGTGGAGATCGCGACCAACGAGGGGGAACGCCAAGTGATGGCCGCCAGGTTCAACGGCCTCATCGAGAATCGAAAGCGTTCCAGCGGGGAGTTGGGACGGTTGATTGTGCAGGGCGACTCGGAGGCGGAACAGGCGATTCGTGCCCCGGCCGACGGCGTAGTGTCAACGGCGCTGATTGCAAGCGGGCAGTCGGTCGCTGCAGGTCAGCCTCTATTCACGATCGCGCCGGCTGATGCGCCGCTGATCGTACGTCTGCTGGTGCCGGCGCGCGCTGCGGCTTCAGTGAAACGCGGCCTTGATGCGAAGGTGGTGTTACGCGCTTATCCGCAGGAGAAATTCGGGCAATTCGATGCACGAATCGAGAGCGTCAGCGACATGCCATCCCTGCCGTCCGAGATCGATCACATCTATGAGCTTTCAGAGCCGGTCTTCATCGCAACAGCCTCGCTACCAACCATCTTGCGTGCGGCCGACGGCCGGCTTCTGAAGATCAAAGCCGGAATGCTCGCTGATACGCTCGTGCCGATCGAGCGTCGGACTGTGTTGGAGTGGCTGTTCGAGCCCTTGCTGCGCGGCTTCCACGAAAGCGCCGACCAGTCGCGGGATGCAGTACCTGCGAAAGCGGGAATGCAATGATGTTCGATCTGCGTCTGTTGGGCGCCCGCCGGGTTCCGTTCGTCGCAGCCGTCGAACAGAACGAGTGTGGCCTCGCTTGCCTGGCTGCGGTCAGTGAGTATCTGCACGGCGAGCTCGGACTCGTGGAAATCCGCGAGCTTGCTCAGCACAGCGGTCGCGGCGAGACGCTACTCGAGATCCGCGAGCTGGCCGAGCAGATCGGACTGAACGCGCGCGGGGTGGGCGTCGAGCTGGAGGGCCTGAGCCTCATCAGCAAACCTGCGATCCTGCATTGGGACATGAATCACTTCGTCGTCCTGGAGCGGACCACGCGGCGAGGCCTCCTCATCATGGACCCGTCGAGCGGGCGGATGGAGGTTCCTTGGGCCGAGGCGGACAAGTCGTTCACCGGGGTCGCGTTGGAGCTGAAGACCTCGGTCCGCTGGAAGGTGCGCTCGGGCAGGGCTCGCAAAGTCTCGCTGCTCAATCTAGTAGGCCCGCTGTCGATGTGGCGGACCGACGTGACGCTGATCGTCATGTTGTCGTTGCTGATGGAGATACTGGTGCTGGTCGCTCCAGTCCAGATGCGGATGGCAATCGACACCGCGGTAGCGGCGGCCGACGGGCGGTTGGTCTGGGTGCTTGGCATCGGATTCGGGCTGCTCGCTTTGATTCAGGCATCGGTCTCGTTGATACGGTCCTGGGCGACGGCGGTGTTCGGTGCTCGCTTTGGCTTCGAGCTGCATGACCGTTTCGTGCGTGCCTTGCATGGCAAGCCGGCTCGGTTCTTCATGAAGCAACATACCGCCGATGTCCTGAATCGCAGTCGCTCGGTGGTAATGATCCAGTCGCTGGTCACGGCACAGTTGATCCAGGCTCTGTTGGATGCCGTCATGTCGACGCTGATGATGGTAGTGATGTTTGCTGCCGTTCCCGCGATGGGGGCAGCGGTGCTGGCCTTCGGGCTGCTGAACATCGGGACCACAGCCGCACTACGTCGAGCGGCGGTGGACAATTCGCGCCGGGCGCTCAGAGCCGCTGCGAAGTCGGACTCCGTGTTCCTGGAGAACGCGCGCGCCGCCCGCGCAATCAAGCTGTTTGGTAAGGAAGCCGTGCGCACCAATGTATGGCGCAACCGGTTCGTCGAAGTGACCAACCTGGAGTTGGGAGCCGCACGGTTGACGATGTATTCGCACCAGGCCGCGCAGCTGACAGCCGGCCTGGGCAATGTGGCGTTGATCTCGATGGGGACCTACCTGGTTCTGGGTGGATCGATCACGCTCGGTACGATGATGATGTTTTTTGTCTTCAAGACGTTCTTCGTCGAGCGCCTGAACAACTGCGTCAACTACCTCATCGAGCTGCGGCGCGTGCAGACACATGCCGAGCGTATCGACGAAGTGATCAGGGAGGAAAGGGCCGACGATGACGATAGAGCATACACACCGTTCTCGGTTACTCCTGGTGAGGGTGTTCGGATCGAAGCGCGTGACGTCTGGTTCCGCTATGGCAATGACGCTCCGTGGGTCCTGAAAGCGGTGAACCTGAGAATCGAGCCGGGTGAGTCGGTGGCGATCACAGGGCCCTCCGGCTGTGGGAAGTCAACACTGTTGAACGTCATGCTGGGACTGCTCGAGCCCACCCGCGGCGAGGTTCTGGTAAACGGGCGCAACCTGAAGACCATCCCAGCGGCGGATTACGCCCGGCAGATAGGCGTTGTGATGCAGGACGACGCGATGTTCCTTGGCACAGTGGCCGACAACATCGCTTTCTTCGATGCGCCGGTGAATATGGAACGCGTGATGACTGCCGCCGACAAAGCGAACATTGCGCGCGAGATCGAGGCGATGCCGATGAGGTACTACTCGATGTTGGCCGAGGACGCGATGGATATCTCGGGCGGCCAGAGGCAGCGCCTGTTCATCGCCCGGGCGCTTTATCACGAGCCCAAGGTACTTTTCCTCGACGAGGCCACCAGCCATCTGGATTCGGAGAGCGAGCGGTTGGTCAGTCAGGCCATTCGCGCGATGAAGATGACCCGGATACTGGTTGCCCACCGCAAGGAGACGATCGCCACGGCCGATCGCATCTTCGCGTTGAGTCCCTCGCTCGAGGCCGTCGCGCTTGCCGAAGGAGTTGCATGACCCATGGCCACACCCTCTGATCCTACGCCGATTGAAAACCGCTTCGCGGCCGCGGATTTTTTCCTGCTTCGATCTCCCACTCTTCCGATCGACCGGTTGATAGCACTGGGTGATATCGGCAAGCCGGGACCGGATGGCTCCGGGTCATCCCCTGCGGACGCACGCGACAGGTTGAGCGCTGCGTTGAAGGCCTGGGTCGCCGATCGGTTTGTACAAGCAGCGATCTATCTGGCCTCGCCCTCTCTGAGTGAGCGGTTGACCGGTTGGCTTCGCCAGCCCTCCGAGGCCGCCTTTGACGAGCTCCGGCCGGCGCTGTTTCGCTACTTCGTGCGGATGACGAGCCGGGCGACGCCGTTCGGCCTCTTTGCTTCGATCTCTCTTGGCCGGGTCGGGACCGGTGCTCTCGAGATCGGTCCACGCGAAGCACTTCACAGGCGAACCTGGCTGGACCTCGGGTACGTTTACCCGCTGGTCGCACAAGCTATTGCCGGCCGCGACACGCGCATGGCGTTGAACTATGTGCCCAATTCCACGCTGATCCGGACCGATGACGGATGGCGATATGTTGAGGAGACGGTGGCGAAAGACCGTCGTCGGCGCGATCTGGTGTGTGTGCAGCCCTCTGACATTCTCATTGCCGTAGTGACCGCAGCATCGCGAGTTCCGAGTTTCGACGGCTTGGTCGACGTGATCCTGGATCAGTTGCCTGATGTGGAGCGTGCCGATGCCGTCGAATATCTCCACCAACTCATCGACAGCCAGCTGCTGGTACCAACACTTGCGCCGACACTGACCGGGCCGGACCCCGTTGAGTATCTGATTCGGACATCCGGTGAATGCCCGGTGCTCGGCCAATTCCACAGTGATCTTCAGCAGGCCGCGCGGAGCCTGCAAGAGATCGACAGTCAGAACGTCGAATCGTTACGAGATGCATACAGGACGACAGCTCCGCGCTTGTTGGGCCTGCTTGCCAGCGCTGACGAAAAGCACTTGTTCCATGTCGACCTTCGCCGCGACGCTCCACAGCTCGGGATACCGGCTTCCGTGCCCGCGGATATACTCCGCGCCGTGGAGGCGCTCCGTAGGATAACGGCGGCTCCCTGGCCAACCACTCCACTCGCCGAGTTCCGACGACGTTTCACAGAGCGATATGGCGATCGCGAGGTCGCGTTGATGGAGGTGTTGGACGAAGACAGTGGCATCAGTTTCGAAATCGATCCCGGTAGCCGAAGTAATGAGCATCTTCTCGCAGACTTCAAGTTTGGCGGTGTCGCTGAAGCGCCGAAGCCGGCAAGCGAGGAGCGGCGCACGCGGCGCATGATCGACCTGCTCGAGCGCGCGTGGTCATTGCGACAGAAACAAATAGTTTTGAGCGACGATGACATAAACGAGCTTGCCGTTGAGAGTGCGGCGCCGCTACCGGATGTCTTTACGGTGCTGGGTTGCCTGGCATCTTCGAGCGTTCTTGACAGGGGCGCGGGAGATTGCTTCGTGCTGCAGTCTGTCAATTCAGGCGCTGGCCTGTTCGGTCGCTTCTGCCGGTCGGATTCCGAGTTGGAGAAGCAGGTCAAGGCACTGCTTCGAAGCGAGGAGGCTCTGCGGCCCGAAGCGATCTTCGCCGAGCTGGTGCATCTACCCGATGACCGCGTTGGCAACGTGGTATGCCGTCCCGCACTGCGCGCGAAGGATCTACCCTGCCTGGGCCACTCCGGCCTGGAGCGTGCCGATCAGATCACGATTGCCGATCTGACAGTCACGGTTGAAGGCGGGCGCATCTTGTTGCGGTCGTGCGAGCTGGGACGTGAGGTTCTTCCGCGCCTGACTTGCGCTCACAACGTAGCAGCGCCGAATGCGAGCGTCTATCGCTTCCTGGCGGCGGTCGCGAAACAGGACGGGGTCTCCGGGCTCGTTTTCAGTTGGGGATCATTCGTCAATGCACGCTTTTTGCCCCGTGTTGTCTTCGGCAACGTGGTGCTGTCGCCCGCATCCTGGCGCATTGAGAAGCCGACAATTTCGGCGTGGCTGAGCTTGCCTACGGACAAGCGACAGGGCGAGATCAACACGTGGCGCACGCGCGAAGGTGTCCCGCGTTGGATTCAAGTAGGTCAGGGCGACAACCTGCTGTCTCTCGATTTGGACAATCCCTGGTGTGTGGACGCGCTGGCGGATGATCTGCGTCGGAGCCGGACGGACCGGGTGTCGGAGCTCGTTCCAGCTCCGGAGGATTTCTTGTTGCACAGTCCTGATGGACGGCACGCGCACGAGGTGATGATCCCCTTTGTACGCAGCACCCGGGTTGAGTCCCTTCACACGATGTGGCCAAAGCTGAAGGACCAGCCCGACCCGCGGCGATTCACGCCCGGCAGCAGGTGGTTATACGCGAAGCTCTACGGCAGTGCGCGCGCTACGGAATTCGTGTTGTCCTCAGAACTGCCGGCACTGATAGAGAGCTGGCGGGCCGCCGGGAGCATCGATCGGTGGCATTTCGTCCGGTATCGCGACAGCGACGACCACTTGCGCGTCCGATTCCACGGCGATCCCGACGCATTGCGTAGCGAGGTGCAACCGGGTCTGGAGCAACTGTTCCAACGAGTCGCGCGTGGAAGCGCGATATGGCGCTGCCAGTTCGATACATACGAGCGTGAAACGACACGCTATGGCGGCCCCGAGGCCATTGAGCTGGCCGAGAAGATCTTCGATGTCGACAGCGAAACTATAGCCGGATTGCTGCGCGCAGCACCGCCGGAGGCTTCCCCCGATTGGCGCTGGTTGCTGTCGCTCAGGTTCGTGGATACCTACTACGAGGAGTTTTCGCTTGGCCTGGAAGAGCGGGAGCGCTTCGCAAAGCGCATCGAGGCTGCCTTCCGCCGCGAGTTCCAGGTCGATTCTGAATTCGAGGGCCAGGTCAGCCAGCGATTCAGGAAGGAAAAATCACTGCTCGAAGCGCTGTTCGCGGACCGCGATCGATTCCCGAGTCATTTGCGCTGGGCTCAGGACATCGCCGAGGCGTTCAAGGGAAAGCTTGCAGCACACTCGGCCGAATTCCGGTCACTTGGACGGCAGGGCCGTCTGTCAACTTCGTTGGAAAGTATCAGCGCGTCGCTGACGCACATGCATGTGAACCGGATGATGCTGTCCAATCCGCGCGAGCATGAGCTGATCATCCACGCGTTGCTGCACCGGGTCTGCAGAGGGCGCCTCGCCCGCCGGAAAGTAAGTCCGGTTTCTGGGCCAGCGAGTGCTACGCCCTTTGACCCGGCGCTTGCGGGTGACGCCAGCCGCAGCGCATGACTTCGACGTTTGTCAGGCAATGACCTTTCGCAAAGCTGGCGTTGAAACCTCGCGAATGTGTCGAAATGTGGGGCGATCTTCTCGATCTGATCGGCAGGCACGCCGTATTCTTCGAAATGCATTTTCCATTCGCGCGCAGTGCTCCAGATTCTTGCGATGCTCTCTGCCGCAGATTCCGTATCACATCACGGCCGCCAACGCTGTTAATGGAAGCGCCCGCGACAGAAAGGGAGATTACCTTTGCCAACGGAAGAAGGCGCCTGCGCTCGAAAGCGGCCGAGGCCAACCTTGGCTCTAAACGAGTGTTGGTCCACTGCAACCGCTCGAGAACCTGCGGCAGATCGTCTATGAAGATGGCTGCGGCTTGGATTTCGCAGGGGAGGCGGGTGGCTTCCAATTCGACGGTATCAATATTCAAACAAGAAACGAGAGAGGTGAGCTTTACACAGCTACACAGGCTGACGAGGATTTCATCTACTCTTGCACCAGGGCTGGCGTGTGGAAAAAGGAGGGCATTTTGGCAACGCATCCGTTCAGGAAGTGGCTGACAGGTAGCTTGGTTGGGCCTCTCGAATGGCTGAACATTTTGGAACCACGTTCTTCAGCACGCGGTTCTTGCAAGGCTCTCTTCTGAGAATTCGACGAAAACGCCGTGGAATACTCCTCGATCCGTGACTAGAGTCGGAACCCAGAATCATTATCAAACGGCAGCTTGTGCTTGAGTTTGCTAGAGGATCGAACGTGTCAAACAAACCCCTCGTGCACGGTGGAATGACTGTCCGTGCTTATCCCGTATTGTGGCGTGCCGTCGAGGAGGGCGTCCAATATGGCTGGCGGCGGGCGCACAAGCACACCAACACTCCTGACGAGAAGTACATCGAGCAGTAAATTGTCGACGCGGTACTCCCATGAGATTTGCGAGTACTTTTACTTCAGCGACGACGGGGCGGAGCGATAGCGCTGCTCCGCAGCGCCCGAATGGGCGGCTAGTTGGTTAGCCTAATCAAATGAGCACACCCGTCGTCAGCATTTCTTCGGACATTATGGGCGGTACCCCAGTGTTTTCTGGCACGCGCGTGCCCGAGCAAACCCTACTTGCTTGTATCGAGGCCGGTGACACCATCGATGAATTCCTCATTGGATATCCGTCTGTGACACGCGAGCGTGTTGTAGCGTTTCTCAAGCGCGCCGTTACGAGGTTCGGTGTTTCGCAGGCATATCTTTCTCAGCTGGAGAAGGGCAGTCGGCCCGTGACTCCCGATCTGGCTCGTTTGGCAACACGTGTCTACGGGTTGTCGCCGGTCGCGCTCCCATTACCAGAGGAATCGTCGGATTTGAGGGGTGTGGACGCATCTAGGCTCGCGCGGCAGCTCTCTGGGCTCGGATATCAGGGATTCGAATATCTGCGCGGCGAGCGAGTTAACCCAGCATTGCTGGTGTTCCAGTCCTTGGTACGGGATGACTTCGAAGTTCGATTGACCGAAGCTCTTCCATGGGTTCTCGCCCAGCAGGCGGCGCGCCACCGCTATTGAGCATGCTACGCGAATCCGGCCGGCGAACGCCGCATTGCCCTCGCGCAGAAGATCCTGCGCATCGGCTGCTGCCTGTAGGATGCGTTCCGCGTGTGGAAGAAAGATCTCGCCTTTCTCCGTTAACCTGATGCTGCGCGTCGAACGGTGAAACAACTTGCATCCCAGATGCTTCTCGAGAGCGGCGAGTTGCCGGCTGAGCGTCGATTGCCCGATTCCTGTGGCCGCCGACGCGCGGGTCAAGCTGCGCGAATTCGCGATCGTCACGAATGCAGCGAGATGTTCGTGATACCCGTTATTCATACAATGCCCGCCGCAGTATGTTGTGACGCACCCGAAGTGCGACATACCGGACATGCGCCGATAGTTCTTGACGCTTTACGCAAAGAATGTGCATTTTCACGGCGCTTCCGGCAATACCGCCGAAGACTCTATGGCTAGCTTCTCGGATGGAATATACCCATTCCTGGATATTGAGCGGCGCGATCCATCCATTGTTTTGTATCGGAGATCACGTCGGCGGCAGCGGTATAGACCTGACTTTGCTTACGCGAGCAATTCGCAGATTCAGGTCGATTACCGAATCGCTTTTTGAGCAGCCACATCTGTCGGTACTATCCGGGTATGTCGCACAGGCCTTATAAACCCACGTTTCCCCTCAGTCAGTACCTTGGTTGGGCTGAAATCGATTACCAAAGTTTGGCGGACGGTTGGCGCCGCTCGAGAGTTGCGCTTCCACGTGCGATCGCCAACGACCCGCACCTCGACGTTGCCTTCAGTAGTGCAGCGGAGCCTGTCAAGCTATGACGAACAACCAGAAATTCCCGTTCTCCCGCTCGTTCTTCTGGGGCGTGCTGGCCGCTTTGATCGTCCGCGCCGACCTTTCCGCTGCCGCTGACATCTCGCCTGCCCGTGACGCGAATGTGGGATGGCGGTTTATTCGCGGCGAACAAGCCGGGGCCGAAGCGCCCGATTTTGACGATTCGACCTGGCGGGTGGT
>Ga0105237_10007490_pt1 | contig 11936 bp, 10 predicted proteins | sample KBSC24metaG_FD_81520 | JGI IMG/M metagenome (GOLD analysis project Ga0105237, IMG submission 81520) | Corn rhizosphere microbial communities from Kellogg Biological Station, Michigan, USA - KBS C2-4 metaG | ecosystem: Host-associated > Plants > Roots > Rhizosphere > Soil | place: Michigan, USA... | reverse complement strand
GACGTCAACTACGCCAGCCTGTTACCGGTGCCGCTTACGACGATTCATCAGCCGTGCCACGAGATTGGCGAGACTGCGGTCCGGGTGTTGCTGGAGCGGCTGCGAAATCCGCGAGCTCCGGCGAGGGATACTTTGCTGGACTGCGAACTGGTGATTCGGCTGAGCTGTGGCGCCAATCCGACTACCAGATGAATTCTTTGGCGTTGTCGCGCTTATCGTAGCCGTCGAGAACGTGCACGACCCGCAGCTTCTTCATGGTCACGGGGGATAGCTGGCCAATCGGGATGTAGAGAATGGTCCGGCCGAACCGCGCGGCAATGTTCCGGAACACAGAGCGGGGCGGTTTGGCCGCGACATAGACGACATACTTCTGAATCGAGTAGTCGAGTCCGGCGAGCAGGAGTCTTTCGCTTTTGGATTCGGCCATGTCGTAGTCCGGGTCCGCCCAGACGTCGTACATCCGACGGGCGGGCAGGCTCATCAGGAAGCCGCCGTACTCGGCGCGGCCAATGCCCGGACCCACCAGGTGATCGAAGGGAGGTGTGGAGTAAAAGGCCATGTCGCTCTCGTTCTGGTGTTCGCCGAGCCAGGTGGTCATGTAGTTGTAGCGGCCATCACGGTCGTCGTCGAAGATGACAACCACTGACCCCACATCGCCGTGCACCTTCTGCAGATTGCGCACGAAGATCTTTCCGTCGTGCCAGTTGCGAATCGTTTCGCGCAGGTCGATGCCGTCAAGGAGAGACGCGGTGAACGGCTCCACGGTGGCGCGTTCTTCCGAGAGCATGCTTTTGCTCTTCTTTTTCAGGAAGCGCCCGAAGTCTTCGATGACGATATCTTCCGGCGGATAGGAGCAGATGCTGTTACCGTTCAGTTCCGCAGCCCACTCACCGGGAACCTTTTCCTTTTTGCGTTTCTTCAGGCCGAAACTGCCCATGCGGCGTTTGGTGCTGGGCAGACGCCGCCGCAAGCGGATGCGCCGCGTCTTCAGCCATACCTCGTCGCCGGAGATGTTGACCGTTTCGAGGTCGGACTCGGTGGATTGCGCGGAGTAGCGGGAGGCCGTCTCCCAGACATCCCACGCGTAGTTCTCATCGACAATGGAGCGCGCGGCGATGGTGATGTCGTAGAGGCTGGCCGCGAGGTCCTGATTGAGCAGGGCGAGGTTGCGGCTGTACCGCCCAAGCAAACGCCGCTGCCAAACATGGATCTTCTCGCCGGTGCTCACTTCGTAGGCGGCTTCAGATTCCCTGAGAAGGGCAAATTGCACGCGGCGGCGGTCCGGGCAGCCGTTTTCGAGGCGAGCGGCTTCATAGCGTTCCTGCAGGAACGGATATTCGAGCGTAATTTCGCCGAGACAGTCGGGGTGCGGATTCACCAGCTGAAGATCTTCCCGGCGACGACGGCGCGGCTCGGACTGCGGCCGTTCCATGGCATCGAGCACCGGGTCGAGAACGTTGAGCGAGATCACCACGAGCACGTTGGCGGAAGGATCGGAACCCTGAAGTTTCCAGGCGATCCCCTCGGCAAACTGCTCGATCTCCGGCGTCCGGGGCTGGGGGTAAACCCGGTACGCTTCCACGTACTGGTCGAGGGGAATCGAGGTCAGCGCGTAAGTGTCGGGATAAGTGTCTGAGATATGCGGGCGTCCGGTGGAATCGGGATCCGCAAAAACGATTTGGGCGCCAATCTCCTGAGCGGTCCGGATGGCTTCCACAAACGGATCGGCCGGTTCGACGGGAACGTAGACGGTGTCTTCCGCCTCGTTGTAGAAGATGACCGAGATCTGCGGCAGTCTCTTGACGGCTTCGAGGTAAACATCTTCGAGGGTCGCCGGAAGTTCGACCGCGACCACATCCGGGCGGGCAGCCAGAATCCGGCGTCTGACCTCGGCGGCGAACTCGATCCTTCCCGGCACCACCGGGACATAGCGGAAACGGCCGCGTTCCAGACTGGAGAAATTTTCGAGGCCGGAAAAATCAGGTATTGACGGGCCGTGTTCGCCGGACATAGCGGAGGGCCTCCTCACCCAGGGTCTGAACCACAGCCATTTCCAGGGCGAAACGCTCATGTTCGCGGCTGGTGGCCAGGCTCTTCAGCTTGATGGCGTAGCGGGCGATGTTGATTCCGTCGCGGACGCTGTAGCGCTCATCGGCCGCGTGCGCCTGCTCCAGGAAATTGGTTACGTACTCCAGAATTTCGTTCTCGGCAAACGGCAGATTTTCCTTCAGGATCAGAAGTTCCTCGTCTTTCTCGGGGAAGTCGATCAGAATCTGCGGCTGCAGCCGGGAGTGGATGTACTCGGGCAACTCGAACGTGGACGCATCGTCGTTCATGGTGGTCACGAGTCGGAAGTTCGGATGCGCTTTGATCTTGACGCCGGCCACGATGCTCTCCACGTAGCGGCGGTTATCCAGCAGAGGAGCGAGGCTGGCCCAGCTCTTTTCGCTCATCCGGTTGCCTTCATCCAGAATGGCGATGCCGCCCAGAATCATGGCGCTGACCAGAGGGGAGGCCACATAGCGAAGTCGCCCTTCGCCTTCGATCACGGGAGTGACCAGGAGATCTTCCGGGCGCGTGTCGAGCGTTGCCTGCATGATGAAGACATCGCGCCCCATCCGCCGCGCCGCAGCATACGCCAGAGTGGTCTTGCCGACACCGGGCTTGCCAATCAGGCGCGGGCTCATCGGGATATCGGTGTCGGTCACCACCATCCATGCGGCCAGCAACTGGCGCATCAGCTCTTCCTGCCCCACCCAGCGAACCGTCAGTTCGTCCGGATGCGCCAGATGCAGAATTACGCCATCGATTTCAACGTTCACGGTGAGCCTTCATGGGATGACTCAATTGTAATGTGGAGCGGGGCTTTCCGCGTGCGGCGGCCCGGGCCTACTGTAACTTCATCAGCGGATCTCCGATCACCACATTCATCCAGCTGAGTGCGGGAATCGCCATATAGAAGCTTTCCGCCAGGTTGCGGCCAGAGGCGTAGGCGGGGAGCACGAACTCCGGGCGGGGACAGTACTGCAGGAACGGCTCGTCGATCTGACCGGAGGCTCCGGACGCGCCTTCATGGATGTAGTCCGCGGTGAGGGACTGCGGGGAACCGGCATAAGTCTTTGCAGGGTCGCCCCAGGAGCCTCCGAGCTCCCAGGTATCGGGCGGACGCCGGAAGGTGCGGCCGTCGGTAGAAACAAACTCGGTGGCGATGGCACCCGGAAGCCATTCGAAGTGCAGCAGGCGGTGTTTGCGGTCGGTATCGTTCGAGCCCCAGGAGGCATACCCGATCACGCCTTTCACGTTCTCAATGACCTTGGCGGTTTCATCGAGTACGACCCGGTCTTTCGGCAGCAGCAGCGCGGCGTTGCGCAGCCATTGATTGCCTTCGTTGTTTTCACGGGCTTTGAGATCAACCACGAATTTCCCGGTGTTTCGAGCCTGCTGAGCGCGGTCCACCAGGGCCTTCATGTCTTTCATGTCGTACCCGTCCAGCCGAGTCACCAGGTAGATGGGAAAGAAGGGATGCCGGAAAGGCGTATCGCGTTGCCGGAAGAACGGATTGGAAAGGGGACCCGCAATGGCTACTTTTGCGCCGTGCAGCTTCGCGTAGAGCAGGGTCAGCTCGGAATCGACCGAAGCGGTCTCGTTCTGCATGCCGTCGCCGGCGCCCTTGACTCGTAACGGCACTCCGGTGGTCAGGACGATGTAGAGAATCTTCTCGGTAAGCTTGCGGGACTTCAGAAAAGCAGCGAGCGGCGCTTCGATGTCCTTTTCATAGGTGGAGCGCTCGACCGTTTCGTCGGGCTTCAGATCCACGTTCGCCAGGTTGGCGAGCGGAATGCCGCGCTTCTTTATGTAGTAGCTGCCAATCTCCTGTGATGCCGCCGACGTGCGGTTCACGACCACCAGAACCTGATCAGGACTCTGGGCGTTCAGGGTGCCCGCCGCGAGGATCAGAGTCAGCGGAATGGCAAAGGAAAATCGACGCACCGCTACTGCAAAGACTTAAGGAAAGCGACGATCGCCTCGGCATCGTCACGGCGCAAATTGTAAGCGGGCATCGGAGGCGCAGCCTTGCCGCCCCGGGGACTCTTGCCGGTTTCGAGAAAAGCGGTCATGCCGTCATCGCCCCAGCGTTTCCAGACAGCGCCCGAGGGGGTGATATCCGGAGCCGCGGCTTTCCAGTTGGGGATGGGGGCGGCGGGCATCAGATTGAGAGCCGCGCCTCGCATCCACTGGGATTTGATGAAGTTGCCGTTGTCCATTTTCGGAGTGTGGCAATCCTGACAGCGGGCGACCTCTTCCACCAGGTATTTGCCGCGCACAACTTTGTCATCCTGGCCGGAAGCCAGCATCGCAAACATGGCCAGCCCTGCCGTCAGAACCGCCGGAATTGCGAGACGCAAACTATACATGGAGTCCATGCTATCTGTTCTGGACGAACGGTGCAAACCTGTGATTTGCTAGAATGGCAGGTTAATTAGGTTGGCCGAGACTTTTCACCTGGCCGCTTGATTCGAGCGGCACGCAAACATGGATTTCGATCAGATCCACACATTTCTCGAAATCGTGCGCCTGAAAAGCTTTTCGAAAGCCGCTCAGACGTGCTATCGAACACAACCCGCGATCTCGGCTCAGATTCGGCAGCTGGAACACGAACTGAAGGTCGAGCTGTTTGAACGCTTCGGCAGCCGCATTTCGCTCACCACGGCGGGGCGCCTCTTCGCGCAATACGCTGAGCAGATTCTCGACCTACGGAAGCAGGCTCAGAACGCACTGAACGAACTGGAGTCGTCTCCTCGAGGCGAACTGGTGATTGCCGCCAACGAGGCCACGTGTATTTACGTGTTGCCCTCGGTCTTCGCGGAATACAAAGGTCAATTTCCCGGCGTTCAGCTTCAGGTAAACCGGTCGTATGGCTCTCGTGTCGTGGAAGCCGTAATGGAAAACGTGGCCGATTTCGGCCTCACGCAGCTTCCGGTGGCGGAGAAGCGCGTTCAGATTGTCGATATCTATCGAGACGAGATTCATTGCGTGGTGCCGACCGGGCATCCTCTGGCGGCTTCGGAACGCGTGGCTTGCGAGGACCTTTTGCCCTACCTGCTGCTGCTGCCGCAGTCCGGGATGACCCGAAGCCGTCTGAACGCCTGGTTCGAGAAGGTAGAAGACGACATTCGGATTTCCATGGAGCTCGATTCCAGCGAGACGATGAAACGTTTCGTGGAAGCCGGGCTGGGCGTTAGTTTTCTTGCCGCCTCCAACTGCCGCGAGGAAGTTCAGGCGGGAATCCTCAAATCCATTCCGCTGGCTCCGGAACCGATGGTCCGGAAGCTCGGGCTGATTTATCGTAAGGATAAGGCGCTTTCCAAGGCCGCACTCGGTTTCATTCAGGTGATCCTGCAGCATTTCGGATCGCAGAATGGCGCCGGGCGTACCCCAGGTATAACGAGCTGATTCCGGATTTGAAGCCACATGACCTGTCCACGCTGCTCCGCCGAATTCGAAACTGAAGCGCGGTCCTGTCCGGAATGCGGTCTGCAGCTGGTGCGCAATGTGTCTGGCGTGATGAAGACTTCTTCGGTGATGATTGCAGCCGGAGAAGGACCCATGTTCTACCGCTCCGTGCAGGACGTTCCGGAACCACTTCGTACGCAGCTCATCGAAAGCACGCACGGCTCAAACTCGGGAACGATCGTGATTGCGGACCGCGCGGGCAAGGATCAGATCACCCAGGTGATTGCGCGCCGGGAAGGCGCGAAGACTCGGGAAGAAGCCGCCAAAGAGCAGAATGAGAAAGCTCCAGCGGGGCCGGACCGCGAGCGCGACTCTCACGAAGAGATTGTTGCCGTGGCGGAGAAACCCGAGATGAACTGGCATGCTCTGCCGGGCGTTTCGTTTCTCGGGATGAGGCTTGTTGTCTGGGCTGGACTCATCCTCTTCCTTGCCGCCCTCGCCCTCATCGTTTCGGTCTTTCTCATCCACTGATAGAATCACGGTTTGAAGAAGAGAATTGCAGTTTTCGGAGCCTTTGGGCAGCTGGGGACGGAGTTGTGTGCGGAGCTGGAGCGCCGTGGCTACCAGGTACACGCGTTCGAGCGCGCGAAGCTCGATGTCACCAGCGCCGAACGGGTAGAGCGGGCCATTGCCGAGATTGATCCGTTCGCTGTCTTTAACGCCGCTGCTTACAACATGGTGGACGTCGCAGAGCGCGAGCCCGCCGCAGCCTATGAAGCGAATGCTTTAGCGGTGCGCAATCTGGCTCTTGCCTGCCGGCAGAGCGATGCCCGCCTGGTTCATTTCTCGACAGACTACGTTTTCGACGGCACTCTGGGACGCCCTTACGTGGAGACGGACAGCGTGCATCCCCTGGGAGCTTACGCGGTTTCGAAGCTGGCGGGTGAACTCTATGCGCAGGCTTATCTGGACCGCGTGATCATTGCGCGGACGTCCGGCGTGTTCGGAGTGGGTGCATTGAAGACGGCGCGCGGGAACTTTCCGGAAACCATGCTGCGCCTGGCGAAAGGCGGTAAGCCGCTGCGGGTTGTGGAAGATCACGTTGCTTCTCCGACGTTTGCTCCGGCCCTTGCCAGCCGTTCCATTGACCTGCTGGAGAAGAATCTTTCCGGCGTGTTCCACCTGGGGGGCGGCGAGGCCATTTCCTGGTTTGAATACGCGAAGTTGATTTTCGAGAAGGCTGGCCTTGCGGTGGAAGTTCAGCCGACCAATGAGCGCGAATACCGCACGGCGGCTCGCCGCCCACGGTTTTCCGCGCTGGAGAATGCCCGGATTCGGGAGTACGGGATCGAGCCCATGCCGCCCCTGGCCGATGCCGTGGCCGCGTATATCGCGGCGCGATAGGCGCCTTTATGCTGTCCACGCTACAGGACATTCAGAACGAGTTCGGGTTCATCGCGGATTCAGATGTGAAGCGAGTTGCCCGGCAGTTCAATGTTTCTGAAGCGGAGGTTCACGGCGTTGTCAGTTTCTATCATGATTTTCGCCGTACACCAGTAAGCGGCCAGGTTCTTCGTCTGTGCCGTGCAGAAGCGTGTCAGTCGAGAGGCAGTGAGGGTCTGTATGAGCAGCTTCGAAATCGACCGGGGCTGACGGTTGAGCCTGTTTATTGTCTGGGTAATTGTGCGCGGTCTCCGGCGGCGCTGCTCGATGGGGAACTGCACGGAGATCTGACGGCGGAAAAGGTGGAGATGCTGCTGCGGGGTGAGCGGCCCGCGCGGGTGACGGAAGCCCTGCCGGAGGGAACTCCGGTCCCTGCGAAGCTCTATCTTTCCCAGGACGCAGCTGCGCAGTCAGCAGGTTCGGAAGCGGTCTTCTCCGCGTTGCGAACTCTTTGCCCGAACGCGGAGGTGATTCGAACCGGTACGCGCGGTCTGCTTTGGCTGGAGCCGCTGCTGGAGATCGAAACGCCCGCGGGACGGGTGGCTTATGGTCCTGTTGCCCCGCAGGATATGGCGGAAATTCTGGCGGGCACAGCGCAGCATCTTTGCCACGGGCTGACCTCTGAAATTCCTTATCTGAAAAAGCAGACCCGTTCGACCTTCCGGCGGTGTGGTTTGACTGATCCGCTTTCTCTTGACGATTACAGGAGCCATGGCGGTTTCGAGGGGCTCGCCAAAGCGCGTACTTTGCAACCGGCGGAAATTGTCGAGCAGATCGTCGAATCAGGACTGAGAGGGCGCGGGGGAGCGGGGTTTCCGGCGGGAATCAAGTGGCGCACCGTGCTGCAGCAACCAGAGGCGCAGAAGTACATCGTCTGCAACGCGGATGAGGGCGACAGCGGGACCTATGCCGATCGCATCCTGATGGAAGGCGATCCTTTCCTGCTCATTGAAGGGATGATGATTGCTGGGCTCGCGACCGGGGCGAATTACGGGTATATATATCTGCGCTCTGAGTACCCGCATGCGGCGCGGACGCTGCGGAGCGCTCTCGAAATCGCGCGCCAGACCGGGATTCTGAATGAGGCGTTCGACATCGAACTCCGTCTGGGTGCGGGAGCGTATATCTGCGGCGAAGAAACGGCGCTGCTGGAGTCGCTGGAAGGGCGCAGAGGACAGATTCGCCCGAAGCCGCCTCTGCCTGCTGTGGAAGGGCTGTTCGGCAAGCCCACTGTCGTGAATAACGTTCTCACTCTGGCGGCTGTACCGGGCATTCTGGCGGAAGGCGCGCAGGGTTACCGCGATCTGGGGATGGGTCGATCCCGGGGAACGCTGCCTGTTCAACTGGCCGGTAACATCCGGCGCGGCGGACTCGTAGAAATTCCGTTCGGGCTGACGCTGCGGGAACTGATCTACGATTTTGGAGGCGGCACTGCGTCCGGGCGGCCCGTAAAGGCGGTTCAGGTGGGAGGTCCGCTCGGCGCGTACTTCCCCGAGGCGCTGCTCGACACGCCGCTCGACTATGAAGCTTTCACGGAGCGCAAGGGACTGTTAGGCCACGGCGGGATCGTTGTTTTCGATGACACTGCCGATCTGGCGAAACAGGCTCGCTTCGCGATGGAGTTCTGTTCGATCGAAAGCTGCGGAAAATGCACACCCTGCCGCATCGGCTCTACGCGGGGAGTGGAAGTGATCGACCGGATCATCGCTAACGAGCAACGTGACCTGAACCTTGAGCTTCTGAACGATCTTTGTGAGTTGATGACCGATGGGTCTCTGTGCGCGATGGGTGGACTCACCCCCGTCCCTGTCCAGAGCGCGCTGCGGCACTTTCCCGAGGATTTCGCACGATGAACTGCGCCAACAATATTGTTCTGGAGATCGACGGCAGGCCGGTGTCGGTCCCCTGCGGCACGTCGGTTCTGACGGCAGCTGCGCAACTTGGGGTTAACATTCCGAAACTGTGCGTGACGGAATCGCTGAAGGCATTCGGCTCGTGCCGGCTTTGCCTGGTTGAGATCGAAGGGCGGCGGGGAACACCTGCCTCCTGCACCACGCCGGCGGAAGCGGGAATGAAGGTGACGACGCAGTCGCCCCGCCTGGCTAAGCTTCGGCGCGGGACGATGGAACTCTACATCTCAGACCATCCGCTGGATTGCCTGACCTGCGCAACGAATGGCGATTGCGAACTGCAGGAGATGGCCGGAGTTGTCGGGCTGCGGGAAGTTCGTTATGGCCACGCGGGGCGAAATCACCTACAAGCCGCGAAAGACGAGAGCAATCCGTATTTCACTTTCGATCCTGCGAAATGCATTGTCTGCTCCCGCTGCGTGCGGGCGTGCGAAGAGGTGCAGGGCACGTTTGCGCTGACCATTGAGGGGCGGGGTTTCGCTTCGAAAGTCGCGGCTGGGAGCAGCAGTTTCCTGGACTCGGAGTGCGTCTCGTGCGGAGCCTGCGTGCAGGTCTGTCCGACCGCGACGCTGGTCGAAAAGACAGTCATCGAACACGGGCAGCCCGAGCGCAGCGTGCTCACTACCTGCGCGTATTGCGGAGTCGGCTGCACGTTCGAAGCCGAATTGCAGGGGAACGAAGTAGTCCGCATGACGCCCTGGGCAGACGGCAAGGCCAACCATGGGCATTCCTGCGTAAAGGGCCGTTTTGCCTGGGGATACGCCACCCACAAGGAACGGATTCTCAAGCCGATGATCCGCGCCAGGATTACAGATCCCTGGCGAGAAGTGACATGGGCGGAAGCCATTGGTCATGCCGCTGCAGAGTTTCGGCGGCTGCAGGCGAGCTATGGAAAGGGATCGATCGGGGGCATCACTTCCTCGCGCTGCACCAATGAGGAAACATACCTGGTTCAGAAGATGATCCGCGCGGCATTCGGCAACAATAACGTGGACACCTGCGCGCGCGTCTGTCATTCGCCGACCGGGTATGGGCTGCGTACCGCGTTCGGAACTTCCGCGGGCACGCAGGATTTCGATTCTGTCGATGAGGCGGATGTCGTGATGGTGATCGGGGCGAACCCGACGGATGCACATCCGGTATTCGCGTCTCGCCTGAAGCGGCGGCTGCGCAGCGGCGCGAAGCTGATTGTGATTGACCCCCGGCGAATCGATCTGGTCGAGTCTCCCCATGTGAAAGCCGCGTACCACCTGCCGCTGCGACCTGGCACCAACGTGGCGGTTATCAATGCGCTGGCCCATGTGGTGGTTACGGAAGGGCTGCTGAACGATGCCTATGTCTCGGAACGCTGCGAGCTTCCCGGGTTCGAGAGATGGAGCAGCTTCGTCGCGGAAGAACGCAATTCCCCGGAAGCGACGGAACATCTGACGGGCGTGGCCGCGGCTGATCTGCGCGCGGCCGCGCGACTTTACGCCAAGGGCCCGAACAGCGCCATCTACTATGGGCTGGGCGTGACCGAACACAGCCAGGGCTCCACGATGGTGATGGGGATGGCGAATCTTGCCATGGCTACCGGAAATCTGGGCCGTGCAGGTGTTGGCGTCAACCCTCTGCGCGGCCAAAACAACGTGCAGGGCGCCTGCGACATGGGTTCGTTTCCGCACGAGTTCTCGGGCTATCGCCACGTTTCCGACGATCCGACCCGTCGCCTCTTCGAAGAAGCCTGGCAGGTGCCGCTCCTCAACGAGCCGGGTCTGCGGATTCCCAACATGCTGGATGCCGCGCTCGACGGAACTTTCCGGGGAATCTACATTGAGGGCGAGGATATTGCGCAGTCCGATCCGAACACGAAGCATGTAACGGCGGCTCTGGCGGCGATGGAATGTGTGGTGGTACAGGATCTCTTTCTGAATGAAACAGCCAGCTTCGCGCATGTGTTTCTGCCGGGCTGCTCTTTCCTGGAAAAAGACGGCACCTTCACCAATGCGGAACGCCGCATTGGGCGCGTCCGCAAGGCAATGCCGCCGAAGAACGGTATGGCTGACTGGGAAATCACGATGGCGCTCTCAGAGGCGCTCGGGTATCCGATGCACTATGCTCATCCTTCGGAAATCATGGATGAGATTGCCCGGCTGACGCCCACCTTCGCCGGCGTGAGTTATGAAAAGCTCGACCGTCTGGGAAGCGTGCAGTGGCCCTGTAACGACAAGGCTCCGGAGGGTACGCCGGTCATGCACGTAGGCGGAGTTGCTCGCGGCAAGGGCCGGTTCATGATTACAGAGTTCGTCCCCACCGAAGAGCGCACGACACCGCGTTTCCCGCTGCTGCTGACGACTGGGAGAATTCTTTCGCAGTACAACGTGGGCGCGCAGACACGCCGCACTTCGAATGTCGTCTGGCATGAAGAGGACCTTCTGGAGATTCACCCCCACGACGCGGAATACAGGGGAATCGAGGACGGAGACCTGGTCGCTCTCATGAGCCGCGCGGGTGAGACCACGCTGCGAGCGCATCTCACGGAGCGGATGCAGCCAGGAGTCGTGTACACGACGTTCCATCATCCGGAGAGCGGCGCGAATGTTGTGACCACCGAATTCACGGATTGGGCGACGGACTGCCCGGAATATAAAGTGACGGCGGTTGAGATTCGCAAGACCAGCAGGCCTTCCGACTGGCAGCAGCGGTATGCGGAGACGCGGGCTGAGACCACACTGGTCGGGCAGGATCCCGGGGCGCGGCGGGTATCGCCATGAACATCGAAACGATGGTTCACAATGCGAACCAGATTGCCGCATTTTTCGAAGCCTGGCCTGAGGAAGAAGCGGCTGCGGCGGTGGAGGATCATCTGCGCAAGTTCTGGGAGCCAAGAATGCGGACGCAGATTCTGGAGTATGCGAAGCAGGGTGGAACCGGGCTGTCGAGACTGGCGTCGGCAGGTATCTCGCGCCTGATGCCCGCCTAACCTGAGACGAGGCGCCTGAGACGTTCCGGCCCGACCGGAGGGTCAGGCAGCCAGGGAATCACTGCCATCCGGGCTGCGAGGTGGTCACGAACCTCCGCCAAAAACGGTTGTTCGCGGCTGCCTCTCTCACGCAGCAGCGGATCGCTGGAGCCAGTACACGCGAAGCT
>Ga0105237_10007489_pt1 | contig 11936 bp, 6 predicted proteins | sample KBSC24metaG_FD_81520 | JGI IMG/M metagenome (GOLD analysis project Ga0105237, IMG submission 81520) | Corn rhizosphere microbial communities from Kellogg Biological Station, Michigan, USA - KBS C2-4 metaG | ecosystem: Host-associated > Plants > Roots > Rhizosphere > Soil | place: Michigan, USA... | reverse complement strand
TTGATACGCGTGATGCCGGCAGCCAGTTCCGGCGACAGAAGCCCGTTGTCGGAAGCCTCCACCGCCAGCTTGCGGATGCGCACGTTGACCGAGTGCCGAGGCCCCGCGCTTCGAGCGTGACGCGTCATGAGTTGACCGCTGCTCCAAGCTGTACCAAGCGATGAATTCGTCAAGGCCCAGATTGTATGCGAGGCGGGTGATCGGGGAAGAAACGAAATCGAGGACGAGACCTTTAGCCGTGGCTATTCGGTATCTCGCTGGCCATAACTACATCAGTTGGGTCCTGTTATTGACGGGTTTGATAGGATGGTCCCCACGTGACACGCAAGAACCGATTCCTATCTGCCTGGCGGGTACTGACCGCCGTCGCACTCGCCTTACATGGCATAGCAGGACAGGCAGCAGACTCGCACTATCGCGTGATCGAGAATTGGGCGCAGTTTCCAGCCGGCGTCACCAAGTGGGGATCTGCTACTGGCGTAGACGTCGACCGTAACGACAATGTTTACGTGCTCCATCGGAATGAGACGATGCCGATCATGGTCTTTGATCGCAACGGCAAATTTCTCCGTGGCTGGGGCCAGAACATGTTCAAGACCACGCATTTTCTGCGCATCGACCGTTCGGGCAGTGTCTGGGTCACCGATCGGGGCGATATGCAGGCATTCTCGTTCAGTCCGCAGGGCAAGCTACTTATGACGTTGGGCAAGAAGGGAGTCACCGGCGGTAACGAGTCGAAGGACGCCTTTAACGGAATGGCCGATGTCGCCATCGAGACGAACGGCGACATCTTGATCGCCGATGGCGAAGGGCCAAATACGCGGATCGCGCGGTTCACCAGGCACGGCAAGTTCATCCAGTGGTGGGGCGGCAAAGGTACGGGCCCCGGCCAGTTCGATGTGCCGCATAGCATCACGTTGGATTCCAAGGGCCGTATCTATGTGGCCGATCGCGCCAACAATCGCATTCAGATCTTTGATCGTGCGGGCCGCTTCCGCACGCAGTGGACCAACTTCGGCACGCCGTGGGGCCTCTTCATCAAAGGCGATCGAATCTTCGTCGTCGATGGCACCGCCAATAACTGCCTACTCATTGCGAGCATCAAAGACGGCAAGATCCTTGAGAAGATCGAAGGACTGAACAACCCCACGGCCGTCACGGTCGATTCCAAGGGCGCCATTTATGTGGGCGAGGTCAACGGGAACAACGTAAAGAAATTCGTCCGGCAGTAACTGCGCCGAAGGTCCGAACCGGAGAGCCGAATCAACGCTAGATTCCTGCGTCGCTTCCCCAGTGAGATCACAGGCGGTTTTCAGCCGAAGGCCTTGTCTGACGACGCAGCGTTCCGACGTCGTTGGACACATCTGTCGGGAATCCGAAGTTGGGGGGCGGCTGGGGAGAGGCCTGGCTGCCAACTTGGGATCGACCGGCGCGATCGATAGACACGCCTGCAAAACCGGTTGGCGTTGTCCGAACTCATCGGAACTCCCGCCAAGGCTGCACGAACGCGGGTTGAAAGCCGGAGAGGATGTCGCGGCTGCTTGTGTGCGGTTCCACTGAAGAGCTTCTAGGCGTTGGCCTAGCCTCGGCCGCATCGCCAACAGCGATCTGTCCGCGGGTGGACAATTCGGCAATATCGCCCTAGGCCTTCGTCGATACTTCTTGGAATGCGGGTCGTGCGGCGATCCGATCCTTAACTATGGAGAAACGGAAGCTCCCGCGCTGGCGCTGATGCTCTGGTTACCGGCGATCAAGCGGAACTTACTTCTTAATGTTCTCGACAAGAGTGGGCGAAACACTGCCCGCGAAGCCGGCTGTTCCGTCATATGTGGCAGTCATTTGATGTGCGCCCTGGGCGAGAGCCGAGGTCGTGAACGCCGCGTGCCCGGTAGCGTCCAAAGCGACCGTCGCCACAGTTTTGCCCTTATCTCGAATGGTGACCGTGCCCGTTGGCGTGCCGGTTACGGGAGCGTTAGCGGTAACGGTTGCGGTGAATGTCACCGCTTGGCCGGCGCTTGCCGGATCGGCGGAGGACGTGAGCGCCGTGGTGGTGGGATCCGGGTTAACCGTCTGGCTCAGCGCCGTCGAAGAGCTTCCGTTAAAGTTGGTGCCGCCAGTATATGTGGCTGTGATCGAATGCGAACCGACGGCCAAAACCGAGATGGTGAGAGTGGCGCGGCCGGTAGCATCCAGCGACCCACTGCCCAGAACCACGGCGCCGTCCTTGAACGTCACGGTGCCCGAGGGCACGCCGCTACCTGGCGAATTGACCGTTACTGTCGCCGTAAATGTCACTGGTTGACTGAATACCGTTGTCGCGCTCGACGAGCTTAGCTGCGCCGTAGTCCCCGCCTTTCCTATCACCTGCGGAGAGCCAGAATCGTTGCCGCTGCTGTTCGCCCATCCACCGGTTCCCGTGAAATTCGCCGTGATCACATGAGTGCCAACAGCGAGCGCTGATGTGACAAAGGAAGCGCGGCCGGTCGCAACCACGTTCACGCCGGACGCCAAGACGTTAGCGCCCTCCAGAAAAGTTACGGTACCCGCAGGCACACCCGCCCCTGACGTTAACACCGCGGTAAACGTAACCACCTGACCAAATGCGGAAGGATTCGGCGTTGAGCTCACCGACGTTGTGGTGGCCCCGCCATTTTGCACTACCTGTGTACCTCCTCCACTGCTGGCGGCATAGAGACTATCGGAAGCATAGACAGCCGTCATCGTGTGGCTGCCGCTGTTCAACGACGACGTGCTGAACGACGCAGTTCCAGCCGCGCCTAGTGACACCTGAGCCAGAATGGCGGCGCCTTCCTGGAAAGTCACCATGCCGGTGGGAATCGTTGACCCCGGCGGGACAGGCGCGACCGTGGCGGTAAATGTAACCGCCTGTCCGGGAGTGGATGGGTTGGGGGACGACGTGAGCGATGTCGCCGAGGCGTAACCATGAACCTTCTGCACCAGCGTTGCGCTGCCCGGGCTGAAGTTGCCGTCTCCACCATAAACCGCTGTGATGAAATGATTAGTCGCACTGAGGGAGGAAGTGCTGACGGCAGCATTGCCGGATCCGTCCAGGGGCACGGTTGCGATCACGTTGGTCGTGCTGCCGGTACTGGAGCCGGAGACGAAATAGACCGTATCCTGAATCGTCACGGAGCCCGTGGGAACAAGACCGGACCCACTGGTATTCGCTACTGCGGCAGTGAAAGTGAGAGCCTGTCCGGTCACGGCCGTACGCACATCCGGGATGGAGGAAGAGAGCGTCACGCGCTCGACCGGCAGGTCCCCCAGCGCGAACATCGTGCCTCCGTTGAGGGTGTAAACGGTCCCGTCCGGACCAATCACCGACGGAACGTACGGCTCGCCAATTCCCGGACTCAGCGCCAGCGCCTGGGATAGCGAATTGGTGGCGAGGTTCCACCGGTAGATGTGGCCGTCCTCGCTCGGAGTAAAGATACTGTTGGTCGCTGGGTTCACCGCCGCCGTATTGATGCACCACTCGCGTACCGCGTTCGGCAGGGAAGGATTTTCGTCGTCGGGAGTCGTACCGATCACTGTCAGAACCTCGCGCATCTCCACCAGGCCGTTCGCCGAGGGGTGCGGATCGATCTGAGTGGCGTTGGGATCGATCAGTGCGATCCGGTTGACGCCGTTTCCATCCCCGGCGTTGGCGTAGTTGTTGTACTTGGAGAAGATCAGGTAAGAAGAGGACCCGGTGTAGAGGGGCGCCATGCTGGCCGGCACAATCGCCGGAGTGTAGTCCCAGCCGAAACCGCCGGGAGTCTTCTCAACAGTCAGATCGGCGCTGAAGCGCAGCAGGAACCCGCGCGAGCCGTTGTCGGGGTTGCTGAAGATGCCGAAATAAACGTCGCCATCGGGCGCCACCGTGGGTGACGCCGTGCTGACATCCAGGATGCCCGCATTGTTGGCATTTCCGTCGCGCGGGTCCTTCAGGAACACTTTGTATTTGGTGGCTAGAGTAACCGCGTCCAGGCCAAGCAGGTAACCGTAGTATTCGGTCGAACCGGATTTCACGACGACGTAGAGCGTACTTCCGTCGCTGCTCAGGGCAGGCGCCGAGTTGTGGGAATCGAACTTGATGGCGGCGTCGGCCGCCGCAGTGCTCGCCAGCACGTAGGTGGCATTGCCGTTCGGATCGATTCGCGCAAAGCCGCTCTGCGTGGTGGCCAGTGGCGCGGGGGCCGTTCCCTGCACCCGGAAACCGAAGAAGATGTTTCCGTTGCTGTCCGCGGTGATCGGCGTGTTGATGAACACAGTCGAATTAAAGCCCGAGATATTCGCCTGGTAGTTCGACAGGCCGTAAAACGCCACTCGAGTCTGGACGCCGTGGCTGATCGAGTCGGGATTATCAATGAAGTACACCGTTCCGCCCGCTCCAGGAAAGTACAGCCGCAGGCCGGTCGGGATCGTGGCCAGGACCGGTTGATAGACAGGGATCCAGGTGTAGGACGGGAGAATGTAATCGGTCGAGAGCGAATATTTTGCAGTGCCGTCGATGCCATTGAAGACGTTAATCTGGAACCCGTTCGCGGCCGTCTTTACAGGGACGGCCACGGTATTGGATGCGCTGATCAGAGGGGCTCCGTAATGCGCGAATGCGCCGGTGTTGTTCAGGTCGATAGGCGTGGACCACAGAATCCGATTCAGGTTGCGGGCCGCCGGTTGGTAGATGGCAGTGTGCTGGGCGTTGCCGGCGAAGGTCAAAACACTCTGCGCGGCCGCAAATTGCGTCAAGCCATGTAGGCAGAGGAGGGGCAGCGCCGTGCGCCGGGCCCTGCGTGTGATGGTCCGCAATGTCTGTTCGAGCATGGCTGTTTATTCCGATATAAGTTTTCCTACTATGGCACATTTCCCTAGTGACGCGGCCTCTAGGAACATCCAATAGTAGTCCTGACTTGGCCCGTGGGCAGGACCACCAAAAGCGATGGTCTGATTCGGTTGTGGCCAGGAGATCGGCGGTTCGTCGCTCGTGTTATCTAGCTATCGCGTGCCGTGACCTGCCACCTCGCGGCGCCAGCAGCTTCACCGCTGTTTTGCCACTCGCCGCGGGTTCGCAGCTCGAAGATCTTCTGCTCCGCCAGACGGACGGCGGGCGTCGAGCAGAGTCGAACCTCCAGCCGTTACAGTTTCCCGACAATGGAGCCTGTTCTCAGTGGCCCCTGTTAGCCACGCCCACTTGGGCCATCAAACTGTGATATCTTGTACAGATTTTCAACCGCTCAGAGAGAGGAGCCTACCTCATGTCCATTACGTTCCCGTTGGGTCGCCTCGTCGTATGTGCCACGATCCTTTCGATCGGTTCATGCCCCGGAGCTGCGGAAACACCCGATTTGCGGGCGGTAGCCAATGACAACCGCACAACCGGCGGCAGGCTTGAAAAAGGTGTCCGGAAGATCGAATTGGAGGCGCACGTCGCCAAATGGTATCCGGAGTCGGACTCGGGCTCCTTCCTCGAAGTGCAGACATTTGGAGAAGTAGGGCACGCACCGTCGGTACCTGGTCCTTTGATCTGAGTGACCGAGCAGACCGTCATTGAAGCCACGGTAACCAACCGGCTTCCCGGGGCACCGCTGGTGGTTCACGGGCTCCATTCACGACCAGGCCCGGACGAGCCGCTCGCGATTCCTCCGGGAGAGACTCGATCGGTGAGCTTCACAGCCGGGAAGCCGGGCACGTACTTTTACTGGGCTACCACTACGGGCTCGGTGATTGTTCGTCCGCCACGCCCGGCCGGGGGACGTCGAGGCGCGACAGCCAACAGCGCGGGTGGCGTAGGAGCGCCGGCCGCGGCGCCCGCCAGGACCGGGCGCGACACCACCCTCTCTGGGGCTTTCATCGTGGATCCGACGGGAACTGCAGCTAATCGCGACCGCGTTTTCGTGATCACAGAACTCTTCGAACGGGCGGGAGGCGGGACGGCGCCCCTTGCTGAGGGCGAACCGATCGGCCAGAACGCCTTCATGGTGGCGATCAACGGTAAGTCATGGCCGCACACCGAGCGCTTAACTTACCGCGCTGGAGACTCCATCCGCTGGCGATGGATCAACAGCGGTGCGGGCCCCCATCCGATGCATTTGCACGGATTCCATTACCTGGTGGAAAGCAAGGGAGACGTGGGATCGGACAAGATCTACACGGAGGCGGAGCGACGCACCGTCGTCACTGAGAACATGGCGGCGGGAACTACCATGACGATGCAGTGGCAACCGCAAAGCGCCCCGGCAACTGGCTGTTCCACTGCCATCTGCTGGGACATATTGCGGCGGATATAAAAGTGGATCCGTCGCACGCCGCGCATCACGGCGGGAACCACGCGACGGAGGCCATGGCGGGGCTGGTTCTCGGAATCAATGTGCTGCCCGTGAAGGGAGCGCGCGTAGAACCGCCTCCGTCTCACGCTGCCAAAGAACTGACGCTCGTCATTCGCGAATTGCCCAAGCATTACGGTGACCGTTCTGCTTACGGCTTTGCGCTCCAGCAGGGGGCCAGCGAGCCGGGCGATGCTCAGATCTCGATTCCGGGACCGCCGCTGCTGCTGACCAAAGGAGAGCTGACAAGCATTAAAGTGATCAATCACTTGACCGTGGAGACAAGCGTGCACTGGCATGGTATCGAGCGGCCGATTGGTCCGGAATCGATAAGAAGGTGGCGCCGACGATCCCGCCAGGCGGACTGTTCACGGCGTGGATGAAGCCGCCAAGGGCCGGGACGTACATCTACCACACGCATTTCCACGACGACCAACTTGCAGCCGGATTGTACGGCCCGCTGATCGTGCTTGAACCGGGACAGCGTTTCGATCCGGCAACGGACCACGTCTTCCTGGCAAGCCTGGGTGGGCCGCCGCCACCCGCGGAACCCGGCCAACCGGCAGTCCGGGCTCCTTCCTACCTGAATGGCAGGACCGAGGCCGAGACGATCCACACACAGAGCGGGACGGTGCATCGTTTTCGCCTGATTAATATCACACCCAACAACAATGGCTTGCGGTTCTCTCTCACACGAAACGGCGAACTGGTACAGTGGCGGGCGATTGCGAAGGATGGAGCGGACTTGCCGCCATCCCAGCGAGTGGAAACATCGGCGGTTCAAAACGTAACGGTAGGGGAGACGTACGACTTCGAATTCCGAATGGATACTCCCGGAGAATTGGTGCTCACCCTTCTTCGGCCGGGGGATGGGTCGGAAGTGAAGACCACCTTCATCGTAGAGTAGGTAGTGACGAAATTCTACCGGCGTTTCCGGATGCGGCGGCACGCGGGCGATCAGATTTCAGTGACGCGAGTAATCGAATGGCAACGGGTGTTGCTTCCCACAACCAACGGAAGGTCTGTATGCGCGAATTCAAGGCAGGACGCGACCATTCCGCGCTTCAAAAGTGTTGATCCGGTTGAGCCTGCAGATGGCTGTCGAGGACCCGACCCAGCGAGTCGACTGCTTCGCCCTCAGAAGTAACATTCGGCGCCTGATCCGCGCCTACACACAGAGTAGGCTGGCGCGACGCAAACGCAGTGCCGTCCAGTTTAGATATACTTGCTCCCGGTACGTCCTTAAAATGATCTCTACCCTTACGCGCAGCGTTGTCTTATTCTTCGCGGGCGCCGTTCTCGTCGCGCCCGGATTTGCAGCCGATCCCGTCAGGCCCATTCTCGAACGTGACTTCACGGAGACTGTCAGGCCCTTCATCAACGAATATTGTGCGACTTGCCACAGTGGCAAGTCGCCGGCCGCTCAACTTGACCTGAAGTCTTACACGACCCTTTCGTCGGTGGTTGAGGATTTCGGCCATTGGAATTTGTTGATGGAGCGGTTGGAGCGCCAGGAAATGCCGCCCAAACCCATGCCGCCGCCTCCGGCGGATCGGCGCCAAAGGGTGATTGAGTGGGTGAAGGCTGTTCGGTCGGATGAGCTTCGCAAGAATGCCGGCGATCCCGGGCCAGTGCTGGCCCACCGGCTGAGTAATTCCGAATACAATTACACGATTCGCGATCTGACGGGTGTAGACATCCGGCCCACGAAAGAGTTTCCGGTCGACCCGGCGAATCAGGCAGGCTTCGACAACACCGGCGAGACGCTGGGCATGTCGCCGGCGCTGTTCAATAAGTATCTGGCGGCGGCGCGCGAAGTGGCGGATCATCTGGCACTTACCCCGGACGGTTTTATCTTTGCGCCGGGCCCCGTGCTGGCAGGGCCGGAGCGCGATCAGTTCGCGGTGAGGCGAATCGTTGATTTCTACGAATCGCAGCCGACGGACTACGCAGACTATTTTGAGGCTGCGTGGCGCTACAAGTATCGCGCGGCGCTGGGCAAGCCTGCGGCCACGTTGACGAGCACGGCGGTGGCCAGCAAGGTGAGCCCGAAATTTTTGCCGATGGTCTGGGGAATCCTTGGGGGCGGTGCAGCTACGGGCCAGCGCCGCGAGGAGGTCGGACCGATCGCCAAGCTTCAGGAGATGTGGAAGTTGCTGCCCGCGCCCGTCGCAGGCAAGACGGATGAGCCGGCCCTTCGTGCGAAATGCGAGGAGATGCGCGATTTTGTGAAAAAGATCCGCCACCACACGGCGATGCAGTTCACCGCCCCCGAGCTTTCCGGGCCGCCAGCGCCCGTGACCCGTCCAGGTGAGGCAGTGGTAACTGATGGACTTGAACGTCCCGGACGCGGTGGCAGAGGCGGTATGCGGCCGCGCAGTCTTCCGGCGGCGTCACAGCCGCTGCTAACGTGGAAATACACGCAATTCAACACACATCGCAGAGATTTCGACCCAGGGGCCTTGCGGCTCGATAGCGATCCCCCGCAGACGGCGCCGGCGATTCCCAGATTCGCAGGTCTCCATGCGGAAGCGGCCGTCCGTTGGGCGGCAGTGATGAAGGCTGCGCAGTTGGCCGATCCGGACCTGGTAATTCCGGCCGCGAAGCGCGCTGCCTACGAGGATTCTTTCGCGCGTTTCGCGAAGGTGTTCCCGGACGCCTTCTATGTCAAAGAGCGCGGGAAGTTCTTCCCGGACGACTCGTCGGATTCGGGGCGGCTTTTAAGTGCCGGTTACCACAGCGTGATGGGTTTCTGGCGCGACGATAACCCGCTACAGGAATTGATTCTGGACGAGAAGGGCAAGAAGGAGCTGGACAAGCTCTGGACCGAATTTGATTTTTACGCCGAGCACACCGCCCGGACCTTCGTTCAGTATTACTTCAATCAAAGCGGCGAGGTGCAGGGGGGTGGGGCGGAGTCCGGCCGTCCGCGTCCGGTTGGAAAGGAAGTGACCGACGCATCGGTAATTGCGGGGATTCGGGATCAGTACGTGGCGTTCGCGAAGGCGAGCGGGAACGCAACGGCCGCGGCCTGGATGCCGGTCCACTTCGATACCATCAACGCGACGCTCCGGTCTCTGGAGAAGATGCGGATTGCAGCGGAGCCGGCCCAATTGGAGGCCCTGGTGAAGTTTGCGGCCCGCGCCTATCGCCGTCCGCTCACCAAAACGGAGCGCGATGGGTTGATCGCCCACTACCACCAACTTCGCGATAAGGGCGGCTTGTCACACGAGGATGCCATGCGCGATTCGATTGCCAGCATCCTGATCGCTCCCGAGTTCTTCTTCAGAATCGATTTGCAGGATACGCCATTCGGGTCGACGTCTGCCGCCGCGGCGCGTCCTGGCAGTATCGGCACGCCGATGCCTCCTTACTCCCTGGCGAGCCGGCTGAGCTACTTCCTGTGGTCCAGCATGCCGGATGATGAGTTGCTGAAACATGCCGCGACGGGAGATCTGGCGAAACCAGAAGTTCTGGCCGCACAGACCCGGCGGATGCTGAAAGATCCCCGTGCGCGCGGGCTGGCCGTGGAGTTCGCGGCGAACTGGCTCGATTCGCGTCACTTCGAGACCTACAACTCGGTAGACCGCCAGAGATTCCCGTCTTTCACCAACCAGCTTCGCAGCGCCATGTTCGAGGAGCCCATCCACTTCTTCGAAGACGTCATCAAGAACAACCGTTCCGTCCTGGATATGCTGTATGGCAATTACACGTTCGTGAATCCTGACCTTGCGAAGCATTACGGGATGAACGACCTGCCGGAGTTCAAGCCAGCCGAGGCGGCCGAGCCTAAGCCTTGGCCGAGCGAACCGGCGCGGCCGGCACACGCGTTTGCGGACCCGTCGGTGAATGCCGATACGTGGGTTCGGGTTGATGATGCCGGTAAGTATGATCGCGGCGGTTTGCTGCCGATGGCTGTATTCCTGACTCAGAGTTCTCCCGGTCTGCGCACCAGTGCGGTGAAGCGCGGCTATTGGGTAGTGCGAAGGGTCCTGGGCGAGGTGATCCCTCCGCCGCCCCCCGTCGTCCCCGAGCTACCGCAGGACGAAGCCAAAACAGACGCTCCCTTGCGTGATGTGCTGGCGCAGCACCGCGCCAATCCGGTTTGCGCCGGATGCCATGCCCGATTCGACACGTTTGGTCTCGCCATGGAAGGCTATGGACCGGTGGGCGATAAACGCAGCAAAGACCTTGCCGGGCGACCAGTGGATACGTCGGCCACGTTCCCCGGCGGTTATGAAGGATCGGGATTACGCGGCGTGCAGGCCTACATCAAAGAGAAGAGGCAGAACGATTACCTCGATAATCTTAGCCGCAAACTGCTGTCTTATGCTCTCGAAAGAAGCCTTATCCTCTCCGACGAGCCGGTCATCGAGAAAATGAAGTCGCGACTAACGGGTAACGGGTATCGCTTCGATTCGCTGGTGGAGACGATCGTATCGAGCCCGCAGTTTCTGAACAAACGCAACACGGACATCACGGAACACAAGCGAAGCACCGAATCCACATCTAAGAGAGGTGAGTAACATGGCCAGCAAACTGATTCCTCAGAACAGAATCCCGCGGACCTTCGAACGTACGATTTCGCGCCGGTCCATCCTGCGGGGTGCGGGTGTCGCAATGGCGCTGCCGCTGCTTGAATCCCTCCCCACGTTCGGCGCGGCCGCCCCGTCGCCATTCCCCAAGCGGTTCGCGGTCATGTTCATGGGCTGCGGGATCAACGAAGATTACTGGAGCGCGACCGGCGATGGAGCCGATATGAAGCTCAGTAAGACTCTGTCGGTGCTGGAGCCTCTGAAGCACAAGATCAACGTGGTGGACGGTCTCTTCAATAAGGCGTCAGTGGGGCTGGGCATCCATCCGGCACAGACGGGCAGCTTGCTTTCGGGCGCTCAGGTGTCGAAGGGGGCGATTCTCCATTCCGGCATGAGCGTAGATCAGATGATCGCCAACACCATCGGACAGGACACGGCTCAGTCGAGCATCGTGCTGGCGTGCGATCCGCCCATGACCGGGTATCACGAAACGAATTACTCGATGGCATACAGTTCGCACATTTCGTGGCAGAGCCCGGACTCGCCGCTTCCGGTCGAACTTTACCCGCAGCTGGCGTTCGACAACCTCTTTGAAAATCGCGGAAGTCTGCGAAATATGAGCATCATCGACCGCGTGAAAGACAGCGCGGAAGCGATGAGCGCGAAGGTGAGTTCCGCCGACAAGATCAAGTTGGACGACTACCTGACCAGCGTGCGCGAGGTGGAGAAGCGTGTGTCCACGCTGCGCGCCGGCAAGGAGGCTGCCGACGACAAAGCCAAGCTATCGGGAACGCCGTTAATGAAAATGGACCGGCCGGCGAACGGTCTGCCTGAAGATCTGCGCGAGCATTCCAAGCTGATGTGCGACATCATTGCAATGGCCTTCCAGACGGACAAAACGCGCGTCGCGTCGCTGATCATTTCGCGCGACCTTTCGGCCATGTATTATCCATTCCTGGGCGCAAACCAGGGACACCACGGACTGTCGCACAACAATAACTCAGACACCTACGAGGCCATCTCTCGCTGGCACGTGAGTCAGTTCGCGTATCTGGCCTCGAAGCTGGACAGCATG
>Ga0105237_10007482_pt1 | contig 11942 bp, 7 predicted proteins | sample KBSC24metaG_FD_81520 | JGI IMG/M metagenome (GOLD analysis project Ga0105237, IMG submission 81520) | Corn rhizosphere microbial communities from Kellogg Biological Station, Michigan, USA - KBS C2-4 metaG | ecosystem: Host-associated > Plants > Roots > Rhizosphere > Soil | place: Michigan, USA... | reverse complement strand
TATCGAGTAATATAAAAATGTCTTCAACCCTTGTGCCCGGAAAGCTTCCACATATTCTTTAACCACGTCTCTTTTTAAGGGACTATTCATAACATTATAGTCCGTTGTTTTGGTATCCCAAATACAAAAACCACTGTGATGTTTGGTAGTGATGCAACCATAACTCATATTGGCGGATTTAGCGGCCTTTGCCCACTGGCTGCAATCAAGTTTTTGCGGATTGAAAATTGCGGGTGATGCATCAGGGTCTGCCCAGTCCTGGTTCATGAATGTGGGAATATTAAAGTGGATGAACATGCCGAAACGCAGATCTACGAACTTTTGTTGCAATTCGTGCAAAGCATCTGAAGCAGTGGCCACAGGTTGCTGTTTACCATAACCGGAATATTCGTTCCATAATTCATCAACTGTTTTTCCTGTAAGGTTTTTCCATAAGCCTTCATTGTATTTTCCACTGCGCATGGAAGCATCCAGTTTTTGCACAATATCTTTTCGATATGCTTTTTCCGCCCATGCCATAAACCTTGCAGTAATGCGGTAACTATCAGTGTATGACTGCCCTGGTTGAAGTTCCGGAAGCGCCCAACCTGCACCTTTGTTATCTACGCCAAACTTAAAGCGAACGTAGTCGGCAATACCTTCTGTAACCCAGGATGGGCCGCTATTTCCCGGATAACTCTGGACAATATGCATCACCTCATGCGTTACCACATCTATATCCCCGGGAAATTTTTGAAACCATGCGGGGTTATATCTTACAATACTTCCAAGTGTTGCAGCAACACCGTCAAAGTGTGGATCAACAACAAACGTAACTTTCTTTGCAGTGCCTGTATTGAAGGTCTTAGCCTGTTGCGGATACACCATAAAAAAGCAATCAATCATCCGCTGCTTAAGATTTTTGTTAAACCCTGCATCTTTGTTGATAAACACCAATGAATACCCGTTCCTTGCAACAGAATCCGTAGAAACGATATCCCGCTGATCTATATAATTCCAATCACTTTGTGCATTCGCAGATATTACTGATGACAGCAGCAGACCTGCACACAATACTTTATATAAGTTTCTTTTCATACAAAATGAGTTATTGCGTGAAGTTATACAGGCAATGACCAACAGCCTGTTAATGCACTTCAAACGCATTGTTAACACAGTTTAAAGCGCATTACCTAATTGCGTGTCCACACTTCGTCCATATACCTGTAAGACCCATCCGTGTTGGTGTACATGTAATGCACATTAAATGTTTTGGTTGATGGATCATACGTGCTTATGACGGAGGGTATATTGGTTATAGGTGATGCTGTATTGTTCTGCAGATAACCGCTAAAGCTAATAGTATTATCTGCATTTACTTTAAGATAAAAGACCGTTCCATTGTAGGCGCCTAGATTGGCGATAGTACTTATACTGCAGGAGTCTGCAGCCAGTGTTGACAAGTCCCGCGTAGCATCAATATCTACTTCTCCAACGTAATTACCGCTTGCATCAAAATTGTAACGTTTACCAGTAGCATGGTACGAACCTTCATATTTGTTTGCCACCAGTGGCGTTGCTGTTTGCCATGTAGCATAAAAGGTGTCTATTGAACCAGTTTCACCTGAGTACATGGTACTGTATGTGAATGAGTCGCCGGGAACGAATTTATCAAGCAGGCTTGTTGCAGCAGAAGTTTGTCCAGTTGAATCTGCAGGCACAAATAAGAACTGCTGATTGCCATCAGCATCTTTATATTTTACTTTTGTGCCTATCAATCCTTTTACATAGAAAGTATTCCACACTACCACAGCTGCACTATAAGGTGGCGCTGCCGGTATCATAGCACTCTGTACCACTGTCCAGTTATTAAGTGTTGCTTCATAGTTGCTGCCCAGCACTCTGCCGGAAACCGCACTACCAACAGATTTATGCCCCTCTTTATCATAGGTAAACACTTCGAAAGTGTAAGTCTGTTCTTCCAGGTTATCAATGATTACTCTTACAGTATCCACGTCATCAGTTCTCTTTACGGGAACTATAAGCGAATCTTTTCCGTCATTCCAGAAAACGATCGATTTAGTGATGGTAGGATCTGATATAAGCAGCCAGGAAAGTTGTATCCTGTAACGACCTGAGAGGGCCTGCAAAGAATCTGCATTACCAGGATAAACCTGCGGCCCTGAAGCCAGGTATTTTTTGTAATCATCCGGCTTTGTACAGGATGCGAAAAAGGATAACTGAACCACAACAGCGATCATCACTATATAAATGATTTGTCTTTTCATTTGATGCGTCTTTAAGTTTAAAACATTTATGGTTGTTGAATTACGGCTGTCCCCAGAAAGACATCTCCGCTATGTTGGAAGCAGCATTTGTATAAGTCTCCAGTACTTTTACACGTATGTATCTCACAGCAGATTTATCAAGCGGAACAGTCATTTCTTCGCCATGTGCCGCAGCATCTATATCTGCCTGCGTAACAGAACCAAGCGGCAGGCCGGAAGGCTTGATAACTTCGTGATCGATCAGCAGGGTCCAGTTGTCCCAACTTCCATCCGCTGCAGGAAATGCATCTGAGCAGCCCCATATCTGAAAATGTTTTGGATTATTCTGATTGTATATCCAATCTTCCGGCGGGTCTTGCCGGGGCCATAACGTGATACGGCTAAGTTTTACCTTAACACCAAGATCAAATGTAAACCACATAGGAAACGGCTTTGCCTGTGTATGATAGAAGCCACCAATTAAACCGCCTTTAATAATGCCGTCCCAGAGATTAGGCATCAGCAAACCCCAATCATCGTGCACATCTGTTGGTAGATCAATCTCTTTAAACTTTGACTTATCAAGAAACTTTTCATACAAGGGTTTATAGCTTGCATAAGTTGTATCAGAGTAATTGCCGTACACATCCTTTACATAAAATCCAAACATTCGCTTAGTACTGTCAAAGCCCCTGATAGAGTAAACACCGGAATCTGCTGAAGTGTATTTTGTATCCGCAGTTGACATTTTCCCCAATGAGTCTGTAGCAAGCGTAACAATTACCATATCAGTCTTCGCCGGGTTTTTAAAAGATACGCTTACTCCTCCAAAATCAGGTGTCATCCTGAGACTGTTGTACACGGTGACCACAGGCGGTGTAAGCGGTTTAACTTTTACAGTATAGGGATCTGATGAAAGATCACTGCGATTTACAACATATAGTTTCACTTCATGCTCAAGTGTATCGCCAAAACCGTCTACTATCAATGAATTTGTATAGTATGATGATTTTGCTTCACGGGCAACCCCCGGCCTTATTTCATAGCTTGCTTTTACATACAGTATGCTGTTATCATCCGGAAGTGAATAAGTGATCTTTGCCGAGCCTGCAAGGCTTGCCACTTGTGCCTTTACCAATTGTGATGGCTTGCCACCATCTGGAAAAAGTGAGGAGTGAGATTCTTTTTTGCAAGATGAATATATAAATCCTAATGACATTATAATAGTTGAAACCAGCATTTTATGGAAATACAAAGTATTGCCTGCTATAGAATATTTATGGTTGATATATTTCATGAATAATATTTTAACGAGATGAGTACTACCAGCCTTTGTTTTGAACAAGATGGGGGTTGATAAGAAGATCATTGGCTGAGATAGGCCAGAAGTAATCTTTGTCTGTAAACCTTTGCGTATAGAGCGTTACCGGGATATAATAGCTGGCTGTAGCGGATGCAGGAATATTCCAGCCTGTGACAGTTTTATTTAATTCTGTAGTGCTTTTTTTCCAGCGGCGAAGATCCCAGAAACGACTGCCTTCAAATGCCATCTCGATCAATCTTTCCTGTTGAACGATATCTCTAAAGCCTGCTTTGGTTGTGTATTTGGAGGAATTTCTTGAATGATTGGTCCATGCTTCCTGCACAGAAGTTATACCAGCTCTTTCACGTACTTTATTAATATAATTGAATGCATCTGCAGAAGGAGCATCTGACGCTTCATTCAATGCCTCTGCATACAAAAGATAAAGATCCGCAAGCCGCATAGTAGGCCAGGGATATTCTTCTGTTGAAGTGGATTGCCCTTCATTGATGACAAACTTCCAGCTTACTGTTTTCTTGGTAAAATACCCTGTCATCGAGAAGCCCTGCACATCTTTCTGCGACTGGTTCTGGCCAAACTTGCACTGCACATCCCATGTACCATCCTGCTTGAACCAACGATCGCCATCAAACGACATATCAGCATAGTAACGCGGTTCACGATCAAAGTTTAGCGCGGCTGTTTCATAATCTGCCTGCAAAAATTTTCCCTCATTCGCTGTTACTCTTCTTGTCTTATACCTGTTGTTATAATCATAGGCTTTGTCTTCATTAATAGGTACGCCGTTTTTAGAGTAAAACAAGTCAGCCATTTTAAGTGTTGGCGCAAGCTCACCTAGTGGATCAGCATTACCTAGTCTTGCAGGATCAAGCTTGGGACAAGCCATTCGCTGCACCCATCCATTCCCGCGTGCAGTTGAATTACCCCATATCAGCTCTTCATTCCATTTTGCACAGACAGCATTGCGGATGCTCATTTGAATGGTAAGATCTTTGTCAAGCGATACAAGCGGGTCGTTAAACTGGTAAAGCTTTAGTCCTGCGGAATCACATGCAGCTATCGCCGCTTTGCATGCACCCACCGCCTTTTGCCATTTACCTGCATCATACGTTGCGTTGAATAACGAAACACCATCACTTCCCTGGAAACCAGCATAAACCGCATTTCCATTGAATAGCGGACTTGCAGCAGTTACTAATAATTTTGCTTTAATGGCAAGCGCTGCAGGTTTTGTAATGCGGCCAAGCTCATTGGTTGTATTGGTGATAATTAGCGGAAGATCTGCGGCTGCCGCATCAAACAAATGCGATATATAACTCACTACACTATCCACCGGCTGACGAAAAACCTTTACCTGTTCTGCGGTTGCTGTAATGGGAGGGTTTATATCAACTACAGGTATTGGCCCATACATTCTTAACAGCAGCCAATGATAATAGCCTTTTAAAAATTTCACTTCAGCTTTCCATCTTTTCTTCTCGTAAGGTTCAAGATCAACAACCTTATCAATGTTGTCCAAAAAGATATTGCAGTCACGTATTGCCTTATACATGTTGCCCCAGTTGCCCATGTATGGAGATGTTGCATTTTGATACCCCTTTGCAATTCTTATGGGGTCACTGCTTACAGAAGAAAATGTTTCACTTAACCATACTTCATCACCACCACCAATAGCGGGGTTAGCGTTATAGTCTGCTTCATCGGGCAGATAGGAATAACATGTGGCCAGGTATTTGAGTGCTTCCTGCCGTAATGTAAAAGCATTGTCGATTGTTGCTACATCATCAGGAATTATATCAAGATACTTATGACAACTGCTTGTAAAAAGTGCTAGGCACAACAGTAAGCAACTGCATATTTTAATAAAAAAACTCAGGACAATATTTTTCATCTTTTATTTTTTTGATTGAGATACTAGAAACCAAAATTTACTCCCATATTAAACACTCTTTGTATGGGATAACCAAGACCATTACCACCCATTTCAGGATCCCATAACTTGAATTTGCTTAACACGAAAAGATTTGTGCCGTTTACGTAAAACCTTGCATTTGAAAAGTGCAGACGTTTTAACAGCGCAGCAGAAAAACTATAGCCTATCTCTGCAGATTTAAGGCGCATAAAAGAGCCATCATGCATCCACCAGGTGGATGTCCATGAGTTGTTTTGTATCTCATAATTACTCAGGCGCGGCCAGAACGCATAAATGTTTCGATTGCTTTCAGACCAGTGATCTTTGGCTATTACATCTAACAGGTTGCTCTGGTTAAGCTGTGCTTCAAAATTTGATTTCAGCTTAAAGGGTTGTATTGCTTTGCTGTCAATGAAAAAAGACACACGGGTATTGCCTTCAAAGAAAACACTAAAATCAAAGTTTTTGTACCCCATGGAAATGCCATAACCAAAAGTGATTTCGGGGGTAGTCGGATAACCAATAGGCACATTGTCACCCGCATCTATCTGGCCATTGCCGTTTATATCCCGATACTTAATGTCACCACCTTTTACTTCACCAAAGTTTTGTGCTGGTGAATTACTTATTTCTTTGTCATCTACAAATAATCTCTCAGCAATAAGCCCCCACTGCTGCCCGAGAGAATAACCTACATGAGAACGCCACGGTTCGCCCGGATAAGACGGCTCTTCGTTTACCAACACTTTACTTGTGGCAAACGTGAAAGTGCCTCTCCCCTGCAGCCATATGTCTTTGCTCACCGTTTTATTGTAATCAACCTGTACATCAATACCCTTGCCTTGTGCTTCGCCTACATTTGCCCTGATTGCTGAATTAAGACCCATCGTAGAAGGAACATACGCCCTGTCCATCAAAATGTTTTTACGATGCTCTTTATATATATCTACTGTAATGTTGAGTGAATTGAAAAGCTTTGCATCAAACCCAATATTTGTCTTGTAAGATTTTTCCCAGGTAATGGCATTGTTAGCGTATCGCGTCACTGAAATACCATCAAGTGTATAGTTGTAATTTTCACCGAACACAAAACTTTTCGTCGGGTCATTCATATTTACATTTGAGAGGTAATAAAACCTGTCTGTATTAGAACCTATCTGGTCGTTGCCAACCAGTCCATACGTTGCCCTGATTTTAAGCGTATTGACAACATTTTGCAAAGACTTGAAAAAAGACTCTTCATGCACATTCCAGGCTACGCCTACAGAAGGAAAGAAACCAAATCTGTTGTTCTTTGCAAATCTTTCAGAGCCATTGTAACCAAAGTTGAACTCAGCAAGATACTTGTTGTCGTAACCATACGTAAACCTTCCGGAAACGCCCTGGTTGCGATAAGGAAGTGAGCTTTGCAGATCACCAGCATTTGCACTTAAATAATTACGCAGCGTTGTGATTAACATGCCAGATACACTATGCTCTTTTATAGAACGGCTATAGTTTACCGCTGCCTCAACATAACTGGTCGTATTCAAAATTTTACTGCCTGGCTTGTAAGATAAATATTCCGTACCGTTTGTATTTAACGGGCTTAGCCTTGGCTCTTTTGTATTCTGATCATAGGAAAGAGAATAATAAAACGGCGTATAGGCACGCGATACATCAAAGTAAGAATAACGCTGGGTGTATGCCATCAACCTTGCTGAAAGGCCTGGTGTAACAAAACTAAAGTTCTGCTTCAGCTCTGCTTGTGCAAGCATGGTTGAAGTATTGTATTCCTGGTAACCTGCAACAGCCCTTGCATAGGGATTGGTATATAGCGATGTACCGGAAAGTGCGTTCCCAAATAAAGGGTGTGACAATTTGGATTGAAAAGCCGCAGGGTAAATTGCAGGAAACAGAACAGGATTTGATTGTAAAACCTGGTTGAAAATATAGGCACCACCACTTATGTCGTTACCATTATCATCCTTTCCACCAACAGGCCCTCGATAATCATCAAACTGCCCCGATGTTCTTATGACAAGCTGTGTAGAAGATGTTACATTGATATTTACGTTTGATCTAATCTCATAATTACGAAGTTTTATATTGCCATTGAAATTGTTTAGCTTATCAATATTGAGAATGCCGTTGTCTACATTGTAAGTGCCCGCAACATAGTATTGTGCAATCTTTCCCCCACCTGACAGGTTTAAATTATATCGCTGGTTTACAGTATAGTTTTTTACAAGCTTTTTCATCCAGTCATTGTTAGGATATAAATACGGATCGGCACCAGGCATCGCGGTTTGCGCTATCTTCTCCTCTGAGTAAGGTGTTACACCCAATGGCGTTCTTGCAATCACCGCTTCATTGGCAAGTTTCATGTAAGTAATGTTGTCTGCCAGTTTAAAATTTTGCGTGTTGCCGGAGACAGAATTTTCCATACGAACATTAAATCTTGCTTTGCCTTCTTTACCAAGTTTAGTGGTAATAAGCAGCACACCATTGGCACCTCTTGCACCATATAACGAGGCAGCCGTAGCATCTTTCAACACGGAGAAACCTGCTATATCATCTGGCTGCAGCCGGGCCAAATCTGTAGATGTGCTTTCCATACCATCAATAAGGATGAGGGGATCAACTTTACCCGAACCAAAAGTGCTTATGCCACGTATAAAGAAACTCGCATTATCTCTGCCTGGTTCACCACTTCGCTGGTAGGCAATAAGGCCGGATATTTTTCCTGCAAGCATCGTGGTAAGGTTACTCGTAGGGCCTTTCAATTCTTTAGGATCAACTGTAGTAATAGAGCTTACCATACTGGATCTCTTTTGCGTTCCATAGGCAACAACTGCTACTTCTCCCAAAGTATTTTCACTTGCCTTCATTGTTACATTAATAACCGGCTCTCCCCTTACTTCAACTTCTTCCGTTTTAAATCCAACAAAAGAAAAAATGAGTGTTCCGTTAGAAGGTGCAGTTAAAGAAAAGGAGCCTTTTTCGTTTGTTCTTACAACCTTTCCGGGGTTGCTCTTAAGTGTAACAGAGACGCCTTCCAGGTAAGATGAATCTGACCTTACTGTTCCTTTAATGGCAATCCCGCTGCTTTGCGCATTTAATGAGACCGACCAGAAAACAAGAAAGGCTGTTACACAGATCTTAAGCAATAGCAAATTGTTTCTCATACGCGTTGTTTTGTTTGTTTATACATGCCAATAGCAGCAGGCTTTAATAAAGCCATACATAGTTTTGTTTATCTCTATAGCAATTTGAAATCAGCGAAGACGCAGGGCAGAATTTATATTTCACTAAATTACAAGGGCCGATAAATGCAACCTGTTAATGCACTTCAAACGCATTGTTAATGCATCTTAAACATTGTTAACACACTTTAAATGGTGTTGTTTTTTAAGCATCGCGTCAAAATTTCACTTACATTTCGGATTTAGTAAATGGCACCCGGCGCAGAACAATCACATATCACTGCATCTCTTATCAACAGGTATAAAACTATCAGCTTTATAAGCCTGCTCGTTTTACTTGGTGTTCAATACTTCCTGCTTTATAATACATACAAGCTTCAGAATGAGCACTACTATCTTTCCGAAAAGCAGTTTATAACAGAAGAATATGGAAAGGCTATTATGAATGATAAACTATTTCCAGGAGGAGCCGCAATTCTTGATAAGTATATCTACGACAATATGCAACAATTGGAAAAGTTGTATAAAGAAGATAAAAAAGGATTTGACAGTCTTCGGCATTCGCTGGCTAATACAATGATGCTTGAGCTTGAAAAAGCGAATAACTTTGACAGTATCCTTAACCTGATAACAATCAAGTACAACATAAAAAAAAACCTCGCCTACGCCCTTACAATTGACAACATCAGTGTAACATTTGACGGAACAAAATTTATATCGCTTTACAATAAAAAGCTTGACAAATATCATCAGGTAATGGCAGATAACAGTGCTCACATTGGGGGAGCACTAAAAAACATTAACCCGCAAAATGAACTGGTTAACCTTACTGTAAGTAGTCCATCTGCTTACAGTTACAGAATCACTTTCAACCTGTACGTTGATACGCTCAACCGGCAATGGCTCATTATTCGGCAAACACTTCCTACATTTTTACTTTCTGCGCTTTCTATCTTCTCTATTGTGATCTTGTTTTATCTCACTTTCAGAAATTGGGTTAAACAAAAAAATATTGCTGACATGAAATCTGATTTTGTCAACAGCATTACACATGAATTTCATACACCGCTTGCAGCAATCATTGTAGCAAATAAAAATCTTCAGGTAGATCGTATCACGGGCGATAAAGAAAAAATCACTTCACTTACTGATGTGATACAACGGCAATCTGAACGTTTGAAAACTTTGTTTGACCAGGTGCTTAACATTACCGGCATGCAAAATTTGCAACTCAATAAAGAAAAGCATTCACTTCATCTGTTGCTGGATGAAATGCTGCTTGATTATCGTTTAAAACTAAGCGATCCTAATGTTCATATCAACATTATTGATGAAGCGGAAAATGATAACATTCTTGTAGATACCTTCTGGCTTACCACTATGCTCAATAATATTTTTGATAATGCCATTCGCTATAACCAAAGCGATAACAAAGAAATTTGTGTGCGCACCTATAATGAAAAACGAAAATTATTACTCGTGGTTGAAGACAATGGCATTGGCATGGATGAAGAAACAAGGAAACATGTGTTTGATAAATTTTACCGCAACGGCAATGTTTTGAAAAACACAAAAGGTCTTGGACTTGGTTTGTATTACGTAAAGCAATGTGTTGAAGCACACCACTGGAATATTTGTATTGAAAGCAAGCCCGAACAAGGCAGCAGGATTATTATAACCATGCCCGTTATTAGTTAAACCTGTTAGTAATTTTGAACAGTTAACCTGACAATAATGAAACACAAAGTTTTATTGGTGGAAGATGAACTTGATCTGGGAAGCGTGGTAAAGCAATACCTTGAAATGATGGATTTTGAAGTTGACTGGCATACGTCAGCAGAATCTGTTTTAATAAAAGCTTCCAAAGCCAACACGTATAATATTATGGTGATTGATGTTACCATGCCTGGTATGGACGGCTTTCAACTGGCTGAAAAAATAATCAGGCCAGATAATAACACGCCCTTTTTGTTTCTTACTGCAAGAAAAGAAAAACAGGACAAGCTGCACGGCCTTCGTATCGGCGCGGATGACTATATCACCAAGCCTTTTGACATTGATGAACTGGTATTAAGAATAAAAAATATCATCAGGCGAAATAAGGCAGGCAATCAAAATATCTATCAACCAAACATCATACAAAAACATGATGTAATCTTTTATAAAGACTTTCAAAAAATTTCTGTGGCGGGCAACGAAATATCTTTAACTGCGCGTGAAGCTGAATTGCTGGAATACCTTTTTAAAAACGAAAACAGGATATTAAAAAGAGAAGATATTCTGTTGCAGCTTTGGGGAGAAAACGACTTCTTTCTCGGCCGTAGTCTTGATGTATTTATTTCACGGCTACGAAAACACTTAAGCAAATCAGAAAAGATTACCATTAAAAATGCCTATGGCATCGGTTTTATCTTTTCGTGTTAGTTGCCAGTGCCATATCTATACCGTAAAGGTTCAGATGCATCAACGGTCGGAATCGAATAATATTGCCATCAGCCCTGCAAAGTTTTATCACAAGTCTCCTGACAATAATCCAATCTGGTATTTGGCATCTACATTACCTGTTTTGGCGGCGGCAGCCTGGTTAAGTTTATCTATTTCTGACTAGTCTCTTACTACATTTTCCAGCCGTTCTTGTTATTGCGGAGGCACTTATGTTACGCAGCAAGTAAGCCTGAGACACTTTAAGTAGTATCATATGATGCCTTTTTTTAAATTAAAGCAATCAATAAGCTTTTCATTTATACTCCGAATAAATCCAAAGTACGTTAACTTTATCTGTATATCACTAACCGGTTGAATTACGGGATGGCGGAAATAAACATCAAAGACTATTTTTCTTCAAACAAAGCAATTTTGATCGCTGTTTCAAACTACAGCGGTTCTGCGATTCCCCAACTGTCAAGTCCTGAAGCTGATGCTCGCCTGCTCAAAAAGAAACTGGAAGAAGAACATGGTTTTGAATGTACCATGCTTTTTAATCCGGGTAAAACAACACTCAACAGCCTTCTATTGTCTATCACACCTGAAGAAAACGCCAGGGTGATAATTTACTTTGCAGGTCATGGCATAGCGGCTGATAACGGCTCACTGGAAGGATATATTCTCCCCGCTGATACAGACCTTACGGAACCTTCTACTTTTATTGCCATCAGCGAACTGCGCAAGATGTTGCTGCGCATAAAATGCAAGCATCTTTTACTTGTGCTGGATTGTTGTTTCTCCGGCATTAGTTCTTCTTCAGACAATAACTACCCAGGAAAGGTTTTAAAGCG